>JAABUW010000616.1_pt1 | contig 67803 bp, 119 predicted proteins | sample 5560081 | NCBI WGS metagenome assembly JAABUW01 (sample SAMN10711882, study PRJNA513363) | rock metagenome | isolation source: Antarctica rocks | place: Antarctica: Victoria Land, Knobhead sud | reverse complement strand
GATGCTGCAGATCCAAATTACACTTCGGCGCGAAATTTCGTTTCGAGCTCCTCGTCTCTAAAGCGAAGTGAAGGCTGCTAACGCAGAGCTCACCTGGTGCGCGTGCCGCGTCGAGCAAGAACGCCGCCTGACGCAGGCAGCCTTGCTGAGGCATTGGAATAAAGGATGAACTGGTTGCGGGAAAGGTGGCGGGATCGCACCTCGGGTGAGCGGAAGACCTTGCCGAGGGACCACATGAGGGCGCCGTACACGCGCATGAGCTGCTGCTGGTCCACCTGGTCGCTCTTGTTCAGCACCACCCGCACCTGCAGCACAGACGAAGTTTGATCCGACTGCTTCTCGACCATCTCAACACCCAAGGATTCGCTTGCTTTCGTTTCACGCCCACCTGAGCATGGGTAATTCCGGCATTCGTTGCCGAACCAAGCAGGAGATGTATGAAGGTAGCTCGCTCACCTTGTCATCGTGTCCCTTGAGCGTGCTGATGACCTGCTTGAACTCGTCACTGTGGCACAAAATGACCTCTTTCAGCCGGCGGCATGTGTGGGCCGGCAGGTGCCACAGACACGTGGACAATAACGGCACATGACACAAGACATCTCTAGCATGGCGCAATGTGCTTGCGCAATCCCACCTGATGTCCAGTTTGTGCGGGTCGAACATCAAGAGTATCTGCAGACGCAGGCATGCAATAAGCTTGTCATATTAGCCACGAAGTGTAAAACGTGATAAAGGTGCTTGCACTTGCAGGACGCAACACTCAGCGCAAGAAGCACTGCACCCACGACTTTCCAGCGCTAGAATGATAACCTTACGAGAAAGCCTGGAGTCTGAGCTGCTCACAGCACAGCCTCACGTTACAATATCAAATGTGAAAGGCACGCACCAAGTCGCAGCGGGCGGCGAACCAGCCGCACACGTCGATGAAGTCGTAGGTGCGCTCGATGCGCTGCTTCTCCCCGGACAGTACGCCGGGGGTGTCGACCAGCGTGATGGACTCCAGCAGCTGGTTGGGGCAGGACGCCGCCTCGAACTTGCTGCAGAAGCCGTTACCGTAGATCGCCAGCCCCTGCGGCGGCACTGACAGTGCAATTTGAGGCCTGTGGCATTGCATGGCGAGGTCGCATCATGTACTGCAGGTCTGAAAACTTGGAGCAGTTGTACGGCATGTGCCGCAAAACTCATCGCCTTGCCATCGTCAGCCCCTGCAGCGCATCGGCGCGGATGATATGACATGACACCGGTGTGCTCATATGCTTCAGCAGTGTGAGGTGATACGGCAGCTCTCGGCCGCCGCCAGCAGGTCAGTGCTTCAAATAACAAGGCTTGCGCATGGAAAGACTAGCGGTGTGATTGTGGTGCAGCAGCTCTCAGCCGCATCAGCAGCAGTATTGCAAGCAGCAAGGCTTGCGCGCAGCTCCGCACGGCACCGCTTGCTGCCAGGCCCCACAGCCAGCAAGGCGCAAAACCCTGTAACCTGAGTCACCTGGTACGGCTTGGACGACTGCACGACGAGGGTGTTGCCGGGCGTGCGCACCGCTGCTCCAGCCCGCAAGGGCTCTGTCAGCAGGACGCAAATGACTCAAACCTTTACACCCCTGAGTCACCTGGTACGGCTTGGACGACTGCACGACGAGGGTGTTGCCGGGGGTGCGCCGCTCCTCCAGCCCGCTCTCCACCACCACGAAGCGATCCGTCGTCGGCTCCGGCCCGATGTTGATGCCTGCGAGGCAGCGCCAGAAGTATCACTGCATGCCTGGCTGCAGCACCGCGTGAGGATGATGCGGGATTCTCGTGTGATGTCCAAGACAGGCAGGCCTGGAACCGGCAGGCCTGCCACTTCTGTCGAGGTGCATCCGTCTGCCTTGCGCTGGAGCCGTTGCAGCAGTGCAAACGACGCCGCTGGATCGAACAGCAACAGCGAATAGCACGGCACGCGGCTGCAAAGTGATGGCTCGTATTCTTGCCTGGGTAGCCGTCCTCTCGCCCCAGCAGGAATTTGATGAAGGTTGTCTTTCCTGTGCTGTACTGACCCAGCAGCAGCACCTGTCATGCAGCGACACCGCCATACTCATGCTCACGGTGTGTTTTCTGCAGTGTGAAACACTCAGTGGCAGGCAGTAAACGAAGGGAATGCAGGACATGTCGCAGCTGGGCGCGCACGCACACAAACATGGCGAAAAGAACTGAACCTCCAGAAATCCTGAATCTCACCGAGGGTTTGGCCTCGAAGTCGCTCTCCGTCATCAGCGGGCTGAAGAAGTGGCCAAACTTGTAGGCCTCCTCGAGCGGCCGGATCTGTGGCACACTTGCATTTTGGAAACTCTTCAAGGTCACCAGCGAAATAGGCTGCCGTCACGAATAGTCCGCAATGGCTGCAACTGCCAGGTCTTTGCACACACGTGTGCCATCTCACAAGGGTCAAGGTTGGCCGCCGGCAGCAGGCGCAGATGCAGCAGCACCCTTCGGAGGTGCCCTTTCTTCAGGCCACAAGAAGGCGCCAGGTGACCCTACCTTCGAGAAGTAGACTTGCTTCAGGCCGTCGATGATGCCGGTGATCTTCTTCGGCGGCACCGTCATCTTCTTCTTCCTCGTGAAGAAGGACGTCGACTCCTGCACCGCACGCATCCCAGAACTTCCTTTGTGTGCTTGCTAGCCAAGTTCTGCATTGTAGGCTCGCCGTTGGAGATTGCGGAGCTCGTCACCCGGCAGTCAACCTGCGACCTGACACTCACTTCATTGGCTCCGTTACGGCAGCCTATCTGAGGTGTGTGCAGCTGCAGCGCAACAGACGCACCTGCACCACCGGCGCTGGCCGCGGCGACTCCTGCGCCAGCTGGGGGTCCGTGAAGGGATTGAGCTCCGGCTCGTCCAGCTTCAGTTTCTGCACGGCAGCCAGACGCAAGTCAAGGACGAGCGTTTGTGGCATGGTCAAGCACGTGAGTCATGGTCGTGCCGATCAAGAAAGCTGTAATGGCGGCGTCCTCTTGTCATCCTTTGCAGGCGCAGCCTGATCGCAGCTCATCACGGCAGCTCTGCAGTCTGGCGTCTCTCCAGTCCAGGTGTGCAATTAGCTGCAGCATGTAAACCCTCAACCCCCATCCCCCTCCTCAACCCATGTCCTCATTAACTCGCATCCTGGGCATCTCGCATCGCCAGCAACTCGCACACCTTCTTCAAATCATGCCCCCATCCTCCGACTCACATGCAGCAGCTCGTGGATGCCGGCCATCATGGGCTCGCCGACATGGCCGGTGCCCTTCTCCTGGTCGTACAGTGCGTGCGACAGGTCGCCCAGCTGCTGGCTGACGCTGATGTACTCCATCGCCTGCGGGTTGGGTTGCATGAATCGAATGATGCATGAATCAGGGGCGCATCAGCACAGCTTGCGCATTGGTGTGTCAGGATGGCTAGGTCTCGGAAATGGGCCAGCAGCGCAACTCATCCGTCTCCAGGGAAGCTATCGGCTCCCACAAGACCTGACTTCACAAGCATCTAGACAGCAAGCGCTCTTTTGCGTGACTGCATGACAGGCACGGGCGCATGACGGCAGATCAGGATTTTGTCAGGCTGCAGAGCGCGGCCCAGCGCGGCGCACCATTGCGAAGCTCTGCTGGTCCAGGTACCCCCGGCGGCTGCTGTCTGCCATCGCCCACACCTTTGCCAGCTGATCGCGAGGCAGGCCGGAGCGCTCGAAGAATTTGACGGCATCGGCGCCCGTGAGCCTCCCGTCATGATCTGTGTTGAGGCTTATTGATGGCGGTTGATGATGCAGACTCTCAGATGAACACTCTACCGCATGCATGTATGTTCGCTGTGCATATGGGCGCCCTTTCAGCCGCAGCAGGGTGCATGATGCTGCGGCGCGGGAGTCACAGCACAGCATTCGGTCGTATAGGCACCCACGGCATCAAATGAGGTTCCTGCACGGACGCATACCTGCATCAGCTGCCGTAAACCACGTTGCGAACTGCTTTTTGAGCTCTTTTTCTGCCAGGGAACCCCCGGCTTTGGGCTCCATGTCTCACTATCGGGTCAACAATGTCATTGAGCAGTAATGTCGCCTCGACAAACTCTACTTGCAGTTGTGATCGATGCGGAACCGCTTCCGAAAGCTGTTTTACGTTAGCAACTCGGTGGACGTTGAAAATGAGAGCGCCAAACGGATGCAAGCACAGAGGATGTCGTTGCTTTCAAATCGGTCTATCATTAGAGACGCGGTTATGCTGACAAGACGCGACGCTGACGCAGTGCACCTGCATGCATTGCCCCACGCAAAACATCACACGCATCTGGTCAAACAACTCGCCGGTAAACCCTACTCGCAAGTACTGCGAAGAGGTCCAACCCACGCCTGTTTGGCCGTCCTTCACATGTCCAGTACACACCCTCGAAAGAATGCAAACATCGCGCATAAGGATTGCAATTGGCTCAAGGCTCCCTGTGGGCCGCTTGGTGGTCGACCATCTGCAATTTCGCTGGAGTTCGGAGCATCATTTGGAGCTGCACAGTGGTCTGAAACTAGAGAGCCGCAGGCTGACTCATCGCTAACGATCTGAGGTCTGGCCTACAGCACACCATGGTGCGCATCATGAAGGCAAATTTCGCGTGCATGTTCAGATTACTTGCGCGGCAAACCACCTGTCCCATCACAGCTTATGTGTGCAGACAGCTTACTTTGTAGATCTGACTCGCACACAAGTGCCAGCATGGTGCGCAAGCAGGCGATGGCGGAGCCTCAGCAGCAGCCACTGGCTTCGCCGCTGAAGGGGTTCCACATTCCGGCCGGCACCAAGATGCCTCAGACGCAGGCGGATCTGGCAGTCTACGTGAAAAGCCTGCTGGCCCAGATGGTACGATCCTCTAAGACTGCTTGAGCGGAAGCTGCTTGAGGCGCGCTGGCTCCGGAATGACGCCTCCATGGCATTTTGACATGCTTGCTTCCCGTGCTGCAGCAAACGCGTTTTCAGGACATGAGCGATGGCCTGGTGGAACGCATCGACGAGCTAGGCGCCCGCATTGACGAGCTGGAGCACTCAATCACCAGGTGCGAGGCGTTGGCGATGGGCTGAATGCACGCTCACATGCTGTTAGCTTTGCAACGACACCTCCAACATTCCGCGCTCCCGCGGCTCACGTGATGGCTCTGTCCGCGTGCAGGCTGATTGACCAGACAGGCACGCCGATGCAGCCAAAACCAGCGCCTTCGACAAGATGACAGCCGCCTGGGCGCCTTTTGCAATTCTGCGCATGTGATTCCTGGTTGTTTGACAAGCGATGCTCAGTGCTCGTGATGTACCCACTGTTCTTTGTACATTGTACATTGTACTTTGTACATTGTAAATTGACATTGCTGCGGTGTCCCGTATTCTGGCCGTTGTTATTCAGACTAGACAGCTTTCAGACAGGCAGAAGACAGACAGGCAAACGAAAGTGCGATGTTGTACAAGCTTCAAACAGGATCCACTCGACTCCACCCCTTCCGAGGCAATCCCCTGTCGATGCTGCCCTTGCGCTTCGACTCGCTACTTATTCACGATGCATGTTGTCATTTGCAGCCAGAAATGCAGGGGATGTGTTCCGGAGCACCCTCAGTAGGAGTTTTGCGGGTATCCTGGCTGACCAAAGCCTGCCGCAGGCTGGTGCTGCTGCTGCTGCGGCTGCTGGTACGTCTGCGGCTGGAAGCCCTGCGGCTGCTGCGCCTGCGGCTGGCTCCAATGCTGGCCCTGCCCCTGCTGCGGCTGGTAGGGCAGCGGCTGGTAGCCCTGCTGCGTCTGGTAGCCGCCCTGCTGATGGCCGCCCTGCTGGTTGGGCGGCGCCTCCAGCTGCTGCTGGTGCTCGTAGCCCGCCTTCGCCGGGCCGCCCGTCGCCGGCGGCCCCATCGGCGGTGGCCCCACTGCACGATCATCACGTTAGTGCTTCAGCAGCTGTCGACTGCGCTGCATGGCAGTGACATGGCCTTGACTACCACCGGCATGCGCATCTCGCATTTGGCAGGGCAACAGAAAACATCCTGCTGCCGGGCAGTCGGTGCTGGAAATTACAGTGACTAGGCACTCACCAATGTCGATCTGGATCCAGTGCTCCCTGCAGACAGAGCACCGCACAATGTCAGTCATCGAGCGCAGCAACAGAGGATCTCAAATACCACTCGCTGGGTTTTAGTACCAGTTCAAGCTCAAGCAAACACGGTGTCAAGCGCAATCTTGCACAAGAAGATCCGCACGCGCCTGGTGCGTTGCAACAACATCGCCAGGCCGCAGTGCCCGAAGCTGCCCCGCCAGCGCTCCAGCATCTGAGCCACCTCCGCCTCCCACTGCGGGTAGCTGCCGCCGTCCGGGTTGATGGATGCGCACCCAATCACGGCGGCTGCAAGCAGCACAGATGAAACCCTGAACGCGGAGACTCTGACGCAATGTTCAAGGGTCAAAGCAGTGTGTCTGCTAATGCGCAAGCCTCTGTACGAGACAGCACGAAATGACGGCCAGTGCAGATCCAGCAGTGCAATACGACTTACCGATGCTGAAGCAAAGCGCCCAGCTCCCGACCTGCAGGTAGCAACAAGCGGATGACTAGCTTGCGGCAGGTGAGTTGCGGCTACCCGGCAAAAGTGTGGGAATCAGCGGTCAGATCAGGTGAGCCGAGCTTCTGCAGAAACGCCAATGTGGTGAGCAAGACCTGGGAAGCCTTCGGTTTGATGACGTAGGGGTGACGCTCCGCCAGCTGCGCACACTCACGCATGAACGCGCCCCACATGTTCTGCAGCGGAAGTCCAGGTACGGCGTTCAGCGCAGCATCAGGAGAGAAACATTACTTTCACAGATATTGCAAAGCGCTTCAGAGCGCTGCACAAGTTTTTGACATCTCAAGGATTTTCACCATGTCCATGCGCCCCACGAGCTGGGGCGGCAGAGCATTGGGGCCGTAGTTCAGCTTGATGATTCGCCCAGAGAACCCTTTTGATGACCTCAGAAATTCCACATTGACGCGGTTCTGGGTCTGATACATTGCCATTTCTGCTAGCCAGCCTTTGCGCAGTCGAGGTGCAGTTGAGCTTCTGGGGCAAGTACTGAATACACTTGCTGCAATCACTGCCGGAAACGAGGCCCAGCTCGCTACGAGGAAGTCCCGACAGTCATCACGTAATGCTATTCATGGAGCAACTCAAAGTTGCGCACGCGTCACAACCTGTCGCGAACTCTTGCAGGGTGTTGAGCAGATGCATTTTCACAGATTGCAGCAGCTGGTGCCCGCACACGTCCCCAGAATTGCTAGAGCGGACACTTTACGAGGCATGCTCCAATTTTCGAGGTGCAGCGCATTTTAACAGCGAGTTGTGGCGTGTCAATCTTATCGGACAGACGTGTTATTTGTTTCAACCATTTCATGTGTGATAGCCCGGTATTGCTGCGAAGTAAGGCGTCAAGCCCTGATGACGACACCGCGCCGCCGTGTCCAATATGTGAGTGCCATTGGCCGTCCTGTTGCGAGATGATGTGGTTCAGGAGATGCTTGGCCTCTATGCAACAATCGTCTTGTCTTGACGAGGCAGGTACATCCTCGCAGCTGACATGGAATCATGTGGCGTGCAAGCGGCGTGTGTTGGGTTCATTTCGTTCGTGTTGGGCTTGCAGGCCTCAACGACATCGAGAATGAAAGGGAACGAGCCGTGGTGCTGGACTGCCTGCATTGCTTCTGCGTGCCGTGTATCAGCCGCTGGGCCAAGCTGCGGCGGGAGTGTCCGCTCTGCAAGGTGCGCCGCCCTCCTCCAACCCCCTATCACGAATTTCCTGCTGCAGAAGCCTTCAGTCAGTCACCTTGTCTCCGATGCATGACAGCTCAGCGCAACACCCGTGCATCAACAGGGCTTCTTCCAGGCGTACATCCACGACATCAAAACACCCTCCGACTTCACGGAGACACGGCTCAGCCCGCTGCGCGATGCCAGCAAGGTGGCGGACGAGGACCCTGTCACGGCGCTGCTGCGGGACGCGCGGCAGCAGTACGAGAGCTGGCGGTCCTCCCAAGATTCGTCGTCTCATTCCCGGCACCCGGCGGCGCAGCGGCGGCCGCGGGTTGACGGGCAGCAGTGCGGCCTGCGTACCTCCAATCCCGAGCGGCAGGGCCCGCTGAGGGAGCCGCGGCCGTACTACTACCGGCTGCAGCGAAACCTGAGCGCCAGGTGAGTGATGATAATCGTTTTCACGTTACCTGCCTGTCAGCAGTTGACGCACTACGGGCCGCAGCCTGGAGGAATCACGCAAGCGGGAGCGCGTGTCCATGCTTGGTTCATGCTGGAAGTGTTATCCAGCTGCGCCCCGGTACCAATGGCGCACTGCGCCTTTTGCGCAGGGTCGGGCCCAGCTACGGGCAGCCGTCGGCGCCGGCAGTGCCCGCGGATCAGGTTGTCGAGTGGCGCCGCAGCGTCTACAGCCGCGGCATCTGGGCGCGGCCGGTGAGCCTGCCGGGCTCTGCGGCGGCGCCGCCAGCGTCCGGCGCTCATGCAGCAGAGCGCCGCCTGCAGGACTGGGTGGCGCGCGAGTTGCAGGCGCTGCTGCAGGTGGAGGTGCGGGCTTGAGATTCTCCCAAGTCATGGAACTGAACGAAAGCGAATGGGCAGCCATATCGCTGCAGGCACAGCTTCCCTCGAAGGAGCACCCATGCCTTGCGCAGTGACGGCATGATGGGAAGCAAGGGCTGTCCGCCATGGTGTCTGCCTTGGACTGTGCACCTCCAAGTATGAAGCACTCGGCCATGATCAATGGGTGATGCTCGATACTCTCGACACCATGCAGGACGTTATCATCGTGAAGGGCCTGGTCATGGGGCTGGTGCGCTCACACGGCCTGGCGACGGCGGGGTACAGCGGCGCCAGCGGCGATGCCGGCGGGCATCAGCGGGTGTCGCCCGCTGACGCGCTGCGGCCCTTCCTGCACGAGCACGCCGAGCACTTCTGGCACGAGCTGAGGTGAGATCAACGCGTATCAACCCTAAAACCCAATGAAACCGGTGCCGCTGCCACACCAAGGGTGTCGTCTGGAGCCTCCTCCAGCATTTGGTCAGTAGCTGGTCATCGCCTGGTGCGAAGCCGCGTGGTCTTCCTCCGCCTGATAGCGCCAGCGATTCCATTGCAGGACCTTTGCCGCGGCGCCGTTCTCGCTGCTTACCTACGACCGTCTGGTGCGCTACGGCGGCCCGGAACGACAGCAGGACTCCCCACGGGGCGCAACCACAATGCAGCCGCGCCAGGGGGCCGGCGACCGCAGCTCCCGCTGGGACCAGCGACCCGCTGGGCCAAGGCAGCAGTCGGCGCCGGCACCCGCCAGCAGAGGCAGTGGCGCTGCCCGCAGCAGCAGAGACGACGGTGGCGGCGGCAACGGCCATGGCGGCAGCAGCAACCCTTCTATTTGGCATGGCAGATCAGCGCAGTCGCAGGCGCGGCTGCCCGAACCAGCCCTTGCAACGTCAGCAACAGACCGCAGCACAGCGCCAACGCCAGCAGCGTCTGCAGTGCCAGCTGCGCCTGGGTCAGCGGGCTGCTCGCCTGCTCGGGCATCTGCTGCCGCTGAGAGCTCTGCGCACCCGGCTGCCGAGCTGGACGCTCTGCGTAGCAGTGCGCTGCGCTCTCACGGCGGTCAGCGGCGAGGAGAGACGGAAAGGCATCGGCGGTGGCGGCGGCGAAGCCGCAGCAGGTCTCCACACAGGCCGCGGCGGAGTCGGCAGCGCAGCCTCAGCATGTCGCCGGCAGAGCCGCGCCACAGGAAGCACCATGCGGGGCGGCATGCAGATTCGCCACAGCGTGCGAATGACACAAATAAGGTTGTGGACGAACGGATTGACAATGACCGTTGGGAGATGAAATGATGTCATTCTGAGTGTAAATTACATGTCTGATACACGCCAGATGCCAAACATCCCTTGGCATGCGGCAAGCTACAATACAGAGGACGGCAGAAGCTCACAACTCATTGGCCACAATGTCAATCTGCCTGTCATGCACCACCTGCAGCGCCACGAGATTAGTGGCCAACGAAGAGCAACTGCCATCAAGTGCTGGAGCCCAGGCGGCGCGCTCCTCTCAGAGCTGATCCCAGATACCGCCGTCAAACTCACTGCCCTGACAGATTTCCCAGAAACGCCTCCATCAACATCCTCGCGCATCATGGATCGCGCCCTAGCACCCTCAGCTGTTCCGCATCATCTCCTTGAACCTGCACGGGCAGCGCAAGATACTGCTGATTCTGGCATCAATGACCAACATCGTGACCCTGGCGAGCACGGCATGCATCTACTTTCATAGTTACGCACACTAGAGGCACGGCATGCATCTACTTTCATGCTTACACACACTAAAGCCTCGGCACTTACTCGGAGATGCTGATGCGGCCGTCCTGCAAGCCCAATAAAATCAATTGGCAATGCACGCACAGGTCGTTGCCGGTCTTAAAACGCTTGTACATGTTGCGGCAGCGGCACGAGAAGCTCAAGACGGACCGAGGGCGTTGCAACAGGACGGCACCCTGCTGACATTCAGGAGGTTGCTGCAATTGGCACTGCCATCCTAGTCATGCCTAAGACAGGCTGCATCAGCACCTTGTCCCTGCAGTATCACAAAAACTCGTCACGCAACTGTTACGCTGGCCGCTTATGCAAGTGCAGCATTTATGCCTTGGCAGCAAGCTCATCCCTCTCTGTGGCAGCATCAGCAAACTCACTTGTCGGCTGCATCGATGAGACCATTCACATTTGCCGCAGGGCCAAAGTGCTCCTTGAGGTCGTCCGCCGACAGGTAGCCGTCACCTGCACTTCGAGACTCGGAAGCTGGATTTTCGACGAATGCTGACAATTACTATGGTCAGGCATTTTGGCGGCATCCTGCGTTATGGCGATCAACCAGATATGTGGTATCAACGACGTCAGGCGCGAATTTTCTGTGTGCGCGCACCGTCCTTGTCGAGCTGGCTGAACGCTGTTGATGAGGACAGGCGCTGCAGGTTCTCAGCCTTCACGATTTGGTCCCACACACTCTGTGCAGAATGGAATACAAGTCGCTTCTCACCCAGGGAATCAACTAACACACCGCAGACAGTGAACCGCCGCCAACGTCAAGCAGCCGAGCGAGTGGGCTTTGAACCACCCACCTTGGAAGGGGATCCTCCCGCAGGGACGTGGTCGTAGTAATCCTGCGAGATCCAGTATGGGTAATGTGCATATTTCTGATATTGTAGCTGAAAGCTGTCAACGAGGGTTTCGATCCACCGCAATGCGACGCAATGTCATGGGGAAGGTCCGACCCTAAATTTCCAGGCTCACCTTGCCGCTGGCCTTCTGGCTGTAGTTACGCCCGGGGTTAAACACCGACTGCCACGGGTTGCTGCCTGCAGATATTGCAGCTGCAGCGTCATTGACGTGTCAATTGGGGTCCATTCTGCAATACGTGGTCCTGCAGCGGCTATGATGCATGCGGGCACAGATTCAAGCTGTCACACGAAGTTTCACGCCGAAGTGGTGCAGCTGTGCATGTGAATAGCTCGTACTCTGCGCCTTGGGCGACCGCTGCGCAGCCGGCGACAGGGGAGATCCCGGCTCTGATGAAGTGTCGGACGCAGCTGCATTTCGATAGAAGTTTTGGTCAGCCACTGGGTGTATCACGTTGAAGTCCGAACAGCAAGCGGCTTTGCATGCTGCGCAAAGTGTGGGGGAAGGTAAGTAGCGACGGCGTGGCTGCTGTGGTCAGCGACAAGGGCTGGTCAAGCTGTGAGGAATAACCATTCGTAAGAGCTTCTTCAGGCCGAAACATGGCGCCCGTTGCGCGGTGTTGCGGCAGTATAGCTAAAGATATTTCCTTGCACAGGGATGCACCGTCAGCCCTCCCTTGCCGGTCAGCTTTACCACTGCAGGGTGCACGCAGATGATCCATATGAATTGTATGCTTGCCATCGATGTTCTGCCCGCACCTCCGCGCCCGAACCAGTGCCCCAGCAGTCCGGTCATGTTGTCCCGGCTGGTTGTCGTGTCGTAAGCTTGCAAGAGGCGCTATCTGCTCCGTGCACCGGCTCCTCAATCTAGCAACGTATGCTTCCGGAGGCGAAGAGTGCAAGTGAAAGCCGGACTGAGACTTTGTCAGCGGCACTGCACTGCTCCCCACCAAGATTCTGGCGAACTCCGGCTTTCACAAGGGATACGTACGTAAGCGAAATTCCTAGACGGTATCGTCAAGGAATTTCGCTTACGTACGTATCCCTTGCCATATCGTAATCTGCCGAGGAATCATGTCGGACTCTCAGCGCCGTAGGGCTCGCTGCGCTGTTCTGGGATGTACCAGGCTCTCGTTCCAGGCATGCCCATGAACAAGATCATGCCAAATCTCATGACTTTTTGTCGTCATTCGGTAGACGTCAGGCCGGGGGCCGTTTCGAGGCACCTTCACATGGACCCCTGCGCGCGCATTTAACTTGGCCAGCACAGCGTCAGCGCACCCCAATTGCTGTTTTCAATAGATCTCACTGACTTGCGCCGTTGATCTCATTGCCGCTCGGTCTCCAAGTCTAGTTGCGGATCTTGCTCGTCAGCGGCCCCATCGCTCGTTGCAGTGCCGGCTCTTTGCTTTCGAAGCAGCGCTCGAGCATTGCGGAACCAGTCTCAGGGCAGTTTCCAATCGCACAGCGGCTCGTTGCAGTTGTAGTTTGGCCAAAGCGTTGCACGGCAAAGCGCTACCTCAGGGCAAAGCGCTGACCAACAGCTAGCCATCACCTCATTCCGGCCAGCAGCGATGCAGTTTGAGACCGCGCCAGCGCTTGCGAGCGGCTTCAACACGATCGGAGGACCATACTGCAACGATCAGCACACCAGGTTGGCGCTGCAAAACCGCTCCACCTTACAAATATCTGGCGGCTGTGCCATTCGATGGCTTTGGGATGGGGTGGGAGCGCCCTACAGCGGCTGCGGGCGGCGCATGCTGCAGGATTCGCACAGGGTTCGGAAGGGCAGTGTCAGAGCATTGTAGCCGCCGGGCCAGGCAGCTGGCCGCCCAGGTGGGAGGATCAGTCAACCATGACGAAGGCACTACAAGGCGTCAGCAGAACGACGTTTGCAGCTGGTGCACAGCTTGCTGTGGCCCTGCTGCAGCCTGCTGAATGCGCAACCCTCTCTGCATCGGTCTCTGCAGCTGCCCGACAGATCGGCTGAGCCGCCGCCAGTCGGACGGACACCTTGTCGTGTCAGCACCTTGTCGGCGGCGTGTCTGGCGCAGCCGGCAGCACTGCAGGCAACCCTGCGTGTTCGCAGCATTCAGCGATGGTCGGATTCAATGTCGCTGACCCGGTCAGTGCGTGACTAATCATGATGACTCGTGAATATTCCTGACATTCAGTCATTGTAGCCCGGACCAAAGCTTACGTAAATTCAAAAAAGTCCTCCACCGTCGAAGACTGTACCGCCGATTTCCCACCGAAGTGTAAGCGCCTTACATACAGAACAAAAAATGAACACTAGTGTCCGGTTAGTAAATGACTGACAACAAATTTCAGTCATAATAACCGGACTGACCGGTCAGTAATGACTGTTAGTCCTAATGGCCCCGTGAGGGTCGCGACTGCTGGCTCGCGCCGCCCCCCCGTTTAGTGCTGGGAACCGGTCGTCCGAGAGCAGCAGCAGCAGCGTGATCAGGGCTCCTCCGGCTGCTCTTCCTGCTGAATGTGCGCTGAATGTGCTGAACTGACAGTGATTCTCCATGCTGCTCTGAAAAGGTGGCAGGACGACGGTTGGGTCAACATGCAGCGTCACGGATCCAGCGGCAGCAGCGGTGACAGCGCCGCCTCCAGCGACGACAACTTTGCGTTCTGCGGCGGCCGCGCCGACCTGCTGCTGCCCAGCAGAGGCATCAACAGCGGCAGCACAACTGCCAGCGGCAGCGGCAGCGCCTTCCAGCCCGTCGCCTCCAAGCCACAGCAGCAGGCCTTTGGTGGAGACTTCGCGCTCAACAGCATCGTCGCGACCTTCAGCGGCGGCGGTGGCGGCGGCAAGCCCTGCAGCAGCATTCTGAGCAGCGCGCCCAGCAACCTGAGCGAGGTGGCGTCGTCGCTGAGCGACATCAGCCCGCCGCGCAGCGGCTGCTCCAGCCCCCGCCAGGTACTGCCTTTCTTGTACTGCTGTCTGATGACCATTACACGTCGAAGTTATGATTTGACATCAGGTCTGAGCAGGGTGAGCTTCCCTGTACCTGCTGCTGCACGCTGTGAAAGGGAGGAGTTCCGACGATGGTCAGCATGCGTTCTGACAACGCTGTGCATACCGCCCACTGCCACAGGTGCTGCCGCGCGCGCCACCGCCGGTGGCACTGCCGGCGCCATCGGGCAAGGGCGCCATTCTGGTCGACGCCGTCTCCGGCCGCCTGGATTGGGTGCAGCCCAGCGGTGCGTTCCTGTTGTCGTTATTCTGACGTGTGCCGCTCAGTAATGCCGCTGCGGCGTTGTCTGCTGCGCGGGGTCTCAAGGTCAACAGTGCTTTTGCATTCCGGTTTCCGGCAACGTCAGCTGCATATAACTCCGGTCACGACCTGCCGGCTCCATTTGCATAGAGTTCCTGAGTGACAGTACTGAGGATTGCGGGCTTTCAACAAACCACAGGCCCGCGCAAGATGGGCGAGGGCACCGAGTCCGAAAAGCAGGGCATCATCAACTTCGCCATGCTGCCTCAGGGGTGCGCTCATTCATGCACTGATGAAAATTCCTGTCGCAGCGCAGGGTTTTCTGTCTTTTGCAGACTCTCGAATGCTGCGTTTCTGTGCGTGGCCGCATCGGTCCGAGGCACTGCTTTGCAGTTTGCACATCTACGGCCAGGTCCTCTGCTCTGTATCGTGCACTGATGCTGTGCTGCACAGCAGGCTAGTGAACGGCTCTGCAGGACACTGATAGACATCTTGTTAATCTTCCATCAACGATCACCATCTGAAAACATGTCTTCTGGGCTGCAGGGGCGCCAGCATGTGCATCACGCTGCTGGCCAGCGGCTTCGTCATCGGTGCGCTTCCTGCTTCTCTATTCTATTCTGATCAAATGCACAAACAGAAAAAACCTGCAGCAGCATCCACCATGCCGAAGGACATGCTTGTGCCGTCATGCCGCACCGTCACTTTTGCTCAAGTGCCTGAGCGCACCTGCTGCGCCTTCTGTGCTCGGAACCATGTGTCTTTTCTGCTTCGAGCCAGGCCTGAGCCACAGACCTGCGCCGTGCCAGCCCTGAGCGCAACCCTGGTTCACACTTCCTCATATCTTCGTGTTAACCGTTTCTCGACCCAACACAGGCCCGGCAGGGTCGTCGGTGCGCGAGCTGGCGCGTGTGACGGGCGCCGACGTCAAGAGCTGGTCCGATTCCCAGGCCGCCGCCGGCGGCCGCATGCGTCCCGCCCGCACCTTCCTCATCCAGGTGTGTCCCTGCCTTGCGATATCCCCGCCAGCAGTTTCTTGCTGCAGCTGCTGTCCTGTGCTGCTGTGTGGTGTGACGCGATGGCTGTGCACCAGATGACAAGTCAAGCTGTGCAGCGCTGACTGAGCACCTCTTCAAGTCGAGCCGGGTTGAAAATGTGAAACTTGAGTCGAAATCTGACGCATTGCCCTGATTATTCAACATCGCCTTGTGCTGGACCCCAGGGCAGCCAGGCGGCAGTGCTGGCGGCTGCGGAGGTGATGGCGGCTGCTGTGTCGAAATACAAGTACTTGTGCGAGGGCGCCTGTGTCGGTGCGATTCTGCCTCTACCCCCTCTACCTAGAACCCTAGACCCCAGCTCGCCTCCTCGTCCACGTTGCCACGATGAGTGAAGCGACCGTGCCAGCCCGAAAGCCTGTCCGCATGATTTTGCGCCTCGTCATTACGGTCACATCCTGCCAGAAGGCCCGTCCATGAATGAATCTCGTCTACTGTGTGATCAAACTCGCGTCAAGGTTGCGCCAACACCCTGTGACCTCTTCTGTCTCTAATGCGATGCAGGCCAGCAGGTGTCCAGGACGCAGATCGTGCGCGGCGTGATGTTCTCATATCAGCCACCCCCGCGCAGGCGTGTCCCGTTTGCGGCATCCATCATCTCGGCACCGCCGTCCAGGTACGCAGTCCAGCACCTCCATTCACAGCGCTTTGCTACCCTGCTGAGTTGTCAACCGCACCCTTTCGCTGCCAGGACCGAATAAGGTGAGATGAGTGCATTGCTTTGACTCTTCCTTTTCGGCCAACTCGTTTTTCGATTCTATTTTCTGTGCCTGACTGTTGTCCTTGGTGCCGCCACAGGTCGGTGACCTCCGTCAGCAACATGCCGCAGCACCAGCAACAGTACATGCGCCTCAATCCGGCGGCGCAGCCGTGGTCCGCCACCGGCGCGCCGTCGCGCATCTTCACCCGCAACAGTGTGCCCTTCGCAGCCAACAGCGGCGGCGCCGCAGGCCAGCTGCCGCCGCAGCCACTCTACGCTCCGCAGAGCATATGGGCGGCGCAGGCGGGCTGCGGATCTGCCACTTGGTGACGCGCCAGCGCCGCAGTGTGCACTTGTGCGAATGCAGACAGCGTCAATCAGACAAGGAATGCCGAGCTGAAGTCAGAACTCCGGAATTGCTCGCGCACAGCCGCTGACAAACACATGATGCGGCTGGGCTGCTGATATGCAAACTCCTCCTAGAACAAAAGCTAGGAAACTGCTGAGCAGCTAGGACCAAGGTAGCTAGGACCCATTGCGTTTTATCCCCGGGCGAGGCGTTTAACTTTCCGCGCATTGCATGAATGGTTTCTGTCTCTGCCGTTTTCTAGGACACCCCGCAGCCTTTGGACGGCGAGCGAGTGCCGCAAAGCAACTGCGGCCTACTGCCATGACCTGCGCTACCATTCGGATTAGGGCGCGTGAATGTTTCGGACATGAAAGCTGCAACATTTCAGGGTAAAAATGCCAGATAGTTTAGGGTGGCTCTTCATCCAAGTAAGCTCGAGCTTATGAGTTCAACGACGCGTTAACACTTCCACCCTCCCCTCTTTTATTCCACTTTCGTCTTCCACCTGTCCTCATTCACGTTCCTCTCCCCTTCCGCCTCCCTCCTTCTCTCCTCCCCCCACCCCTCTCCTCCTATTCCGACCACCGCCGCCCCGAGCCGCCGCTCCACTTCTCCTCCTTCCTTCTTCCCTTCCCTTCTTCTCGCCTTCTTCCTCTTCTCTTCTGCCTCTTCCCTTATTTTCTTCGTCCATCGCCGCCGCCCTCCCTTCCCCTTCTCTTCGCTTCTCGCCCCCGAATCCCCGCCTCTCTCTGCTGAGCCCCGAGGAGCAAATCTGGCGTTCCTCAAGACCCATAAGCCTGACTTGGCCAGCGGTCCGCCGAGCGGCAAAGCAACCAAGATCATGCATTTAACAGGAAGCGACTCAACCTCGCTCGACTCGCACTCCGCGCCGCCGGAAGTGCACGAGGCGGTCTGCACTGGCAGCAAACCGGCACATTCCGCCTCCGGCGTCCAACGATGCAGTAACCGCCGCCGATGCGGGACAGCCTTCCTTCGATCTGTAACATTAGCTTCCATGGCGCCCGGCCGCAAGGCGCCCAGCCATTCAGGGCCGCACTAGCAACCGCCGCGGCCGCCGCTGTCATCGCAGCAGCGGGCCGCTAGGCATGCCGGCAGCGGCGGCGCTGTCCATGGCCCTCGGTATCCATTATGCCGCCAGATCTTCCAGCATGTCAAGCGTTGGATAATGCTGCAAAGTGCAATTTGAAAGCCACCAGCCAAGTCGGAACTGTTGGACTCTTCTGTGAGTCTGGGGTGGTGCAACCCGCAACCCGCCAATAGTGTCCTTCATCCCCCTCTGCCCGGACTCGGGCACCCTGGCACCCTGGCACCGATGCTCGCCCGACACAATCGTGATTGCACTAACGGTTTCACAGGATCGTAGGCTCTACCTCCTGACTGCTGCAAGCCGTGCGCGATACAGCGCAAGTGGCAGCCGTCGCAGCATCTGCCGGCGAGAGGACGCGTCTGCAGTACAAAGCAGGCTGAAGGTGCAGACTTGATCATACCTCGGATGAGACCACCATGGAAAGCCGGCGAGGCGCGCACGGATGATTTGCCAGGCTGCACTCCGCCGAGGCATCCCCCCAGGCTTGCCTCATAGGTCTGCTTCGAGGTCATTGAGCGCACAGTTCCGAGCCCTCAACCGTGAAAGGCTGCGTTGAATTGATGTCTTCTTATAGTGTGCCTCCACTGCTGCTGCAGGCTGCGGGAGGCAGCATCTGCTTTCGTTCGTCGCTCCGTGCGGCGCCGGCGAACAAGCGGATCGGCCGCGGACAGCTGCTGCTGATCACCCTCTGGCATCGCGCCGTCGCACCAGCCGCAGCAGTACCACCGCGTCAGCAGCAGCCTGATTGCAGCCAGGCACAGTGCTGCACAGCCTGCCTTTGCGGCGGGCGGGCGTGGCCGCGGCGGTGGGGGTGGCGATAAGGGGCGCGCTGGGTGCCGTTGGCAGCAGACTGTGCGGCGGCATGGCCGACGGCGGCAACGCGCCGCCGCAGCCCGACGGCGCGGTGGACACGCCAGTCGACAGGTGGCGCTGTGAACTTGCATACATCATCTGCAGATTGCCATGTGCATGACTGTGAGTTTCAAGCGCCACGTCTGCATGGGCATGGATATGGTGCAAGGCAAGGCAGCTCAAGAGCAGCAACACCCGCCGCAAACATCCGGCCAGCATGGATGACTTACCATCCCATTTCAGCCGTGGTGATACCCTGCTGTCCAGTGCGCAGTGTGGCGCACATGGGTCGATGTATGCGGCAGCTGCTGCTGAAACAACATGCAACCTCGCTGCGTCCGCAGGGCGGTGCCAGAGGGGTACACGGTGCTGCGGGAGGGAAAAGCCGCCATTTTGCAGAAAGGGAACGATGTCTTCTACAATCCAGCCCAGGTCGGTCATCTTTTCCTGCATGGTGCCGCCTTGCTGCGCAGCCAGGCTCTGTCTGGTGCAGCTGTCAAATTTCCCATGGCTTCACCAGGAAAATTCACACAACACACACACACAATCTATAACGTGTGCAGCTAATCACCTGCGCTGGTCTGGCCGCCGCCCAGCAAGGCGCGCATCTGACGGTCTTTCCACACAGCCAACGCATTCCGTGGCAGCTGGTGACCTGGGACCTGTCGACGGCGGTGCTGCGGCATTTTGTCGACTGCAAGTAATCATGAGATGAGAGTTTCCACGGACAGATTCCTCTCACTGTCAGGTGGTGAATCGGGTTCTGTCGATGGCAGTGCTGCGGCTATTTCATCGGCTAGTGCGGCTTGTTTCTGAACTCACGCCCCATTCCAGCCTGTATTCCATCCTTGTCATTGCACCAGGTGGTGAACCGGGACCTGTCGACGGCGGTGCTGCGGCACTTCATTGGCGTGCGGGAGGCGGAGCTGGCGGCCGGCACGCTCAAGAAGCGTGCCCGAGCGCGGGGAGCGCCGGCGCCCCCTGTGCAGGAGCCCGAGGCCGACCAGCCGGTGAGCTCAACGAAGCTTGAAGATGTCAGATGGAGTGCTTCCATCGCGCTCAAGAAGCGTGCCCGGGCTCGGGGGGCGCAGGCGCCGCCGGTGCAGGAGCCTGATGCAGATCAGCCTGTGAATTTCGAGTGAAACGAGCCTCGACTTCAAGTGAAATGTTAGTCAATCCATAATCTTCGTCAATCCACAATCTTAGCGGCCCTGTTCATGACGGATGCCACCGCCGCAGGCACCTGCGGCCGACCAGCTGGTAGTGCCATGAAGTCTGGAACTGCCAATTGTTGACACATGAAGGGTTGAGACGGGTCTCGACCGTGTTTCCAATCCCACCTATGAGCATGCGGGCTGCGGCCGACGCTTGCGCCGCAGGAGGGCAGGGCAGACCAGCCGGTGAGCGCTGTGAAACAAGCCGGTGAGCGCTGTGAAACAAGCCACGCTGTGAAACAAGTGAGCACAGAATCCAACTGGTGGTGCGTCATCCTAAGGCAGTGCCGCTCCGGCGAAGCCCGCGCCAAAATCTGATGGGTGCGCGCGTGCTGGAGGGGCTGGTGGCGCCGGGCTTGCGCGCGATTCGCTACGCAGCCGCAAACGAGAATGTCTGACCTCCTGGAGTTGCTCGCTAGATTCTTCAGTTCCGCTTCAACAGAAGGGTGCACAGGTGCTGGAGGAGCTGGCCGCCTCCGGCCTGCGCGCGATCCACACGTGATGGGGATCGAGGGCTCCACCCTTCACACTGCAGCTCATTTGTAGTCCTACTGCGGTGTTCACAGCAGGGCGTGCATGTGCAGGATGGGCTCATAACATCGGGCCTGCTCGCGGTCCGCTACGCGACGGAGATCGCATCTGACGCCAGCATTCCTACTGATTCTGCTCTGTTTACGTGCGGCAGGAAGGAGCGCGGGTGCTGGAGGGGCTTGCGGCGTCGGGCCTGCGCGCGATCCGCTACGCTGCGGAAATCGAGGGCGTCGGCCGTGTGGACGCGAACGACCTGGATGCCAGTGTCGTAGAGGCCATGAAGCGGAATGTGGAGTTCAATGGCGGCGCGGCGGCGGCGAAAGTGCGGCCGCAGCAGGGCGACGCCCGTATTGTCATGATGCAGAACGCCGGGGTGAGATGAGGTTTCCTGCAAGCTTCTGGAATATGTGCGTCCGGAGGAGCTCCCGGGGCGTGCGGGTGGCCTCAAACACTTTGCCTGAGGCGCACTGTCGGGGAGAATGGTGCGGCGCCGAGGCGGCTCAAGCCACGATTCTGGCAAAAGACGGTGCACTCGCTCCGCACGCCGGCGGCTGGCCAAACCCTGCTCATCATCACGTCATCGCACAATCCTTCTTGTCACTCATCTTTCTCTTGACAGGCGTACGACGCGGTGGACCTGGATCCGTACGGCACGCCGGCGCAGCTGCTAGACAGCGCGGTGCAGGCCGTCAGCGAGGGCGGCCTCCTGCTCATCACCGCCACCGACATGGCCGGTGCGGCAACTTTCAAACAGCTGACACGGCATCTACTCGTGACTCGAGGAGCGGGCGCCGTCGGGGCGGCCTGCTCCACCGACATGGCTGGTGCATCGTCTAGGCTGTCCTCAGGGACAGGCTCATGCACTGATTCAATCTTCTGCGCAGAACAGAGCAGCGTCGCCAAGGATTGCTGCTAGTGCCTGCCGCGCATGCTGTCTGGCGACGCCGACGCAGCCAGAGCGTGCCCTGCTAGCTGGCCGGTGTGCACTGGCTCTCGTTGACAATGCTGCCCTTTTGCTAACTGATTCAGTGCTTGCAAATTGTGGCAAGCGATCTCCTTCGAAGGAAAGGTCGCTGCATGCGTGAATTGATTTGTCAGGGCATGATCCTCCGATCACCAACAGTGCATTAGGAGGAGTGCATCAAGAGCCAGTTGTAAAGAAGTATGAGATTAAACAGCCCTCGTGTCACAAAATGCAGTGCTGTGCGGCAACAAAGAGGAGGCGTGCTGGGCCCCGTACGGCGCATACCCGCTGCGCCGGCCCTCCTGCCACAACATAGCGCCACAACCGTCTATGGTCTCTCTGAGCAGCTGTGCCCTACAACGCAGTGCTGTGCGGCAACAACGGGGAGGCGTGCTGGGCCAAGTACGGGGCCTACCCGCTGCACCGGCCCTTCTGCCACGAGATGGCGCTGCGCATCCTGCTGGCCTCCATCGAGTCGCACGCCAACCGCTACAAGCGACACATCGTGCCGGTGCTCAGCCTCAGCATCGACTTCTACATCCGGGTTTGGCTCTCCGCAGATGCCCCCCCTTTCGAGCATCTCAGGCGTTGCCTTGTTGCCATTGTCCCTGCTGCGTTGAAGATGAATTGCGCATTTGATCCAGTGCTGCTGCGGACCGCTGACAGCCGGCTTCCAGGTGGTGCTGCTGCGCAACAGCGTGCTGGTCCGTTTGACAGACACCTTCTGGTTTTCGAGTGGTTTTGACTCTGGCGGCGCAGGTGTTTGTGCGGGTGTACACCTCAACGGCGGCTGTGGAGGACATCTGTACAACCCCACCAGAAGGTCCACAAACGGCAGAATGGCACTGAAACAAACCATACACACCTTCGCAGGTGTTTGTGCGGGTGTACACGTCGGCGGCGGCGGTGAAGGACTCCCCCTCCAAGCTGGCCTACGTCTTCCAGTCTCAGGGCTGCGACTCCTTCTACTTCCAGCGCGTGGGCCGTAAGGTGCGCTACATTCTGCATGCTGGATTTCGCTCTTGAGAAGCGCATAAAATAATGCAAAAGCCAGCCGCCCGCTGCCAGGCCATACTCGAATACTGTCTGCCTGCTGTCAATGATCAGCGGCAACAAGTGAACCAGCGCGAGCTTGCTGTTGGTCGATTGTTTGCTCGCTGGTCCTTGATGTACACTCTGGTGCCGTTTGCTCTCGAGATGAGAAAGCGTTGTGCCGTGTCACTGGCTTTTTTCTGGTCAAGCACATGGCAGTGAGCAAGTGGCAATGACCTGCATGGCGCCGGACATAGACTCGGCACACGGCAGACTTCACGACATTGCAGCTGCACGCTGCGCTCTTTACTACGCAGCATGCAGGGCAGGGGCCATCAATGCCGCAGCGCTGGCCGATTACTTGACCTGTCACTTGAGGGCCCAAGATGCCATCTGTCTGGTTTCACTGTCTCGCAGCAAGCCAAGAGGGAACCGCGTGAAGTGTCTCGCAGCAAGCCAAGAGGCAACCGCGTGAAGTCAGGCGGGCAACCTGAACCGTCAACGCTACAGCGCTGCCCGCATACCATCTTTTTCCAGCTGCTTGGTGCTCGCGTCAATCTACTCATCTTTTATCGACCCCTCATGCACAGCAAGCCAAGGGAAACAGCGTCAAGTTCACGCCGGGCACGGGGCCTTCGGTGCCGCAGCGCTGCCCGCACACGGACGCGGGCTTCCTCATGGGCGGCCCCTTCTGGCTGGAATCGCTGCACGACACGACCTGGGTCAAGTCCATCCTGGCCTCCATGCAGGTGAGCTTGAGGAAAGGACCCCCAGGGTCTCACGGCAAACACATTCCATTCTGCAAGTGGCAATCCCCTTTCAGGCAAGCCGCCTGGAGCGTGCATGACCCCACCTGTGGGTTACCGCCATCCTCACCTCTTCCAGGTGAGCGCTTCTGACAACTGCATTTATGAAACAGCACTTGCAGTGTCAGACGACAGGCGATTTTGGATGATTTGACCTGCCTGGATGACGGCTGCCATGCTGGTCGCGAAGCAGGAGCATGTCGCTGCAGGCGACGAATGAGCAGTGTCCTGTGAGGTCTGTTGGGGAGAGGCCGTGTGCTCGCTGGTCTCTATAAGGGCCACCGTCGGTTCTCGCTGCTGTGCCGCCGTGCCTCAGAGTACGAATTGCGTGCGGCCTCCAGGCCGCTTGAGATTGATGCCGAGAATCGCTGCGGTGCTGCACACAAGCTACATGCTCACTTGTAGGTGTGAGACTCTCTCCCGGCGCAACGCGGCGGAGGAGCTGCCAGATCTGCAGAAACATATTCGTTGGCCTTCGTCATGACCTTCAAGGTCCTTTCTTAACCAGCAGGAGAGTCAACATGCAGGAGAGAGAACCAGACTACTGTGCCTTTCAGCCGGTGCGGGTCCTGCTGCAGAGTGTGGCGAAAGAGCTGCCGCACTGCCGGTTCTTGTAATTTCGCTTGAATCTCATCTCGTTGTGGTCAGTCTTGCCGCAGGAGCGCAAGGCGGACTATGGCACATTTCAGCGGGTGCGGGGGCTGCTGCGGCATGCCGCAGAGGAGCTGCGCATACCAAAGCGCATTCCTTGATATCGCTTTTGTGACACACAGGAGCGCAAGTCGGACTACGGCGCCTTCGAGCGGGTGCGGGGGCTGCTGCAGAATGCGGCGGAGGAGCTGCCTGACTGCCCGCTGTACCTGGACCTGCACTCGGTGTCGGCGACGCTCAAGGCGACACCGCCGCGGCACGACACCTTCCGCTCCGCGCTCGTCAACGCAGGTGAGCGATGTTGAAAAGCCCAGGGTTTCTACACTGCCCAACTTGTGCGTGGGCATTCAGCACAGGTGGATGAGGCTCTCTGCGTGTCAATGCCAATGGCTGCGCGCGGGATGGCAGGGAAGCAAGACAGTGCCGCAGCGGGCCGCCGCTCCTGCGCCTTCGGTTGCTCACGTTCAGCTGAGATTCACAGTCACATCCGCAGGCTACCGGGTGAGCGGCACGCACGCCAACCCGCTAGGCATCAAGACGGACGCGCCGTGGGACGTCATCTGGGATGTCATGCGCGCCTGGGTCGCCGACCACCCCGTCAAGGCGCAGGTGCGGGCGCTGCTTCGACAACGTATCATGTGTCTCACTTTGTCGCCACCTGGGCATGATGAGGCAGTGTCACGCATGCCTGCGTGGCGGGCCACCACATCAAGGCACAGGCTCGGAGGTTGGTGCATCCCAAATGCTGTGATGTCTTAGCCCAGCTGGTCCCGATTACTGGCGGAGATGCCTGCCTGCTGACTGGAGGATCAGTCCAGGTGCGTGAGAGCAGGACGCGCTGCCCACGAGGGTGCAGCGCGCCCCCACCCACATGCAGGGAAGCTCATGTGTGTAATGCAATCTTGCGCAGGACCCGGCGTCGTACGCCGCCAAGATCCTGGCGGTGGAGCCGACGCTCAAGGTCAACTTTGCGCGCGCGGTGTCTGCCCTGCACCGGGCGCCCAACGACAAGGTGAATAGTGAATGCAAGAGCGTTTCAACTGGCAAGAAACAGTTAGTTGCGGTGAACGCCTGCCATGATGTCATATCGCGGCGCGAGGAGGTCCAGCCCGTCTGTGACACTGGCTGTGAATTCAATGCACGCAATACGCTTTGAGGCGAAAAGCCTGATGGGAGGTGTTTTGCCGTTGTCTCCGCCCTTGCATGGCGCGCTCCCGTGGTTTCATTCTTCTCAATTGCCACGCTGCCGCTGCAGGTCGCGCGGTACCTGCCCAACCCCGAGAAGAACTGGGGCCCGAAGCCCAAGCATGGGCGCACTACAAAGGTGCCGCGCTGCTGATCTGTGCCGAGCACACACCGTATTCCCGTCTGCAAACCTGTCATCAGCAACCAGAATTGGAAGGTGTCCCCACCAGCATGCAGCAGCTGGCCTTCCCCAGTTGCACGTGCCAAGCATTGCGTCAACCTGTGCCCTCCCCGGTGGCATTCGCTTGTGACTTTCCGCTGGTCGAATCCACGTTCCCTTCTCTTGTATAAATCTCATATCCGACGCTCTCATCGATCCCCTTGCAGGAGTCCACACCAGGCAGTGCAGAGCCCGCTAAGCGCGCAGCGGCCGACGGTGCAGCGGCAGCAGGAGGCACGGTAGAAGCCACAGGCACGTCTGCAGGTCCAGCGGAGGCCGCGGCGGCGGCGGCGGCGCTGCAGCCAGCGGCGTGACTGTCATGACGCACTTGGCGCCGCAGCTCTGCAGACGGCTGTTAAATTTCAGAAAATAGGACAGATAAGCAGGAATTGGCGTGAATCGTGACCGTGAGACGGGCTATCAGAAGGGCTTTGGTTTGTGGACGATTGCCTGACGCCGCATCGCGGCGCATTATTGGCATGCTCCCTGCTGGCGGCGGCTATAAGGACACACCTGGTTGAAGTGCTAGATGTCAGGATCCACAGAACTTGCATTACAGTTGCTGCTTCACCACTCGCCTGGCTGTGGTTTCTGGTTGGACCGACATGGTGCATTGGCGGCGAGCTTTTGTTCTCGGTTCATGGCTGCCGCCGCCCAGTTCATGGTGTGGCTGCCGGGTCGTTGCGCCTGCTCACTCTTGCCACGACACCTCGAAATGAAAATCTTAATGAAGGTCGAGCATTCACTTTTCAGAGCCATGTTCATGCAGCCTGATGCACGACATTCTGGTGGGAAGCCTGACCCTTGGGAGGAAAGGTGAGCGGTCTTGGTGGACTTCTTACTGCTTGCTGCACCTGGCGCTGTGTCGGTGATCCCGTGTCAGTCATGCTCGTGACACCGCGAGATGCTGCCATGTGTGATCACCGCACAGCGTGCAATCAGCAATGGCGTGCAGGGCTGCTGATATCTTTGCAAAAGTTGTTGCATTCACCGCACCTGAAACACAACTTTCCGCCGTTGGAATATTCCTGGTCAAGATGAGCGCACCCACGAGCCCTTCTAGGCGCAGACGGCGTCAAACTTTCAACTTTCAACTGGAGGGCCACCCGTGGGCCACAGTGTGACACGCGCTTGCAAGGCAGCTGCGAACCTGATAGCTCGTACTGCGCTGTGATATGATCAGCTTGTTGGCCCCCTTGCAGGTGGACAAGAAGCTCTTTAAGGAGGACCAGAAGCTGAAGGGCGCAGGACAGACAGCGCCCACGGCTGCGCAGAGTATCAAGCGAGAGCGGGCAAAGTATCGCGCCAGCAGGGAGCCCACCATTACGCAGGGCACGCTGGTCACCTTGCAGGATTTCATGCTGCAGAAGGCTATCCAGAAGCAGGAGGCCAAGAAGGGGCCAAAACAGAAGGCATCCTGCTTCTGGATAGCCTTCTGCAGCATGACATCCTGCAAGGTGACCAGCGTGCCCTGCGTGATGGTGGGCTCCCTGCTGGCGCGATACTTTGCCCGCTCTCGCTTGATACTCTGCACAGCCGTGGGCGCTGTCTGTCCTGCGCCCTTCAGCTTCTGGTCCTCTTTGAAGAGCTTCTTGTCCACCTGCAAGGGGGCTAACAAGCTGACCATATCACACCGCAGTACGAGCTATCAGGTTCGCAGCTGCATCATCACAGTGCAAGCTTGCCGCTGATTGACCTGCTGACAGACAGTGCAACATCAGGTCTTCCTTCTTTGAGCTCGAGCTTGAGGTTCTTTACACTGCCTGGAGGGAGAGAAGGGTTGATGACGAGGAAACATCTGGTAACTAACCAGAGAACGGTGTAAGATGCTGATCAGCCTGAGTGAGGCTGGAACAGTGTAATCTCTCTCTCTCTCTCTTGGAATTAACCAAGCCTTAGAGCCACCATCCGAGCCGCGGGCCTCATTCAGGCGCATAAGCACTCTTTCCCCATCGGCATACTTTGATGCGGATCCAGATTTCCATCATTACAAGACACATTCAGTCTCGACGTGCAGGCGCCTGTTGTGCGATAAAGATATGCGACGAATGCCATGAGTGAAGATCAATGCATGGTATTCTCCCAAATTTTGCTCTGAATGCCATGCCACAGGGCAGGGCGCGCCGGGCGGCGGCGGTGCGAGTGCCGGTGCCAGCACTGTGCCCTTGAAGGGGCAGGGCACATCCGGCGTCACCTCCGCAGCTGCTAATCAGTTGCCCCTGAAGGGCAGCCGTCCTCGCCGTCACCGCCGCCTCCGCCGCCGCCGCCATCCACTCCTGGAAATCCGCCAACCGGCGACCAGCCGGTGCGTGTGACGCTAGCTCTCAGCAAGTGCGATTCCACATGGTCACCACCGGTACCTGATTCCTGATGCAGGATTCCTGAAGCCTGGCCATTCGCATTCAACGCATCTGACTCCGCATCGCTCTCGCCTGAGCACGCTCATCGAGCAGCCAGCAGGTATGATCTATGACGGGAAGTCGTTACCCTTGATTTGTGCTTCACTGGAAATGCAGTTCCAGAACCCCTGCCTTTCCATCAGCCAGTGCCTGTACGGCAACGACGAGTCTGTCGGAGTCGGTGCGGCAAAATCTTTCTTTGCTAAAATGTGAAACATTTCCTGTAGTATTTCTATCAGCATTGCTAATACACCTCTGCATCTTGACACCTGTCTGCACCTTGAAATCCATCGGCCTGCGTTTGACCGGCGCTGGTCCTTCACATGCAGACTGCGCTTGCAACCACCAGGTATAACCACATATGTTGCTGTCAGCGGTATCTTCTCGTGCGTCCATGCATGACCCTGGTAGAGCGTCATCACCACCGCCTAGTATCCTATGATTGACGCCCAGCTAGACCACCTGTGCACGTGAGCACCCAGTCAGCACCATGGCGCACTGCGTGTAGTGACCACCACTGCTGCATGGTTTGTGCAACACTCTGTGTCTTGCGGCATGCAGGACCCTGCCGCTTGCAGCGGCAGCGTCTGCTGCGTCACAGGCGCGCACCACGCCACACTGTTGATGCTGTGCTGTCACCTTGTCTCATTTAGTATGGTCCCAGACTTATGCTGCATCATGGCCAATCTGGCGGTCATACATCTCCACTGTCCGGGCCTCATCATTGGAGCTTACGCGGCGCATCACATATACTATAATGACAGCGAACCCCCGCATTGTCAGCGGAATTATTGTTCCGTGTTGCTTTTGCAGACGCTGCCAGTGGGCCCCGCTGCACACAATCACTAGATTGCTGCGGCAGCAAGATCTGCAACACAGACACGGGAGCCTGCTACACGCAGCTTTGAGAAGCCCCCATCGAAAGTAAGAAGTCACGCATGCGCCGTCCGACTAGCATTGAGGCCGTCACCAGATCACGTAGCGTCAGACGGCAGCAGCATCCAGGCAGCTGAGATTTGCCGACGTTGTTGAACCATGCCATCCATTCCAGCCTTTCAGAATTTTCAGGTATATGTGAAGGAGTATCATCACACTTATACAGTCTGGTGAGGTTCAAGGCGGCATATTCAGATTGAACCTTGTGTTCTGGTAGCGTTGTGTCGCAACATGATATATACTAGTGATACTTACATCCATATTCATACGAAATAGACAACAGCATGCTGCTAGCTTGATACCGTCTGACTCAGCAGGCACAGCACTCATCACCTATGGAAAGAAACAACCAGTGCGACGTCTCAGATGCGACACCTCAAGTGCGACGCATTTGCAGTGGTGTCGATGTGTCCGCCGCCCACAATATAGGCGGTTTCCCCGCATCCTCTACCGTGAGGAGTAATGCAGCTATGAAATACCGGTGCAGCCAGCCCATGCACCATACCGGAATCCAATGGTCTCTACCAATGCTCATCCGCCCTGAGCGGCGCTGTTTGCCACCGCTGGCGCGGGCGGCGTGTAGCCATTGACGATGCCCTGCAGCGGCGCGCCGCATTCCGCCACATTGGCGATGGGGACGTCGTACACTGTGCGGCTGGCCAGCTGGTTGAAGTAGTTCCAGGGGCGGATCATGAAGGAGGAGCCAAAGTTCTCCACTGCAGCGTGATAAGAACAAATTGTGTTGAGTTTTGTGTTTCAGCAGCCTCTGCAGGGCAGACGCAGCGGTTTACAGCTGCAGGGTGTCCAGACAGGGCTGCCAGCCAACAGCCTGGGAGCCGAATTGCAACATGGTGACCTTGTGCAGTCCACAGAAAAGATTGTATGCTTTGACGACAAGGCGCGCTTCAGACATAAGTGTCTGCAATGGCGTCGCGAACTCTTCTGTTAAGGCAACATTGATGCAGACTAGCGCACCGATGGGGATGTCCTCGGCGCGGGGCACATGCTGCACCCCAACTTGCACCCATCCGACCAGGTCCTGGTTGCTCAGGGGCTCGCCTGCGTTTCGGCGCACTCAGCTTGCTCGACGGCAAGATCGTCCACATTCGAGGGTGAAGTGCATGCTGCATGTCTGGATGATCAGCAGCATCCTGCCACACCCTGCCACATCGCACCGTTGATGTAGTTGTCGAGGGAGACGACGGGCCGCTGCGGCAGGTACACGTCGTAGCGGGAGGCGCTGTTGTCGGACTCGTTGTCGTGGTGCACTGTGACCGCCAGATCGTACTGCAAACAAACGAATGACGCATGGTGCATTGTGACCAGAATGCTGGCGCGATGTCCGTGTGCACTGTCCCCGCCAGGTCATACTGCGCGGATCAGTCTGCGGCTTTCAGCAACCTGACAGTTCCCCTAATCGAGTCGGTAAAACGGATGCTAATGGCTAGAGGACTATGCTGTCTGGCAGATTATACTGTCTGGCAGATCTGCCAGAAAGCAGCATCGGAGTGCTGTCGGCTCTTTCTAAAGCCGTCAAAAGCGGTTGCCCACGCATGCGCTATAACAGAGACTGTACCTTGGTCCACGCCGCTGCGCCAAGCAGAGGGTGATTGTCCGGCAGCAGCTGCCTCGCTGGGTAGCCTGCACAGAACCACATGGCAGGCTCATGCATGCTCAGCGCTGGAGACGATGCATCAACCATGCCAAGGCTGCGAGACGCAGGATCCCTGGAAGAGGAATCTGGTGCAGTGACAGGCTGTCATTCTCCTCAAATGACGGCACCGGGAGGCTGCAGACAATCTCCTCAGGCCGGGAGCAGAGAATTGCACCCAAATCTGCAGCAGGGCAGGCGGCGCAGGCAGGGTAAGCAGGTAGCACACGCTGGGTGCCGATGGCGCAGCATCATCAGGGTGTGTCGGGTATCACAGGCAAGGCAGAACCAGTTACGTTTGAAAGAAAATTGAGTTACGTTCTGATTCCAAAGGTAAAGTTTGTCACACGAGAGCGCACCTTGGGGCCCGATGGCATAGCCGCGGAGCTGGCCCCAGGAGTTGCGCTCGCCGGACAGGAACTGCCACACGCTAGGCGTGCTCAGGTTCAGCTGCAGGCCCACCTCCGCCGGCGGCTGCTCCGTTTCCAGGTACTTTATGATGTCAGGGGCGCCTGCTCGAAAGGACGAACATGTGTGAAGCAAAGTCTCGACACTAAAGACACCAGAATGTACACGTGCAATGACCTCGATTATGTATCAGGCAATTTCTGTCCGGCGGCTGCTCCCTGTCCAAATAACTTGATGATGTCCCGGCTCCTGGCTCAGTCAAGACGCACCTCATTCGCAGCTCCAATGCGAATCACGTTGAGACTTAGTTCCGGCAAGGAAACTGAGTTTTGCGGCCGCGAACGAAGCTTGCACCCTGCTTAAACGCACAGGCGACCAACTGCTACGAGGAAAATCCACCCAACCAGCCAGGGCCTCTCCGCTGCTTACATCAATCTTGTCATTCCGGCAGGGGAGGATTACCTGTGAGCCATCCGGGCTGCCGCGGCGCCACATTGGCCACCTGGCCAGGGCGGGCGACGCTCTGTCTGCCGCTGCTGATCGCGTCGGCGTACGAGCCCGACCTGACGGTCTGCGCATGGCGAATGTTGCATTTTGAGTCAAGACGGAGACGCAGTGCATGTGTGCATTTGAAATGCTGACCTGCAATGGGGCCGCAGTGTTCTTGTGCGGCTTTGGATTCTTTTAATTCTTTCCCCAACACCGCTTGCGTGCATGATGGGTGTGCGTGCATATACACGACGTGCTGGCAGAAAGGGAAAGGACGGCACACCTCCTTGATGAATGTGTTGTTGGTGCCTAGCACGTCAATGTCCACCTTCCAGCCTGCAGCAGCGTCGCCACCGCATGTTCAGCCGGTGCTTCCTGCAGTTTGTTCCTCCTGGGATTCCCCATGGGAGTTCAGCTGAGTGCAATTGTGATGCTCTGACGGACATACTCGTGTACTGCACTTGCCTGACAGGTGGTCGTGCAAGTTGGCGAGGACATTGCGCTGCACCACCGTGCCAAAGGGCAGGTCGCCCTGTGTCTCCGGATACTCCCAGTACTGCAGGACAAAGGACGTATTGTTGATCAGCTAACGGTGGCGTTTGACTGCCTGACTGTACTTAAGCTGCACCACCATGCCCAGCGGCAGGTTGCCCTGCGCCTCTGCCGGGTACTCCCAGCACTGCAGGTGGGCGGTGCAGTGCCTTGTTGCTTGCATCCTATTGCGACTGTCTGCGTTTCAGTTGTTGAACCGTGGCACCAAAAGCAAGGCGTCCATGCTTCTGCAGACAGATGATGGCCCTATGGTGCAATCCTCCCAAGGAATCATTCCGACAATCCCAAGCATTTCCGCTGGGGGAGATGCCGCCACGAAGCGCACCTGTGTCTCCATGTAACCCCCTGCGACGACGCCAGCGCCGATGCTGCCATCCAGGCGGAAGCTGCGCCGGGACAGCAGCTCCAGTGTAAGTAGAACCTCATTGTCGCATGAATGAATTGCCAGGCTTCTGAGGCGACTGCCAAAAGATGTGCAAGCAGGGTATACGGTCCCCAGTGCAGAGCTCGTCTGCCAAACGTGTTCCTGGCAGTCCTTCCTTGAGATAGCATGGGGCTGCATTGCCAAAAACACTCAGATGAGCTCACCGGATGTCAAATTGGTAGTCGTAGTTGCTTACAGTTGCGATGGCCCGCACAACCAGCTCAACCCCGCGCGCCGAGTTCGTGCCTAGGCCCCCGCCTGCACAACGACATGCAACGTAGCGCCGAGGCTCAGGTCTCGCATTCAAACACAGGCAGTTAGCATCACCGCACTTGATCCCATGGTCACTCATCAAATGGTTCCATTAATCTCGTGGATTCGAGAACTCCCTGATGACATGAAGATTGCAGCTGCAGCAGTGCATGATGTGCACCAGTGCTGCGGTGGTGCCAGGCGGTCTCAAATAATTCGTCCTCGAAGACGATGCACAGACGAACAGAGTTCCGTCTTTGAAGTCCTGTCAAGAGAGGAGAATTGGCGCACCAGTGTTCCGCTGGCACCAGGCGGTCCCCGACAGGTCGTGCTCGAAAATGCACAGACGAACAGACTTCTGTCTTTAAAGATTCGTCAAGAGAGGGAAATTGGCGCACCAGTGCTGCGGTGGCGCCAGGCGGTCTCCGACAGGTCGTCCTCGAAGATGCACAGGGAGGCAGGGATGGTTCCGGTGCTGGAGACGTCCAGCGCCGCCGCCACGTCCACAAACACGGCGTGGTTTGGGCAGTCCTGAGAGGACAGCAGCAGCGGCTGAATCACTGGTGGAGGAGTGATGGCGTGTGCGTGCGGGCTGAAGTGCAGTTGGTACAAGCGGCATGCTTGCAATGCGATTGCGCTTTCTGAGGCTGGAAGGTGTCGAATCTATTGTAAACTTACTAAAGCCGCCAACGTCCAGAGCCTTCTCAGCGCTCACCTGGCCGACTTTCAGCGTCCCGAAATTGATGCCGATGCCGTACGCACTGTCGAAAAAGTAGGTCTGTCCCGTACCTGAGCATCCATGGTACCACAGCTTGATGTGGTGCTGAGCATTGCACTCTGCTGTGTGCTGTTGGACAGCGTTCAGTTGGACAGCGTTCATCAGAAAAAGCTGCTTGCACTTTGGGCCGCATGGGTGCATGGCCACATCAGAAGGCATCAGAAGTGACGAAGTGGCAAGCCACTATCATAAAGCGACTGACAATCTGCAGGGCAGGCTACAATAAGGAGGTGGCGCACCGCCCCAAGCGTTGTAGCTGACGTACATCTCCTGGGTGGCCAGCTCATACAGAATGCGCTGGCCGCGGAAGCGGATGTCGTGCAGCGACAGGCCGCGCACTGCGTCCACTGCCACGTGGCCCGACCACTCCAGCCAGCTGAACTGCGAGCCGGTGCCTGCACGTAACAACATCGAATCTTGACGCAGGAGGCCAAAATGGCACGTCCATCATTCCTTGCTTGGTACGGCTTCCCAATATTCACGACAAACAAGAGGATAAAAGTCTGACCCCGTCTGCGGCGGGCGCCACTGAAGCCTGATGCTCAGGGCTAATTTGTTTGCTCTCTTTGAGCTGGACACCCGAATGCAACAGTGGAAGACACGCACTGGTGGTCGAGGGGGTGACGCTGACGCGGGAGCCCTGCGGCATGTAGGAGCGGCAGGACGCCCTGGTGTTGAGCCCTCCCGACACAGTGCCCACATCCTGCGGACCGACGAAGCCGTCCAGATCAGGTCTCCATCGTTTCGCCGACCTGCTCCAGCCTCCAGGCATGTCAAATGTATCAGCGATGCTGCATTGTGCCGTAGAGGACAGGCGTGCTGCTGGCTGGTGGAGCAGGTGACAGCACAGCCGGCAACCACCTGAGCCTGCAGGCCGCTGTTCGGGATGGCGTTGCCATTGGCGGCCGCGGCGACGGCGTCGGAGGAGTTTCCGGGTGGTGTGAACGGGACGGTCAGCGACCAGGAGATGTCGTTGCTGGGCCCCACGGGCTGCGGTAGGACGCAGTAGCTCAGGCCGCCGCCCGCAAAGGCGGCCGCCAGCTCGGCGGCGGTGTCGTAGGGGCCCTGCAGAAGTGGCGGGCAACAGCAAGACGACATCACGAGGCGCCCAATTGATCATCAACCGCGATGGGTACGTGTTTGCACAGGCAGCTGCCAGATGACCATCACGTTGGCGTGATCTGTTGGTGCGATATTTTTGCATGCAGGTAGCACCGCGCGGACCTGGTTGCAGTAGACGAAGTTGAAGACACGCCACCGCCTGATGTTCAGCGACGACTCGTCCACTTGGAAGGTGATCGGCACGTTGAAAAGGTTGGACTCCTGCATGCCGATGACATATGATTTGCCCAACACAACGTTTTGCACAGCGGACGTGGGTCTGGTGTCGTACAAATTGTGAGCCGCAGCTTCAATGCTTGCCGGGGCTCAGCTTCGACAGTACGATACGCTTGGCACAGCTGCCTGACAACAAATATCGGGAATGCCAGTCGCTGGAATGGCTGCTTTGCGCAGCCACCGATTCCCGATGAAACATGCAGGCTGAACACGAAGAAGTGTACGTCGCCGCCAAGGGCCGTCAGGAAGAAGCGGATCGACGTCAGGCGCTGGGTGGCATTGTTTGTCAGCGCAGGTGATGGCAGGAAGTAGAAACCGCTGCTGGAGCACTCGGTGCTGGCGGGGTTGTTTGCTGCGCCGCCACATCGAAAACCAGATACATCACGTTGCCAGAAGCTTGTCAAAGGACTGTCAGGACAATGTCACAGTTGCACCCGAGGCATCGCGCACTTCCGCAGGCAGAGACCGGTGGCAGTGGGAAGGCGTGGCATCGAGTCTTAGCAATCCGAAATGCTCAGGCGGCACCAGGTGGCGCAGCGGCATGTCAGCTGGCGCTCCGCTGTGGGCCTACCTGGGTAGCCGTAGCACATGCGGGAGCCGGTGAAGTTGCGGAAAATCCCCCGCAGGGTGAATGCCGCCTGCGTCACATTTGTGGGAATTTTCAAGGTCGACATCCGCCCAATCAGTGCTTTCATCTTCGATGAAACAGGCCACTGTCAGTGTTGCGCCATGCATCGTGGCTGCGTTCACCGCAGATGTGCATGGAATCACGCTTGAGCACTGTATTATGTCATGATCCGGGGCATGCAGTGTGAACATTTTCAGCCTCTGTGGGTCGTGCTGGACTGGGTGAGTTGTCTCACCGGCGCAACGACGGTCTGCAGCCAGTTGGAGGATTGGGGATGCTTCACCCAGGGCACCTGCCCGGGTTGCGTCAGCGGTGCTGCAAATGCGCTGACGTTCGATTGACCCAGCAGCGTCTCGACCGGCCCCACCTGTGCACCAGGAAACACACGCCACAGCATTATGTAACTGCCGTACTGCTGTCACCCATGCTGATTTTGGAATGTCACTGGACAGAAGTAGTGCCATCTGCGAATACACAATTCAACGCGGCCAACGTCGCTCCGCAACAGCACATGAGAGAACACCACAACAAAGAAACTCTGGTTCAGGGTTATTATACTAGCGCAAATCCCTGACCTGATGCAATTCGCAATTCAACCTGATGGTTCCTACCTGGTAGTCCATGCAGTCGGGCGGGTTTGCACTGCCGCGCACGACAGTCACGCGGCCGTAGCGCAGCGGCTTGGGGCCGCTGCCATCCAGGTACCTTCACGAAACAGTCAAAGCTTGCTTGTTCTGGTGGTCAGCACAGCACCATTCCAAACATGCCAATTGCCGTCCAGGCACCTCTATGCAACATGCTGATGCTTGCTCGTGTTGATGCGCAGCAATTCTTGCTGCGTTCCGAATGCAACGTTTTCACAAGAGCCGTCGCCATCAAGGTACCTCAGGGCTTCCGCCTTTGGCGGCTGCAGGAAGTCGACCACTGCCAGCCAGTCATCGGTGGGCTGCGAGGTCAGCGGAATGGAGATAATATGAGATCGGCAAGTGGAGAAGACCTCAGGGAACGAGGAGGCGACGGCGACAGTGAGCTTCATGACGGTTGAAGAATGCAGCAGGATGCCAGAAGGGCTGTTGGGGGAATTGCACAGCAGCATGACAGTGCAGATGTCCCAGCAGGCGCACCAAAGGGTAGCCTGACCCCTGAAACAGACCGAGCGCGGTGGTCTGCACGCACAGCGCTGCAGAAGTTCAGACTGATGCTGCACATGCGCATCTCAATGGCAGCAGTCACAGGCCAGGAAATGCCAGCACATCATTCAAATGGCCAGACGGGTGCCATAAGGTGAAGTAAGATGAGGGTGGTTTAGGGTTTGTTGGGCGTACCGCGCGCCCCTGGATGGCGGTGACCTCAGCAGTGTTCAGCCTGCCGACAAGATTATGCGAAAGAGTCATTCGAAATGCTCAGGTGCTCATATGTTACATGTTGCGCCCCCGAAACTGCAATCTGCTGACGCAAAGTGCTGTTGGCGCCCATCAGATGGCGATGATGTTGATGCATAGCTGACGACAAGCCCTGGGTCGAGAAGGCCGTATCGTCAAGAAAACACAGATTGTGCAGAGCAGGACTTACTGGTTGAAGATGAAAGTCTTTGGTGGGTTGGCTGTGCTGGCGTTTAGTACAGGGTCTGGCGTGGAGCACTGCTGGAAGCGGCCATTGGCGGCCGCGGGCGCAGCAGCGCCTGCTGTCCCCGGCGGACCAAACTGATTAGCGGTCGCCGGCGCCGCCATCGTTTTTGCCGGCGCGGCCTGCTGCAGCCACCGGCTGGCCTTGCGGGCTCCGGCGCCGGACGTCATGAGGTGCTGCAGGCGGTCTCGGCGCGACAGCGCCCGGTCAGCACTGCCGGCGCCATGCTGTCGCCACCTGCCTGCAAGAAGTTGTCGAGAATTTCCAATTGGAAAACTAAGTGGAATACACATTGCTATTGCTCAGTGAGCAATAGCAAGCAGCAGAAGACTATGCAAAAGGGGCATCGCCTTGGATAGCGATGTGAGTTCAGGGGTGCAAACTGCCGTACGTTCTCCGTCTGCAGCCGCCGCTTTCAACGCAAACCTGCATCGACGGCACCCATCATGCATGAGTTCGCATAGCGATTTCGATAGCAGGCTGGCAGTCTTGGCGACATTGCTGAAGCAGCAGTCACAATGCTCAGGCGGTCGACACGTACCCAAAGAGTCCGAACAGCAGGACGAAAGATGCGGCCCTCATCGCCTGTGGCAGCATCCTGGCCTGCACGCAAGATTTGCCAGCACGGCACAACTGATCGTCTCTTTGCGACGAGCTCTGGCAGCCTCCAGGTGATCAGCGGATCCTTCTGGGACATGGACACTATAGATTCGATCTATAGTCCTGGCAAGCGTGCAGGCCGCAGCACGTGGCGGTCTGACCAGTAGACACCTCGAATCGCACCCGATCTGCAGAGATACCGCCGCCGATTAATGCATGCGACTAGCAGCCTACCTGGCGCATCAAGGCATCAGGGAAGAAAGTGCTGCAGGAAGCCGTGCGTCTCGAACGGGATGGGGCCCTACAGCTTTTCTGCCAAACAGATGAACTTGCGTCACTCGCCAGCGGCCAGATTTACAGGCTGAAGATTGCCAGATGATACAGCTGTGCTCAAACACGACAGCATGACTCATATCCATCGGATGGATATGATATCTAGAACGCCGCCGTCATCAAGCACCGCCGTCCTCGGCTGCATCTTCCGCCTCCATCTGCGCGATCGAGCGCGCCCGCTCGGCTGCTCGCCGCAGCTCTACCTGCGCTGGTGTCTCAACAGCGCCAGGCTGCATCGACGGCTTTGCGCCTGCGGGCGCCGCGCCGCCTGCTGCAAATGCCGTCGTTGGCTGCAGTGGCTCAGCACCGCCCCGAGCTGCCACCGATGCAAGAGCTGCTGCCGCGGTGGCGCCGGGCAGCGACTTCCTGCTTTGCGGCTGCGCAGGCGCCGCGCTGCCGTTTACTGACGGGCCGCAGGACGGCGCCGCCCTTCCAAAGTTGCTAAAGGAGAAGCCGCGGGGGGAGGGCGGAAACTGGAAGCGGTCGGCAGCGGTGCGCGGCCCTGCTGCGCCGGCGGCGCCGCTGACATGGCCTCGCGGCCTGCCGCATAGCTAGGGAAAAGCTGCTCGTGATGTCGAGCCGCCGGCCAGCCGTTCTGGCCGCCAGGCGTGGCCGCTGTGGTGTCGACTGGGAACAGCGGCGCCGGTGGCGCCGGCACCGATGCGGGGGCACCATGTGCGCTGCCGCCACTGCCAGCGGCTGACCCTGGCACCGGCGCCGCCGCGTCTGTATGGTGGAACCCATTGGTGGACACCTCTATTGCCGCAGGCGGGTGCTATCTCTGGTGCATCAAGTCCAGTGGTACACGGATACAGGCCTCCTTGCAGCCGCCACACCAATGTACGTTTTCAGGTCCGCTTCAGATCGAGGGTTTTTAGGTCTCGAAGCCCCCACCTTGATGCTCCATTACACTTTCAGCGACCGCAGCGTGTCCTCTGGAGACGCGGCGGCGCGTCCGCCGCGGGCGCAGCGACACGAGCGGCTGCTGCTACTGCAGCCGGCCGCACTGGCGCGCCGGTGCCCCGCTTCGAGCCGCTGCTGATGCGAGTGCCGCCACCGCCGCAGTGACGCCTGGCAGTGACCCGCGCTGTGCGGCTGTGCACTCGCCGTGCTGCTGTTCGTTGCTGGACCGCCGGGCGCGCCGCCGCCCTGCTGAAGCCGCCAAAAGAGAGGCCACCGCGGAGTGGGCAGAAGCTGGAAGTGGTAGGCAGCGGCGCTGATCCCGCTGCGCCGGCGGCGCCGCTGAGGCCTTCCGCGCCAGCTGCCGCGTAGCAGGGAAACAGCTCTTCTTGCGGCTGGGCCATTGGCCAGCCGTTCTGTGCCAGGTGGCCGAGCGCAAAGGTGGCCATCTCCTCCAGCTGCACATCGCCCCGCCTCAGCATGGTCATCAGCAGCGGCCCGACCTCCTCTGCAAGCAGCAGGGGGCCGTGTCAGGCGCCACATGCAAGTGCGAGGCCTGCAAGGTCTGATGGATGCAACATGTGCCGCTTCTCTCCATGCCAGCTGGAGCACATGATATGGGGCTCTGTGTGGCATTGCTCTGCAGTTCTGAGCAGGCACTGAAGCGCTGAAGAGATACGTGGAAGCACATACGCCATGTGGTTCATGTGCTTGCTGCAGCCTGCTGTGGCATTTGTTTCAAATTCTTCGAGCAGCCAGGCGCCTGTGCATCTCGGCACGCAGGCTGAGCATGCGGACAAGACCGCGTGTTCGGCATGCGACAGCACAGGCTGCAGCTACATAACGTGCACTTCTTGTGTATGTGAAGAATTCTCGATGTTTCTCGCGCCTGCACGATCTTGGCATTGTAGCCGTCGGTCTGGTCACCTGACTTGAAGGCGATGGCATCGCGCAGCTTGGTGGGCTTCGTCGGCTGGAGTTTGATTAGCAGCGACACGACGACCGAGATGCAACCCTCTTGCCACGGGAGCATATCTTGTCCTCTTCCGCAGTCTTCCTGCATGTATAATTGATGACTCTTGTCCTCTTCCGCAGTCTTCCTGCACGCACAATTCGTGACAGCGCCGTTCAGAGGCAATCCTGCCTTGCTCATGACATCAGCTCAAGCATATCTTCAGAATACAGCGTCCGGCGAGTGTGCCTCGTATGTGTGCGAAGCGTTTGTGAGCTGCGCCCGCTTGCTGCGGCGCCGCCCGGCCACCCGCCTGCTGGCTGCGTATCGCCAATGCACGTCTGGCTGGCGGCTCGAGCTCCAGCTGGACAAGCAGTACGCTGTCTCGTGGCAGGTCGTGGTGGACTGTGCGCGAACAACCGCCGAGCTATTGCGGGAAGCCAGCCGAACGTGCGACGTGAGGCATCGTACGGAGGTGCCAAGCGCCACCGCAGCCTACTGGAATGGGTGCTGCATCAGAGCAGCCAAAGCCTGAAACCTACGCATGACAGACGATGAATGATCTGGTGGACACTCGCGAACAACAGAGAAGCATTATGCATCAGTACAGTACAGCAGGCCTAATTTGATCTACAGTGACGATACCCACGGCTCCGTCGCAAAACCAGTTTGCTTGCGCTCGCCAGGTGTGTTCAGCCTCAGCCCAGCGGCGGCCTCAGAGCAGGCTCCAGTCCACTTCTGGGTCAATCTGTCGTAGTTCCCGCACACTCGCACAGTTGAGCAGCTTCCAGCCTCAAGGGTAACACAGTGAGCCATTTGGTTGAAGTGTGCTAGCTGATTCTTGGGCTCTCTCTTGCAGCTGACACTGCGGGCTCGCAGCGGACAGTGGGGCGGTTCAAATCGCTTGGTGATGTGATTACCATCAAACCACGCAGGCACGATGCGGAAATACTCTCTCCTCGAGCCTGGGCCACTCAGCGCTCAGCTGGCCCAGGAGGTGGCGGATGGGAAGCTGACCATGCGGGACGCCTGCATGCTCGCGGAAGGAGCGGCATTGCAGCAGCACCAAGCGCAGGCAGTAGCAGAGCTGGAGGCGTGCGAATGCATGGCTGGCATGGAAGTGGCGGGTGGGCTGGCGACAAAGCCGTCACCTCAGAATCCGCTGCCACCGACAGTGCCGTCACGCGCCAGGCTTCGGGCAACAGCGGCGGCGTACACGAAGCGGCAGGCAGATTTGCGGACACAACGAAGCGAGAAGGCATCGGAAAAGCTGCGCCTGAACACCGAGCTGCAAGCCGCCGCAGCTAAGCCCGCCGACCGGCGGCAGCACGGCGACCGCACCAGTGTCGACGAGCTGCTGCAAGAGGTGATACCTGGCTCCCTGCTAGCAAGCCTCCCATTTCTGTCGTGTCGCCGAAAAATCTCTGGCTGCACTCTTGTTGGCATGGCAGCCATAACCGATTGCATGTTGCGCCAAGCATTGGAGCCGGAGGCACTAGCATCCTTGCCATACTTGGTGTCTGCATTGTTGCGCAATTCACCAATGCAGTGCTCACCTGCTGCAGTACCAACGCATTATCCGGGCGGAGCTGAGCCTGCGCGACGCCCACCAAGCTGTCTTGCATGCGCAGCTGGACGTAGTTCAGGTGATCACGTTATGCTGCCCAAAGGCCTGGCTGCACTTGTATATGGACACAGCCGTGATTACACCTGATATGCCTAAGGCCGCCGCTGGGCAGCATGGAAAGTGAGCTGTGCGACAACTCGCGGCAGGTTCGTGACCGGCCGTTGTGTTGTGCAGATGTTCTGCCACAGCCCGACGCACCGGAAGCCGCACGTAGGCCGTGTAAAGAACGCGCGGGATGGCAGCCGCAGGACACAGCACGGTTCGGGCACGGCGTCTGGCAGGGTGCAGAAAAGGGAGCAAAAGTGCGGCGCGACTCTTGCGGCCGGCATCCAGCAGACCCTGTGTGGATCCGCTGTGCTACCGAGAAAGGCGACGTGAATCTGTGCAACACTATTGCGGGTCTGGTTGCTTGCAGCAACCGCATCGCGCTCCTTTCCTCCAGCTGCTGAGCTAGTTCGCACGAGTCTTGCAGGTTGACCAATTGACAGATGGATCGATCATAGAAGGCTTAGCCATCAACGCACAAGAGGTGAGCTTGATGCTGTCAACATTCTGCCGTGCTATACCTGAGCGGGCCAGCTCAGCGTGATGAAATTTGCTGGAACCACTGCGCATAATGCTTGCACACAACTCTACTTGAAATGTGTGACACTTTCGCGGTCGTTACCATTCGAAATCGTTCTCTAGAGCAAACGGTGCAAGGGCGACAGCCTGCAAAGTGCTAAAATCGCCCGACTGTCGCAGAGCAACTCCGACAAGCTGGACCGCGACTCCTTCCGGCAATCCCTACTCCGGCAGCATCCTTTCCCGGCCACTACGAGCAGCAGAGTGCCGCCGGCGGCGGCGGCCCCGAAGGCTCGCTGAAGCGTGGGCGGCAGCAGTGACGGCGCAGTGGGCAGCGGCAGCGACGCTGGCGCCGACGACCAGCCCGGCGACGGCGGCGATGGCGACGCTGCGATGGAGGGCCTGCAGGCTGAACTAGCCGGAGCGGCGGCTGCGGCGCAGGAGACGGTGAAGAAGGTGCATGAGTCTGCACTGGCTGCCCTGAACCGAGATCCGGATGCATGGTGCATGCATGTTGTCGCCACTTGACTTGCGGCCTTTTCTCACTGCAGATTACCAACCTGGTGGACCACACTGTGGCGCTGCGCACCAAGTGGCTGGAGGCCCAGGCGTCTGTGCCGGCGGAGGACCTGGAGGAGGTCTCCCTGAAGGTAAACGCGGTCATCTCCAAGCTCCAAATGATGCAGGAGCACGCAGAGCAGCGCGCCAGCGACCTTGCGCAGGTGCCAGAATATTGTGCACGTCTGTCGAGCATAGTTGCGACATGGTGTTGGCCATGCTGCGATGCATGGAAGACTGCACTGCACACAATTCTCACACATGGGCTCCAAAGGCGGCAGCTCAGAAACTGTTGGCGGCTGCCGCCATGCACAGATGCCACGAGATGTTGCGCCATGCTGGAATCTGTGATATCGCTCCCGTATTCACGTTTTCCATGCTGCACATAATAGACTGTGATGAGGGCATCCGCTGCAGGCAGCGCCTGGAGCGAGTGCGGCTGCGGCAGACGCGCCGCCGGGCGCCGCTGGCAACTGACGTCCCAGACCTGATTTCGGATCAATCATCACGTCACGGTGAGCTCCGAACAAAGCATCTAGCCAGCCTAGTCTGTCGGAGAATGAGTTGCATGATGATAGTCGACACGAAGCTTGGTGGAGCCTCATGCAGCAATTCTCCGGCGTCCTAACAAGTCGAGTTGACGACCCAAATCATCATCGAAAGCTGTAAAACTCTGTCAGCACAGAACGTTCGTACACGTATATGCACATGTTCGTTCTTGCAGGGACAGGGACCGGAAGAGAGGCGTGCTGGTGGACTCCCTCGTCGGTACAACCAATGGACCCGGTGGGCGAGCGCCGCTTGCGACGTTCAACTGATTGAGGCGGGGAAGTATTCTTGTGGACGTGAATCACGCTGTGGATACATGTGAACGTCATCAGATGCGGCGGTGGGCACGGTCGAAGCAATGAGACTCGCCCCACCCAGAGTCTGGCACGCCTTGTGGCGTCCGCATGCCTGAGGTACAGCAGCCACGCGAATTTTGCTTTTGACAGCATACGGAAGCAACAGGGAAGATGGTCAAGTCCGGTGCAGTGTGTTCTCGAGCCGGAAGTCCATTTGCCAAATAACAACCTGCACATGCGCTCTCAATGCTCAGACGAGTGGCTATCGAAACAAGCCCGGGCCGTCAGGCCTCTGCTTTGTCCTCAGTCAGCCCATACACGAGCACTGTCCCCACTAAGCACCGTCGTCCTCGGCTGCGTCTTCCGCCTCCATCTGCGCGATCAGGCGCGCCCGCTCGGTTTGCCGCAGCTGCGCCTGCGCCTGTGTCTCAAGAGCACCAGGCTGCGTCGATGGATGCGCGCCTGCAGGCGCTGCGCTGCCTGCTGCAGCTGCAGCCGCCGCCACGGCCGACTGCAAAGGCGCGGGGGCGCTCCTGCTCTGAGACGCTGCCGATGCAGGCGCCGCTGCTGCTGCAGCGCCGGGCAGCAACTCACTGCTCTGCGGCTGCGCGCCTGCCGCGCTGCCGCTTACTGACGGGCTGCCGGACGGCGGCGGCGCCACCCTGCTGAAGCTGCCAAATGAGAATCCGCCAGCGGGAGGACGGAAGCTGGAAGCCGTCGGCAGCGGCGCGTGACTCTGCTGAGCCGGAGGTGCCGCTGACGCGGCCTCGCCACTTGCTGCGTAGCTGGGGACCAGCGGCTCATGCTGCCGAGCCGCCGGCCAGCCGTTGTGGCCGCCGGGCGCGGCTGATATGGTGTCTACTGGGAACAGCGGCGCCGCTGGCGCCGGCGCCGGCGCTGGTGCGGCATATGCGCCGCCGCCGCTGCCGACGGACGACCCAGGCACCGATGTGGCGATCGCATGTCGGAAGCCGTTGGTGGCTGCCTCTGGCGCTGCAGTCGGCTGCGCTGCGGATTGCTCTGCCGGCTCGGCTGCAGCTGCTGGGCTGTCCACCCCGGGGACCACTGGCACCTGCGCAAGACCCGAACGCATCGTCAGCACAAGTCAACTGAGTTGTGCCAGTATGTGCGAGAATTTTAGGCCGTGTGCAGCCTTCGAAGGCTCCAGGCTTCTCATTTGCACGGTGCAGCTGCTGCAGCAGTCGAGAGCGCACTGCCTGACAGATCCATAAGCAAGATGTCCTGTTCATACCCAGAAAGTCATCTGCCTTGTACCACACCTTCAGAAAAGGCTCGACTGCAGCGAGTTGCCAGCAGCAGGTTGGCGGGTTTGCCGTGCAGCGTAACCTATCAAAACATTCATGATTGAACCTGAAGCTTTTTCTTTTCTGTCCTCAGCCTCTTGAGCCCGACAAATGCGCACCTTGAGGAAAGGCACCACAAGCAGTGGGTTGGCTGGGTCGCCGTGCGCCGCGGCGGCGGCGGCGGCGGCGCCTGCGCGCGTGGCCATGACTACCAGCGCAGAGCCTTTCGACTTCTTCTTGGCCGTGCGCAGAATGACGTCCTCCACGCAACCGTGCGCGGCAAAGGCGTCCCGCAGCTGCTGCGACGTGTAGACGCCCACCTGAGCGCAACATCAAAAACGTCGTCAGGGCCGCGCGCCACGAACGCAGTTCTCACCCGCTGTGAGGTGGAGATGCAGCACAAAGTGTGCATGCCCTACTCGTAGTCTTCGTGTGAAAAGTTAGCGCTGTCGCTTCAGATGTTGTGCACGGCCACAAGCAGCTGACGTGCGCAAGCGAGTATGATAACAGGTACTCTCAGCGATGCACCGAATGCAAGCTGCGCCCGACACGCAGGTGCCTTGCCCTCCACATCCTCACCATGAGGTCAACCCACTGAGCTACGAGTAGCTCCAGCACGTGTGGCGCATGCCCATCCTGCATGGCGCCTTGCGCAACACGAGGTCCGTAACCAGGACGGCCTCGTGATCTTGACGCTCCAAGACACCATCAGTGTCCGCAGCATGTCTTCTGTGATGCGCGGCGGCGCATCCAAGACGGCATCTTGTGTCTGTCGGACTCTCAACGATCAGTACATCTCACCTTGACGCTCCAGGACACCTTCAGCGTCCGCAGCATGTCCTCCGTGATGCGCGGCGGCGCGTCTGCAGTGGGCACGGCCGCACGTGGGGCGGCCATCGCCGCCGCCGGCTGAGCTGCCTGCTGCGCCGCCTGCTGCTGCGCCGCCGCCGCCGCGCGCCGCGCTGCTGCCTCCCGCTTCAGCCTCGCCAGCTCGCCCTGTGGCCAAGCAATCAGCAATCGTGTGATAAACCACACATTTCCGTGATGTCTGGGTGGAAACTGCAGACCAGGCACTGTCGCCTGCCTGCCCTTCCGGCAGCATCGGCCATTGCACTCTGCACTCCCTTAATGGTGGCAAAATCCAGCATTCATTCCAACCGCAACTGCAAGATAGCCCCGCAGCGCGTACCTGCAGCCGGCTGCAAAGCATACAGCTACACACACACCTGCAGCCGGCTGCGGGCCTCCGCCTCCTCATTGCGCCCACTGAAGACGGCCGCCTCCTCCCGCTCCAGCTTCTCCCGCATCTTCCGCCGCTTGGCGTCCTGGTTCGCAAACTTCGCCTCCCGCGCATGACGCGCCCTGCATTTGAACACACATGCGATCGTGAGCGCTCTGCAGGCATGCCGCTGCATAGCGTCTGCTGGACCCTCAACGCTGCGGCAACGCTTCTGCAGGCGCAGCATGTCGGCAGCTTACTGCAGACGTAGCGTCTGGCTGCGAACCCGCGCTGCTAGCTGCTGCTGCCTAAAGAAGTGCACCGGGATGCTGGCCCCTCAGCGGCCAGACCCACGCTGGCTCGCACGACCACCACACACCGCCTGTCGTATGCTGTTGCAGGCTGCAATGTGCTGCTCACATTGCACCAGGGGCGCTGGCCAACAGTACGATACAATACCCAGATCTCAGCGACGGCCACAAGTGAGGAGCTGGAGCTCACTGCAGCAGCGAGTCTAGCGCGGCGCGTGCTTTAGCGTCCTGCAGCAGGTCCCGCGCGTCCTTGGCCAGCTGGAACGCTTTTTTGGCACCCTCAGGGTCGCCTTTGTTTTTGTCCGGATGATGCTGCAGCGCCGCCGACCGATAGGCCTGCAGCACACAAGTGGCACATCATAGAGGCAATCAGGAGAAACGTTGATGATTTCCTCGATGCTGATGATGTGGGGCATACGTAAGATGCTGAGTAGGAGGAACTGCCGTGGCCGCGGTGACGGCGAGCCTGGCGGCGGCGGCGCACCTTGCCGATCTCGGCGTCCGTGGCCTTGGGGCCCTGGGATAGCCCCAGGACCTCGTAGGCATTGAGCGCCTCGTTCCACTCTGTCATGCTGCCGCAGGCACGGCTTCCGCGGGGCGGGCGAGCGCCTGTGTGCGGCCCCGCAGATGGGTCTGGGCCTCGGCAGGCGGCCTTGTCGTGCTGTGAATGGGTATCGCTGCCGTCAAGTCTACTCTCAGAGCCCCGACGTCTTATACCCGTCTTATGATTGTCAAGGACTGTCTGCGAACAAGCTTGGGATTAGCTGTTGTAGAGGCGTGGATGGTGCATTTCACAGGGTGCTGACTGTCGGTCCTGTTAGAGAACAGCCTGCGGAACAGCGCTGCAAAACCAGAAGGAAATAAACACATTGTGGTGACTTCGTTTGGCCTGCTGCAGTTTCACTCATTTGCTCAAATCTGCGCGCGCCACAATCCTTCTTGCCGGCCTCGCTGGGTGCGCACTCAGCCGGCGAGCGATGCTTTGTCGCAGTGAAGCAGTGCTGCGACAGCTGCAGCGCCTCTGCCACGGCAGGCTTGCGAGGCTCGCATCGCATCCGCGACCTACCTCCGACATCCCGGCGTTGCAACGCAACTGCCTGGCCGGCTCGGCGAGCAAACAGCGGCTGCAGTTGCACGGCAGAGGTGTGTCCATTCGGCCGGCCAGCAGCCGCAGCGAGCAGCAGGCGACGCTCAGCCGGCCAGCGACGGAAGTGCCGCTGTCGCAGCAGGCCTCGCCGCCGGCGGTGCACGACCTAGAGGAGCGGCTCGGCCCCTTCAGCACCTCGCCGACGCTCAGCCCGCCGCCGCCGCTGGTGATCATCATCTCGGGTCCCTCGGGCGTCGGTAAGGACGCCGTCATCAACCAGCTGCGCGCCCGCCGCCCGGACATCCATTTCGTCGTCACCGCCACCTCCAGGTGTGACCTTGATCCAACGTTCACCCCCATCACGCCCCTGCTGAGAAAGCTGGGTGTGTCCTCAACCGGAAAATTGCGGCGCCCTTGCAGCGCTGCCGCCGGCGTGTTGCCGCCGCCGCCTGCCGAAAACCAAATGCTCTTTTCAACCCGTCGCCAAGACGTCCTCCCACCCAACCGCAGGCCCAAGCGGACGGGAGGTGCACAATACGGCGCCAGGCCTTCTCCCATAGAATGACTCCAGCAAATTGCAGGCCCAAGCGGGCTCTCAACACGGTGCCAAGACACTTCTTAAGACATGACATTTCGTGAGACATTTGCCAAGTCATCTCCTCGCCTTGAACAAAACGCAGGCCCAAGCGGGAGGGGGAGGTGCACGGCGTGGACTACTTCTTCGTGAGCAAGGCGCAATTCGAGGAGTGGCTGGAAGGCAACGCGCTGCTGGAGCACGCGATCGTGTATGGCGACTACAAGGGCATCCCGCGTCAGCAAGTAATGCAAACTTTGTCGCCTTCGTTCAGTTTGTAGACGAGTAGAACAACGAAGACTATTGTCAACTTCAAGAAGAAAGGAGACAGAGGAATCACTGCTGCTGGAGCATGCAATAGTGTACGCCTACCACAAGGGTCGCCCGCGTGAGCAGGTGATTTGCATGCTGCATGCCACTCCATCACTTGGGACGAAGGGTGCATGTCCATGCTTCAGAAGCACGCCTTTGCACGCGGCCGCTTGAAGGTGCACCCCGCGCCAGTGGCGCCCTGCAGGCCTCCGTTTCATTAAGGAGATGGACACCTCGTGGAGGTGTGCGCCAAAGCGCAAGCCCTGTCCTGGCGGAAGCCCTGTGCGGCGGTCGGCAGGGCATCCTGCTTGGATGGTCCACCACAGGATGCTGTTTCTCCGCACTGCCGTCAACTGACACCCATATGCAATCTTTTTGCAAGATCTCAAAGGGGCTGCTGCTGCTCACGGCAGGTGGTGGAGGCGGTGGCCAACAGCACGGATGTGGTGCTGCGCATCGATGTGCAGGGCGCCGCGACGGTGCGCGCCATGATGCCCGACGCGGTCTCCGTCTTCCTGGTGCGCCTTCGTACTGCAGATCACCATTTTTTGGCATCAACAGACATTGCTCAAGTGTGCATCCTATCCCACACCCTGTACTCAAGAGCCGCGACAGCGCCCGGCATGACGCCCGACGCGGTCTCCATCTTCCTGGTGCGCGTCCCCTGCAGCTCCCCAGCTTGTTTGTAATTATAAAACCCTCCAAAGTTGACTTCGATTACGCTGTGCAAAAAGCCACACCGGTGTGCGCCACGATGTCACAGACACGGTGTCCACCTTTCTGGCGCGCCGCTCAGCAATTGTCGTTGAGGCAGTGCGATGCACAAGTGTCGGTGCAGTCGCAAAGCTGCGCCGCCAGATGCTGTTGTTGTCAAAGGTGGATGCAGGCAGGCACATCGCATGACATTCGTCTACCTGCTCAACCCTGCAGGTCGCGGAGAGCGAGGCGAAGCTTGTGCAGCGGCTGGTGGCGCGCAAGACAGAAAATATGGTGCGTCCAAGCCCTACAACTACCGCTCACCCTGTCAGTCCCTCCGTCCCGGCTCTGAGCTTTGCCTGGAAGCCCAGCGCCAAAATGCACAATCCAATGCACTACGGAACTGGGTGTGAGTCTGCAGAGTGCTGCCGCCGCAGGACACGATGCTGGCCAGAGTGAAGACTGCGCGGGATGAGGCGGCGCGCATGTCCGAGTTTGACTATGGTAAGTTCTCCATCGCTCCCAGCTGCACCAGGATCTGGTTCCCATCAATGCCACCCTCTGCCTGCAACTGCATGGCCACGCATTCCCGCTGCCCCACTGCAGCCGCTGCTGGTGCCAAGACAGGCCGTGCAGGAAAGTCAACAACAGACCAAGGACCCAGGTGCCAAAGAACTGACGGCGATCCCTGCTGTCCGCCGCAATTGTCGTGATTTAGGACCGGCGGCTGGACGAGACTGTGCATGATACATCCGCAAACTTCGATGCTGACAGATCCATGTGTAAATCCTGAACGTTGCTGTTTTCGCTGCAGTCGTCGTCAACCAGGACGGGCGGCTGGAGGAGACGGTGCAGGAGATTGAGGCCATCCTGACGGCGGAGAAGCGCCGCATCTCCCGTCGCGCGCTGCTGTGAGCCGGAAATTCACAAGGAACTCGATCACTGCGATGTGCGGTGGAGCGGCCAGCATCTCGCGCGCCGGATTTTTTGCCGCGCACTGCTGCGACCGCCCAGGAGCTCCTTTGGAGTTAGCGCACGGCGGTCGGTCGGGTGGTGTGAGCCCGCCCGCCGCCTGCGGATGGGGAGTTCAGCGGCGGCGGGCGCCGGATCCATGCCCTCTTCTGTACAGATGCAGGCCCCCAACTTGTTGCAGCGAAAGGCCGCACGGTTCCGGCCGCCCGCTGCCACGGCGAGCGGAGGAGAGTCAGAGTCATACTAATGCTATGGACGAAGAGCGGACGCTGTGTGGGAAGGGGCGAGAGTGGGAGCCCGGTGATCGTGCGATGAGTTGACTTCATGTCCAGCATGGTATGGGATGTAAAATATGTGATGGCGCCTTCAATCGAGCAACGCACCATGTGGGGCGGAGGCAGCCAGGACTGGCGCCAGGTTTTGCCTACAACCGGGGGCTCTGGCAAATCATTCAGATGGATGGGCGTCACTTAGGGGGCGCGCATGGATGTGCGACAGCGCCTTCCCGCCCGGCCTACCACCCAGCAGCGCAAGCACAGGTCACAAGCTGTCATATGGGCGTGGCAGCGCATGTTGCGGTGCCCTGTGCTGGCCGCTATTGGCGAACTTGAACTCGCGAGGTCAGAAAGGCACATGCAAGACCCTAAAAACTGCCTATCCTGGAGTGCCTTTTAAGCCCACTACATAACTGTCCAAGGGCCACAAACTTTCAATCGTCTCGGGCACAGACCTCGTGCCTGGACAGGTGAACGACGGACGGACAGATAGCATCATGAAGCAGTCTCGACAGTCGGCGGATCCGTCGACTGTCACGTCCGGATTCGACTGTCGCAGCGGATCCAGCCCGTCCAGTGTGGCACAGTCGCAGCCGCTACCGCCGCAGATATGTAGTCGCTGCCGCAGGCGTGTGCCGCATGCAAGCAGTATGTTGAGGCAGCAGATGCTGCAGATCCAAATTACACTTCGGCGCGAAATTTCGTTTCGAGCTCCTCGTCTCTAAAGCGAAGTGAAGGCTGCTAACGCAGAGCTCACCTGGTGCGCGTGCCGCGTCGAGCAAGAACGCCGCGTGGTGAAGTTGCTCCTGCGACCCGCGGCTGTTCAGCAGCAGGAGGTTCTGTCGGCAGAACGGATAGAATGCTGAATGTAACGGCGAGGCCTGACTGAAGTTTGTGAGTCAGTTATGAGAGATCCTGGTTTTGCCGATCCGTCAGGATTTGCCAATTTGCCAGCTGGTCGGACGCTTTTGATCAGGCCGATCGGTAACGTTCAATCTCCACCACAATCGGTTCCACTAAGACTTGCAGGCACAGCTACAGCTCGTCAGCAGCAGCCGCCGCCGGCTGCTCCGCCGCAGCCGCGCGGGCTTTCACGGCCGCCGCCGCGGCCTCGCGCGCCTGCTGCACCTCCTCCTCGCTGCCGCCCGCCGCCCGGGCGCCGGCCTCCGCCTCCGCCGCTGCCTCCGCTGCCTCCTCGTCCACGAGGTCGTCGAATGACGGGATGACCTGCAGAGATCAAACAGGCGTGATGCGGAGGTGCGTGAGAAGACGAGTAGCCACGCCATGCAATGCTGGGCAGGATCAGCGTCCAGCCTTGCGAGGTCAGGTCACCACAGAGCAACTCTGCTGTCCTTGCTGCGCAGGGAGCAGCAGCATGCACGGGAGCACCCTACCTCTGGCTCCGGCGGGTGGGCGGGCTGCGCCGCGGCGGCCCGCGCTGCCGCGACCGCCGCCGCCGCCGATCGCTCCTCCGTCACGGGCTTGCGCGCCGGCGGCGGCGCAGCAGCCGCCATGGCATCGCCGCCGGCAGAGGTGCCATTGCCGCCGGCGGCACCGAGCCGACCGAACTGCGCGTCCTGCAGGTTGAGCCACTCCAGCAGCTGGTCGTGCGTCGCCTTGGCGCCCGACGTGAGCTCGCCTGCGCGTGCTCAGAGCTCGATGCTGTCGGCAAAGCAGGCATTGCCGCGTCACAAGATGGTGTTCAGTGGTTGTCAACGATGTCAACCTCGTTAACATTCCAGAGCTGACACGACCATCTGCCCCAGCACTTTGCTGCTGCCTCGCGACACGCCAGTCAGCATTGGAGTAAAGAAACGTAGTGACACAGCGTTGCAACACCAGGCAGGCGCCCCCGCACTTGTGTCGGGCGCCACACGGCCACAAGGCCATGCATCATTGGCACACGACGGCCGCATCAGCGAGCCAGACATCGAAGTGCATGTATTGTTATAGGTTACATTTCTTCTCACGGTCAGCATTTCTGCGCACCAGTGCCGGGCGCCACGCGTTGCAGACCCCACACCACGGTGGCCACGGTGCCGGCAAACACGGCGCGCTGCCAGGCGTGGGAGCGCCACCAGGACCAGTCGCCGTCCACCTCCTCCAGCTCCCACAGCGGCCAGAACGCCTCGTCCAGGCCCACCGTCTGCGGGACATGTGAAATGTTGTTGGCAGAGTGGGATATGAGCTCGGACCATGGGGTCATTCAGAGAATGCCATGCAGCACTCGGAGACCAGTCGGTGTCCAGCCCCTCCAGCTCCCACAGCGGCCAGACCGCCTTGTCCAGCCCCACAGTATGCGCGCAGGACCAGTGCAGCCCTGGGAACCGTTGGGTGCTCACTGAGCACGCACCACTGGGCCGCCAAGTGCCAGTCACTAGGCAAAAGGCAGCATTCGTGCGGTGTTATGCTCCTGCTGTGCTGCACGCTGCGACGAGGTCATCGAGTCGGCTTCCGGCCAGTCAATGCCACGCTGCCGCGCACCTCGCTGAGCATGTTGGGCAGGAACCAGATGGCACGGCCCGCGACAGCCCACGACGCGCCCGCGACCACCCACCGCAGCAGCACCAGCCCCAGCAGCGCGCCGACCTGCGGGCAAGATTTCAAAACGCCGTCGTCAGGACGATTGACTGGACACATCACCTGGCCTCCTGTTGTCACCCTGCATGGCTTACTAACAGCCATTCCACAGCCAGGCCAGAGCCGCGGGAGATGCCACATGGGCGCCACTGCAGCTCTGTGCTGTGCTTGGTGTCGGCATATTTAGGCATGGCTCTCTGGATGACACAAGGTGGCGCCCTAACAAGCGCTCACAACAGCGCCAGGATGAAACACGTTGGATGCTCCTGGTGCCTCACCAGGCCCAGGCTGGCGTACACGACGCCGATCTTGAGCTTGTAGGGCGCCAGCGGGAAGAGGCACAGCAGCACCACGCCCGCCGCGACGCCGATGGAGCCGATCAGCAGCCATGGTGACGTCGGCAGGTCGTACATCCACGCGTAAAAGCCGTCCTCCGAAAACTTGTTCTGCGGCAGAAGACATGATCGTGCATAACTGTTCTTGATGAGGATTCTTGATAAGGAAATTCAAAGGAGCCAATCAGCAGCCATGGCGAGGCCGGCAGGGTCGTACATCCATGCGTAAAAGCCGTCCTCCGAGAAACTTGTTCTACAGCAGGGGATCGTGGTTGCATCAGCGTCCATGAAACAAGGTGTTCTGTGATGAGGATGTTGAGCACAACCGATCAGCAGCCACAGCAGGTTCCACAGATAGAAGCCGTGCTCTGCAAACCAACGGCAGTAGACAACACGGAGGTTCATGGAATATTGTCGTCCATGCGCAGTGTCCGCCTTCCGAGGATCCTGCGCTGCGGCAAGAGGTGGGGTAGGAGTGGGGGGCAACAATCACATGTCGCTTGATGTCATGTGTCCACAGGGTACTGTACATTTCTGCGGCATGCACCATCGGAGACGAGCTGAAGCCAGAAGCTGCTGCTGCTAGCTTCAACTGTCCACCGAACGACAGCATGCCGCCTGTGGTGTTGCGCCAAGATGCACAGAAAACCTGCTGCTGTTAGCGCAGTCTGCATCACCTAGGCATGCGCATGCCGGACACAGCTTCCGTTGGCATGCGCCGGCTTGCACTTGCACAGCCTGCCCACAACAAGCCAGCAGCGCTCCCACCTGCTCCGCCGCCGGCGCGGCTTGCAGCTTGCGCGGCCACTTGGTGAGGCGCTTCTTGCCCGGCTTGGGCTTTTTGTACACCCGCTCCGACCGCGTCACCAGCCCCCGCCGGGCCAGCAGCAGCAGCATCTCCCGTATGCCGTCCTCCTCCTTCCAGCCTGCCAGCCATCAACCAAGCGATTCTCATGGGAGACCCATCCTGCCATGCAGGAACTTGTGCAGGAAACTTCGCATAGCTGTGTATTTGAAACACTGTCACAAGTGGTTTTAGCTGTAAGCTGCGGGCACGTGCGCATGCTAAGTTCTGTGGATCCCTCCAATGTGGCAGCTGAAGAACGCACCGCTTCGCAGAATGCCCTGCATGATCTTGTCCGGGTGCTTCCTGAAGAACGCCGCAAAGTCCTTGCCCCTGCGGCAGGCCCGCCATACCAGGTCAACGCTCCGGTTGACGTGTAAGGCAGACTCTGTTGTGTTGATAGCTCAAGATGATACAGCATCCAACACAGCAAGTACCTGAAGTACTCGACTCGCTCTGAGCCCTGCACACCGGCGCGGTTCTCGATGCCGTGCCGGCCGCGCAGCTCATCTGCGAGCGCTCGGATAGGATCCTTCGCCTGTGGCGGGAAATGATACTCGCCTTGAGATCACGAAGGACGATTTAAGAGTGACAAAAATGAGGAGAAAGCAACGTGAGTGCTGTGCGCCATCAGCCTCAGTGACCGAACCTTTGGGGCCTGCGCCATCTTGGCTGGCGGCCCACGCGACCAGCCGCCTTATCGTAACGATCTGATCAAGCGTGTGCTACTTGCCTGCTGGTGCTTTCGATGGACTCTGTGGCTTGCACTAATGTGCTTTGCAATCGGTCCCTCGAGCAACACAGCAGCACTGCCGCGGCGCGCAGCAACCGCCACGTTGGACTCGCAGGACAGTCACTGGCAATGAAAAGTTGTCAACCTGGAAACTATGCGAATAAAAGTGCCTCGTTCAATGCGCTCCAGGGGCCAGGGGGCGGGCTGTGCCTTTCGTGTCCTTCGTCTGTCCGACCGGGAGTCTCAAAGGCACAGGTCGCCAGTCTACAGTGGACTGCTGCAATACTCCTCTTCAAACTAGTGCTGTCACATGTCTATACCAAGCTTGTGTTGGCTGTAAGCTGCCTGTCGGGGGGGCTGCACATATCGCACCCGCAACTGCTGCTGCTCACGTTGTCTGTTGGTGCCAAAGCTGCTGGAACGGCAGCGGACGAGCTGCTCAAAGGTCAGCATATGACACTGCTTCTCTTCCCGGCTGCACGGCTGGTGCTGCGGCGTCTGCCGGCGCCGCATCGGCAGCCATGTCGGTCACCTGGCCCTCGCCCTTCCTGAACCTTGACCGCGCCATCGCGATGCCTGCTGCTGCAGCTGAGAAGAGCCCTGCCACCTGCGCCGCCGCACAGAGATGAACAAAGGCTGGGTTTTGATCTGATCACGTGGCCTGCAGAATCACAGCAGGCTTGGCCACTGCGATGTTTGTCGTCAGCACTCTGCAACCGCAGAAACGTGCTGTGCAGTGCACAACACCATCTACATGGCGCGAGGTGCAGCCTGGCAGGAAGCAGCCGCCGTGTGCGTGCACACAGTTTATCATCAAAGAACTGGCACATCTGGGCCCCCAGGGCGTACCCGCGGCCGGCTGCGACGCAGCTGCTGCCGCGCGTCGGGATCGGCGCCGCCTTCCCGCCCTGGGTCCGCCAGCAGCGGCTCCGCTTTGTCGCGCCGCGACTGCTTGGCGCGCGCCTGCCCCTCGTTGTCCGCATCACCGTCGTAGTACTGCACAAGAGTGTGAGTGTGTCATATACAAGATATGTAGTGAAGCCGAACAATTCGAAAACTGGTTGGTTCAACAGTACGGCGGCTCGCCGTCACCACGCCAGGACTGCCTTTGCGCGCGCCCGCCCCTCGTCGTCCGCATTGCCATCATGGAACTGCGCAACACACGTGAGCCGCTTTGACCACTCACAGACAGCGTCCATCAGTCCCAACTGCTCCGTGCTTGTTCAGAATCGCACCATGTCACGAGGAGCTCAGGACCACAGTCGACCCAGACGGCAGACACTCGTGATTGCCAACATTGTACTCGCATTCACACAGATCTCTTGCCACAATGTGCTGCAGCGCCCGGCGGCAACTTTGCGGACACTCACGTCGTCATCGGTGTCGGCTATGTCGACGTCGGCATCCGCACGGCAGCGCCAGGAAGTATAAAGTCCAATGCACCTAAAAACCTCAGGCAGCATTGCTATTCTGGAAATCCACGTCGTCGTCGGCGTCAGCCATGTCGACGTCGCCGTCCGCACGGCAGCGCCGGGGAACACGAGATCAAGTCACACCTAGAAAACCCTGATTAGGCAGCATTATTGTTCAGGAAGCCTCACATCGTCCTCGGCGTCGGCCATGTCAACGTCGCCGTCGGCGTGGCGCTTGCGGCGGCGTGCGGCGCGGCGGCCGCGCCCCCCCTCCTCGTCCTCCGCTATCGGCTGTAGCCGCGGGTCGCCGCCGGGCCGCGGCGCCCGTGGCGGCCGCTGTTGCCGGTCTCCCTGCGGCAGGGATCGAGTACCTTTTATATTCGAAAGGCACTGCGGCAGCTGATGCCGATCACCCTATGGCGGCGGTCAGATTTGTGGAGGCCTGACGCTGCCCAGCCCTGTCCAGCCTGCCCGATTTGTTGTTCTGAAGACACGGAACTGCCGACTCGTGGCTCTGCTGGGCCTGGCTGGTTCAGCCACCCCGCCATGCGCCGTGCGGCACATCCCTGCCCGCTCTACTGCCAGATGTTCGTCTCAGAGTCTCCCGCAGACATGACCGATAGCATTTCCCAACGACTCACCTTTCCTGCCGAGTTCTGCCACAGGCGGCGCGTGGTGTGCGTGCCAGGCGGAGGCCGCTTGTCCTCCACGGTGGCGACGCGGAAGATGAGCGGTATGGTGGCGCCGTCCTTCTCAAAGTCCGGCCCCTTATGCCACAGCTTCTCCAGCTGCGTCACATCCACCACCGCTTGCTCTGCAGGCAGCCACAATGAAGACGTTCAAAGGAGTGTCAGTGTCTGCTCTTCTTCTCTGAGTCCGGCCCCTTGTGCCACAGCTTCTCCAGCTGCGTCATGTACACCACCGCTTGCTCTGCAGGAAATCAGAGCACGAGATATTGCAGAAGACACCAGGATCTTCTGCAATATCTCGTGCTCCACCACCAATGAGGGTGGTGCCACTGTGTCGCACCTTTTCTCGTGCACCTATCAATTGCGTCTAGGATAACGAGGCCTGCGGCGAGCACAAGAAGATGGCAAACGCCGACAAGGAGGAGGCGCACCCTGGCCCTCGGGGATGTCCTCCGGCGGCAGCGGCTTGCCCAGCCCGAAGATTGCGCGCTTTGCGGTGAACTCGTCCCGGAACAGGATGTTGCACGACGAGTCGTCCAGCCACTCCACATAGACGGGAGAGTACTCCCCAAAGTACGACAGTACCTGTGCAAAATGCCGAAGGCATGTGATATGCGGCTCGACTGGCACGTGCTGAAGGGCATCGGGATCGTGCAGCTGGATGGCCGGTCAGCCTGCACTTGAACATAGCCACCAGAAATCCAGATGGCCAGCTGAGGAGGCGGCAAGTTGCAGGGATGCACCGGCTGCTCATGCTATGCTGCAGGCTCGGGCAGAGGTGCAGGCTGGAGCTGGTATGTGGCCCCTGACGTGAATCTCTCCTCCTGAATGGCCATGTTTCATCTTTGAGAGCTCTCAATCAGAGGCCCAACCTCCTTGATGTCGAGCAGGTCCACGCCGCATCGGTGAGTCGCCTCCCATCATGCGATTTCCTCTATCCAGAGCTCAGCTTTTCTGTCTACAGCCCAGCACGTGATGTCTACAGCCCAGCGTGCCCCTGTCCTAAAGTTGCAAAGGCGCACCTCCTTGGTGTTGAGGAGGTCCACGCCGTACAGGTGGATGGCCTCCCGCCGCCGCGCCACCTCCGCCGGCACCTCCCGCTTCGACTCCAGTAAGTCTGCATGCACCACACACAATATCTTTAAAGCAACGCCCCGAATTCGTTTGTCAGAAAACCGCCGCCCAAGTCCGTCTCCGCCGGCACCTTTGGCTTCGACTCCAGCAATCCTGTAGCAAGCAAGGTTGCAAACGCCATGCTGACGACCGCTGGGCCAGGCACACTCACACAGGGCTGCTGCCCAACAGCCATGTGCTACATGCGTTAAGGAGCCCTCTGTGAGCTCACCAACGTCCATCAGACCGGCTGCGTCCTCCGGCTGGTAATCGACCCCAAAGCGTTGGGCGCGCTTTTTGCGGCGCGCAATATCCGCCGGGTCCACCGCCGGCTGGTAGGACGCCAGGGAGTCCTGCGTCTGGAAGCGCGCCGCCCGCTCCCGCCGCCGCTGGATCTCCTCCTGCCAGGGTGACAATCAAAAGTGTTGACAATTGGGAAGATAAGAGCCATACGAGAATCGTGACTGAAAGCAGGGTGTCTTGCATCTGGAAGCAGTCCGCCCGCTCCCGCTGCCGATAAATCTCCTCCTGCATGTGGAGGTACCTGGGCTCAACAAAGAATGTCCTGCAGTTGCAAAACCTCAGCCCTTTCTTGCCGCCCCTGAATCCACCTCCTCCTGCTGCAAGTGCGTGATGATGATTATGACAGCCCAAGCAAGTCCAGAGGCCTCGACGTCGCCTGCCGTCAGGCGGTGAACTCAGATTCAGCACATACAACGAATGTGTTTGTGCCTGCAGCTACAGCCACGCCTGAAAATTTACCGGCCTTTCATCACAAATCCGCTTTGCCAAAGGCGCGCCCACCTCAGAGAAGATGTCCAGGCCGGGGTTGAAGGCGGAGGGGCGCGCCGCTGCCCGCTCGAGCGCCTTCTCCTTGCGCGCTACGTGCCGCAGATCACGCCGCTTCTCCGGCTCCCGATATTCGACGCTGAATTTCTCCGCTCTGTATTTCATAGATGGCACTCGTCAAATGATGCAAGGAAGCGACTTGACTCCAACGATACGACTTTGATGCGATCGAATGACGATGAGTGGTGATGATGTGGCCTGCAGAGTGCCAGCAGTCCTGAGCATCTGCATACGGCGGGTTCGCCGGCGCTCACCTGCGGGCGTGCTTGGCACGCTCTTCCTCTAGTAGCACGGCTTCACTGGCCGGCATCATGGATGCATCGGTGCCGTCGTCCTGCGCCGCCTCCTCCGCGGAGGGCAGGCTCTCGTCGTCTGCCATCTGAGAGAGCCGCCGGCGCCCAGCGGTGCAGGTGCCAGATATACTGTCGAAAGCTTTGAGAGTGTGTGCAGACTGGCCAGCGTTTGGTTTAATCTTTTATTCTATGGCTGTGCGACTGTTTTAGATGCACGCTGGTCTACTGGGCTTGGTAACGATCGATCAACGATGGTGAAAGTACTTCAGCGTTGGTAGCCGCCGCGCTTGCTTCTCGATGTTTACTGGCAAAGTTGGTTCGATTGTTTACGTGAGTGCAAGCATGCACAGAGTCATTGCACGCCAAGGCTGTGCTTGAGACATTGCCACCCGACATTGCCCTGTGTCTCTGCCCCTGTCATCTACTTCCTGCGTCCTTGCACAAGGCGCGGTGCACGTGAGCTCGTCACGCAACATTTCAATTTTCAGGCCCGTTTGAATCAGCAGCGAATCCTATAAGAACACGCACAGCATAGGAAAGCTCTCGCACGTCATTCCTCATCTGATGCGCAGACCCGCGCACCGCACGGCCCCCTGCCGCCTGCAGACCGGCCACTCCTGCGGCGCTGCTGCTGTGAACCGTATTTGTCATCAGTTTCGAATAAATCTGCCATACCTCAGCACCAAAGCAAATCGAAGTGTGGATCAACTTGTCATGTCTGCAGTGCCGCCGTATCCTGCAGGCATAGGAATCAGCGCCATGGCGTGTCGGCCAGCTTCTGGTAGACCGCCTTCACTTGGACGTACAGTGCGAGGCCATAATCGGGGCCGCCATTCTCGCGGCCAATGCCGCTCTTCTTGTAGCCTGCGCGGCATGAATGCACGCACCTCACATCAGTGCCGGCATCGGTGGTGGCGGCTGTGGTGGCAGCAGCGGCAGCCAGGCAACAAAGATGTGCCAGGTGATTACAGAAGGCGTTGTGTGCAAAAACATTGCTGCGAGGAATTTGCCACCAGATGTCAGGAAAATGCAGTATGCGCACCGCCAAATGGCATTGCCGGGTCTACAAGATTGTAGCAGTTCGTCCAGATCGTCCCCGCAAGAAACAGCGGCATGTGGCATCACACAGGAAAGCCATGGAACATCAACGTCACTGGCGGCAATCAAATTCAGAGGTGGTGCACAGCAGACAGCTCACTGTGAATGCTGTGCGCTTGCTGACTGTTTTGCGATATGTGGCAAGCTTCGATACATACGAAGCGAGCCGCACCGACTTTCAGGCTGCGCGTGAGCGTGTTGATGACGTCGATGTCCTTGGCAAAAATGCCTGCGGCCAGGCCGTACTGCGAAGCATTCGCCCGTTGGATGACCTGCGACGATGCATCGAGGAGGTGTTTTACAGCTGAACAGTACCAGACGGGCGCCACGCACGCACGATGCCTATGAACGGCACTACAGCGCTCGAGCTTTCAGCTGCTGCAGTGGGACTCATTCACGGAAACCATAATGTGATGGTGGCATTGGAAAGTCGCAGAGGGGCGCACCTCCTCGACTGTGCTGTAGCGCATGATGGACTGCGCAACGCAAGGGTAACAATGCTGGTTTTCAAAGCAACTGGATGACGAGCTGCCTCCTAACCTCAATGATCAGCGCCCTGTACATGCATGGTGTGCTGCCAGGTTTTCAAATGAATAGCCGTGATGCATAGCGAATTGCGGTGTGCGGACCTGGACAGGGCCGAAGATCTCGTCTGTTGCGATGGACATGTCGTCCCTGACGTCCGCAAACACCGCGGGCTCCACCAGGTAGCCACTGTCACCGATGCGCTTTCCGCCTGCGGTGGTATTAGAAATTGAAGTTCGAATTGAACATGAACATCCTGACGTTCGCAAATGGGGTCTGCCAGGCAGCTGCTGTCGCCGATGCGCTTGCCGCCTGCACTTGCTCACCAGAAACGTCACAGATGACACGTCGTTCGCGTTCACATCTATCTGTTGCACTACACTCTCATTCGACTCCTGACCCGCTGGTGCTGTTCAGCAGCGCGAAACTGGATCGGTCCATCGCCTGCACCTTGGTCCACAATTAGATTTGAGAAAAATGCACAGCTCAGCCTCGTCTCACAGGACAGAGTCTGCAGTGGGGCAGTTTCCCCTGTGAACCAGAGGCCATAGCCGTGCATCTGTCAGAGTTTTATAATGGGTGATGAACGCGGTGCACACAACATGATGCGCACCGGTGCAGAGGCGGGCGCCCTCCCGGCAGCCGCGCTTGATGTAGCCCAGCGTCTTGTCCAGCTGCTCCTTGCTCGTCTGCACTTTGGTTGTTCTCGAATTATATCAAATGTGAATTTCTGGCACATGTCAAGCAGATGCATCATGGCGGAGGGCACGATGGCTTCAGAATTTCTCTGCAGTACAACGGATGTAAGACACAAAATGAATCTTGTCCAACATGCAGGGGGGTGTTTGGAAAGCTATGCCAACGTCTGGGGCCGCACACCTGCGGGCCTAGCTCAGTGGCGGCGTCCAGCGGGTCGCCGACATTGACGGCCTGCGCTCGCTTGACCGCCTTGGCCACAAACTCGTCGTAGATGTCCTGAAGCATCAGCAAGTAGGCAGAATCAGCCTTACACGCACTACTCTATGGGATTGTCGATGATAGATGCAGATGGCATGTGCGACGCAGCATCTATCGACAGACACTTGGCCCCTGCTGGTCGCACACTACACTACTGATGAAGTGGCCCGGTCAAGTCTGGGAATCGCAGTACTATGAGAGGCAGAAGAGCACCTCGTGCACGAAGGTGCGGCTGCCGGCGGTGCAGCACTGGCGCACGGATGACGGGTGCATGGCGTCAGAATGTCAGGCGCAGCCTTGAGCTGCTGTGCTGCACGATTTTTAGCTGCCAGAATGCCATTGGGAAGCGACGTGCGTGCTCCTTCCGGGAACACAAGATAGCTCAGAACAGTTGTGCATCAGCGCAGACTGCTAGTGCGTTGGAGAGGCATCACGCTCACCCGTGTTGAACATGATGGCCTGATGCGCTGCGTCCACGACTTCGTCGATATTCGCATCCTTCCACACAATGACGGGCAACTTGCCACCCAGTTCTAGGGTGCACGGCACGGTGTTGCGCGCCGCCGCCGCTGCGGCCAGCTTGCCCACCTGAAAGTACGGATTTGGTGCTTAGGTAAGTGCGCCAGTCCACACCTTGATGCTGGTCGGGTTTGCATTTCTAGTGCAAAACCTACAGGTACGTGTCGAGCACTCCATAAGCATTTTATTCGTGATTCACGTGGCAGTGCTGCGGAGTCGCCTCACCTCAGTCGAGCCTGTGAACCCCAGCTGCACAGGGGACACAAGATAGCGTTACAACCTGCTTCTTCGAGTTCGCAAATAAGCAGCGGCAGAACACATGCCCACGCATTGTACGTGGAACACAACCTCACGAAAACGACTGCAAGCGTCCAAGTCTGCAGCCCATCTCTCAAGCGCACGTGGTTGAGGTCCGCGTGGGCGGCGAGTGCGGCGCCCGCGGGGTCGCCGCAGCCGGACAACACGTTCAGCACCCCCTCCGGCAGATCCGCCAGCAGCGCCAAGTCCGCCTGCATTAGGATATATTCAAAGAAAAGACGACCCGAGCGTGCTTCCTGCTGCATTGCACCTGCTGCTTGTGGGAGCAGACCATGTCGTGCGTTCAGGTAGCATGCCCTCAGGCAGGTCAGTCCGCCAGCAGCGCCAGGTCCGCCTGTGACAAAAGAAGTCAAGTTATTGTCGGAATGTTTCTCGCAAACAGCACAATGTTCAGAAGCCCCCCGGCAGGTCCGCTAGCAGCGCCAGGTCCGCCTGCGACCATGAATTTATGTTATTCTCAACACGTGTCTCGAATACAGCGGATTCAGCACGCCCTCCGGAGAGTCCGTCAGCAGCGCCAGGTGGGCTTGCACTAAAGAATTCAAACTAACTTCAATACACTTCTCGAATAGAGCACATCGCATGTTGGGCATGCCCTCCGGCAGGTCTGCCAGCAGCGCCAGGCAAGTCCGCCTGCAGCAGGTTCTAGTCGATCGCGGCCGAACCTTCCTTTCCAGGGGTGTTTGCACGGCGGGCACCGCATCAGCACGATGGCGTCTGGCATAAGTGGCCGCCGTCATCAGGCGAGGCCTGCACGCAGGTGTGTGAAAGCGCATTGGGATTGGGGGAGCTTGGCAGCTTACCACATACAGCGCGCTCAGAGGCGTCTGCTCTGCCACCTGCACACACCATGGTGAGATTATGAGCGATGAGCCTCGAAGCAGGACATCGACATTCAATGGCAGCGGTGCAAGTCAAGTCGAACATATGGCAATCAAAGTGGATAGAATCAATTTCAGTCATCTGGTCAGGGCTGAACGGAGATTATAAATAAGCGGTATGCCTTGATGACGATCGTGCAGCCTGCTGCGAGCGCTGGCGCCACCTGAGGTGCAGCAGCACGATTTGAATGATCATGCATTTGTGGACTTCGTCGTTTGATTAACGCTCACTGTGTGCTGCCTCCTTGTGCGCTGCCAAGTCAGGCTCGTAGCCTGCTGTGGCGGACCATGTTCGTCATCTGGGCGTGTGTTGCACCTTCCACATGAACATGACGAGGGGAAAATCTGCACCGGCACATAATCGTCAGCTAGGTCACTGTGCCTCGAGCTCGAAGTTTCTTGATTCTACGTCAGCGGATGTTCAGGAGCGGCAGGACTTTTGAGACGTGGGGCGCGTGCAGGAGGCGTGGGAAATCATCAAAGATCTCAAATGCTGCAGAACTCACTCCAGGGGATGATGGCACCGCAGACGCCTGTCGGCTCGTGCAGCGTGTAGCCCCAGGCGCTTGGATTCCCCAACGCCACCTGTGCAATGCCTCAACTCCAAATTTTCTGTACCTCTATCTGTCAGCTTGCATGTGCGATGCGTCCTGCTGGCTGGAACCCCCTCAAGCCCTGCTGGAACCCATTCAGTGAGAGTGCTCTCTCTGTGGCGACTGCCTCGACTGCTTCCTGTCGTTAGCGGCCGGACCCACCGTCTTGCCCGTGATCTTCCCATCCGCCCAGCCGGCGTAGTACTCCAGGACATCGAAGTCATCGACAGCATCGAAGTCATTCGCCACCCCTGAATTGTGACACCTTTGGTAAAAATAAAATTTACATTCAACTAACCTGTCTGTTGGCAGACAGAGTCATGATTTTGATTAGAGGCGTAGCAGCAGCAGAGGAAGCGGGCATCACCTCCGAATGGCATCCGGCTGTCAAGCAGGTTGTAGCTGCATCCGAAGCAGAAGGAGGGTAGGCCGATGCTCATGGTCTTATACGCGCAGTGATATTTTAGCATATTGGATTGACCCTCAGTGCACTAAGTAAAGACATTAGTATGCGGCTAGGTGCCGTGGCAGTGCACTCACCAGTTGACCCACACGGTGCCTGCGTTGGGGGAAGAGCTCGGTCACTCACTGTATGTTGCCGCGCGAGGTGCAGGCGCAACCTCGTGCCGCAAGCAATGCCTGTTCCGAGATTGTGAGAAGGACGCACCGGCCTTGATACTGCGGGTTACAGTGTTGACGACGTCCATATCCTTGGCCCTGTCCAAGAAGTTTGACAACAGAGATTCAGAAATACCTCGAATTAAATTATCCGAGCTGGTGCTCTCGTTCCCACGACATTCTGCACGATGTGATACAATGTCATTCCAGAGAGTAGGTTGTTCAGGCAGCAAGGACCCTTGACAGCCTGCTGCAGGCCTGCATGGCGCTGGTAGCATGCTGCTGGACTATCAGCTTGCTGGGCGCGCGCCCAGCCATTCATCTATGCATGCACGCCCAGCTTCTGCGCGCATGAGGGCTGCCCCAGCAACTAGCCGCTGCCGCTTCCCTGCGACAGATCCTGGACGTCCGCCCGGCAGCCAGCTCGCTGCTGGGCTTCAAGCAGTGGCGGACCAAGCGGATCCTCGACAGCGAGGACGAGTGTCTGCTCATCCATGCGGACCTGGAATGCAGCGCCTGCCCAGGTGAGCTGCTGCATCGATGCTTTGCAACCCAGCCTCCCGATACATGTCTTGGCTTACGGCTCACGCTCCACCCTGCCTTCTGCAATGTGCATTGAAGTGTGTGAGCTCGCGTCCGGCTGCCGTGGTGTGGCTGCGCCATGCATGACCTGAAGGACACCATCAAGCATTGCGGACCTTGGCTGACACTTGCGGGCGTGCACTGCAGGCAGCAGCAACAACCAGCCGCATATTGGGACGCGCTCAACCGCCAGCAGCGCATCCTCCTGCCGCTGTGGGACTGCCCTGCTGGCAAGCAGCAGGTCTTCAGCAAGGCTGCGATGCTGGAGGCAGAACAGGCTGTGCTCTGCCACGTGCCGTTTGCCAAGTTTACGGACGCCCTGACGACGCGGTACTGTGAGCACGAGCGGGAACGGGAGGCGTTGTACCTGCTCGACCAGGTGTGTTCCGAGGCGCAAGCGCCGCTATCGCCTGCTCTCATCTGGCAATGTGTCGCCTCTGCCATCGCGTGCTCTGCCTACTGCTGCACTAGCTGCTGCATACTGGGTACGACACTTTGGTTTGTTGCCGGAATGGAAGGGGGGATGCACCCTGTGGGACAAGCGAACCGCATTCCCACTTCTTGGCACAGCGCCGCATGATCTGCCCGCAGGTGGACAAGATCGCGGACATGCGGCAGGAGGATGCTGCCAGCGCAGCCGCGCTGCAGTTGCAACCCCGGCCCTGGCAGTCTGCTGGGGTAGTCACGGTCACTGGCGCGTGGGTCCGCGATGACTGGCTGATATGCTGGAGAGTTAGCGGCCGCAGCTGCAGGAGTGGCTCATGTGGCAGATCCATGGCCGTGTGCTGCGCCAAGAGGAAGGAGCCAGCTGCAGGCGGCGCGGAGCCGCCGGCGCCGAAACGGCGGGCCTCCAGGTTGCCAGAGGTGCCGTGGCAGACGGCGCTATCGCCGCTCGCGCCGCCGGGCTCCTCTGCCCCAGTCGACTGGGGCAGAGGAGCTGGGGGGTCTCGACGTCGAGACGCACATGTCGAAGTCCCGCGGCCGCAACATGATGCGACCCGAGGTGTGTGCCGCGGCAGAGAGTTTTCTCATTCCTCAAAGATGACCGCCGAAGTTGGACTGCCTCGGCAGGTGTCATACACAATCCTAATGGAATAGTGCGTGCCTGAGCGCTGCGGCTACGCAGTTCTAAAGGCAACTGCTGTGTTTGCGTGCTGCAATATGGCTGCAAAGAAGCTGATGCATGTAGCCAATTGGCATGTAGCCAATTGGCTTGCAAGACATGTCTGTACAGCACCGCAACAGCGTGATGTCTCTCGGTCAACTTTTCAGCGAGGCTTCGAGAAAACGAGCGGCATCGCACAAAAATTCGTACTTGCAGCCAGGCTGTGCTGGCTGTTGTTGCGACACGCGGGGCAGTTGCATGGCAACAGAGCAGGCCGAGGCACACAGCGATGTGGAGAGACAGGATTTGCGGAGAGGAAATGTCTGCGGGTGCGGCACATACATGCCACCAGCCACAGGTCTGCATTTGGAAACTTACAATGCATCAGCCACACACAAATCAATTAGTGAATTGCAAGGGATTGACATGGCCTGCATCACGCATCGGTTTTCAAACTGGTATCAGGAACAACGTATTTCATAATAGATGGGGGCGGTGACGCACTGATCTGGCCGGCCACACCGACAAGCTCGTGCAGGGTGTACCTGCAGGTGACAGGTTGATTTACTCGAAAGGCTGCTGAAGAAAGATGATGTGCGTGACGATGTTCAATCCCTTATGCATGTTGGCACAATGCTGTTCAAAGAAAACTCAAGCAGAGGGGCTCATCCAAAGATGCACCCAAATCAGAGTGTGGAAGCTGTAGTGATGGACTCATGAGCCACACCCGAACAGTTTGTCGAGTCCGCATGGGATGGTCTTGCTGCTGAGCGCCTTGTCCGCCCAGCCCTGTGGCGCGCACAGCGACTTGAAATCAGATCAGCGGCGACTTCTGCATGATCACCTGTCCTCATCTGGTTCCAGATCTGGAACCAGATGAGGACAGGTGATCATGCAAGATTCCCCCAATGGAACCGAGGCTTATCGCAGGTAAGGCGATGAGCAGGGGAATCCCATCAGCACGCATGCATCATTGGTGCCACCACAAGCAAATCGGCCCCCACAGCTGCTTTTCGGAAGACTACGGATTGAAATGCCGTACTGAGAGACTCTCATAAGCAACAGTGCAGCACATCAGAAGAAAGTCTGCGCATTTCTGCAAGGCTGCACAACAGAACGTGCCTTCTTCAGCGTTTTCGCCAGGAGCTGCTGCACATCGAGTGTTGGCGCCATTGTGATGCCTCGGCGCTGTCCATCAGTCGTGCAGATGCGTCCTGCAGCAGAACGGAAACCCTCTGACAAGCTGGAAGACTCGCAGCAACGGCAGGCAAGTTCCGGAGCTGACAATGCATGCCCAGTTGCCCGCCGAAGAATGCAACAGTGGCGACAGCAGCACCTTCGGCAAGGAGTTCAGGTCTGCTTGCGTGGCTGAAAGCTGGAATGAGAGGGTCAAACAGGGGCAAGAAGATGTTGTGAGCCGAGAGCCGGCCGACTCTCCTCGGAGCATGTATGTGATGGACACCCAGCGTAGCGTCCCTGACTAGGACGTGCTGCTGAGCGTAACTTCCAGATGGCGATTGGACTCAGCTCGCATGCGACTTGATGACGTGCAATTTATGCAAGGCAGTGTTGCAGGTGCATGCAGCCGGTGTCAATCATCATGCCAGCGGCGGCCGCAGCAGACAACGGCGCCCGCCCACGACTAAACATTTCAAGAACTTGTTGCCCCGTCTACAGAAAGGATCCTACACTGGCCGATCCAATCACCTCGTGCCATTGCCGGGGAGCACAGCAGAGCCGCCACAGCCGCCACCGCTGCATCCGCTGTCCGAAGTGAGCGGCCACAGCGGCGGCGGCAGCGGCGGAAGCAATGTCACTGTGCCCTGAGTGGGCACGCAATGAACTGGGAGTTGAGCCTGGCGTAACGCAGACCTGCTGGCGCGAGGCCCAACTGGCTCAGTAGCACTGATGATGCGTATGCTATCAAGTCTAGGTTCCTGTGGTCGCAATGCTGATTCGGGAACGCTGGGATGTAGTGAGCCCCCAGGAGGGTGTAGGAAGTGCGCGAGGTATATGGGGCGTGGAGGCCAGGGAGGGGGGGCGAGTGGCTGTGA
>JAABUW010000613.1_pt1 | contig 68163 bp, 58 predicted proteins | sample 5560081 | NCBI WGS metagenome assembly JAABUW01 (sample SAMN10711882, study PRJNA513363) | rock metagenome | isolation source: Antarctica rocks | place: Antarctica: Victoria Land, Knobhead sud | reverse complement strand
TCATTATTCCGAACTTTATTTTTTGATGTTCCTCGGGCGGAAGCGCTAAACGTTAAACCTAGTACAGGAATTTCAACTTTTGACCCCAAGTTAGTAAATTAATAACTTTATATCCACTCTACGGATTTTTATAAAAGTGGGCGCGTTTAAAAGGGTAGACTTTACTTTATAATCGCTGAAATTATTATGGTTTTTAGTTCTATTAATATTAAGTAATTTAACTTAAACGTGCATATGGATTCCGCTCGAGAGGGCATATGGATTCAGGTCCCCCCGGCCCGGAAAAACTATTGTTCCCATATGGATCCAGCCTGGATCCATCAGGGCATTTAGGTTAGGGCCTAGTTATAATATAATATATAAACCGCCCTTCCCCCGCTTTTATAAAGGTATAGTTATCGTCGTTATTTTTAAAATACTTATTAAATAATTAGGAAATAAAGAGAATAAGAAGTTATCGCTAAAGAAACCTCCTCCTAGGAAGCGACACTCGTTTATATTATTAAAAAGTATTATTATTAATAATACTATTATTATAACTCCTTTATTTATTTAGCGGGTAAAGTTATCCTAACCTCGTTTATAATAAATACCGAGTTATTTAAAAATCGTTAATTTAGTTTTTATTAAAACGCTAGTATATTTATAACTAATAATCCGTTACGAGGGTAATAATAGTAAATAGTTAAATAACTCCTAATTTAACCTAGGATTTTTATTACTACTTTTATTTTAATTAAATTTAAATATAAGACCTCCTTCTCTTTATTTTAAATCTTTTATAACTCGAGAAAACTTCGGCGAGTTTATAAAGACGTAGGTTAAGAGTATTTTTATTTTTATAATATTATCTAGGTCCTCTAGTAGTTTACTCTTTTAAAGAGTGAGATTATTCGATAAAAAGAATAAAAATAAAGATAAAGATAAAGATAAAAATTAAAATTAAAATTTTAAATAAGAATTAATTATTATTAAAACTAGGCGAGTTAAGTTTATTATTATTAAAGTTATTAAGGCGCGTAAAGTTTATAAAGCGGTAGTTATTAAAATAATTAAATTAATTATTATTAAAACTATTATTACTATTTAGGCTACTATTGAAATTATTAAAAATAAATTTATAATAATACTTTACTAAGTACGTATTCTATTATATTAAATAAAGAAGGCGACTATTTTATATAACGAGCTAAAGAGTTATAATATTAATAATTTAAAATTATTTTTATTAAAACGAGTCTTTAAAGATTATTAAAAGAAAGTTAATAAATATACTCTAAAGTATAAATTCCCTATTTACCGGGTTTCTATAACGGCGACTCTATTTTATAATAAACTAGCGTTAACGAGACGATATTTATAATCGATAAATAATATTAATAATTAGAGGGCTATTAAAAGCTAGCTAGATTACTTTTTTAAAAATAATAAAAATAAATTAGAAATAAAACTATTTTTATATTAAACTTTTACTTTTATAAAGGAAGTACTCGTTATTACTCTTTTTTTATAATTAGTCGCTACCGCTTTTTTTATTACTAATTTTAATATCGGAGTTAATATTAATAATTTTATTTCTAAGGGTTGAAATTAGAATAATTTTATAAATTATTAATTTACTACCTTAAAGGAATCGAATATAATGGATTTTAAAATAGTTTTAATTAAAGAGATCCTAGAATACTAGGAGTATTATAAATATATATATAATAATAATAAAAAGTACTATTAAGTGAATAAGAAGGAAATATACTACTCTTTAAATATTAACGATACTACGCTTTAATAGGGTAGTATTAAATTAGATATTTTAAAATAATTAAATAAAGAGAAACCGCCGGTAATTATAAAGAAAAAGTAAAAAGAAATTAAAATTAAAATAAAAAAAAAGAAGAAATAATAATAGAAAAATAAAGTTATATTATTTAACCTATTATTATTAATAAATTATAATTTAGGTTAGGGCCCGTTACCTATTATTTATATATATATATTATTATTTATTTAATTTATAACCTCTCCCTCTTTATTAATTATTTAAACCTTTTAATTAAAAGTTAAATTATATATTAGAAAAATTTTAAAGCGAAGAGAGTCGTTATTTTATTACTAGCCCTTTCGTTCTATTATACGTAGTTTTATTACTTCTCCGCCTCTCCGCGGTAATAGCCCGGTTAATAACGATATAATAGAATATATTAAATAAATTAAACCTATATTATACCCCCGTAATAAAGATAATTTAGAGGACGCGAAGAATAAGCTTTTAGATAAAGATTATATTATAAAAAATATTTAGAAATAAAAAGATAATATATTCGAATATAAATAAAAGAAATTAGAGATTATATTTAAAATAAAATATTCTTTTACTCGATTTATAAACTAATTTAAATATAAAGTAAAGAAAAATAAAAGTAAAAATACTATTAATTCTAGATATCTCTCGAATATTTCTATAAAAAATTCGTTAGTTTTAATTATTTATATTTTAAATACCCTAAGGCCTAGACCTATAATTAAAGGTCGTATAATTAATTTAATTAAATAAAAGGATAGTTTTTCTAAGAGCTAGAGTAGTAATTATAAAAGGGGTAATAATCTAAATAAACTAAATAAACTAAATATTAATTTTAATAATTAAATTATAATAGGATAAAAAAGTTAGTATTATATATTTATTCGATAAACTATCTATAAATCTATATATATATACTCTTTTCTTACTCTAAATTATTATTTATATTATTATTTAAGTCCTTTTTTTTTCCGAAAGGTTTATTTCACCTTTATAATTAATATTTAATTAACGGAATAAATTACTAAAGTCGTTATAATTAATTTATAATTTTATTATAAAATCTAAGAAGTAGCTAAAATATCTCTCGTTTATATATATTTAAATAATATTAAAATATCGTTTTATTTAACTCTTTAAAATTACGAATAATATTTTAATAAAGTTAAAATCGGGTAAATAAAAAGGAAAGTATTTAAATAATACTCTAGCGTTAATATATAGCCTCTTTAAAATTATATTATAATATATATTAATATTATCGTAGACTATTACTAAGAGGGTATTATTATTCTCGAAATAACTATAGTAAAAGAGGATATTATATTCGATGAAATTATTAAATATCGCCGCCGTTATTAACTCTTAATAAATAATCTAGTCGAGGTAACTATTAATAGTATACGTAAATAAAAGACTCTACCTCTTACTCTTATATAAAGACTAGACGATTAATAGTATAATTTTTATAAATACCTAGTTATACTTCCTATCGCTTATTAAAATTAACTATATTAATAGTATAAAAACTCAGAATATATTAATACGTTTATAGGTAATACTTTTATCTAGAAAAATTAATTAATTAACTCGTTACTACTCTAGTTTTATAAATTAAATATTCTTTAATATTTAATTATACTCTTAAATAATTTTATATTAAATTTTCTTAAATTAATTTAGTCGGTATAAGTATCTCTAGATAATAACCTTATTAATAATAATACTATACTCGTCTAATAGGAAGTATATTATCTCGTTAAGATATATTATTAATTATTACTCTAAATACTTTAGAAATTTATATTTCAAAAATTTATTAATTATCCTAGAGCGCCCGCCTAGATTTTTACTCGGTATAAAGATAATACTATAATAACTCTATATCCTTTTTATTATATATATAATATATAGGTTAATATTATAAGGGCTAGCGGCGATAATATCGATATTATACCCTAACTCGAATTTATATTAAATTAGGGAGCGAATTAAGGCTAGAATAACGGCGACTATCGCGACGGTAAGGGTACGATAATAGGATGAGATAAGATAAGGCTCTACTAAACTACGCTATTTATATAACTTTAATTTTAATTATTTGGGACGGATCTATGGTATATATATATACCTCTATATTTTATTTTACTTGACGTTGGTGGTTGCCCCATATAAATTTTAGTGCGCGGGCCATCCGTTTAGCGTCAGTGCCCATGGTTTTGAAATCTACTGTATGTGCGGTGAATTGATTTGATGTATGCAACTCGAAACTTACATGCATGACAATAGCTGCTTGTATCACTCCCTTCACAGGGGGGAGGCCTCTCGATAGGAGGCTGGTGGCGCATTTCGTCACCTGTAAGCCATCGGCGATGTCACAGGTCCTCCAGTGCAATTCGGCTTCCGGGGATATCATACCGAGCTTGCATTCGATTCTTAGATGCTCGTCGGCATCGAACTCTCGCCGTGATAGAACCACAAGATGTTTAGCTCCTCGTCTGACCATGAGCTCCGATAATCTGCTACCAACGTCACCAAGACCGCCCGCGACGACGTAGGTTGCGGCTTCATCGAGAGCGGTTTGATGATGTTCTAGTCCGACTGTTTTTACCATAAGGCCCTCGCCGCTCTCCAAAACGTATTTGCTAGCTGCACTGCCAACTTCCAATGCTTTAAAAACATTCTCGATCTGCGATATTGGCTCGACCGTGATTGAATGATTCGCCTGTACAAGACCACTTTCAAACAATCTCATGAGCTGCGGGAGTATCAAAGAGACCTCAAGAGGTTCGCGACGGATCAAACCTATTAGATCGACGATACGGAAAGTCAAATTCTTGTCTGAAGGTATTGCTGCCACTAGTCGTTGGCTAGGATCGAGTCTCGGTTCTACTACCTGGATGACGCTTCCGCCGAACGCAGCACAGGCCAGTTCATCTTCAGAGAGTCTGTGCGAGCCGCAGCTCAACACGAGATCGACTCCACTTCCGTCGGTAAGGAAGAAAATTCTCTTTCGGATTGACTCGGTACGGGCAAGTAGGATGTTCGATGGAGGCACACCAAGTTTTTCGATAAGCAAATCTCGCTCTGGGATAGTGTATACAACAGGTAGGGGCTTCGACCCAATTTGCTGCGCAATCACTATTGAGGCTTGTCCGATAGGTCCAGTCGCTGAAAAGATCATCACGCTCTGGCATTTTTTGATGTTTGCCAGACGAATGAGGCAATAAAAGGCATTCATGAATGATAACGGGATTGACGCTCCGACATTGAAATGCATCGAGTCAGGTATCCGGGCTGTATTTCGCTCACTGACACGAACTCTGCTCGCATATGGTGTTGCCCCAAAAGCGACAACTCTGTGGCCTTGTGAGATATTTGAGACCAAAGGGCCTGTGGCTACGACGATTCCTGCACATTCTCCCATTTCCGAATGTGCTTCTGCATGTCCGAGAGCGAAGGCCACGTCTGCATTGTTGACTCCATGTGCCTTAACTTCAATTTCAACATGGTAATCATCCAGTTGCTCGAGCAATCGATCGTCATTGTCAAAAGTAAGCTTTTCAAATGAGCCTGTCGTGTTACTTGCAAGCTTTAGTGGACGCTCAGCCTGGCCATAGACCTCTGAAGCGATGCTAGGACTGCCCAAGCCCCGAGAGCTCCACTGACTGAGGTTTTTATGGGGCAAAATTCGAGGTATCAGTAGGCTGTTGTCTTTGTATGTGTACTCCCGTTCTCTCAAGAACGTTTCGTCTGAGGATGGGTGAAACGAGCAGAATATTATGTTAGAAATAGTTGACAGCAACTTTGATTTGTCTTGAAGATCAAAAGCTTGTCGTATGTTTAGTGTGACCAATCTCAAATTATGGTTCTCCGCGTGTGCAGTGCGAGCCAGTCCAGTCACAAGTCCGGTTTCTGCACTGGTACTGAGCCCAGCGCTTTCATGCCCGCTGATCCAAAGCACATTCCTACCGTAGACCATTAGTCTAATGATCTGGTCAAACCTCGAAGGTGTGAGATCGACAAGCAGCGGGCGCTTGCTGTCGTCAATGATCACGTAGATGGTATCGGCTATTAAGAGATTGGACTCCCATGTGACGAAGGAAACTTCGAACCGTCGGGACTCCAGCTCTGATTTCGTAACGACCGCAAGACGGTGACAAGCATCAGATCTATCTTGATCTATTATCATATTTACCTGAAATTGCATGACGTGGTGATCAAGGGTGGTAGCGCTCGACAGCATGAAAGTCGATGTTTGTGAAGGTCCATAGCTATCATCTACAGCGAGGTCAATTCCACCAAAAGATGCATTTGATAAGGCGCTGTGCCATTGGTGTTGCGTCAGGATGGGACTGTCTTCACGTCCATCGTGCACACCTGTATCGCAATGTCAGAGTTCAAGAAATGATGTTAAATATCAAGCACTCGACCAAAGACTTCTGTCAACGTACCTTGCCACCATCCATGGAGCGTTCCGAATATGAGACCCAGGAACGGTTGCGTCTGGGTCAGTTCAATCAACGCTAGCTTCCCTTGAGGCTTTAGAAGCCTGCGGACGTTCGACAAAATCTTCTCGATACTACTAGTTGCATGGAGAACATTTGATGCGATGACCAAGTCGTAATGATGCAAGCGACGGAGGCTGTCCACTCCGCTAAAAGCACTCGGGCTTTGTCAAAGAATCCAGCCGATATATCGGTGAAATGATAGTCGTCCACGCGCGAAGCCCCTTCAGCATTTAAGGCGGTTAGAACCGGAATGGTTGTGCTTCCTGTGCCTGCGCCAATTTCTAGTATCCGCATGCGTGGGTTTTTGAAGCTGAGATACCTGATGTACCGTGATAGATAACCGTAGCATCTATTAGTAGACTCACCTGCGTAAAATTGGTACAAGAGGTCGTCTTCGAGCATCAATCCAAGCGGCTCGGTTTTGCCAGTCAAGATCGATGTCAAATTCTGTCCTATCCGAGACAACATTCGACCCTCCACACCATATTGCCGCACTTGTGATAGAAGTTCAACATCACTCAGCTCTTATTCTCGTCTTCCAGGCGTTCTTTCGTTGAGAGTAAGGAGTGGCGTTCCATCCAGTCATTTAGTCTTAGTAGATGAGGCTCAGAAGGCCTTTCGCCCATTGTCTTAAGCTTTGCAAGACTACGCTTGATATAGATCGATGCAATCCGATTCAGCAATGCTATTTTGGTTACTGGTGATGTGGTTGTATCTATTGTTTCCAAAGATGCAAGGTAAGAAGGTGAGAGGAATCTGGATCAACATCCCATCTCATGAGAAAGCTATTGTCGTGAGGCTGTGCGAGAGTTGAGACATCGTTGGCCTCGAAGCTCCACCCCAAAAATTCGCAGTACCGGCAAGTTCGAGCGATCGGACTCAGAAACGATAATGTCAGCGTTGGCGGTCACTAGTCTATCTGGAGTCAATGTAGTCTCCGCGCGAAGGCGCTTGCCTGGGGCGTCGTCAATCATAGTAGAGATTCGAAATTCTCGTATCGCGGTGGGCATCACAGAGCCGGGACCTTTCTTCGAGATGTACAGGGTACAGTGGAATGCATAAGGGCGTCCAAGGTGGTAGGATGAATGAGATGCGGCCTCTGATACTTGCCTGGCATAACTTTTGCCACGTCAGGTATCTCCACTGTTGTCACCATTCCAATTTCGTTGTCTATATCTGCTCGCTTGATAGCTGCGAAACAAGAACCGTAATAGTTGCCATTGGCTTTGAGATCCCGGTAAAGGTCGTGAAGGTTGACGTTGATCGTTCGATCTGCGTGTATCATGCTCACGAGTTCCCCGCAATTGTGGCCAAGCTCGGATGCTGTAGAAGAAGTGAGGCTGTCGGCTGGCAACTCCAGGCGATGCACCGTCACCAGACCACTGCAGTGCTCATGCCAGACGTCCTTGGATGATAGAGCACTAATTCGAAACTCATGATGCACAGAAGTGTCGCCTCCAATGGAATTCAGTGGTCTAACGAGGCTGAGTTGAAGTTCGACCTTGGCTGGCGCCGGCGGGATAACCAAAGCCCGCGAGAAAGAAACGGTCTTGAGCACAATCTCGTAATGTCGTGGACAAACTGGATTGACGAACAGCTGACGAGCCGCCTCGATCACCATACAAATGTAGGCGGCTCCAGGAAATATGACCAGATCGTCAACCTGGTGCTCTTGGAGCCAGGGCAAGATGTCAATGCCAATGAGATGTCTCCAGTGCGGCTCGAGAGTCGTGCTACTTGTGATCCGGGTTCCAAGTAAATCGTGGGAGGCGTGTGGTCGGAAACGATGCTGCTTACTCAATCGGGATTCGTATCAGTGGCGATGCGAATGGTCCCAAGGATAAGTGGGCAGATCATGAATGACGACAGGATGCGGTTTTGTTGGGGCAATTGAGTTTACCATCTCAAGGTCTAGGGGGTATCCACGCTCAAAAAGCTTGCCAGTTAGATCTAGGAATGCAGCCAGAGCATTCGTACCTCTTATGAGGGTAGGCAAATAATCATATTCAAAAGTGCTCTTTTTCTGTCGAATTGTCTGGCGTGTGGGCCCTGCAAGGGTGGCATGCGGTCCAATCTCAATCATGATTTGCTTTGCCCGGCCTCTGAGTGGTCTGTCGACGCCCTGCTCTAGATGGCAATGTCTCAATATAGCATCGGAGTAGCGCACTTTTGAAACGAGGTTTTCCACCCAGTATCGCGGTCCAAATCCAGAATCTCTTTCCAATGCAGTAACAGTTGAAATAAAACGTCTTGACTTTAGAGGGCTTTTTACCTCCAAACCATTGAGGCGGCCAAGATAAGTCGTAGAAGCTTCTTGCATATGATATGAGTGCAATGTTCGCAACCGTTGAAACCGTTCAGTTTTACCCCCAAACGGACTAACTACGCTAGTATTTAGCGTAGTCAGTCCGTTTAGGGGGTCGAACGGACTATGAACTGTTAACGCTAGTTGACGCTAGTTTGAACGGATAGTTTTGACAGTTTGCATAAAATTCATAAAATTCATAAATCATTCATACTACTTTATGCATTGAGTGGAAAATTTTCGAAGATCTTCACGGAGAAAACCCTGGCGCTAAGCCTATCCGGGGACCGCTTTACCCGAATAGGTAGTCAGCCCTTACTCCGCCTCCCCGTAAGGGGGGGGTCTTCAGCCTTGTAAAACGGCCAAAACTATCAGTTGAAACCGTTTTACCACTACATAAACGGTATAAACTGAACGGTTAAGAACCTCAAACGGACTGACTATCAAGGCAGAAAACGGCAAACTAAACGGACTAACTGATAGTTTTCTTAATAGTCCGTTAACGGTTGCGAACATTGTCTAAACGTGAACCAATTGATCACGACGGCGAACGGGCTGGACTAATTGGACTCACGCAATATGCCCGCCTCGAGCGCCTATCTGAGCTGAATGCACTACACAACGTATCTGCGCCTGTCGTATTCAAGGCAGCCTGCCGCACTACTGAACAGCCACCTGTCCAGACAGCCCGACGTCCTCTTTATCAACACCCAAGCCGGCCGCCAATTGGCCTTTATGGATGAAACCGTCGCCAAATTTCTGCCTAACCCCATCTCCATCGCCGGAAGTACCCTGACCGTCGTTCTCAATCGCATCCACATCGAACCCAAAGAAAATGTCGCCGTATTCCTAAAGAGCCTGGAAACCGAACAGCGCTATTTGACAGCATATGCCCATGCCCCAATTGAGTCCATCCTTGCGCAACTCAATCCCAGTGATGCTGCTGCATTCAAAGTGGCTAAGAGGCAGCTGCTTAATTGGGGTCCTCATACTCTTGGTGCAGCAGCGCGGGAGGCAAAGGCTGAATTGCAGCTTGTCCAGATCGAAGGCCATGGGGATGCGATACTGATCTGGCACTGTGGTATGTTGGACGCGCAAACGGCCAGGTTGATTGTGCAGTGGGATGTATGTCAGGCTGGGAAAGCAGAGGTGGAGGGGTGGACCACAGCCTTTATGAAAATACTGCAGTGGCTGGGAGCGGGAAGTCCTGGGAGCGCACATTTGGGGGGAGCGCACAGTTCGGTTAGATGGGAGCGCACGTTTCGGGATGCCAAGCCACTTAGATTTGTATGGGGTTCACACCCAAATCTAAGTACCTCACTATCTACTGCGTTGCCGTCACTACTATAAATACTTATGCGCGGTATATCGCTCTTATATATATTACTGTCGCTTAGCCACCCTATTTAGGCCTTATATACGTTACTATCGCTCTTCCACTTTAGTATTCCGCCCTATACTACTAACTAAACTTATTTAAAAACGCTACGTTAATAATTATTTACTCCTACGACTCCCGCTCGTTAATATTTATAGCGGCGATAAGGTTATTCTTAGACCGTTTCTTTATAGGGGCGGTTTTATTTTTAATCTCTACTTTTAATATAGGACCCTTTATTTTTACCTAGTAAAGTTACGACTCGCCTTAAATTTACTTTTACGCTTTAGTAAATTTAGGTTATCGCCGCCCGAGTATTAATAAAGTAAATAAAATAAAAGGGTTTTCTTAACTATTAAGAACGGGTTTATATAATTATTTTAGGGTCTTTTTATTATAGGGGCGGCGTAGTTTTATCTAAAAAGACGGAGATTATTATTAAATAAATAAGAGTAGAACTTCGAGCGGGTTATTAATAATATTATCGTCGCTTTAATTTTACTCCCGCTCCTACTCTTACTTTTACTCCTATATATATTCTTTATATTCTCGCCTAGTTATTATTTATTTATAGTTTTTAATTTCTCTTTTAAAGGCCTTGAAAGTAGTTAGTTTACGAGCGGTAATTTTATTATATTTCTTCTTCTCTTATAGAGCCGCCCACTACGCTTTTTTAATAAGCGGCGGCGTAGGAAATTTAATCGAAATATTATATATCCGCTCCTTATATACTTTATAAGTCCTAGTTATATTAATAGAGAAGTTTTTAAATTAAATAACTAGTTTATTAATTAATTATTTAAAAAGAGTTTTATATAATTATTAAAGACCCGTTACTATTATAAAGAATTTATTTTTATTAAATTCGCGAAATCTAGTCGTATCCTTCTTATCCGGTAGAAGTATTTAATTATAATATCGCGGCTTCTACTCTTAAAATACCGGAGTATTTTCTAGTTATTAACGGGGGTAGAAGAGAGATAACGGGATTAAAAATCCCTTAATATAAATTTATAGAAAATAGTAGCGATACGGTAACGCGAACCGGATATATAATTTATAATTATATAATAATTCTAAATTAAGAGAAGAATCTTTAACCTCGTCCTCGTTTTTTTATTTAACTTTAATAATAAAGGCTTTCGCGGTCATTTATTTAAAATTCATTCTTTCGATAGTATAAATTAATACTTTCCCAATAACGATACTAAACGCCTTATAATTAATTACTTTTAGGACGTCGATACGCGACCGATCCTCTTCTAAATATAATTTATAATAGAATAATCGTAGCTCTACTACTATAACTTTAATAGCGTTTTCGATAAGGATTTAAAAATTTATAATAGTATAAAGGATAGAATAAATCCCTTTATTTCTTTATATAGAATTTGTTTTAAGATTACGATAATCCCGTATTAAATATTATAGAACTAGTAACTCTTTCGGGACCTAGTTTTCTAAGAAATAAATCTTTTTATTAAATTATAATAGGGTTAATAGTATCTCCCGGTTCTCGTTAAATAAAATAGAGCTACTTTTTATCTAGGATTAAATAGTATTATAAATTTTATCTCTTTTATTTTTCGAATAACTCTTTTTAAAATAGTTAACCTTAGCCTTAATATTTTAAACTATATATTAATTATATAACTAGAGCTAGTAGTTAAGAAGTTATAATTAAAATATAACGATAAAGCCTTTATCTTAATCCGTGAGAATAAAACGAGGAGGTAGATAATCGTTTTAAAATTTATAATTTTAAAACGTAAAAGAAGAAGTTATATATTTCTTCGGATTCCTAAATAGCGAATAATAATATAGCTAGGAAAGTTATATTTATATTCGTAATTCTAACTACTATAAAGAGTAGTAGTTTAATAGTATTAATATTAAAGGTAGTATCGCTCTAAATTATAAAATTACTATAAAAGTATTTTACTAGGCGGCGTTAATAATTATCGATAATAATAATTTATTAAAGGATCCTTTTTATAAAAGTACTAGTAGTACTATCTTTAAGATAATTATATCGGTATTTAATTTTAAATTATTTATTATTTAAAGTTTATAGAAGCCCGTTTAATATATCCTCCCGCGAGCGAGTTATTAACGGTATAAAGTTATAGTATTTCTTTTTCGGGATAATAAATACTTAGTTAGACTCTTTCGGGGTATATTTTAATATTTATTCGGATTAACTATATAGAAACTTTATTAGGTAGTTTATTTTAAAAAAATTTAAAACTTTAATATAGTCTTTATTCTAGTTAAGGTATATATAGTAGGAAAATGAATTTATTATTAAGTCGTATATATATTTCTATTTATTAACGCCCAAAACCTATATTTTATCTTTACCGCTACGGATAACGGGTTTTTATATAATAAAGTATTATTATTTATAACTTTTTACTTTAATCTTCGTTATCTTTTACTTCCTAGTCTTATTATTTTCTAGATTAATTTTACCGGTATACGTAGGGAGCTTCTTTATATTTATAGTATTTTTTTTCTAATAAATATAATTATAACTCTTTCTATTAATATTATAGTAATTTATAAAAATAGTAAAATCTTAATTAAAAGTTTAATCCTATAAGTGGTCCTATATTTAATCTAGATTATTAAACGTTTTATTTTTTATAGGAGGCGAGAGGTATTATTAAAGTATATTATTTATTACTTTTTAAATACTTAATATAATTACCGGATTTAAGTTAAGATAAAGGGACTATAAAAATATAATTAACGATAACGAAGTATCTAAAAGGGCGATAGTAAAGGCGATAATAAAGGCGATAGTAAAGGCGATAATAAAACGATAATAGAGCGATAGTAAAGTATAGGAAGGATAGAAATAAGAGGTTGAAAACGAGTATATATATAGGGTAAATGGCGGTAAATAGCGACGATAATAGGGTATAGATAATTATTTAGATCTTGGTATAGACCCTATATAAATCTAAGTACCGAAACGTGCGTTCCTATTTAACCGAACTGTGCGCTCCCTCTAAATATACGCTCTTAGGACTTCCTAGGCTAGGAGATCCGGAGAACTAGGATAGAGAAGTCGGTCAATTTGGGTTATAAGGATTTAGTATCACTTCTGGCGCTAAGTGGGACTATATTTCATTCTCAATAATTTCATTCGCCCTAGGTGTCTTCTTCTACGAATAAAGTCACCGCTTTGAGCTTTAAGCTAGTAATAAAGCTGATACGATATAAATTCATAATCAATTTGATAGAGTACAAACTTTCACCGAGTAGGGACTTTGAGAGGGCACAAAATCTATAGAGTACAAACTTTGAGCGCGTTGGAGATTGAGCGAATAAGAGCTCTGAGCGCGTAAAGGTTTTTTGCCATAGAGGATTAAACCCCCCTTATCTCTAACACAACCTACCAATTTCTATAATTCTAGTAGGTAACTATCCTCTTAAAATCTCTTCCATCGCCGTATTCGTTTCTCAAATCTTAATGAATACCTCTATCAAATGACTCTTAATAGTGCTAGCTAGTGGCGTAATATAGAGGCAGGCAGATACTTCTCCATCCGACCCCGCAAAACGTACGCGCTCAAAGAATAGACCAGCTTTTCTCAAACCTTCAGCGAGTGGTCATTGTCAAATGGAGGACTTTGGCGCAGCAGATGAACATCGTTCTTTGCAGCTTCGAGGCAGTCCAGTAGCCCAAGGAACAGGCACATTCAAGCGCGGCCTATTGGGTTGAATGGAGGTCTTGAATACGCACTGAATGCGTGAAAGACATGGTGTATTTCCGTCAACCCCAACTTTACTGAGACAATCCTAAACCCTCGATCCCACGTTGACAGCAAATTGCCCACCCGCCCCAAACTGTGTCCATCCGCCAAGATACCCATTCGCCGCATTCACACAGGTTTTGGCAATCATAGCCGCAGCGTGTGCGATCATGACAGGAGGAAACTTCTCAGCAACAGGCGGCCACGGGACACGCACACCGACGACGCATTTACCCGCACTCCACCCCGTAGTCCTTCCAGATCCTAGATTCCATTGCTTGAAAGTCATCGCATTGTCTAAAGCCAAGATTTTATCGACAGCTTGATAGTACTCGTTGGTCATCACGCGACCATAAATCGGGGGCCGCGGTTGCTTGAAACAAGCGATGCGTAAAGCGTAGGCATCAAGAGAGGCGGTGATGTTGAGGTCTGTGTTGTTGTTGTCCACGTCGAGTGGGGGGAATACATCCTCGAAAGGGTTTGAAGATGGTACGTCCGGCTGTATGATAGAAGTGGCCGCAAAAACTGCACCTGATAAGTAGTAAAGGACTCCAAAGAAGAATAGTGTCCTGAGCATTGTGAGTATGTCAATGGTATGTAGACCTCTCATAGCTGCCAGCACATCGACACCTGGAAACAGTCTGCGCATTTCCACGGGTATATGCGCTTCGATTTGCGCTTCTATCACATCAACGCAATTATCCACAGCTAGCCTCCAAGCGCTTTCCGACGATTTAATTTGCCGCGTACAGAACAAGAGAAGCTCAGGGCAGGTCTTGGGAATAACTGCCATTGCATGCTCCCTTTGTTACTACTACGCAATCTTATGCGGATGCTAAGAAGTAATCGCGTGATGAAATATCCTCGCGCTGGGATTCCTATGGCGTAGGATTTTACCACGGTTCTAGACATTCTTGCACATCTTCTCTTTGCCATCATCATATCTTGGGTACACTGCCTCCTCCTACATCACTCCCTCCGACCCAGCCCCTACATTTCCTTCGACCCTTCCGGCCTCCTCGCGCTCTAGCTTTCTGCCACGGCACACCTCGCCCATCATTGTCTGCGAGAAGTCCTGACCCTTCCTCCGTATAGCTAACCACTCTTGCATGAATACAAGTGCGTTTGGGGAGAACGGTTCCTGCTTCTGTTCCTCGTTTGTCGTTTCCTCATATGGAAGCTCCCTCCAGAGATCCATTTCTGTGAGTTCCGTAGCAGGCGCAATTGCCGTAGCCACAGGCGAAGGTAAGCCAAGGATTTGATAGACGGCATTACACTGCGAGTCATAATCGAAGTACAGACGTCCGGCGAAAATGCCAAGGTCTCGTACAAGCCAGGTAGGAGCACGCCAAGAATCTGGCAGATGCGGAAGGGAGAAGAATTTGAGGCTGTCAAATATGACCATGGTCCTATTGACAGGTGCCGCATATGTGATCAGATGTGTGCAAGGCGGAGCTTTGTGACGGATGAAGGGCAATACGCCATCAGCTTCATAGTCGCTCAGGATCAACGCCGTGTCGGTGAGACTGCTCCACAATATCCAATGCACGGAGCGTGAGTATTCATCGAGAGGCTTTCCCCATTGAGTAACAACTGTGTTCTTGAAGTCTTGTGTTACCAGAAGGCTTGATTTTGTCACGCCGTCCGAGATATTCAAGCGCCGCCCTAAGGCAGTGTGTCTGAGTGCTACGAACACTTGCTGATAGGCTTGGGAGCCTGCAGCGAGCCTCCCAGTTTCTGCAAATAAACGAATGTCTTTTGCGAGAGGCGGCTGTGGTAGTCCTTGAGCATGGCTTGGCTTCTTCACCTCGCGCACTGTTTCCGTTTCGATCTGAACTTCGCGCTCCTGTTCGACCTCCTGGTGCGCCAGTGCTTGGACCGTATCCTCAGTGTTGCGCAATCCCTTTTTTACGGCATTAAGCTTTTCCACGTATTTGGCAATCTCAGAGCACTCGCCGGCATCGATTGGTCGACCTTTGATTTTCTGATCTGGGGCATAGAGCTTCTCCAGGGAGTATTGCTCTGGCTGTTCCAGTACTTTAAGATAAGCTTTACGCTGCTCTTTATCGGAAGCGGCTTCTGGAAAGCGGTGGGCGGCGATACGGCGCCGGCAATACTCCATCCCTTGAGATATGTAAAGTGGTTGGAGCTGTTCGATATTGCAGCAAGTCTGCTCTAGAAGCCAGATAATCACGTCATGGGAATCGATATGATCAAGGCCTGTTTTGCCTCGGAGATTGAGAATACTTTGATGCACTTCAGGAGGCGCAAAGAAAATAACGGACTGGGAGATTGCCAGCTGCCGGAGCCTCATTGCAGCTACCGATGAGTCAGCATATCGAGAGAGGGAGTGATGCTCGTCACGAGGTTAAGGTGGCTTACCCTGCACGGTATGATCTTTCGTTTGCATAATTCCAAGAGTCAATGCCGCTTTCGAATCTGCCGGCATTTTGAGATCGACTCCTCTTACGTGGGCTTCATCTAGATAGACCACACAAGCTCCAAGGTTGTTAAGGAATGGGGAAGCCGAGAGTGGCTGTGATTTACCATCTTTGTAAACGACTCGAGCTCGACCGTCTTCTCCGAAGTATACTACGGACATAGAAAATTAGCAGAGCGGTCTAAGACCCTAACAAGCCTTGAAGTGATCCGATTGTCCGAAACGCGATGACAACCCGAACGATAATAAGCAGGAACACGAACGTACCTCCTGCTTCTGCTTCATGATCCACCTCTAACCATGTACGAACGAGGGAGACGTTGTCCAACTCCAAAATCTGTGCTCCCGCATCAAGCAGCATCCGAACTCCGATGTCTTTGAGCATCTGCAAAAATGCTCTCTCAGTGACACGCCTCCCCCACATATCCGAGGCGGGTAGATATTTTCTATTCCTGGGCTGCAACAAGTAGGTTAAAACCTCGGCATTTGTGTGGGCTAAGCCGGGCAGATCGTTCTGCAGTACGTTCAGTGGTAAAAGTGTCTTATTGTCGTTCGTACCACTAAAGCCGACCGTGAGCGGTGTAAATCCGATTACTGACGGATTGGCAGGTTCTACTCCAGGCTTGAGATTCTCTTTCTTATTGGCCGATTGACCTACTGCAGAAATAGTCGTGGGCGAAGTTCCTTGGGTAGCAATATCCCAGCCTGAGCTAACGAGCTTTCGTTCGAATGTCCTCGCATGACGTGGGAAAACGAAATGATTTAGGAAATAGTTGATGACAGTCATTTGCTGGCTTAAAAGGCTCCAAAGCTGTGTACACTGCATCTCGTCGTCGATATTGAGGGAGCTCCAAGAACGCAATGAGTCTGGGAAAGTAGGGACATCTCGTATCCAGCATTCGAATTCCGCGGCAGGCTCATCCGACTTTAGAAGCTGGTTCAGATTTTGCCGAAATTGGGGCGCAGTAAGCCCGGAGTAGTAGAAACTCAGGCATGTCAACATGATGCTGACATCTGGATGTCCAAATTCTGCTTGATCAGACGGGATCCCTTTGCTACGGAAAGGGACTGCGATGGGGTCTCGACGAGGGTCAATACCATACTGTACGTTCCAGCGCTTGGCGAGGCCCATCAAGAGTATTCTGTGGATGAGGAGACCGCGTAATAGGAGCAGGCGCTGGCGCGCATCAGTCTTATCTTTGAGGACCCCAGCCACCTTTGTTGCGACGTCTTTGGAAAACTGCGCGTTACGAAGGAATACTCTCATAGACTCAAGTTCGTCCTGCGAACAGCCATCAATCGGAATGATACCGTTCTCGCCCTTAAGTACACTCTCTGCCAACCGATGTAACAAAGCCTCCTTGACATCACTGTTGAGGAGATAGACGGTGGGGAAGGTTCCAGGGGCTCGCTCTATGACTTCGATACTCTTTGGGAATGCCCGTCGCAATTGTCCAAGATGCATCTTGACCAGCTTTAATAAGTCTTCTACAACCTTCCATCGAGTTGGATGGCCATCAACCGTTGTTTGGCTTCCGCTCGGGAATATCAGCTGCGTCTTTACCGCCAGCATATGGTCACATTCGTCCAAGATATCTCTACACTTTCTCGTAAGCCAGCCTTGGAGCCTCATCATCGAATCGGCCTGCTGGATGTGACCATTAGAAAGCTCCTGCAAACCACTAAGCTGAAATGAGAGCATATGCTCAGGTAGCGTCAGCATAACTCCTCGACTCTGTAGCATGTCAACGTGGATGTTATGATATGCCTTGAGATTGCTGATTTCCGTCGAGGATCTTCGAGAAAATGGCACATGCTTAGTCTTTCGCCCAACCAAGCCTCCAAGACGTGCTTGGAGCAATTGTGCAGTTTGTTGCAAGAGTGGTCTGGGTACGACGACTCTGACCAAGTTTTTCGCATTGGCTAGTTGAGCTACAACCATTGGAATGACCACGCTCGATTTTCCTTGGCCCATGTTCATCTGCAGAACGAAGTTAGCATTGGTGCTGGGGGCTATCATTGCCTTTGCAACCTCATGCTGATCTGGTCGGATGCGAAGATCGAAGTCTATCTCGAGCAGAAACCATTCAATGTGATCTCTGGCTTTCCAGTCTGCCTGATTGACGTGGTGAACCTCATGTGCAAGCTGGATAGCGTCATTGCGTTGCCGAGCGCCTTGTACACGCAGTAAATGCTGTAGGGCCATAATCAAGTATCCGTAGCTGATAGTGATGTCTCTCGCAGCTCTGAAGTTTTTAACGGCAGCGATAATTGGTAACGAACTCAGCAATGTGATTGGGGTAATATCGGGTAGCAGTCTCCCTGCATCCAGCCACTGATCGGCTTCCGTCATCGCTGTACGCATGGACTTAAATTGTTTTTCAGCTGATGCTCGAGACGATGAGATAAGTGAAGCAAGATCTGAAACGCCGTTCTGGTTTGATGTTCCTAGAGGAAGCTGGGTGGTGACCGTTTCCGGTCGCTCAAGAGCACAGATGCTTCTCTCCAAATCAAGTCCATACGCACGTCTTACTTGGTCCGTACTATCTGAGAAAGGTCGTACAAGGTCCCGCAGCTCAGACACCAGTACAGAATTACCACTCAGCGGCCGAGAACGTGCGCGTACTGATGCGGTCGTTGGGGTTTTCCCTATCAAGGCAGTTCCCATTGACGGGCCAACTCCGCTAGTAGAGTTTGCATCTTGCCCGTTGTATGCCTTATCTGACGTAGGTTTTGCCGAATTCAACAACGGAGCACCATTCGATATGATTGTGGGTCGGTCCAACTTGCACAATAAGTCTTGTATCGTAGGTGGGGCCCCAGAGGGGAATGGAGTTGAGAAGAGTTCTTGTTCTTTCTCGATAGAAGACACACTCTCAAAGGCTTCAGCAGGCTTAAGCGTATCAAGTATGTGTTGAACCGCATTCAGATGGTCGGAAAGTCCATAATTGTCAGTCAAGCGCTTCCATTCTGATGTAATCGCCAGGAGTGCTGCGCTAGAGTCTAGGAGCGGTAGGTCTTCTAACTCGCCAAGAACCACTTCTTGGCAGGGCCATTGGGAAAGCAGGTAACGAGCGAGTACTTTGCAGCTATCCTCGGACTGTTCCTCGTGCTTGTTTTGAGCTAATTCTAATTTCCGCCGCTGCTTGCTATGCATCGCAACAGCGAGGAGTGCTCGTTCATCCTCAGGATATGGGACCCGGTGCGGCTTCATATACTGCATCAAGTAGTCCATTGTAGGTACCTGACCTGGGCTGAAGTGGGCGAAGTTGGTACCTCGAGGAAGCTGCAGCCTTTGAAATTGCTCCACAATGGAGACTGCAACCAGCGTCCGCACAATCGACATATCGATAGTCCCATCGAAAGAAATCGTTGCGAAGAGAAACATGAGCTTGGTTCTGTCTCGAGCCTCGAACGATTCTTGGCAAAGCTTGAAGAGGGATCCCCAATTGGCAGCGAGGTTAATGTTGATCAGATCTGCAAACAAATGGAGCTTGAAGTCATTCTCGTAGCCCTGGATCATCGCCCATTCCTTGAGGAGAGAACTCAGATCATTGCTTACGGCGATTCGGGGGGACCACTTCTTCAGAAGAAGGGCAGCCTCAAAGGCATTCACACCTGCGCAACTCTGGATCAGCGTTGGTGAGCGGATAAGATTTCGCACTATAAGGTCGAGGTGTTGAGTGAACCTCAGATGGGCCACTCTAGAGCATAGTCTCTAATGCTACATAGGAAGAATAGTCAAGAAAGGTTTTTGGTAAAGATAATCGCTTACTGCTCTTCAATTGTGTGCAATCCCGTGGGGAGTATTTCAGATCAGATTTTGACGCTGTCTGTTCAACTTGAGTTGCACGGAATGCACTATTTCGTATTGACGCGCGATTGAGTAGGTGATCGTCACTAGTTCGAATTGACGGTGGAGGCTTTTCACTGCCTATGTGAAAGGGATGGAGCAGATTGCATTGGCGAATGATCTCTTTGACCTGTAACACACAGGAGTCAGCACATTAGTCGCGAATTTCAGCTGCGAGGGAAAGGAAGTAGGACGCTAAGCCCGTCAATACCTCGAACAACCAGCCACTCGCATCATGATTGGTGTAGTCTCGAGGCAAAGCGATTCAACGTCATACATACCGTTGGTTGAAAGTTATCGTGTTGGACTGCCGGTAAGAGATCCTCTTTCCAAACGACCTTTTGGAGCACCTTGAGCGTTTCTGGATAGTATTTTCTCTTGGGAGTGAGCTCGTCGATTGAAGCCAAGATACGGTATGCTTCTATGTCCACAGGAGCCCAGGGTTGTGCGTTACCCGCTTGGAGGCAATGGATTGCTTCGTCTGTTCCAGTCCTCCCAGTGAGCGGATCAGGCAAGACGAACGCCGTGACGGCGTGGCAGTAGGCCTTAAAGTATATCAGCCGAGGCTCAGGGGGACACTCTAGACGTCCGAGGACTTCATTGATGAAGAAGCGGGCGTAGTATCCTGTGTGGTTGATGTGGATCCTGGTATGGCCGGCGAATTGCTCAACATTCGCTGGGCCCATTGCAACGATAATACTCCGATCTGCTGGTACAGCGCTATCGCGTAAGACTAGGCTGCTTCCCATACCGTATAATGTTCCGGCATCTTGATCGTTGTCAATGACTGCACGCAACTGGCGAGACTCCAGTAGGCCTTCGCGATTGACCGCAAAGTGTAGCTCCAATTCAGGCAGATCCACGGAGATGTTCCACTTCTGAGGCTGGAAGATGATCATACTCTTTCGACGCTCGAATGGTTCTATCATCATGGCGACACGATTGAAGATTGGGCTCCGAGGATCGATGAGCAAGCTTTGCCTTCGGTAAGCGGAACGAGAGCGAAGATCAATAGTCCAATTACTAGGTTTACTTCGCCACCTTGTAGCCTCCGGTCTTATCTCGAGGCTGGGGCCGTACAAATCCAGCCAATGTATGTAGCCATTGATCAGTGGGAATGGTAGGTCCGCGGTATCGGCTCCAACATTGTCTTGAAAAATACCGGGTGGAATGTATTCAAGTGTTTTGTTTGCGTTCCGAGCCCGCAATATCGGAATGCCGTCTCGTAAGCCAAAGTGGATTTCGTGATGCTCAAACTGGCTTGCGAGCATGTAGGACATACCTGGGATGGATGAAGGATAGGTTAGGAAGACGCGGTTTCCAAACATTTGCTGAAAGAATTCTTGTTTTGTATATTCGTCGGGAAGTCGCCCAAGACTCTGGCCATCTATGAACAGCGTACCCTCAAAAAGGTCGAATTCTACTCTCTGCTCACGGAGGCCATTGACAGCAATCGAATTGGCGACAACCCAGCTATCAAGCCCACCCGGGAGGAAACTCCAAGTCGTGAAGTCTCTGGATGACGCGCCTTCAGCCTTTGCCCAGACACTGTTGACAGCCTGTGTGACAGCACGTGGGAGAGTTTGGATTGAAGAGCGTAATTTGCTCTCTAGGCTATGTATAAGTTTAATGTCACTGAGGAATAACTTTCTAATAGGTATAGGCATCTTAGAGATGTATGCAGCGTCGTTCTTGGGTAGATTGTCTTTGAGGGTGAAGGCACATTCGAGGAAGCAGGCAAGTGCATCCGCCTGAAGGGTTTCGTGGGCATTAGCCGCTTCGACCATGAAAGTTTTTCGACAGAGCAGTGCAGCAAGCAACGCATCGGCTGATCTCTTCTGTGCTGTATCGATGTCCCTTGCGTTGCAAATTTCTTGACGTAGATGTCTAACCTGTATGCATCCTGAATTAGCGATATCTCCCAAGAGTTGCATCTCCGGATCGTTCTGGGAGCGCGCCGAGGACAATTGCAAGTGTTTGCTCCCACAGATTATCTTTTAGCTCAGATTTGAGGTGATTTTGGGTCCAGCAAAGGAATGGTACGTACCCAACTATGTGTCATAGTGCGTGCCTGTAGCAGAAGGTCTTTGGCTTCTTCCACAGACTCGGCGGAAGCAGCCAGGGACCAAAGACGTTGCGTGAGAAGTATCAAACACTCAGCTGTCTGGCCTTCACGCCAGTTGGCTACAATACCATTCAGTCGTTTCTTGACTTGCGCAGCTAAAGCTTTGCAGAACGTAGTGTCCTGAAAGATCCCATGGTTAGCACGCAGAACATTGTCTCCTTCACGAGGTCCTGCCATAAGAGCAAGTTCCGCAACGAGAGTGCCAACCTCGACGGTCCCAAAATTGAGGTTGGAGGAGGCCAGCTCGCGCAGAAGCCGAATCCACTGAATACTACTTCCAAGACGCAGATCCTGGAACGCAGTGAATTCAGCTATGGCAAGGGTGTTCGGACACCGGGTCTGGCTTGCTACAACATCATTCGCGGATGGACTCGTCCCCTCGAAAATAGGATGTAGGTATTTCCGCAGCGAGCCATATACCGATTTCGCTGGCAAGGATTGACTGCAAAGATCTGCGAAGCTTGGGTTTGCTAGGTGCCGCGAAGTCCAAAGACTAGATTGGTGGTCAAATAGTCCGTACTTCAGGCCATGTGGGAGGCAAACCTGGTCAAGGTTCGTAGGAAAGGGAACTCGTGCGTAGTGAGTATCTTGGAAAGATCTGTGGAGTTCAGTGTCAGCAACTTTCGCGAAGTCTTTTCGTCCGGAAATTTGAAAAGCAGGTCCGTCAAGGGGACTCCTCCTATATGCCACGCGAGAGTGGGATGACCTCAAAGAAGATGAACGTACTTTGTACGGGAGGCAAGCGTAATGCCACAACCAGTAGGCTCCATGAAAGGTCTAAGGCCTGGGTAATCATAGAGGAATACATGTGGAGATCTATCAGGAACTTGTCGCAATCGTCCCAGCTGGAGTAATTGCCATGTACCGTCCCGCCACGCAGCAAAGCCTGGAGGGATGATAAGTTCGAATACAACGGCTTTAGCTGCGGTGAAGTCTGCCGGCAATAGGGCCTCGTGAATTTGAATTCTCATCTTTGCCGCTCTTCGTTCAAGGAAATGCTTCCGGCAGCGCCGGTCGTCGTGTTGGCGTTTCAGAGGGTCAAACTCGTCTTCCATGAACATGCAGGCTGTCTCTGCAGCCCCTTTCAGTATCTCATCATACTCAGAGGTTTTCTCTATCCATTCAAGCTCTTTGCGACCCTTCATTGCTCCATCTGCAGCGGTAATTACGCTGTAGAGATCTTGCATCTCTTCGCATTGATCGAAGTACCGCGCTGCAAAGTAATCGTGGGACAGTTCTCCGAGAACAAAGGACAGGGGATATTCTGCTGAGCTGCGACGTTTTTCGAGATACTTTTCGATCTTTTGGAGCCGGCACATGTCTGCACGATCTGATAGCTGAAATGTATACAACAAGTTCTGCGGAATTCCAGGATCGAACTTGGCCAAAAGTGGGTACAAGGCCACTGTTATCGCGTCCAATGCTAGCCAAAGCTCCATTAGCGTGAGCAGCATCTAGTACTGTTGAATCAGCAACGTCATCCCGAGCCGAATTTGGGCGGTATTCATGAACCGTTCAAGACATTGCCACGCTTGAAAAGCGATACAAAATGGGAAACAACCTTTGGGGAAAGACGCACCAGAGACAGTTGTTCCGCATTTTGCTTATATGCAGCTAGCGCAGTACCTTGGTATTGTTGCATATTGCGCAGGAGTGCCAGAGAATGTTGTTCCAAATCCACGCCCAGTGGGATTGTGGCTGAGTCACGGGCATCAGCCTGGAGTTTGAGTTCTCCATCAGTGAGATGAATGTAGTCGGATACGGAGCGGGTATCTTGTTTATGTACCCATGTCGAGTATTTATAGACATGTCGCTGACGTTGTTGCAGTTGCGCTTGAGCGGGGTGCCTGCCGTAGAGCGCTTCGTCGAGAATCCGGTAGAGAGTAGCTCGCTAGCAGAGTTTGGTGTCAGCAGTCATCTACTAGGGTGGCAAAGCATGGATACAACCCGGTGAATTCGTTGCGAAGTAACACTGGCAATAAGAAAGCAAAACTCGTGGACTGATGAAGCCCCAGTAGAGGGAAAAGCGACTTACACTATGAACCAACGAAAGTACCGTACTGTCTGGATCAGCGCGTCTCGGCAATGGTAGAATTCGCTTCGTGACTCTTGTTTGGATGGATACCCACATCTCCGCCAGCTTGGCGTTGGCGGCTTCCAACGTGTCGCTGAATACTTTGCCGTATGTACGGAATAAGACATCCATTGCTTTAGCGACCTGCGAAGTAGCTAATTCCTTCTGTTGTTGCAGCTTTGCCACTCGACGAGCAAGCTTAGTCCTCGCAAAGGCGAGCCGGTCAGGAGGACATGAACCCTGGATGGAAAGGTCCTTTACAATCGATGCAAGAAAGAAGCAAATGAAGAACTTGTAGTGAAGGGTACCAAGGGTACCCCCGAGGAGAAAGCATAGAGACCTGTGAATGGGAGTTAGCTTAATGTCGAGGGATGGCGGAGAGATAAGTAGAGCAGTTAACGAGCATAGCGCCCATTGGGTGCTTCATAAGGATCTGGTATTCCAACGCAATGGTACGTACCGTTGCAGGCCCACACGCAAGACCAGCCACGTCGCACTCCGTCGCCAAGGTATCTCCGCCCCATCGCCCCAACAGACCTCATCATGTATGCGTTTCCGAGTCAGCTTGGCATTATGCTTGTGACCATTGGCTTCCAATATCGCCATCAGCAATTGCCCGATGATAGCCGGAGAAGCCGTGTCCCTGCTTTCGAAGGCCATGCCGCCAGCTTTGAAAGAGGTTGCTGCAAACTGCTTGACAGGCTCCACAGTAGCCTGTTCAATGAATTCGGCGAGGCTATCTTGAAAGAGCGGATCTTCGAAATTAGTGGAAAGAACAGTCATAGCCCGGCTGGGAAAATCCCACTGTAGAGCGGTGTCAGCTTCGAGGACCTTCGCAGCTGGCGGTGATGCCTCAAACGACTCAATGATATACTCGTCTGTATCCTTTCGAAGGATGAGTCCAGAATTTTGGATGGAGATATGTAGTATCACAATGTCGCCGTCTTTGAGATCATGGAAAGAACTTCTGACGGCTAGCTTCGACAGAGAGCCGTTGCGGTGCATTGCCGCGAACGTTCGTATTGTTCGGCATACCGTAGACCATCGAGAGTAGAACTGAGAGTCGTTGAGGTCCCGAAATTGAGCGGCAGATTGTACCAGACGCTCCAGGAGAGCTCGATCACCAAGAAGGTAAGCATCGCTGGTATGTGGTACTCGCGGCGGTAGAAAGACATGATGGAAGAGGTAATCGAGAGCACGGTCCGCCATTCTTGAGAGAGCTGGGGTGACACTCTAGGGATCGAGAATTTCAGCGGGATTCATCTGGTGAGAGGGCCATCTAGGTCGAATTTCGGTGTGGGATCGTGGGAATTTGAAGAGAGGATGCCTGTGCCTATCAAGGTGCTGTGAGAATGCCTCTCGATGCGCTGAGCGGTATCAAATGCAGCTCACTTGAGATACTGTAGTCATGCTGGTGGAAAAAGGAGATCGAACGGCAGTGGGAGGAGGGAAGATGTGTTTGTGAAAATTACACAGGAAATTACCAGAGGACGCGCTGGCTAGCGCGCGGTAGCAGGGGTACTTAGCGCGATATGCTTCCGTCATAGGAGGTAGGTAGCCGGGTGAAGGGTCACAGCTCAAGCAGTCTCGTTTTATGATCAAGAGCATTCCATGTCGCATCGAAATCATGCAAGACAGCTCCTTCCCGCGAGAATGAGTGAACATGTAGGGTCAGTTACATGGGAATACAGACACGCAGTAAGGTGCAAAGCCTGCATTCTACGGCAAAGGGAAAGAAAACGACCACATTGTGATAATCCCTCTTGGTTGTCAAGCAATGCTCCTGAGTATCACTGCAGGATCGAAAGATTGCCATGTACCTTGATGGCAAACGTTACCGCGTGGATCGCCATCGGTATGATAGTTGCCATAGACGCCTCACCAGCCTGGAGAGGTATCGTCCTGTTCGGATCTGTGAAGATGAGGGAAGACCTGATGATGGAAGGGGCTGGTTGAGCCACTCCGCCCATGTCTAGACTGGACCACTTGTTGTAGCGGCAATGATAGGTATCTCAGTGCAGACAGTCGTCATACACAGTATCCTTTCCTGGGTTTTTCCTACAAGGGACCTGAAGATCAGTTGCGTAGACTGCCTGGAAAGATAGCATCAATTCCACGCCTTCGAGAACACCACGACTGCGCTTCTACAAAGATGTTTCCATCCCATGCAAGAACTAAGTTGGAGCGGATACTTCCACCCCACAGCTATCACAAGGTTAGTGAAGAGCAAGAGTCACGGTACTGAGCTTAGAGCATGACCTTGAAGATATACTGCACTTGCAAAGAAAAGGCTCAAGACATGAGGTTCTCTTTCTCCGGGAAATTGCGCCAGGAAGTGAAAGCGTGATCAAATATTCGCACTGCAGATCTCCTCCAGTCTACTCTTTTAGCTAGAGTACATCCTTTGACCACTCCGCCACTGTATAGTCGCAGCATTACGGGCACTGTCGCGGTGGTTTTCCGTTTCTATCCTGCAGCTACCCGTCATCACCTAGTTCTATCACATCACCGCTGACGACCTCCAAATGCAAAAGGAACCACAACACAAGATCCTTGTCGTCGATCAACAGAAACTCCATACTTCCCCTTTTCCAATGATCTAGGAAGAAAAACAGACTTTTTGGACATGAGACTTACTTGCTGGTCCCCGATGCTTGTTAATGCGGCCTGCTCGAAGGCTCATGGCACAGTGCTGGGTTGACGGAGCTACATATGTCATCTACCTTGCAGCGGTGGCACTGACCCTCAAAGCCAATCGTTTCCTACTGACTGCCTCCGTAAGGTCTATTATAGCGCGACAGACCCCCACGACAGCCGCGCTTCGTCCGTCTCATGCCCCTATGATCAACACAAGGAGATGATCTACCCGTGTTGTGTTGCATCATCACGCGTATCCAAAGCCGTGATTGACTCCTTCATAGCACTAAGCTCAGGAACAAGATTTTCGAACGGGATCTATCATTTGAAACACCGCCAGATAACGAAGAGGATTCACATTGCATAGGCGCGACTCCAGTCGCTTCTTTGCGCTTATAGGACCCACCTCTCATGCACCTCACGAAGGCCTCGTGGATTGAAATTGACAAAGCATTCGACATTAATACTTTGAGTTCGTATACGAAGAATCGTTGGGCGCCCACTCTAATGGGATCCCTCCCATCCCACTGAAATTCTCCTTGAGCCATGCGCCATTATTTCGTCTTGCTTGGTACGCCGTTTGCTTCGAAGGGAGCACGCGCTGCCGAAGTTTATACAGAGCCCAATCCAAGCTCCCACGTGGGAACCTACAATGCAACTTTATCGCCAAAATAGATGTAGCTTTTCAGAAAAGCAACGAAAACCGGACGGAAGCCTCAATAGTGCTCAGTGGATATACGGCAGGCTAGTCGGCGGTGAGCTGAGAGTAGTGGACCTACAAAGTTTCAGTGATACTAAACGCGTCGGCGGCTTCGATTTTATATAAGAAAGCAACAAGATCTCTGTTTTTTCATCCAGCGACTGTTTTCACTTCTCTATTGTCCTTTACATACCTGCCGCCTGTGGGTGCTTGCCACGATTGAAAACCCACTACCAAAGCTTTACTATACATCCATCATCCCGATTCGAAGCTTTCCCATCATTCTCCAATCTCGAAGATGTACTCGATTCAGTTAGTCATTGCCCTCGCTAGTTTCCTGAGCATCCATCCACTATTGGCTTCACCACTCGTCCTGGAGCCCCCATTTGCCCCATTGAGCGAGCGAGTCCTAGGCGACTGTAACGATCTGAAGGAAAACTTGACCGTACCATGTTGCAATCAACTGAACATGTCTTCTTATCTGGAAGACTGGTGGCATACAAACGGACCAGCATGTACTCAACCGAATGCCGGCTTCGTATCCTGTTACCAGCAAATGGCTGGAGTTGAGCAGCAACAATGTGACACCACAGGTCCCAGCATGTGCGACTTCCCCACCAGCTTTGCCAATTATACCGCGCAACAAGCCTACACCCTGTACACCATCTTCGCCATCTGGCAATGGTTCGAGTCCATTTACGAGGGAATCGAGAATGCCGACATGTCGGCTACAGGTCCTGTCGGCAAGATCGTCAAGGCCATTAATCCCGAAATACCTGAGAAACAACCCCTTGGCGATTTCCTGCAAGCCCTGACAGTAATGACACCTCTCCTTGTTTTGCCCGCATCAATGGGAAAGGCAGTAACATGTCTTGCTGAAACGGCTATGCGGCAATCGCCAGGTGTTCTCAAGCAGCTCAATCCAACTGGAACCCTAGACTCAGAAGTAGTCCAAATCAACGATCTCTATGACGGACTTGGTACGATCAAGACCACTTACCAACAGAATATCTCGACAGCTCTTGCTATGGTACAACAGAATTTCGAAACTTTTAACAATCTTGCAGCCAAGGGCTCCTTCATAGCCCCCCGCTCTTCATTACAAGCAGACACTCGAAACCTTACAGCAGCTCTCGAGACGTACATTGTCTCCCAATGCTTGACCGCGAATAACATCGTCATCACTCTCGCCCGAGACACCAGCCCCTACGCTCTCGCTAACAATGGCTCCATGACCATGAAGAACCTCATCTCTTGTGCATCCTACGACCAGTACGGTGTTTGCAGTGCATGGTGGTACGATCCAGGTACGAACGCTGCCTACGCACTTGCAAACATCGCGCATCCGGTAACCAACTACTATGACCTGATGCAAACCATGTTCTCCGAGGGCTGGACAACCGGCGCTAATTTATTCCTCGGAGCCAAAGTATGCGCGGACTATGTCGCAGCGGGTGGAGGATCTAACAGTCTCGCCCTTGATCTCATCACCCTTGTTCCAAGATGCCTTAGCAAAATCCAAGTCTGCGTCTGGGACAAGAGTTGCGAGCTCACCGATCAAAATTGTGAGTTCACGAGCGAGTATGGAACAGAACTTTGCAAACCACAGGAGCAGTATCTGGGGGACGGATGTGGAGGTGACGCGGGTGTGACAACGGTCAAGGTTCCTGCAGCTTATTTGGGCAAGTTGGACACAATGACTGACAATGATTTGATTGTTTGTAATTGAGTTCGTCCTAGCATAGCATTCGCATGTTAGATTGGTGGGGGGCGCAAGCCCAATAGCATTAGCAAACTTAGAAAGCCGCTGGTGTATTTTAACGGAAGCACCGTCATCTCGTTAGAAAACATGACCTGGCGATAAGAGAGTTAATGCTAGCTACTCCAGATCTGCCAAAAGGACATCTACGTTAGAAAACGGCCGGTAAACCTACTCGACAACCTAGTTCTCAACAAAAATGGCTTTCAAAGTCAAAGCATCAACGCAAATTGGAAGTCAGAAACGCCAGTCATCAAATTCCTTATGTACAAGCCCCTCACTCTCACTAGGAGGGCGACTGCTATCAAATGCCGATTGCCAGCTGCAGAGCTGTATGAGACGGCGTCCTATGTGGGCAATATCTTACTATTTGTACTGAGCAATATAGATCGATTTGTGGCAAGCCGAGGCTTCGGAAAGACGCCTGGCAGTATGAGTGGTCAAGATTTGCAACTCAGTAAGCATTCTGGGATGGGTATTGATGCTCTACCTCCACAATGTTTTGGCCAAATTGGGTAAGTTTCGGCAGTTGAGAGAAACCTCGGAAACTGCATTGAGTTTGTGGGCAAGATCAGCATCGCCTGCCTTTCCTTTATTGTCACAATACACACAAAATGGTTACGCCAAAACACTCACTTCCCTATGGGTGGGTGACTATCTTATTGGTGGTAATAGCCGAAGCGCACGCAACCATGCCTACTATAACTTGCGATCTCGTTTCTTACCCCTCTTCATCTGCATCGTGTCTTCCGACTCGAGGAAGTGGTGTATCGCTGTCACTGGAATCACCACCTAGAGTCTGGCTGATCTTAGCCAAAAGAACCTCGATCCGCTTTGTTGCCTCCTCCAAGGATTCCAGCCTGCTCGGAATATCGCCGCCCCCATGTTCATGCAAGAAGTCGCTCGGTTAGGCCAGCAACCGCTCCAAAAGAGTCTTTTCGAGTCTTTACTCTCTTCAGAAGAGGCCTAGCTCCAGCCTTTCCAATCATATCTACGGACACATGGCCTAAAGATGGGGTCCCATCATCAGCCTCTTCCATATCGTCCAGCACTGACTGAGGTGTAGCGAACTCAAACACCGCCTGCGTGTCACCATGTACGGAGAAGCGGGCAAAATCCCAAAATGCCAGCAGATTTTTGACTCTAGCTGCTGGTGATATCCACAGATATCTCCGCTCATACCTGGTAGTAAAGTCAGTCCAGTGGCACTTTGAATGCGACAACCTCTTACAAGCTAACCGCTAAAAGCAGTGGTGCATTGAGCACGCGAATAGTAGCGACGTTGATTTTGTGAAACCACCTCGGCGAAAGAATGAATTTGAGGGGCAACATGGCAACGAGAGCCAGTAAGTTGAATGGCGGCTGGTACGCGAATATGGCGTCACTTTTGACTCCCTCGAATGTCAGTACCGCCCTCCGAAACTGTATCTCGGCGGCTGCATTGCCAGCAATCTTGCTGAAGGTGTTGCTTAGCATAGACACTAAGATCGTGAGAAACAGCGTATTGCCCAGAAATGCGAATGTAACCATAAGGATTGGCCCGATTAGCCAATGGAATGTCACGGATTTCTGGATGCCAGTTCCATCCAGGCCAAACCAGACCCATAACATCCACTTCGAAATCGTAATTGGTGAGTGTTCGCCTTCGCTAAGCCACACCATACTGAGCAGGAAGCCCGCAAAGCACCAGACTGCGAGAAGGGTGAGGACAGTAAAGTCTGCCATCATGGCACGTAGAGAAACGAAGAGCATGTTCTCGGAAAGTAGATTGAATGCTAGCCGGGGGATTAAAACAGGGGCGCCTGCTGACAATATGTCCAGGGCTGGGGTACCCGACCGAATATCCCCCGTCGCAAGGTTGTGGATGCGAAGGATGAAGTAAATAAGATAGATCGCAGCGAAGATGGTGTCAAGAAATGCCCATAGATTCTGAGTGTAGCACTGCCAGCCATGCTCAAGTATGGAAGCAAACTCATCGAGAACCCATCCGAGAGCGTAGATACTGAACACCAGCTCGTAGTTGGTGAATTCTTCGGAGTACGTTCCCTTATTGCGATACCTCATTGTCAAGACATACAAGATGAGCAACAAAACGAACTGTCCAATATCCATAATGTTTCTCGTTCGAGGAACCATGAGCCGGTACTGGTTCAGCCAAACAGCCTTCTTGGGGTGGTAGAGTGTGATTGGCTTGTGCTTGTAATGATCGGGCAATATGTCGATGAAAGATGATGGCGTGTAGACAATTTGCCCTACGTAAATAGCTTCCATCACTCTCTGGCATGCTGGCATGGAGAGGAACATCTTGCTCTCGGATATGATGGCAACCTCGAGTGCGGTCGACTTGCGCTCATAGCCACCAGCATCCTGCAAGGTCCAGTGCACAGCGTGGCTGCTCGCTTTCCTGACATCTTCCGGAGCCTTTTGAAATGGCTCAAATCCAGCAACGAGTATCTTTGCAAGGAGGAGTAGACCGTCGCGCTCAGGATGTTCTTCGTCAAACTTGCGGAGAATCTTCAAGGCGACCAGCTCGCAAAGGTTTGCACGTGTCGTATTTATGGTCTGATGGGCCTGGAACGCCTGTTCTCGGAGAAATTGAAGCCGGTTGACGAGCAGACAGTAGACAATGGAGATATCTTCATGATCCCATAGCCGGTTGACAAGAGGTCGAACCACGGCGACATTGATTCTCGGCGCTCGCAACTGCTCTTGGCTGTAAGGATCTTCGATGCTGACGATAACTTCATGACGGATACGGTGAATATTAGTGTAAACAGGCAGTTGAGCGTACGGGTTCGGGGGACAGGGTATATTTTGGCCCGAGCGCTCCTCATCGGCAAGCAGGGGCTGCTCCTCCCCATTAGTATCTACACTCCGCATATTACCTCTCAACTGCTGTGTGTAATCGCATGGTGTAGGCTTCGGGGGTAAGATGGACGAAAGCGCCCAAGATCTTAGTCTTGAGCTGCAGGAATAAGAAGCCTATTAGTGTCCTCTTGTTAAAGTTTCACAATTAGGAGATGGGGTTTTGATTCAGCCAACTTGTTACTGATCCAGTCCCAGTGACCTCTTGAGTGCTAAGAGGAGGCGTGAAGTAGTTGTAAACGGAGGGCGAATCTCTGAGGAAGGCCATTCCGCTTTAGGTTAGCGCCTCAATTTACGCCGCAGTCGGAGCCGGGTAGAAGTTATTCCACGTTACGTCATATTTTGCTTCTTATTTTCCTGTACGATTCTGAGGGTCAACTCGATCTTTCTTTTGCACGCATGTATAATGATGACCGTCACTGCAGACCTCAGAAAGGCTTTTGATCCTTCTATATTGTTGAATAAATCTATACTAATTACTGGCGGCGCCTCAGGTATTGGGGCTCTAATAGCCAAGCAATTCGCACACCATGGCGCAATTGTCACAATTGCAGACATCAATGCGCAGCAAGGTAATACATTTGCTCAGGAGATGAGGATGTCAGGAAGTCGTGTAGAGTACGCGGACACCGACGTAAGCAACTGGGAAGACCAAGTCAGAGCCTTCAAGCTGGCGATACGCTCCTCGAATACTAACAGCATCGATGTTGTTGTTGCGGCTGCTGGAGTGGGCGGCTCATGGTTCGGGCCATCAGAGGATGAAGCACCGACCCTCGAGAAGGACCCGCCGCCGCCACTACACTCCAGTGCTGCTTTTGATGTGAATGCGAAAGGAGTCTACTACACCAGTAAGCTCGCACAGCACTACTTTGCTCTTCCATCTTCGTCGCCAAATCAATCGAACCAGCCTTTTCGCAAATCACTGGTAGTCATAAGCTCATTAGCAGGCTACCTCGAGCTGAACAACGTTGATTACACAGCCTCAAAATGGGCAGTGCGGGGGCTTTTCCGCTCAGCAAGGTCGAAGATGGAGGACCTCGGATATCGAATGAATCTGATAGCTCCGTGGGTAATGGACACACCCATGTCAAAACCTCTGGCAGACGTGTGTCGACAGAACGGCTTCCCCGTTGGCGATGCAAAGAACGTCGCAGACGCTGTAATAAGATGTGCAGCAGATGATTCTATTTGCGGTACGGCCCACTGGTCTACAGCTTGTGCTTTTTTACGACTGACATTATCATGATAGGCCGAGCTCTGGGGGTTGGTGCTACGGAGACCATTGACTTGAGAGATGACATCGAGGGACTGAATGCAGGCATCGTTATGAAAGAGTATCTTGAAGGTGAAGCTAGGGACTTCATGAAGTTCTTCGGTCAACGAGTGTAATTAAGTATCCACGAAAGCCTGCAATGTCATATTCCTGGTGCTCAAAGCTCCTGATTGGAATCAGCGTAATGATGGATTTGTGAAAGGTGGCCGTCCATCACGGCACGAATATAGCAGGCCTATACAGTCAAAGGTGGTGATAGTGCGAAGGTGCCTTGTAGAGCCAAGCAGGATCGGAACGCTTGGATGTGGTTGCGTGCCACCAAATGCGGCTGGTGCGGGGCTTGCATGACAACAAGGCTGCTCGCATGCTGCTCCACGACATGTATTATTGAAGTCTTTATGAATACTTTTGCAACCCATGGACGCCTTCAGTCTTGTGACCGTCAAAGCGCTATAGGAAAACTTTCGAGCAGCTCGCGTTGACAATCCAAACCTCGAAATCGCCTCCAAATTAAGCGATGCCAGGGCCTCGTGCAACATTTGAGCCTCGAAATGCGTCTGCCGGCGACATCCTCTGGCTACGAAAGCGACCCCCGAGCGAGATCGAGTACCTAACAAGTACGAAGCTGGGCAAAGATATCTTTAACCACCCAATAATGATCTTGTCCTTGGACCTTGGCGTACACAGTGCCTGCGTACTCATTGTAGGTGAAACATCCAGCACCTAGTATTACTTTGCTGATCCTCCAAGCTTACATCGTTTGGTGGAAAAGACCTAAAAGATCGACACAACGGTGATCGCGCTGTTCGCTCGGCGCATCTCCCAATACATCCATCTCCCCCCCATCCTGATACCAGTGAGCTGCTATTCCTTCACGACGATATGAAATTACGTGAGAAGAGCTACATCAAGACGGGAAAAAGATATTGTATTTCACTATCACTGATCGATCTCTATGATCGCAATGGCAAGAAGTACAGGCTACGTTCCGACTCTCTCAACGCCGTCATCCAGTCTGTGGATTTTGAAGTACCAATCGTAACACCGCCGCCAATCGGGGCGCCAGCGAACCACGCAACTCACGACTTCTCTGCACTTTATCCTCCCGAAAATGACTCGCGCTACGGAAGCATAGCTCAGCCATCAAGATCGCCACTCCGGAGTACCCCACCGCCCACCCCATTCAGAACCACACTTGTTTCGGTCGCTGCCAGATTAGATCCCCATGCAACAGCCCGTCCAGAACAAGAATCCGCAGCCTGGTCAAATAGCACGACTCCATTCACTAGAGACGAGCAGCGGATATTCGCTGAGCATCACCGGCTTTTGCGACCACGCCTTCGCCCCTCAGCAGCTGACACAGCGTGGCAACATTGCCTAAAGACTTTTGCTTTTTTTCTATTCTTTGCAATTTTCTTGGCTTTCTTTCTAGCGATGGCTTATTGGATAGCTCAGGCGGAAGGCTAGCTCTGGAGGCCCCTTGAATTGATAGACCGTGGAAGAGCTGCCAATGTCATAGAAATATGTGGACGATGGACGCAGCGATCTTGAATTTCCAAGTACAACGGAATCTCGTCGCAGCGTCAGTGTGACGTTCCGTTGCTAGGTGATAATCTTGACGACTATTTACTGATCAGCGCTCGCATTGTTCAAATGAATTACAAATCATACACACAGCTTCCCTTGCACAATACTGGGACCTGCTACGGAATTAATCCTAACATTGTTCGGGTTCAATCACCGAACCATACTGCTGAGTCCTATAAAGCAGTGTTCGGCTTTTTGACCAACAGATTTTCTTTGCTTTCTGTCTTTTCTACTCATCACGAAGCCAATTGAATGATCCTCTATGATAAACTTTTCTCTCCCCTTCTCCATCCAGCGAGCGTACAAAAGGGCACCACAACACTCAAACCAAACTTCGCACTTTTGCCCATCACTGAGCCTCAGCGTTTTTATGGCTCACCATTCAAATGGCAGGTTCGCCAATGAGTCCTATCCTCAATAACTCACTACCTTCAATCTCCTTCGCCCTGGCCTCTAGTTCTTCAAAATCCCACCCGGCTTAGACAAATTTCCCCGCGAGGAAGTCTACATCCTTTGACGCAAGCCAGAGCGCGAACTGGCCTGGCATATCGACTACAAAAAATATGATCAGCATCCTGAGGAACGAAATAGACGCAAGGGATCACTACCTTGATCATAATCAAACGTCTTCTCATCAATCCTGCACTCTTAGCCATAGACGTGTAGACCGCACCAGGATGAAAGCTAACGATCTTGACGCCCTTGTCCTTATACTCAGCCTGCACATGATCCAGCAGAGCCACGAAAGCCTCCTTGCTAGCCCCATAAGGCGCTAAGCCAGGTAGGCGGATGTGAGCGATTGTAGTTGAGACGTTCAGAATAGTCTTTGGCTGAGTCAACGTATCTGGCTTGAGGAATTCGGCTACAAAGCTCATATTCGCTTTGACATTGATCTCAACGGTTTTCTAAAATTCGTCGACGGGAATGTCTAAAGTCGGGCTGGGCTTGTTGCCCATTCCCGCGTTGAGGACGAGGACATCTGGTTCCACCTGCTCGCGGACTTCAGCAAAAATGGACTTCACCATCTCCGCATCATCAGTGGCTGCGGAGAAAGTGTAGACTTTAGTAGAGGGATGTGCTTCCTCGAGCGTCTTTTTTGCTGTAGCCAATCGCTTCGCTCGAGATTCTGGGCCACGATGATGATTACTGAGGCTCCTGCGGCCGCGAAGGCTTTGCATATGGCTAAGCCTATGCCTTGAGAACCACCGGTGATAAATAAAGTTTTGCCTTACTGGGAGAGGGTGGGCTGAGTTGAGGAGATTGCTTCGTAGGCTTTTTTGTGGGTGGTTTTGGTGAATGGCTGGAATGTGGATGGTTGAGACAGGATGGCTTGGCTGTATTTCGAGATTTGCAATGTTGTGTGACAAAATAGGGCCTATTAATCAAGAAAGTGAGCTCGAGATAATACGCTTCTTACTTTGCTCTATTGTAGGTAGCCTTGCGGGTAAGTCTGAGGGACAGTTGTGATATGGCAGTCGTTGGAAATGAGTTCTTCGACCCTAAGCTTTATAAGTCGAGCTCCTCTGGTGTTTATAGCGAAGCCAGAATCCTGTAGGGGCGCTAAGCGGCTGTAGTCGAAAAGCGCCAAGTAACCTCGGCCTTTCGGTCTGAACGTCCTGTGATTCGTAATCATGCGATGGCCACCAAGATCCATGCTGCTGCCAATGTTGCTGGTGTCTTCCCAATATCACGCCCATGATAATGTACGGCACTCTCGAAGTCTTGACAGTAAGCATGCGGGAAATTTGTTATCCTCCTGGCGTATTTCTGCCGAGTGGCTTTCTGAATAACGATTTGCAATGCGAGAGGTTGAAGCAACACTCTTTTACCCAGTGACTGCAACAAGAACTCAAGGGCAAGGTTTTCAGCAACAGAAGCGCAGCTGATGCTAGTCATTAGAACGTGAGTCATTTCGAAGAATGACATCGAGACGTGTTGGAGAATCTTTAGGGTTGACACTGTATCGTGATAGTACAGAACGCACAGGATGCAAGACAGCCATTTTTCTGAACAAAAGGATCCAAATCACGGACAACGCTACCTCGCCCTCAGTCGAAACTGCACCATTGGCCCATCCTTCTCAGCCTGCCACCTATCCTGCATTTTGAACTCCTTTCTCCTCACCTCCTCCGCTCCAGTCTCTACATCGCCAACCGTGGAGCCGGGTTCTAGCCTCATATCATAGAGCCAGACAGTCCTCGCAACAACGGTCCGCATCTCCATATACGGTAGATTCTTACCAATGCAACCTCGTGGGCCAAAGCTGAATGGGAAGAAACCGCTCTGCGCTAATTCCACGCTCTCTAGAGTTAGTTCCGGTGCCGGGCCAGCGAAGCGCTTCTTGTAGGTGAAGGGGTTGGAGAAGTATTTGGGTTGTGGTGGATTGAGTAGAAGCCTGTCCCTACAACTGTGCCAGCTGGGATGTACTCGCCGTCAACGGTGATACCGCCTGGGAGTACCTCGCGAGATACAGTACCCGTTACTGGAGGCGACATACGCATCGTTTCGTCGATGCAGGCGCGGAGGTAATTGCATGATGCCAATTTTTATCGGAGTAGTTGTCGACCTCCTCGACATTTGCGAAGTTCGAGCGGATTTCTTCCTCTAATTTTTGCAATACTTGGGGAATAAGGGAAGAAGTCTTTGCGGTCACCGTCTTCGTGGTCAGCCAGCATGGACCTACCTTTCCCAAAATCGAACTTGAATTGGTGAGGCACGTTGCCGTCGGCTATGATTCGGGTACTGTGAGTCTTTAATCTTCAGGCGCCAGGACCGATCTCAGAGGAGCAATCCGCGATACTGTAGCTTTTTCGGGCTGTCCACTAGCTTCGCACGCTGAATGTCTGGAGATTCGTTAGTTCCTCAATCCAATGAGCTTCACATTTTCGATGAGCATCACAGCTGCCACTGGTACAATCAAGCGCGTGGCTTTCTATGCACTCAAGCTTCCACCAGATAGCTTCCCAGAGATTGGTGAAAGGCTTGCAAATTTCTTCAATGAGGCTCCGTCTTATGATGCCGAGGAAATGAATGCGGTGGCATGGTCTTTCGGAGAGGGTGCGAAAAGGTACATCAAAGCTGAGAGGAGCTATTGCGGTCAACTTGTACCACTCTCAAGAGATTTGAGCAATGCTCTGACCTCCGAAGATGCTTCACCTGTATTCAGCGGTTATGGGAGGGATGGATCAACGATGGCATGGCTGTCTCAATGGCTGAAGAGCGTGCACTTGCCATTGTTTGGATTTTTTAGTAGCGAGGAGTGACTGCGACGTTGAAATGACGATGATGGGACCTGGACCCCTGCATGCAAAAGCATAGTCGCTGTCAGCACTCAATTGATCCTTCCATGCCTGCCTTCAGGTTGGAGTCATAGTAAGTAGCGGGTTTCAAGCCGATTGAGAAAAGACAACAACACTCATTACAATTGAGGCTGAGCGCTGATGGACAAAGTCCTTATTTTCCTTAGTATCAACTTTGGGGACCAGGGCTTCGTGATCCCTCGATGGACCAATTTTTCCTTATTCCGTAATTCTACTTAGCCTGACGAGTTGGATGCTCTATAGTTTAGCCCTCAGAAATGGCATTTCCATCAACAGCTTTACGTGTCAATGACCAAGGTAGATCGTCGACATAGGGTTCTAAGCAGACAAGTTGGGGAGACGGGTAAATTATCCCCCAATTGTTTTGCGGCCAGTCTTCATCGGTGTAGTAAATCTTGCAGTATAACGCAGGCAAAGGTGTAGAAGAATTCACCTAACAACCGTCCGTACGCAACAACCGTCCAAATCTCCTATATCTCAGCAGCAACACGAGATGATAAGAAGTCTCTTATACTAAACTTACCCTAAATTATAATCCGAACAACTATTATATACAAATTTTCTACGTAAAATGATCTTTTCAAATTGATGTTCGAAACGATGAGTTTAGCCCTATAGGGCCGGACGGTTGCTGGGTGTGGACGATTGAGGGAGAGAGCTCCTAGTCTCCGAGAACCTCGGCTCCCGGAGGTCCGCTCCGGGCCGTAACGCGCATTTGTCAGCGCTTGATGTCAGCATAATACAAGCGGATTCTGCTTCCTCAATTACAATACATCTACTCGTCATATTTAGTTTGGATTCATCTTGCATTCTGCTCGCGACGTTCTCAAGATGAACTCTGCTTCGCCGAACATTTTGTTCCTACGATGTCTTGCATATAACCCGGCCATGCAAAAGTGCAAAATCTGGACCATCCCGCCGCGCCCTTGAGAACTATTGTCAATAGGTAAACCCTCAAGACAATTGCCCATGGTGCGGACTGCAGCGATCTAAACTCGATCTACGTGCGTAAAAGCGGAGACTGAGTGCATCACCGCTCACGCTGAATGCGTTCAAACACCTCACCGGTTTGACGCCCAAGTCTGTCCGAAGTCGACTGCCACTCATTCTGGCATCTGGCCTGCTGCTGGAGATGATTGCGAAGTAAAGGCACCTTGTGTAATATGGCTAGCAAGCCAATTCCTACCGCCGTCGACGCCGTTGTTGTCGGCAATGGTCCCTCCGCCCTCATCCTCTCCTATATTCTCCATGGCCACACTCCATACTACAACCCTTCCACACCCCATCCAGACCCCATCCTTCACAGGAAACTGTCTGCTTCGCCTTGCCTCCTCGACGTTGACATAGTCGATTTCACTGCTCATTTTGCCGCCTCTCGCCTCTCCTACTCCACCCAAGCCCTTCCAGTCAACGTCCTCCTCGATACCCTCCTCCGCCCATTGTCAGATACCGAGCCAGGTAAGCACGAAAGCTGCGTGGAATGGCGTTTCGAAGAAGAGAGAAGAGTTAGGCATGTGGTTTTAGGTAATACTCCGCAAGCTGGCGGACAATGGGCAGATAATCCAGTATCGGCGAGTTGGGACATCGGGACTTTGAGCTACTCTGAGATGCTGTCGCTACCTGGATACACTTTTGGGCAACACTACAAGAAGATGCAGGGACGACCAGTGCCAGTTTTCTACAGACCAACTCGGCGAGAAGTGGCAGCCTACCTCGCAGTGTACCCTACGACAGTCGGTATCCAGGACTGTGTCTATACAAATGTCGAAGTCAGCGATATACGGAGGTTAGATGAAGGCTTTCATATTGGCTCCCACGATATCACCTGTAGAAACCTCGTCCTATCATCTGGAACCTTCTCCAACCTGATACCTCCACGGGCTGCATTACAGCCACTGAACGCTTTGTCTGACCCCAAAATTGTGGGCGGTGCACCACTGCTGGTCGTTGGATCGGGCTTTACAGCAGCGGATGTCATCATCTCGACACCACCCAACCGAAAGATCATACACATTTTCAAGTGGGACCCGGAGAACAACCCTTCCCCACTTCGCGCATGCCACCCTCGAGCATATCCCGAGTACGCCAGTGTCTACCGTCACATGAAGCACGCAGCAAGAGACATGTTGGGATCGCAAACGGTCACCTCGCCGATGAAGGGTAGGAAATCAAATCCATTCTTCAAAGATCGTGATTGGGAAGAAATCTACGAAGGCTTGCCTAATACCTACATCAAGGCTGTTGAGATGAAAGATGCCAGTGCTCTTCTCACACTGGCAGCGAGTGATGGACGCTGCATAAAACGGGAGATCTCGAACATGGAATACGTGATTGGCAGGCGTGGCTCCCTGGCCTATGTGGACAATGGCATCGCCAAAGAAATGGATTGCCTTGGAGAGGGGACACCAATCGCCTTGGCCTCTGTTTCAGGTATGACCCTGAGGTCAAAGCTTGAACAGAACCTCAGTATTGCTCAAGATATCTTCGTCACCGGAAGCCTAACTGGCGACTCACTAATACGATTCGCTTATGGGGCCTGCGTCTATGCCGCGCGTGAGCTAGGACGGGCTAGCAGGCCCACGAGTGTTACTACTGAAAGCTCATCTGACAACAGTTCTGAAAGCTTGTCAACGGCGCCATCTTCACCATCTTCATCAACAGCGGCACCACCAGCGGTATCAACCAGCGCTTTAATACCACGCAGCCGGCATTCCGACCTGCATTCGGACAAGAAGATGCGTGTGCTCTCCGTTGATCACGGGAAAACCAGATGCGAGCTTTGGCGTGAGTCAGGTTGGCGGGCTGGTGGATGTGTCGTTTTGTAGCACATTATCTTCCGGATTTCCCCGTATATAACATATTAGGTTGCAATGTCCTCTTCGCACCGCTATGAAATATCCAGCTATAACCTGTTGTGGCACAGCAAAGCAGATAGCAAGAGCATTTTGGCTTGAATGTGTGGCGAAGTGACAAGCGACTGCTTCACTTGCCTAGCGCGACAGGTCGTCTAGTAGGCTGTGTCGAGCGCCGCAAAAAGCAATGCGCCGAATGCAATACTGTCATTGGTCATTGGTCATGTGGGCGCGCCTCCAACTGCAGTGGAAGCTATATTGGGACTAGCGACAAGGGACTTCCCAGGAGTCTGGATTCCCCCGACTGCGACAGCTTCACCTTCTCAACCGCAATCCGTCTTTCTCTAGTCCTGAGCTGGTGCTATCGCATCAATCGCATTCTCTGTCGATCACAACCATTTATGGTAATGAAAAAGAGCTTTGTTCACACATATATCGCCTTCAATGGTATTTTGATGTTATTTCGATAAGGCTGCCCAGCGGATTGGTGACTCAAAAGCTCCTGGCCGCTACATACCAGGAGCGAAGTAACAAACCGCTAAATATTGGCCACTCTTCTGTTCGATTACTACATTGCAAATCTGCTATAGAAAGATGCCCGTTCCCTTTGGATTTGCTATCAGCGACTTCGTGGCCGTCGGCCAATTAGCGTGGAAAATTTACTTGTCTTGTACGACATCACAACATTACTATAACATGATACTGATCGGTTGTCAGGCAAAGCGGCCCCGGACGTCTTTAGCAGAATCAGCAGGGAGGTTCAGTCACTGCATTGCGTCCTTGAAGAAGCTGCCGAGACTCAAACGACGAACCCTTTGCCACATCAGAGACAAGCTAGGCTGAACACGATCCTCGATGGATGTCTGAGCGTCCTCACCGACTTGCAATATGTTATCGATAAGTACCAGAGCTTGGGAACGGACGATAAAAGCTCCTGGGACCGTCTGAGACTAGGAAGCGAAGACATTGCTGAGATCAGAAGCCGACTTGTATTGAACATAACGCTACTGACGGCTTTTAGAAGGTCAGTTTCCTTATGGTGTTGGGAATTTACCTCACTGACGCTGTTATTGTCAGCATGGTCATAGGCACGTTAACGTCAGAGGTACAGGATCAACAGAAGAGAGAGTATGGGTCTTGGCAGTGGGTAGTCGAGCTGTCCGGGCCAGATGACGGACTTCAGTCTCCGAGAAAGCCAATTGCAGCTTCTGTCTCCGACAAAGGTCTCTTCCGTTCCGAGACCGACACCTCCACGCTCGTCGATGTCAAGCAAGAGGTCATTTCGACTCCTCCTAAAACGAAATCTCGACCCCGTCTTGCATCATTGTTCACAGGAAATTCGAGTCGAAAACGACGGCTTATTTCCGCTATCGACAGCAAAGACTCTGCTACAGCCTTAGGCATTCTCCATGACGAGGCGACTGCAAGTCTACTTGATCAGGAGCTTCTGGACCACGCAATTTGGAGTGCCTCTCGATTTGAGTCTGTGGCTTTGATGGAGGCTTTGCTGGAAAAGGGTGCCAATCTGAATGCTGTTCGTGAGAGGAAGAGTGTTCTGTGGAACGCCGTATCTAATAGCAATGAAGATGTGACCCGGTTTCTTCTCAGCAAACATGTCGATCTCAGGATCGATCACCTGTGGCATGGTGCTTTACCATTGCGAGCGGCCCTAAAGAAAGAATCTATGATGCTCACACTGGCCAAAGCGGGAGCTCCAGTGGACGCTGAATATCAAGTCTCGTCGATCCGAATGAATATTCTACAAGAAGCCGTATCTCAAGGCAGAGAGTCCATCGTCCGACTGCTTCTCGACAACGGCGCCAAAGTTGATGCATGTTCATCATCTCACGGCACTGCACTCATGATTGCTCTCTCCATGGGAAGGGAACCCATCAGCAAATTGCTAATTCAGAAAGGCGCCAATGTGAACTTTACCAGGACAGCATCAGAGTCTTCCTCATACACGAACCCGGTAGAGGCTGCTATTGTAGGTCGGAAGCCGACTCTCCTAGAACTTCTCTTCAGCGCGGGTGCAATCACGGATATGCCACAAGCGATGAAGTTTGCCCTGGCAAACAGCGATTATCCACTCATCCCATCGTTGGGAAGTCAATATGGGTATGATTACGACGGAACGCGGAAGTTTTATGTGATCATGGTTATGTTGGCTCAGAGGGATTTGAGATATGTGTGTTTCTTTCGGAAGGATGATGCGGTGGAGGTAAAGAGGGAAGGGATCAGGAGAATGATGCAGGAGTTGTGCAAATAAGTCTGCTGTATACATTTCTACGGCGGTATTTCTTCCGAGGTATAAGCGTGTGCTTGAGGCGTCGACTATGCTGCGAGGCGCTCAATATGGCGAGGAGTTAATGCTTTAGGGTTTCTTTTCCTTCTAGATGTAGCCATTTTCACCATCTAGACGGCTGGCGAGAGGTTCTTTCGGACCCAATCGGTCAGGGAGAGTGATGACAGCTATGTATAATCTCGCGCGTATCAGTTGTGTAGCCATCACAGTATTTCGGATCTTAAACGAATAGCAAGACCGTCAGTGTATGATTGGATTTCAGGTAGCCATTCGCGTAGGCTTATGAAAGTCTTTTATGAAAAAGTAATCGAAACATCAAGAGCGGATTTTGATATACTTATCGTTTTATGTTTTTCAGATCTTGGATGGCCGCGTGGCCTAATGGTTAAGGCGTTGGTTTTCGGCACCAAAGATTTGTGCGTTCGAATCGCACCGTGGTCGCTACGTTGGCGGTTCTTTTTGGAAACGATACATTGAAACTAGATATAAGACGTCTGAGATATTTGGATTTTAAATTTGGCTGTTTATTTGGCATGCGTGCAGTCAATAAAGTCTTGGCAAAAGATATCAGGGATATCTCTAGCGTGGTGGCAAACCCAACCTTAAATGAGCGCGCCCCTAGCTAGGTACGCGCCGGGAAGAAAAGTGTCTAGTATTCTACAGCCAAACATCTTGTTGTCTGCTACGTATTTGTCAAGGTATGGTTACTTCAGTAATTAAAATATTAGTGGCGTGAAAGATGTTGATTATCTATGAAGGATTTGGTCCTAATAGACCAGAATCCAGCTAAGGCGCTAGTTGTATTATGGAAGTTCTGAGGCTCAGCCTGGTAATACTCATGAGCCTTCCATTGCTTGCCTTACCCTTTTTTTTCCTCCTTGTCTAGACTAACTCGACTGTATTATCTCCTTGGGTATTACTATTACTTCTTCTCTGCGCCTTCATAGGCTTGTGCTTTTCTCCTACCAACGACCCAACCTGTCCCTCCCCGGAACTGTTCGTAGCCTGAGTATATAGTCTTTCCCGTAGAGGGTAGAAGTAAGCAAAAATTCCGGTCCACGTAAAGACTCATGTATTAATAGTTATCTAGGACCTTTAAATGGTAAAAGAGTCTCGGACTACTCCTAATTAACCAAATCTATCTTATTACTCCGAAAAGAGCAATGTCGCTCCTTCAACATCCCTTTTTTTCCCTTTTTTTCATCACAAAATCATCATATCGATAACGGAGCAAATCTTTCTATCTTCTTTTTGGATGAAGCGGGGAACGACGGATGAAAATGGGGCTTAACCCGCACGACTGCCTTCCGTATTGCCAAGGACCAGAAAATAGTTAGATCTTGGATGGATTGTGAAATCGTTCTGATTCTGCAGGGCCATGGTGGTCGCTGCGGGTGATCTGGCGGAGTGCCAGGTCAGCTGGTTTGTGTGTATTCTCAGCTCGCTGCTCGACCTCTGTGTTTTGCAATCCTTAGTCCCAATATTGATATCGATACGTCCTCTACATCTATAGAGTCCAACAGTGCAAAATGCCTTTGGCCGAGAAGATTTGACAGGGCATGACTTCAGGATGCAGTGGTTTTTGATCTTTCCTGCCATGGACGCTGTCTAATTCACGCTATATCGTTGCGGTAATGTCTCCTTGCCCGTCTTCTGTGATTACTCTACATAGTCATACTCATCTTTGGGTTGCTCTACGGTCATCAGATCTTTGCACTAAAGACTAAAGACTACCATCGTGCCGCGTCTGCCAGCAACGGCTCGGATAGATACACGGCGGAAGAATATTGTAACTTCTAGGATTTCCCAGTCCCCAAATGCTCCATCGTTCGTGATTCAATCAAACGGATTCGAGCTATCGATTCCTCGGATTTACCATATTGAGATACAGCACATCGAGCCCCTTAACCCACGTTACCCTCTATTTCTACACTCCCAAACCCATCCCTCCATCCGAGCAAAAAAGAAACCATGGCATGATACGACTGAAATAGCCAACAACTTCCTCCCCCCCTCTCCCGATACAACAACCCCCACTTCCATCTCAGCCATACTATCCTTCACTAGATCCATGTCCGCAATCCACGCCTTCTCCATCACAACCATCCTTACATCCATGAACCGTCCTCCTCGCTTTTTCCATCCACAGCGCCAATCTCAGCGTGGGAATGCTTTTATACTACCGACTTCCAGAGGAGGAGAGGAGATCGATTCGGATGGAGGTGGAAACCCGGGTCTCTAGCACCGGGCGGCGGTGGGGGGAGTTGGATCTGGAGAGGTAGGTGAAGGATAAAGCGGCGGTGGTGGTAATTGAGGGGCAGGTTGAGGGGGAGGGGGGAAGCTTGTTTGGGGAGGAAAGCGGACGGAGTGGATGGGAAAGGCGTGGTAGAGGGGGGGGCTATGGGACGATGATATGGGGAAGAGATCAGGAGCGGTAGATGAGGGAGAGAAGAGCAAGTTTTTCGGAGGCGATGATATGTGAGCGGACGCTTCTGGCCCCGTAGTCAATATACGGTAGATATGGAATTAGGAATGAGCAAGCTGTTAGAAGGAATCTATTTTGAAAACGGTAATCTTGGGCTCGTTCCTAATAAAATCCAGCAGCAAATCAAATTATATTCAATCACCAAGTCTTGCTCCTTACCAAAACAAACACCTTACAAGATAGTCGACGGCTCTCGCCTTTCGCTGTTGCTCAGATCTCATCGGTAGCAATAGCGTGAGCGCATCTAATGTAACATCTGCGTAACAAGCCCCAATACCTTAAAACTTGAGTGGCACCAACGGCCCTTTTGAAGGCATATTAGTCTCAATCGACCTAATATTCGATTCAATCACCCCTCATCCTCGGCCTAAACAAGGCAAAACGAGCGGCAAAAGCAGATCAGTTCGAGATAGCAAAGCAGGTAGCAGTGAGGTCAGGTTTACAGCCGATAGATGGCGCCGGTCTTGGGCTGTCGAAGCAGCAAACCCACGCTCGCACGGAATACACGAGCTGGCGGCATTGCGTTTTATAGGCTTGTATACATTCAATGGCGCCGGTTTCTAGGACGGAATAGTAGCAAAACCAGGCTTGTTAAAGGTCGAGAAGCTGGGAGTGGCGGATTCGAAGGATTTGTAAAGATTCACTGGACCGCATTTGGGGCGAAGGGGCAGAAGTATTCATACCTCTGTGTTATCCAAGCCAAATTTCTAGTCAACCCACCTCTATGTATAAACATCCCTTCTTCCAACTCATTCATATTCCTCGATTGAATTCGACTTTTCCATCTGTCCCGCCTTTGTCCCTGAATTGCTCTTCCAGACTCTTGGCCTGTACCACTTGCCTTTGAGGAAAGGCTGCGAGAGCAAGAGGCAGCGCAAATATGGAAGTTGTAAGGATCAGACCTGCATACATGTCAATGGCCAGCTCTTAACTCCCTGGCAAGCAAACATACCTAGATTGACCGGCAGCGTCATTCTCGGTCTCCTCTTCAGCCAGTCCCTCTGCTGTAATCGCACTAAAATCAAGGGGGGCAGCACCATGATCGGCGTTGAATTCAGCACCCTGCTCAGGGCAGTCTCTCCCACGGCCAAAGTCGCAGCCTTTTTGCTTTTCCCCAGACTCTGTACTTCGGTCCCATCCTTTTCCTTCTGCGCCTTCTCTTCCTCGCTCAAGGTAGGAAAAACATCGATCCCTTGCCTTATCTCCTCCCCACGCATGAGAAAGACGTTGAGTGCGCCTGCTGATGCTACTGCAGCGAATGGTACCAGGCGAGTCAGAACGGTCTTTGCGCCTGGAGAGAGACGTTTCAGGCGGGGGACGAGGGCGTTGAGGCCCAGAGCGACGGAGCAGGAGGCTGAGACTGCGAGTAGGTAGGATTGGACCATGGTGGAGGTGGAGAGGGGTGTAGATTTGTTGGCGTTGGAGCTGTTGATGGCGACGTTGAGGGACTGATTGGTTATCTGCCAGAGGAGGGTTCCTGTTGTCTGTCCGTAATTAGCGGTGCGTCGAGCCGATTGATGGGGAGAGGTACTTGAAGGTTAGGGGTCAGCATGCCAGCTGTGACGATGAGGTTGGAGATGACGAAGCATGACATGCGAAAGGGAAGGAAGACCGGCTGGCCAGTGTCTAGAAGATGTTAGCGTTTGCCAATGGCTGCCAAAGTTTGCTGCAGAGCAGTACCTGGATGTAGTGTAGAATCGACCACCTTCTTCGCCTGCCATATCTCTGGTGTCATGAACTTGGCCTCCCCCTGCTTGTATGACGAGACGAGTCTCTTTGCATTTTCGAGTCCCGATGAGGAAACGAAGAGGGTTCTGTGCCCGCAATATCAGCTTTTGTGCTGCTCCTCTCGAAGCTATTGCGGTATACCTACCACACCAGGATTTGGTGAGGCGGCCCCGTTCTTCTCCTCACCTCGGATCTGCAATCTCGGCAGACTGTCTCACACGGCCCCAATAGGTATTGAGGTTGTATTGAGACGCGGGAAGGTCCCGGTTCCCTGGAAGGGAAGCGGACATAGTGTTAGGATAGGTGCTACCGCCTGTATTGGTGGGTGTGGAGGGGCATGCCCGGGTCCAAAATGTAGAGCAATTTAGTATTCCATAGGATAAAATATACGAGCGAGAATATCTTATTGAATAGCTCGTTGTTTATGGAGAGTCTAAGTAGAAAGCGTATTGGTTGGCTTAATAATGAGCTTTTCTTAAGACAGGATGTAGCTCTAGATCTGGTTCTCTCAAAGTATGGCCCAAGCAAGAGCCTGATTCACCCACCCTATCGCCCAGCATATGATTTATACTGCAATTCCCTCGATTGCGAATTCATATTTTAAATTTGAAGACCCTTTCTCCGCAGGACCAAAAGACCCTTTTCCGCCAATTTCTCTTAACTCACCCGTCCCGCTACCGTCTACAATCTGAAAAGTCCCCTCGACAACATACGTGCTCGAATCAAACGTGCCATTGCCCTGCGTAATAAAACTCCCTTCCTTGCCCAAGAAGTCCTTCGCTTTGATCGTTTCCGTGAAAACGAAGGATGCGTTGTTGCTTGGCAGGTAGGTCATTAGGTACGAGGAGGTGATCGCTGCGTCAAGCTTTGAGGATGGGGAGGAAAGGGCGAGAGCGATATCGGCAGGAGTCACGCGCGGCAGCGCGCTCTGGGTGCGATCCTCTTTCCAGGAGGTTGGGGTCGCAATACATGTGAAGATTTGAGGCATTCTGGAGGAAGGTCTGGATGAGAGATACTGGCTGGGTGTGGGGATAGTATGATGGTATCTTGGTGTCGCTGTGTAACGAGCGGGGGAGAAAATGGAGGGTGGCTGCGCTGCGCCTTTCCTTCGGAGGGCAAGATTTGCTCTCTAGAAGGGTTCACCCCCCTAACCGTTTTTTCCGTAGGGCTGAAGCCTAAAAGCCAAGTAGAGAGCCCCCTAGAGCTGATCACTTAAGGCGACAGATATATTTCCCGAACTTCCCAAACTGTTGCCCCGAGGAGGAATTTCTAGAGGTCTCTTTAGGGGCGGGAGGGGCTTCCAAACTTCAGCCCTACGAGAAGAACGGCTGGGGTGAACCCTCCTAGGCGTTACCTCGGATGAGCAAATATTCTTCTCGCGTATTAAGTCACATGGAAAGACGTAAACAAATCGATTCAGTCGTACCATCAGCTGCCCATGTCGTTCGGTGATTTGACATCACGTTTGTCTTTGACTATATCGGTATTCTCGTCGCCGCCGCCCCCGCGGCTTCCAGCGTCTAACACGCGTCAGCGATTACCATCTCCAGACGCCACCAGACGCCGCAAAATTGGACGAATTATTCGAATGCTTGCGGATAGACGTCTAGCACTTCCCAATTTCCAAACTATTCCTGTATCGTCGTCGCTTATGCATTCTCTATCGCAGATGTCGTTACTACCTCCACCTCGACTAGGCTGAGGGCAGATTTTTGTCGCCTTCTCTGGAGCCTACGCCGTCAAGTAGAGTAAATTCTCCGTTTTGAGCAGATTCTATGATCCTCTTCATTCTTAGTACCTTGGAGTTACTAGCTACTTACTCTAGCATATTTGGCCCGCGCAAAACCTAGGATACGACCGAAGTATTCTGCAGAGCGAAACATAGAAGCCTGCGCTCAACAGCAGGGATGAGCTCTGCAAGCAGAAGTGTCATGTTACCGAATTGTATTGGCAAAAGTGAGATGAATATTGGAGGCCCGGTTGCAGACTAGAGGGGAGATACCCTTTGGAAGCTTGAATTGGGTTTGAATCTGCCCAATGGGCCTTTGCCTCGATTTTGTGGCATTGAGCACCGTATCATTTTCCCAAGTCCATTACCTTCTTTGGCGTATATCTAACAACGGCCATGTCGGACTTTGTACGGTGAAGAATGTTGTGCGCAACGGGGTCAGATATCCCTTTGCGTGATCGCTTCGAGTAGCGGTCGGAGCTACAAAATTGGCAATTTGTACTTTATTCATCAGTCTTTCGGCTGAAGTTCCTCCTATAAAATTGGTCACACAAAACATGGAGCTTCGTGGATAAATGACCCACTTTCAGCACATAGGCTCTGCTGGTCGGCTTTTTCGCTGAACAGCTTCGATACTCTCAACTCCGAAATTTGATGCTATCAAGCTAGCCCGTAGAAGCCACTTCTGTTTGGCTATTCAATGTACTTGCAACCAACATGCCTGAAGGATCTGAGTATCTAGTCTTGTGCTCTCGATGCCTGGCTGTTGTTTGATACCCTACAAACCCCACGAGCCCTCACTCTTCGCCTTTCGTTGAAGTCCCCGCTCGAAGAGTAATAGTGGCTACCCCGATATTCCGTCTGAACCGAACACGTCAGTCCCCTTGGATTGTAGTTGGCTAGTCTCGTGAAGGTAGAAACCCCGTGTTGCTCTTCAGGCTTGGGGGTCCGTCTAGCTCAGCCAACATGTATCACACTATACTATACCTTTTGAAGACCCCCATAGTCAGAGGTAGTTGGAATACGCTATACCTGCATCTCCTCCACATACCTCGAATAGAGCTATACAAGTTGTTCCCCCCCCGGCCCCCGCCTAACCAACACCCCCTTCGCCAAATCCCTCCAGTCAAGAATCGGTGATGTTGCTGTAAAATCTATCACCGTACGCTCACACAATCCAGCGCTCGCCCTCAACCATTTTCGCCCAATCATTAAAGCTCCTCAGAATCATCTCGCAAAAACCCAACTCGTCTCCGTTGGCAAACAAACTCGTTTCAGGCATTTGTGGAGCAGCGAGGGGTCGTCAAACCATCCGCTAGGTACATGACCGACAACAACCTGGACACACTAACAATACCTACAAAAGGCCATCCCAACATTGTCATCGGTGCTTACCACAACATTTTAGGCCCCGAATTTGGAAGCAAGCCCCATTTATCTTCCTGTATGCGACGATAATGTGTGTAAAACTCTTCGGGGGCGAGGTCTCGCTATCCACGAGATAACGAATATGGACAGACTCTGCGTCAGCTCACCACTCCAGTCTATCCGATGAAGCTACGACAACCTCAATACCACCTTCGTCAAGGTGGCCGATCACCCGCACGTTTTCCCTATTCAGGCTATGCGCAACAGCGGTAACACTGCAGAAATCGATGTAATCTACCAAAACCATTGCCAGTTCCATATGGTGATAGACAACAGGATTTGAACAGGCCTTGTGAACTAGGACGACAATGAATATGCAACACTCCCTCCCCTTCTTGCAAACCTCAGCTCGAGTTGAAGCTCGTCTCAAGTCGCGCAGAAAGAGTGCAGTCTACAGGCATACAGACCATACACCAACACAAAAACCCTTTTCCAGTCTTAAGGTATACCCAATTTTGCCTCATTTATGAGTGCGAGTCAAGTGCAGTGCTCAGCACGATCCACGATTCGATCAAAGACTGACTCTTTACCAGCCTTGAACATTGTAGTTGGGTACGATAGCCACTGCGAAATCCGACGACAGCGCTAAGCAGCAGATGTGAACGGAGCACCATGCGGGAGGATATCCGCCAAAGAGCTTCCAGACTTGGAGTTCCACTGTGGCCTTCCCTTCGTTGCCTAATTTTTGATCTTCATGTACTAACCGCATCATCAGGCCGCAGTGAGCATGGAAAGGCCTTGAATACATGACGAAGAAATAAAGTATAGATCTTGATAATGAATGCTGATCTCGAATTCCTCACGAGGTGACAAATCCTAAAGTATGCAGGTTCGGAAGACTGTCGCCTTAAGAGAAGCCTCACTCAGCTCATCAGCGGGCCAGAAATGCACGAGATCTGGCGTCCAAGCAGCAGCTGTGTGGGCTCAAGATGGGTACGATCGAATTGAGAAAGATCATGGTGGTGCAACAGACCCGAACGTAGCAGCACATATATGCACCGCAGCCTCTACGAACAAGGCCCGTTCCATTCAATTCGAAGTTCATCGAAAGATCTAGCTACCAACGCCATCCTCATCATGCAAATCATTACGCATCTTCGATCATGCACCTATGATGCCACGCCATGCACTGCATCGTAGCATCTTTTTGTTCTCCACGCAAGCCAGGACAAGACTTCCCCTAGCGTACACATTGCCGCAATCACTCCTCTTCATACTGATCGAAGTCTACCTCGTCTCTGGCTCTTTCCCGATTAAGTCTGATTTTTGCAGCTTCGGTGCCATCATCTGTGATACGCTCTGTGAACCAGTCGTTTTTGAGTGCTTGTTTAGCGGTGATGCGAGTTTTAGGGTCGTATTGGAATATGCGGCGGAGAAGGTCAACGAATTGTTTGTTGAATGGGTTGATCAAGGGGATGACGTCCTAGAGATATGTTAGAACAGCGCTTTTGAATGATAAGGAGCGGAGATAGCTTACCTTTAAAGGTTTCATTCCTTTGACGTACTTCCTCGACGCTTTTGAGGAATCCGGGTTCGGGTAGTCGAGTTTAAGACCGCGCGTGAAGAAGCTGCAATTCATTAGCGTAGCCAATATCGGGGGTGAAGCATTACTCACGCAGCAGCCTGATTTCGATTATTGCCACGACCACTTTGCTGCACTTGGCGCACTAGTTTGGGCTCAATCTTCCCTCCGCACACTGCCTCCATCATGGCGAGGTGTTCGAGATTGTCATGCGTTTGGAAGAGTGCATCACCAGTGAAGAACTCGACAAGGATGCATCCAATACTCCAGATGTCGCAAGGATAGCTCCAGCCCAAGTTCAATATGATCTCTGGTGCTCGGTAGTGCCTCGTTGATACCACCGATGAATGGTACTCATCATCGAATGTGGCAGAGCCGAAATCGATCAACCTGATTTCAGTGTCGAGTAAGACCTTCCGCTGCCGAGCTGATCGCTGTACTTGAGTGGAAGAAGAGGGTATGTTGCGGTTGTAGGTGAATGTCTGGTAAGAATTGCCGACGAGCAAGATGTTCTCCGGCTTCAGATCAGTGTGAATTAGATTTAAATCATGCAAGACTGCGTTAGGAGATCAGTACATGCCGGCTTACAGGATAAGGAGAACATACAAGCAACGCTGGTGAACAGCTGTCTCGCAAAGCTCTGTATCTGGCTGCTTGGAAAAGGAACAAACATGTTGGCCTTCAGAAAGTCAAAGACGCTCTGTCCAAGCAAGTCTGTGACAATGCATATGTGATTCCGAAAGTCGAAGCAATCTCGGAGGTGTATGCACTTGTTTCGATTAAGCCGATCGTTGTGCGAGAGAGTTTGTAGAACCCTTAGTTCGATGCGTGAGGCGTCCCGGTATTTCTGCACTGATCGAATGATTTTGATAGCACACTTGGACCTCGATCTTCTGTCGTAGGCCTCTACGACTTTCCCAAATGTACCTTGACCTAGCAACCTCTGGACTTGGTCTGAGAAAAGTCAGCATCACATTTTGTCCGGGGAGTTTGAGTCCTGGCTGGCTGTGGAAAAGCCTTACATCGGTCTCCAATGGGCGTGTCCTCCGTGACGATGTAGTGACCATCATCGTCATCAAGCTTCTCATGACTAGTGTAGTTCTTTTGCAACGTCAGCAAACAGTCCCACACAAGGCAAACGGCAGTCTCACATCTTTGATCGATGGCACATGGACGTCCCTCGCCTTGATCGGAGGCTTCGGAGGAGGCACATAAGCACTGTAAGCATCTCCCACAACCTCAATTTCCTTTCTCTTCTTCTCATCCGCAATCTGCAGTCGCGTCACGCGTTTCCTCTTCTGTCCGACCTGGCCATCATCAATGTAGGCTCCTGCACTGCCATGACTCGAGCCCAATGATGTCGGTGCCGTAGTCTGCTGTGAAGTTGTCCGGTCGGTGGAGATAGTATTGGAATAGCTGTCTCCGTTTGAGTATGTCCGTGCATGGGAATATGAGGCCTGCTGGACCCTTGCAGCATCGTATGCAGTCCTCCTCTTCTTGTTCGTTGGCTCGCCTCGTGCCGGTGCCGGTGCTTGCTGTGTCGGAGGAGCAGCTCTCACGTTCTCTTTGCGTGTGGGGGGAGGAGGGGGTGTGTCGTCGTCAATCACAATGATCTCTTTCGGGGGACCGTTCTTGTAGAATTCGTGCCAGTCCGGCCGCCTGTCCTTATTCCGAGACCCTTGTAACGCGGAAGTAGATTGTGAGGTAGGCATGGTACTTGTCTGAGTTGGTTGTCTTGGATTTGAGCTGGTCTGTGTTCTTGAAATAGAGCCGGGTGTGTTGTTGGGGAAGCTGTAGGACGGTGCTAATCGCGATGATCCGCTTGGGAATGAATTATTGGCAGCGTATGATGCCGGATTGGTACTGTAGGTTGACTGATAACCGAAATGAGGACTGTGAGGCGGTAGAGTGGCAGTCATGGTTGATGGTATTGACAGTGCAGCTCATTGGCGCATGTGGGCGAATATTGCGGTTGTGGAAGGGGGCGCTTCGGCCTATTGGCTCTCCGAAAAGGAATGCTGACGGCCAAGCTGAGAAGGCGACGAGACGAGGTTTATTCACTTTCTCTGAGCATAGTGATGAAAGGATGTCCCCAAAGACTTGATTGCCCTGTTCCTTGAAGTTGATGTGGCCTTTTTGGTGAGATGGACGAGTGTTTCGGTCGCGCGTTGGAAGTAGAGGCGGAGTATTGGTAAGGCGCCTGCTCATTCACTTCTTGAAGGTAGCAATGGGATAGATCCGGTGATCAATAGGTGTCAAGACATAATGGCCGGCAGTGTTGCCCTTGAGATCTGAGGAAGAAATCCAGGTGAAGGAGACAGCACTCGTTCATGGACTTGAACATTGGAACACAGCAGTCGTTGCAAGAATTGGAGTCAAAACGCAGTAGTCCCAGTTGGGTTGGCGTAGGCTCGGCGTAGGCTGGGGAAGGGGAAAATGACGTTTCATTCACAACGCCCAACGCCCAGAGACAGCCAGGGGAGAATACAACGATTATCCAGTTTATGGAATGAATCTTCAATTAGCAGTCTGTGAGCACAAATGTTACACAAGCAGTCACTATTCAGAATTGACTTGCGAAGAGTGGCAATGATGACGGCGATGAATACGAATCGAAGGTTCGAGTAATCACATGAGTGCCTTACATGTACATCTCAGGTACAGTGTGATATCCAGTCGGAGAAAAGCGCAAAGGACATCGCAAAACGACCAGATCGGGGCATTCTAGTCCATTACATGTCTGGCTTGAAGGACACTCTCTGCTAGGCTCTCGTCTACGTAAGCAGGGACTTCCGCCCTTGAGTTCGAAGTAGAAACCGGCTTGCAGCTTTTAGAATTGATCGCATCGAAAATATCATGCAGGAGTACTCTTCTATCATTTCTCTCTTGAGAGGTGTGGCCTCCGCTTCTCTCGCTACCCCGTACATTGTCCTATTCTGAATGCCGTGATAACGCCAAATATCGTACAAACATCTGTCTTCCGCCTTCCAACGTCTCATTAATTCCTGGCCCTTCCCCAGAGCGGAGCCACAGTCTCAATTGCCCTCTCCACCACAGCTCTCACCCTCTCTCTCAAGATTGCACTTGTACACTCCACCTCTAGCGTCTCCAACCAAACCTTCGCCACGTTCTTGTCCACTTTGATCTCCACGCCAGGCACAGGTATGCCAATGCTATGCAATCGTTCTATCTCTGCTGCTTCGACATCTGCTGGGTCCTCTTCTGGCTCGTAGTCTTCTTCGTCATCATCAGGCTCGTTTTTTATTCCGTCAGTGTCCATGGTAGGCTTTACTGGCTTCTGGGGAAGTTTAGGGTGCTCGATGGGGGTTACTAGGGGGCCAAATTGCGCTTCGAGGAACATGCAGATTCGGGAGAAGCGTTCTTCAGGTGTGACGTTTGCATGAGGATTTCGTTGGCCGTGGTGGTGATTGTGCCGATGTTGTTTCGATGATTCTGTCACGGTATTAGCAGTTGCAATAGCGAGCTCAAATAGAGTCCTTACGCTTGACTGCTGCCGGACTACTCTCCACAGTCATAAGCACAGCGAGCACAGCATCCGCAATACCATCGTTCAGCATATTGCCTTCCCATTCAACGTGCACTTCGCCGCTGCTATGGTAGCGTACGATGACACAGCCCATGATAAGATAGGCTACTGGCTGAAGAGTACGCTCAATCTCTTCGTCCGCCATCTCCTCATTGTGATTGACTCCGTTACCGTTCACGTGGGAAGCCCCATTTGACGTGAGCTTCTTCTTCGCACTGATTTCTTCGATACTTCCAAAAGTCCCTTCAAGCGCCCACTTGATCAAGTCAATCCCAGCAGTACTGAGCGTAAGTCTCTGTTTGCACATGATCGTTGTAGTTGTCAGCCCAGCATACTCCCTCAGATCTTCTGGGGCCATCAACGACATCTTGAAATCATTCTGTACTAGAACACCGTTCAAAACCCGCTCGTCGTCGTCTTCAGACCTAGGTGGTGGTACCCGAGCAAGCGTGCCAACGACTTTGGCCGTCTTGTCAACTTTGAACGGGATGCGGAGTTCCTCGGTATTGGCGGGGCTGAAAATTTTGGTTTTAGTCGCTTTGTCGGTGTTGAGAGACAAAAGCTTTGACTTGAGTCGCATCATGTTATGCTTCTCGCCGTGGACAAGGATCTAGCCGAGGTCAGCACATGCGACAAAGAAAATACCGTTTCATACATACCACAACTGGCGCTGCGACCTCTTCAATGAAGCCTTGATTCTCCTGGCCGTCAACGTGAGCTGCGAAGCTGTATTCTTGTACACTGCATCTTCTAGGAATCATGGGCTTCTCTGCCTCTCCGTTGGCACCTGGACCTCTTCTACCTATTCCCGCTGTACTGCGACTACCCATGATAGCTGGAATAGTATCTGGCTCATTCATGATCTGCTTCGCCATGGTACCCTCCACACTGTAACCAGTGATGACCACTCCATTTCTATCGTTAGGAGCCCATCGTTCCAGCAGCTCCCTGCTCACACCACTCTGCAGCATACCAGGACTTGCCAGCACAACGCATCCTCCCACATCGTCAAATCGCTCGAGATTCTTCAGACTGCGGATAAAGCGAAAGTCCCATGGTCCTCCCTTGTCAGTGTTACCAGCTTGCTCAGCTTCTGCCATGCGCTCACGGAAAACACGCTTGATGTTGTCATTCATTGCTGATACGTAGGTCTGGTAGACAATCATGCACTTTCTAGCAAGATTCGAGGCGTAATAGATGGGAAACTTCTGAAAGTCTTGGTGTCTTGCCCAATAGTCGTCCAAAATCAGTAGTAGCTCTTGGGCCCGTCCTAGAGCGAAGACCGGCATCAGAACCCTACCCCCTCTGTTCAAAATGCCTGTTACGCTCTTCATGAGAGCCGTTTCTCGCTCAGCACGTGGTACATGCGAAGCAATTCCGTAAGTGCTTTCGGTAATTAGGACGTCGATTTTGATGCCTTTTGGCACTTCTGCTGAGATTAGATGGCGATCATCTTCTCGCGAGTAATCTCCAGTAAACATGATCTTCAGACCAGCTATCTCAATCAAGAACATGGCGGCTCCGAGAACATGCCCGGCTGGGTATGGGGTGAAACGAATGGATGAGACGGTGTGAGTGGTATGGTAGTCGATGGCTTCGATTTGAGAGAAGGTCGACAGATGCTCGGCTTCAGTGTATAGGGTCGTTCTCTGGTCTGAGGAGGATGAGAGGTTCCTTTGTTAAGGTCAGCGACGATTCTATCAATGAGAAGGTAGGTACATACTGTACCCGTACACTGTCCTGTATTAGCCATTTGTAGATGGCTTTGGTAGGATGGGTCATGAAGACTCGACCTCGGAAATTGGTCTTCGCAAGAACATAGGGGAGCGCTGAGGCATGATCCAAATGAAAACTGTAATGGTGTCATCAGCATCAATACTCGAGGCCTTACGGCGAGCATAGGAGGTCCTCAGAATGAAATACAACGAAAATGGTAGAGCGAGATGGCTGGTTGGGCACAACGCCGGGGCAGAGAGGGCACATCAGAGCACAAGAGCGGTGAAAGTTATTTCATTGATGAGTTGTGTACAAAGCTGCCCACGACAGGCTTGAAGTAGGAGATTGCGATGCGCAACCAAGCCAATCATTGTCCTCGTCTTCGAGCTACTCAAATCATGACTTTCGCGATATATCCTTGCCAGCTGGCCCATAGATTTGTCCTTTCGCAAGCCCAACCATTCCTATATGTTCAAAGAAGACAAGATAACAAAATCGGGCACTCACTGGCTGATGAGCAAGACGTCCACGGTACTCAGATCAAACTCGTCGAAGTATGGCAAGGCCGCGAGACCATCATAAGCAGGGTGTTGGCCGGCATCTAGCTGTAACATACCGTTAGCAAATTCGCTTGAATCTCAAGACAGCCGCTGAGTAGACCAACCATGATAGTCTTTCCCTTGTACTGTATGATGTGGCATGATCTTCCTACTTCATTCCCACCTCCTAGACATAGGAACATGAGCTCGTCTGCTGGATGCACTGGTTCTTCCACCTGAGTCACCATCGCTGAGAGCTTCCTCTTCGATGCCATGGTGTCAACGCCAACACGTCTTTGTTCTTTCAGTATAAGCTGTCACCTCCGAGGCCGGTTTCACAGCTCAGTGAAGCAGATATGGGGCATCCTATCACTTTGACTTCATCGGAGCCAGCTGAAACGTAGTAGCTAAGCTGCGATGAGTCTGGGGAAATGATAATGGTAAAATTCCAGTGAGGGAAGTGTTACTAAGATAGGCTGGCTTGGCATGCGCTAGTGACACTTATTTTCCAGAGCCGCATTCTTTAAGACTTCCGGTCTTAATACTAGATACACCAACTACACTCCCAAGACTGGCAACTCAACAAGACAAGATAATCACTCGAGGACCTCTTTGGATAGAGAAGAGGCTACACATAGATGGAATAGACTGAAAAAGAGCTGGTCTAAGGCGCAGAGCGGCGCTCGCGCAGGTGGCCCAGCCCCTCCAGGCCCACTGAGCACAGTAGAGCGAGAGTGGAAGGACCTACTCAGTCATCTTCAGATATGACAGGACAGTATCCTCCGCCTCCGCGGACTTTCTCTCCCTTGGCTCGGACAGACTCGCCTCACCATGCTCCCCCTGGCCCTTACCAACCTGGAAATAAACGGCAGCAGTTGTCACCAAATCCTGGGTCCCCTTACAACTCACCGAGCATTAACAATATAGCACTGCCAAACCAGGTGTTTAGTAGTCCATATTATGGGGCTCAAGCGAACGGCGCTTCGCCAAATCACGGCTATAATCACTACCACCAGCAGCAGCAGCAGCAGCATCCGCACCCTCCACCTCGGGCGAGCTCCCCGCTCAACCAGAGCACAATGTATCAAAATCACAGCCCGCAACCTTACAGCCCGAACAATCCTTACAATCCCTACACCAACAACACTGCACCTACCACCAACCCCGCGATCAATAACTCATATAATACTTTGAATCACCCTCCGCCTTCACATCCCAACTCAGGGCCTATGGGGAACATGGGTCCGCCTTTGCGCCCCCCCGCCGTTGACAAGCCCGTGGACGTCAACGACCTGTCAGACGTGATAGCCGGATCTGGTATCGATCTTAGAGAAGAGGAGGCGATTCTGATGAACTACAGTCGTCCAAGCCGTCAGACGCAAGACAGCACGTACAACTCATTTGACTCAAGGATCAATTTTTACACGCAAAATGTCCCTGGCGGTCGCGACACTTTCTACGGCGCTGGCACGTTCAATCAGCCTCCAGGGCCAGCCAAATCTGCGGATGAAATGCTAGCGGAAGCTCTTCAGAAGGCAACGCGTCGCAAAGCGGAAATCAAATCGTATCATCTCAACGACCCCTTCGTCTTTGCTGCCAACTTGAAACGGCGCTTACACAAACAAGCCTCAAATATGCAAGTGAAAATGGCAAACGCGGGACTCTTTGTCGCTCAACCAGGCGCAGCACCTGGGCAGCTTATTCTACAGGGCCCAGATAAGAATGAGGTTCTGAAGTCGGTTACTTCCGAGGATCTACTAGCCAATGAGAGCGAGTATGTTGAATTGCTGTCTCTACTTTCTTTAGCAGCTGAAGAGCGCATCCGCGGCCTTGTGGAAGAAGCGGCAGTCCTAGCAAAGGGCAGGAGAGTCGGGTCACATGGTGTCGTACCAGTCGATATGGCTGACCTTGCGGTCGGCAATGGAGCTTCTGAGACCGCGAACGGCTTGCCAACACCAGGCAATAGCGCGGTCTCTCCAACAGGCAGCTCATTAAAGCGTATGTTTACGATGCTAATCAAATCTACCCTATACTTACATCCCTGCAGGCTCTTATGCCGATATGAACACGCCTCTTACTCCAGTCTCTGCGAGATCCAGCTCTCCCGTACCCCGCAACCCCATCACTCAAACACTCAACAATATAGCACAAAAAGAGCGACAACAGGAGATCGACCGCCTTGCCAAGCGTCAACGTCGTGCTGAAGCTAATCGTTCTGACACCGCGGGACTTGGCACTTCAGGTGCTAATGGATTGATGGCTCCAGACATCGATACCAAGAAGAGCTCTAAGGCGAAGGATCAGAAGGATGCGGCTGCTAGGAAGGTTACCGAAGCTCAGCAACACGCAGCTACAACGAAGACCATGAATATGGCTTTAGGCCTGGGTGGAGTGATGGGCAAGAAGTTGGCGTGGATGAAAGGTGCAGCTGATACGGCGCCTAGTAATCCATACTTACCGAAGACCAACACGAATGCCTCGAGCTCGAAGGCTGGAGGTTCTAGTGCGAATGGCGTTGGCAGCAACTTACCTAAGACAAGGATGCTTGGAGATTTCAGAGAAGATAAGGTCACGGGAGCTGGTATTCAGCTGAGGGATATGATCTCTGTGCTCGAGCATGATGGCAAGGAGAGGAAAGCGTTGCAGCGCGCTTATCACATGCAAGGAAGGGTGAAGAATTGAGATCTGCTTGGAATTTACATATGCATCGGATGTGTCTTTAGCGAGGCGCTGGTGGAGTTTATGAGGTACTACACGCATATGGCATCAAGAAGGGGGACATTGACCATTGTGGGCTATAGGGAGGCGGCATCTTTGAATCTGTTTTTCAATATGTATCCCCAGAATCAAAACGTTCTTGAATAGAATTGCACAGAGAGCCCTAAAAAGGTCCAGCGAAGTTGAACATTGATACCTACGTAGACTAATTCTCATCATCTACGCTTTGATGAAGTCAGCTTCCTTACTTGTGGTTCTTAAAACCTCGACGTAGTATGAGATAAACATCGATCAAAAATTCGCCAAGCCCAGCCTTGCTCAACTCTTCTCCAACTCCACCACAGAACATTTCCCCACTCACAACCTCATGAATGGCCCACCACGCACGAATAGAAGAGCTCTCCGACTCCTCAACCTCAGACTCCGACCCACCGGAAGAGGACATCGACGATATCGCACCAGCCCTAATCCGCCCCTCCAACATCCCCCCACCAAACTCACGGCAGCCCCCACAACAACCTCCCACCCAGTCCCGCCCTATCACAACCAACACGCAACCCCGAGAATACAAACACTACCAATGCATCTACCCCCTCTACTTCGACTCTCACAGAACTCGAGCGGAGGGAAGGAGGGTAGGGAAAGAAATAGCAGTCGAGAACCCATTGGCGAGAGAAATTGTAGATGCAGTGCAATTGCTAGGCTTGAAGACGGTGTTTGAGCCGGGGAAAATGCATCCGAAAGATTGGGCGAATCCGGGGAGGGTGAGGGTGTTGGTCAAGGAGGGAGGAAAGGCGAGGAGTGGGAAGGTGAAGAATAGTGTGCCGGCCTATTCTAGAGTGAGGGCACGGCTGGCTGACGTTATATGTGATTTAGAACATCATCTTTACACTCTCGTTTCCGCTCACCTGAAAGCCCACCCCACGACCGCCGAATCACCCCTACGGTTACGCATACAAGGCATGCCTCCACCCAACGGTCCAGTACCCCCGCCAGCGGTACCGCGAGGATGGAAGATGGGAAGTATCCTGCCTTTACATAGTTCTGCGCTAAGTGGAGGGGGAGTGTCGGAGAATATTCTCAAGGATGTTATGCAAGAAATGCAAGGTGCTGGGCAAGGTGGTGGCATGGGAGGGATGGCTCAGATGCTACAAGGGATGGGTGGAGGAGGTGGTGGTGGTGGTGGTGGAGCTATTGACGGGCCGGCTGCTGGAGGGAAGAGGAGGAGGGAGAAGGAGGGGAAGAAGAAGTGAGAGTGTTGGAGGGACCGATACTGGCAATATGTGTGCATAGCGTGGCGCTGGAGGCTTTATGTATGGCAATGGTCCTAAAAGTGTGTAATGCTATTTGAGGATGTGATGTGGCCTGCTCTACTATTGGAGAGCTAGCTCGAGGGCAAGATATAGGAAAGGGTATCATACGATGGTAAAGGACGCCGAGTGGACTATGCTCGCTCAATCGCAATGAAAACTTTAATGTAGCCTGGCTTTCCTTCTTCTTGAAGCAAGCCTCAATGGCATAGCTTCGTCCAACTCCTCATCCTCCTTCTTAAAATCCTTCCCAATCTTCCTAGGCCAATTCCTGCAGATATCGATATTCGCTCTCGGGAAAAGCATCTCCAGCAACATGAAGATTAAGTAGTCGATGACCACGCAAAGGCAGAAAAGCTTGCCCGCCCAGAGCCCGCATCCATAATATCTCTTCAGACGATCGATCAGTGCAAAACTCTGCACTCCAGCTCTTCCTCTCGTAGCAGACCAACTACCACCTGAGACGTCGCCATAGAACTCCTCTTCGCTGATGGCGCCGGTAATGCCGTCGTAAACTCTTTCTGTGCGCTCGGCGACGTTGGTCCAGGAGTACATTTTCTTGACCTGCTCGTGAAAGCCTTCAGTCCGGATGCTGTTGGCTCGGAGGCGGGAAATGGCTGTGCCAGTAGCGGAGACCAGATCATCTTCTTCTGGCTTCGCGAAGACGGTCATATGTGGTGGTAGGACTTCTGGAATTCCGCCAACACGTGTGCAGACGACATACAAGCCGCAACTGGCGGCTTCGACAATGACAGTGCCGAAGGCTTCCGTAAGACTGGGATGCAAGTAGATGTGACCCCGTACCATGACATCCCGCACTTCCTCGTGGCGGACAGGACCAAGCAATTCGACACGATCCTGCAATACTCTTCGCTCAAGCATCTGCTCCAGGTCAATTGCTTTTGGACCGGAACCAGCGATGATGAAGCGGACATGTGGGTCTGCAGCAAGTATACGTGGGATAGCTGCTATGAGAAGATCGGTGCCTTTGTTGTAAAACAGACGGGAAATGACAACAATGGTGATGGTGTCATGAGGGCCTAGGTGATGCGGCGGTGGTGGAGGCGGCCGAGCATCAAAAGAGGAGGTTGATTGGGTCGGTCTGGGCTTTTTGTGGAGAGCGAGCGGTTCAAAGTTCTCTGCTACGACGGCGTTGGGGATTACGGAGACCATCAGGGGATCCAGTGATGCGCGAAGGACTGTATTTTCTTTGCTGAATTTAGCATTAGCCGGTTTTTAGGTCTACTCAAGATCCAACATACCATGTGTGACTGACCCCAATAACATGATCCACATCACTCAAAGTGAATTTCAACAATTTATTCGTCAAGATACTTCCTGCATCCGCAAACCCAAAGAGAGAATGATCTGTAAAGACCGTCCTAAGTCCCATCGTCCTAGCATGTAGAATGGCCTCATGACACATGCAACTCAGACTTGCATGACCGTGCACGATCTCGATCTGCTCTCTAAGGATAATGTTTCTGAAAATAGGGAAAAACGAAAAGACAGTCGGGAAGGTAGATTCTCGGTATATAACCAGGAATGGGACATGATAGACCTTGAGACCATTGGTAAGATACCTCACGCCTGTTCTGCCTTCGTAGGCGTGTGTAATTATTACAATCTTATGGCCGCGATCGATGAGCTTGGTCGAGAGTTGGTAGATGTGACTTTCAACGCCGCCGGGTTGGGGGAAAAAGAAGTCGCTGACCATGGCGATGTTGTAAGGCATCTTGACGAGACTCTTTGATAGCCGGTTCTGTACGAAGAGAGTTCAAATGCATGGTGACTTGCTAGCGATACATATCTTGATGGTAGAAAAGGAGCCATTGTCAATGATTGGACGGCGGCTCTTAACGCGTCATCGCTTAGCGCGGCTGCCGAATTGAGAATTCAACCTTCACCCGGACAAACCGACGGTCTGCGCTTCCAGCCAGCCCCTTCCGGTAAGGGCGGGCTTGGCACCCCCCGCGATTTTTCGCGCGTATAATAACTGCGTATACATGGTAACTACGCATATAACGAACGACTCCTATTATTTAATAATATCTGCGTAAAAGAGGGTTTAAATAGCGAATTAGATATATATTATCTAGAACGCTTAACCTGGCCTAGTCTAAACCTCTAATAACGCGTATAAACGGTAGTCCTATATAGAGAAGACCTAGAATATCCCGCCTATATAGTAGTAAATTTCCTAAGAATCTATAAGAAAAATAAAAATTTCTAATAATCGAAAATCGCGAAACTTCTTAAGGTAAAAGATAAGTTTTATCCTCTTTAAGACCGTCGGTTTACCGGGAAAAAATTATCTTTATATTTATTAAAAATATATTAAATCTCGGTAGTCTTTAGTTTCTACGGGTTAAACCGACGGTTTAAGGAGATAAAGCCCGCGTAAATAAATAAATTTTAAAAAATTTTATAAAATTATAAACGATTATATATTAGATTAATATAAAAATCGAAAATTAATATTCTACTATTTACGAAGGTAATAGCTTCTAACTTAGTGAATTTTATATATATATTTAAATATACTCGCTTTTTTTAATATAATAGTAGTTAAGTAGTATACTTTATAATTATATATATAACTTAGGTTCGAATTAAGCCATATAAAATTTATGAAAAGATTTAACTACTATTATTTAAAACGAGTATAAATATAATTATACGGTATACCTTTAATACTCTTATATTATTTTTTTTAATTATCTTTATTATAACTTCCCTATATTTATAATTATTAAAAATACTCGATTTTTTATCGGAATATAAGAAACTAAATTAAAGCTCTAATCTATATCGTTTTCTTCTATATTATCATCGTCTATATCCTAAGAAATTAACGATTTTATTAATATACAATATTTATATATAATATCCTTATTCCGTTTTATCGAAATATAACGCCTACGCTTAAGATATATAAAATACTTTTCTTAATCGCGACCTTAATACCTTTCCTTCGCTTTTCGTAAATTTTCTTTATCGATTTATTTTCGTTTTTATTAAATTACTTTTAAAATCTCCGTCTATATCTAACGACGGTCTTAACTCTTTTTTTTATTATAAATAATATAAATTTACTAGAAAAGCTCTTCGTTATTAAAGGATTAAAATTTAGATATTATTATCTATTTTTATAAACTTAACGTTATTAATTATTTAAGGGAAGAGATAATACTTTATACTTTATAAAAGACTTCTTTAAAATCTCCTAATAATTTTATTAATTTCCGCGATATACTCGATCCTAGTATTTAATCGTAATAAATATACCTTTAATAAAAATAAAGGCCGATTTCTCCTAATCGGCGAAGAGTCGAGGAATATATATTACGTAATTTCGGATTAACGGGTTTAGTATATCGTCTAGATTAAATATAATCCGTTAATTATCGATATTAAGAATTTTCGTTTCTTTTAAATAATCTTTCCTATTACTCGAACTTAATAAAGTTTAAAGATCCGTATACGGTTTTTTAGGCGCTCTTTATTATATTACCTATACTATATCCCGAGCTATATCTTTAATATTAATCTTAGAACCTTCGATAAAAGAGAAGATATAATAATAAAAGGTATAATACTAGGTCTTTAGAACTCTTAGATCTTTTAAAAAATAGATTAATATTATAAACGAAGGATTTTATAATATAATTCGATTAAAATAAGAGGTTATTAATATAGAAGTATTTAAATCGGCTAGTCTTTACTTTAATATAAAAGAGTTCGTATTCTTTAAAAGTTTTAACTAAATTTATATTAATAAAGAAAAATATATAGATTTACTATTTAATCGGTATATTTTATAGCGCTTAAAGGAGTTTATTAAATATCTTCTTATTTACTATAATATATTTATCGGCCTATAATAAAAGCGCGTATTATTCTTCTAGTAAACGTTTATCCGAGGTAATAACTTCGTTATTATCGAGATACTTTTTAGTATAAATCTAAGCCTTTTATAAATGTTTATAGTTAATCTTCTATCTTTTAGAATTAAATATCGTAAAGATAAAGAATAAAAGAGGTAGTTATATAGAAAAAGAGTATTTTATAGAGTATAAAGTTTTATATTTATATAATTAATATTTATAACTTACGATTTCTTAATAAATATAGAATATTTACTTTATTATTACTCTCTAAAAATAGAAGAAGCTAAAGAACTTTTATTATTTATTAATTTTGACTTTAGACCTACTTTTAAATTATCTCGGGCCTAGGACTAAGCCGATTTTAACGAGGATTATTATAATATACTCGTAGATTTCGAAGTAATTCGGGACGGGCTTTAGGAAGTATTATAGAATATTTATATAATACGAATATAAAGTAATTACCTAGGGTATAATCGCCGATATTCTTAAAAACCTATATATTAATTATTATTATTTAAATAGATAAATTAAGCTTTATAAATAATACCTTTAAAACTATAATCTTTTACTCGAATAAATCGAAAATCCCTCCGAATATATTCCTAAATATATAATTATCTAGATTTAATAAACCTACGATATCCTAAACCCTCTTTCTATAAATAAACTTTTACGTCTACCGAAGAATTAAAGCTTTTCCTACGCGTATAAAATATACTTTATAATTAATTATTATTATAGGAATATTCTATAAAGAGGAATAAATCCCTTTCGAAAAGAACGAGATAAGATATTTAACGGAAATCCATTATTATCGTATAATATAACGCGTTTTATAAAGGCTCTTCAGCGACGGAAAGTATATATTTTTATACTCTCGATAAAAACGAGATAAATAATATCGAGTATAAATTTAAGTTAGATAGATTTCCTAGAGTATTCGCTCTATTAATAAGCCTATATTTAGAAGACTTTACGATTTTAACGAGGTAGTCCTATTAATATAATCGTTTAAAGCGAACCTTAAAGATAAAGAAAATATACGTCTTTAGGGTAGTCGAAATCAACGAATAATAATATAAATAATATATATAATTACGTTCCTCTATCTCCTACGTTTCGACGAGGTATTATATATTTAAGCGTATTATATTAAAGTTTATAAAGAACGTAGTACGATTAAAATTACTCTTGATTTTCGAAAGACTTATTAACTAGGAGGTAAAAACCTTTATCTTAACGAGGCTTTTTATTTAATTAACGGTAAAATAAAGATTAAATCTTTCTTCTTTTATTTTAATAGAGACTCTCTTTATCTTAACTATATTTATTTAATCCTTCGATAAATATATATTTTAAAGATTACGTAAGAATATTTATTTCGTCCGTTTAATATATATAATTAACCTATTATATAAAATAAAGTAATAGTAAATAAGAAACTTTTCCTTTAATTATCGTTATTAACGAAGGAAACTAGAGCTCTAGCGTTTTCCTCGAGAACTTTCGAAATAATTTATTTAATATTAATATCGATTTAACCCTATACGGAACTTATTCCTTTTAAAGAGGAGGTATTTAATATTTATCGAGCGAATATCGATAGAGTATTTAATAATTATATAACTGGGGTAGTTAGAGTATAACGTTTAATAATCTTATAATCGTACGTTATTTAATAGGATAGAACGATAAATTAACGCAGAAAAGGGAGGATTTTATAAATCCTAGTACTAGGAACGAAAGAAGGTGTAATTATTATAAAAGAAGTTACAAATACGCGTAAATATCGAAGATTCTTTTTAAATACTATATTTTTAATAATAAATATTAATTCTATCTCTTTATATATTAAATATAAATTTAAACTTAATAATAAAGTGAATAAATAGAATAAAAAGAATAAAAAGAATAAAAAGAATAAATAGAATAAATAGAATAAATAGAATAAATAGAATAAATAGAATAAATAGAATAAATAGAATAAATAGAATAAATAGAATAA
>JAABUW010000611.1_pt1 | contig 68219 bp, 66 predicted proteins | sample 5560081 | NCBI WGS metagenome assembly JAABUW01 (sample SAMN10711882, study PRJNA513363) | rock metagenome | isolation source: Antarctica rocks | place: Antarctica: Victoria Land, Knobhead sud | reverse complement strand
GGCCATGCATGGGGGCCATGTTGGTGGCGCATTCTAAATTTAGGCATTCTCACGAGCCAAAAACATTCTCAGGAGCGCGTTAGATTCTCAGGGGCGCTCATATCGCTCTAGAGTCAAGACATAGTATTACCCCGCTCAAACCAGCTCAACCGGCTCACGAGCGCTCATAGCGCTCAGAGCCTGCCCTACACTTTTGTAGATGTATACTCTATTATTACTCTATAATATACTTTATTATTACTTTATAGTATACCTTATTATTACTTTATAATATATTTTATTATTACTCTATAGTATACTTTATTATTACTTTATAATATACTTTATAATATACCTTATTATTACTCTATAGTATACTTTATAGTATATTTTATTATTACTCTCTAGTATACTTTATTACTACTTAATAGTATACTTTATTATTACTCTATAAAATACTCTATTACTATTTTATAGTATACTTTATCGTTACTTTATAGTACTCTACTATAGTGTATTTTATAGTCCTATTATAAATTTACTATATACCGGATAACTTTATAATTTACCTAGTTATAGTTTATTCTACTTGACGTTAATAGTTACGTTATATAAATTAAGGTGTGCAGGCTATCCGCTTGGCGTCAGCGTTAATGGTTCTGTAATCTATATAAATCATTTTCGGATTTTTGGTTTTGTCCTATCTTCAGCTATCGTCCGCCGTACCCCAACGATAGGGACGGCTCCGGGGGTCGCCCTAGGGCCCACCACATTGAGTCATTGCTACAAAACTCATCCAAGTTTTGCATACCTTTGCAGATACGCTATAACGGTGAGATGATTGCATCCTACGACTAGATGGGGTACGCCGTTGAAGCCAGACTGTCAGTATAGCCGCTTGAGTGCATCTGATGAGCATGTAGCGCTTGAATCGCGCATTGTCGACGTCAATAGTTCTAATATACCTTAAAGTTACAAGAAGAGCTTGAGAATACTGTTGTAGACAACGCTTTGAAATTTGCGTCATACAAGTTCATGAATAATCCTCATTGAATCATAGCAACTTCACAATTCCACAAACTCCTTCGGCTGAGAGACGAGGTACAAGCATGCAAACAATTCATTGCCCATGCCAATCGGCACGACTAGAAAAGATGTCAGCAAACTCGATTGATCAGGAATAGTAGTGACATACCAATTTGGACAATTATGGGTGTGCTCATCCGTGTTGAGCCATGTGCTCATACATCCCAGATGAAAGTTTTGTCCGCATTGCGCTTCACACCATACGAGGCTCATTTCATTGGTGAGACTTTCGCAGCAGATGGAGCAATCTCCTTCTATCTTTTGGCGGCCCCAATCGGCACGACTGCAACAATTGATCTCAGTAAGATTCCCTGACTTTCAAAGGGAAAGGACTTACCAGTATGGGCAGGTCTTGGTATGCTCGTCGGTTTCCAACCACAAGCTGATACACTCTCGGTGGTAATTCTGTCCGCATTGGGTTCTACACCAGACGAGGTTTTCTTCACTCCTGAGAACCTCGCAGCATATGGAACAGTCCCCTTCTATCCTCCTGCGATGCAAGGGGTGGTGTACCCCATGAATGTGTCTATTCTCAACTCGTGTCCTCTCCGTGTGATCACCCTCTACTGGTGTTTGCTGTAGCGTCACTGGAGTAGCAGGATTGCTATCAGACTCCTCAGAGTGTTGGGACGCTGCCGGAACATGGCCATCACGAGAAGCTTCCGATATGACTGTCTCCTGCTCGATAGCTGGTGAGACCAGACTTGTATCTGCTCGCTCAGTCGTTGATGTCAAAGTCTGCTCGCTCAAGCTCTCTCTTCCTGGCTCTAAGTTTGCTTCCACTTCAGCTGCCAGTGCAGTGATACTGCCTTCAGGCAGCACAGCTTCTGGACTGGAGACGGGGTTTTCGGTCTGAGGCGCAGTTGAAATTCTGGCAGGAAGCAAAGCCTGTGCATTATAGTTGGCCAGCATCTCGCGAGATGACTCAATTGCATTGGAGAGTGCCGTCAAACTTCTTGTGGCATTGGTGAGACTTGCGGATAGGTTTGCTGTTCCATTCATCCCTTCACGAGTCTCCTCGCGAGTGTTCTCTGTAGCCTTGAAGCGGTCAATGCGGTCATTCCACTTTTCTGTGATCGAGTGTGCTTGGTTTTGATGCCATCTTCTGCAAAGTAGGCGAGGTGCAAGTGTTTCTAGCATGCCGTCGAGCCGAGAAGATGATGGGTCTAATTTAGACATCTGGATTAGAAGCTTTGATGCTTCATGGCAGTTTGCTGCTGCGATTGCATTACGGCATCTGCGGCCTTTTGAAGGGGCATAGCCGACGCATGTGAAGCTGGGGGAATTGGGGTCGACTTTTAGGACATTGGAGGCATCCCATCGTGAGCAAGTGGATGGCATAGTGGATGAACTCTGGAGGATAAGATATGCGAGGGTGTTTGTTGTAGAGTACACGAAGAGTGGAGTAGGCTATACTGGTGGGCGGTCGATCCTTCGGAGCCGGAGACATCTTATATCGAGACATGTATGATGCTTAATAAAGAACAGAGACGAAAGCCTCGCCAGTCAGCCACGCATCATTTGTATAGCCTGGCACTGCCACGCCAAGCATTCATAGACTTCTGGTGAGATGGTGTAGTGGGGTGGTCGAGGGTGCACCAAAAGGGCAGGCCTCAAGGGAAATCATTGAAGCGGAGAAAAGCAAAGTCTTTGTCTTACTGCGGGTCCCTGGCACGGAGCGTTTGGGAGTGGCTTCGCCCCCATCTCGGTTATTCCATTGGTGGGTAGTGCTCGGAAGGATTCGAGGGGTTGCATGCCTAAGCCACGGCTAAGAATAGGAGTTGCTGCTCAATGCCAAGATCTTCCATGAGGGATACAGAAAATAGGGACCCTGACAAAGACGAAATGGAAGAGAGATCCGTAATGGAAGCAGCCTTGTCCGAGTAATGCTGAATCCTTTTCAAGATGCTCGGCTGAAGTGGATGCCCTTGGAGAGTACATGCGATCGTCCACACGACTCGTTCCATTTGTTAATCCAGGATCGTGTGTGTTCTTTGCCTCGAGGTCCCATGAGGCTTATCGTTTCGCAGGTGTACGAGGACCTCTGATTAGTCGATTCGAGGTATGCGCCCGGTCCGGATGTTCCGCGACCGTTCGCGTTTCGAGAACCTTGATCAGAGTCACATCGCGTCGTTTTAATTTTTCCTCCCTAAGCCACCGCTCAAGATGGATGAGCAGTCTAGGTCTATCATTGCGCTGTAAGGTCAGCCAGCGCTCAAATCAGGGGCTAGGACGGCTAGACAGGGTCGCTGCTGGTTGCACTGTAGCCTATCCTGCGGGGTGGCTGAGTCAACATACCCATGCAATATATTCGGGTCCACGCTGGACTCTACCGCCGAAGGAGGATAAGGTCTGCCCATCCCTCATCCTCGTGAGAATTTTATTCACGACGTCAAAGTGTTGTTTTTTGACATTCAAACCTCATCCTTACTTGATTTAATGGGTTCGCTACATAAGCCTCCTTCCTTGCATGAACTATACGAGTCAGCGAGTTCAGAGGTACGAACATGCCTTGAATTGTCTTTTCCGACGAAGAGAGGCTGTAACGAGTCAGTATCTACGAAAAATGAAAGCTACAGACGTGCCCTGAAAGACCTCACCCTGCTGAGGACCGAAGGGACACCTACCCACGATCATGGTCTGATTGCCACGCTCTGTTCCATAGCATGCGCTTTCTCATGCCCGAAGCACCAAGGTGTTCGCAATCATGTGGAGCGGTTTGCATACTATTGGCTCGCTTTGGACCGTTTGCCGAGTCTGCTCATCTGCATGGGATTCACGATAGATATCGCTCCTAACACAAACGTTTACCTGACACCAGGCAGAACTTGGAGCGAAGATACTTGCTCTAGTCAAACCTCCTTCATCCGCGACACGCAATCCATTGTAGATAGCCTGGAGCATACGGATGCCTTCTTAATTCATAGAGCGGTGCAGAGATTACTTCAAGACAAGAGATGGAAAAAGCCACATACCCACAACAATTCAAACCATTTTTTATCACTGCTTGAAGCCAAGCTGGGGAGCGAGAGTCTCAATGACGAAGAAAAGCAGCTCGTGCAGGAGGCAGAGCAGCGGTGGAACATTTGGCATCTGGCTCGTCTGACACAAGCAATTCGACATAATCCGGACTCTGAGGTTGACGCTTCTGGCAATGAGGGGAGCGATGAGGAAGATCCCGATGGGCTGGATTCAGAGGAGTCAGAAACATCCAGCGATGCCGAATCGGCTTCTAGTGAAAATTCTGACTCATCTGAAGCTTGGGAAGAAGAACTTAGCAGTGGGAGCCCCATAACTTCGCAGCAACGACCGCCTAATAACCGGCCAGCTTATTCGGATAACAGACCAACTACGCCAAGCCCACGCCCCCTATTGGATACTACCTCTGAATCTGCTCCCCAGATTCGGCAGGTGAAAGGCGCAATTAATGCTTCTACCAAATGGAGGTGTCTCAGTGCATCACAAGCTTCAAAGAAATCTAAAGCTATTGTTTACAATTTCGGCGTACCTCCAGCTCACAGGAAGGCGCCAGAACTGCGTTGTGGACCTGTGCAAATCAGTAGTGAGCTTGGTGGGCCTGTAGGAGATTTTCCAGTATCTGGGCTTCAAGGGTCGCAGCAGGACAATGCGCAACTGCGCAACGGGGGTAGTATGACATCTATGGACGAGGCTCGGTCATTGTTCACTTCACGTCCGCCATCTTCAATGGGTACACCACCAGCGCCCGATACTTCGCCCAGTCCTCGTGATGAGGCAAGCGTCTTGGACTTGGAGATCCATAGCGCCTCCCCGAGATCATCATTTAAGGCTATGAGGAGCAAGCCCGATGGGTGCGGGACATCAAGGACGCCAGTGACATCGACAGAGAACAATCTGACTCCGCCCGTTTTTGAAGAAGCGGAGGCGATCATTGATTTTTTGCCTCGTTTTCAAGTCTACTTCGAGCAAGAAAAGCCTATAAGGCAGGTGGTCCACGCAGTGTTCAACAAGATGAAAGAGGACTTGAGCGACAAGAAGGGTTTAGATCAAGGCTACATTTACATCCTACGATTGGAAGGTCGTCCGGGCTATGTCAAGATTGGGCAGACTACAAAGACAATCGACGTAAGGAAAGGGCAGATCAAAAAATGTTCGGTGGGCGACTTGGTAGCTATCAACGATGACGATTTCTGCGAATTATCCAATCATACAAGAGTCGAACAGCTGGTCCACCAAGAACTTCAAAATTGCCGCCGACGATTCGCTTGCGCCTGCAAGCGGACTAAAGGAAAAGCCCACGACTGTGAAGGTGCCGAAGGCTTCAGGATGCACGGTGAATGGTTTGAGATGGAAGAAGCAAAAGCCAAAGAGGTGGTAAGAAGATGGAGAGATTGGATGAACAAAGACCCATATTGCGACGGAATTCTACGATCGCGCGAGCGTTTGAGAATCGAGTATTACGCCAATGATCCCGAACGCATGAGCATGATGGTTTGCAAAGAGAGTCCAGAGGCTTGGCTCTGGGATCGATTTATGGATCTCTCTAATTGGAACATCCATAAATTCTGGATACGAACCAAGCTCTTCGGGCTGCGATCCGAAAGGCTTACCTATAGTCGATGGGATTCCTTCTGGAAGCACTGGCAGTCGAATGTGCTTATCTACCTTACCTTCTTTCTATTCTCGCTCGCGCTTTTTGTACTTTCGGAGTGTCTTTCTCCGAGCTTCGCTTTCGTTCCGGTCCTATCTCTCATCAATACGGTGGTTCTGGGAAGCTGGGCGATTCTATATGCTGCATGATGGGTGGTGCGATGGGTGGTACGTTCTGCTCTTAGCTTTGTTGCTGTCGGACTACAGTGCATTTTGGCTGGTTTTCAGAGCGAGAGGCGTGAATAAATTGGCATATGTCAGGCGCAACTGTATGTAGCTGCTTATCGCACTTCAATTTAATCTTCTGCTATACAACATCTAAAGCTAATATCCTCGCTAAAGGCAGCAAGATACGCTCAGGACTATCCATAATCTTTAGTCGTCAGAGACTCTGTTGGAGATGCAAAGACACTGATCCCTTTCGGGAGGTTATCTTAATCTACGGTTTGACTACTTTGAACTGGATAAATCTATCCAATGCTACAGCTGAGCCTTGCTCGGGCCCATCCGGCATTGTAAATTACTACGACCGAGGCATCAAATCACCAGAATGGAACAGCAGCGATGTCGAGGAAATGTTCGTCAAGGCTTCTACAAACGCAACCAACGCGACCTCTCCTTCTCTAACATCACCCAGTCCTCCTTTCACGACGCCTGAGGTAAGCCATATAAGGCTACTAGTCGGCAGACTAGTTGGCGGTACTGCAGGACTTGAAAGACCTCAGCCTCATCTCACTCCTCGTAATCGGAAAGATATAAAGGAAGGAGCAATCATCACAATTGCTGTCACCCTATGAAGACGAGCGCAAAGATCAGCCAGCCGTACTACACGAGACTGGGGAGCCGTTGGCGCATGAGATAACATCCCGGCATGTGCGACAGCAGGGACATCCTTTCAAGCTATCTAGCCCAAATAGCGATGCCCGGGGTCCTGCTACTCGGCTGAGATGCCTTGAGGCCTGCAAAGCTTTTGCAAAGCAGTTCGGAATGGCCAAGGACAAAATAGGGAGAGTATATATAATAATGTGAAGGCGAAGTGACCTGTCGAAAGCAGATAGGGGTTGCCAGGAAAGCCTACCGCCAGGGGCTATTGGTGGACTCATAGTCTATCTTTCTTGCCTCAAGCTGATTATCCTCATGATAACTCTGTATTATACTTTTGAGAGCTGCTTGCATGATCGTTGCACCATGAAGCGCTACAACGCGCCGCAACCGTTTGTTTTACGCGCATTTAGGAGCCTGCTCGCTCGGCAGGCGTCAATGTCGCTCAATTCTCTTCGGCGCGCCGCCATGGCTGAGTAGCAACCCGTTCTAGGTTCTTGTGTGGACTCAAGTGCAAGAAATTGGATTCCCCAAGCCCGTATTGTATGTCAAACGGTCGTAAAGCTCCCAGATATGACTCAGGGTCGCGTATAATGTTCGATCTGTCAGGACTTCAATCTATCTTGATCTTATGTAAATGCATTTCTACCTTTTTCATTGATCTGTTGGCTCTTCTCAGTCGTTACTCCTTTCAGCCAACGCTCTTTTCAGTCAATTGTCTTTACAATCTTCTGGTCTTTCTTGATATTGCAATAATGATACTTCGTCCTCGGACAACTAGCTTGCTTTCCTTTTACCTTCATGTATCCAGGAGGGCCACAGTCAGACCGGCAACCCAGTCGGGACTGGGGAAGTTAATATCGCTTCAATCCAGAATGCAAAAAGTGAAGGCGGCACTACCAATATCTATTGGTGGTCTGAAGTACCCTTCGGCAACCAGCAACTCAACCTGACAATTGGTACAGGATCTTCAGACTTGTAAGCCTTTTATGAAGTGGAGTGTGGATTGTTGGAAACGACCATATATGACATTTAGAAGGGTCTACGGTCCCAGAGCTACGATCGAACCGAGCGTTGTGGCGGCCGGTGTACCTACCCACTCCACAGATTACTGTGCAGCATCCAATTATACATAATACGGTTCCTTGAATACCTCGTATAGCGGCGACAGTAGTCACGGCGCCAGCGGATATATTGTCAACGACCAGGTCTCTGTTGCCGGTCACATTGTATCATCCATGGGCGTCGAAGTAGCAACAGAGATCGGTTTCTGAGCGCCTTTTACGATCGATGATGTTCTTGGTTTGAGCTGGGGTACTCATAATGCAGGTATGGCCCTAAGAAACATACTTCGATCGAGCGGCCATCGTGCTGATAAAAATAGCCAATGCACGGCAACGCACATTTTCAGATAGGCTCCTGGCCACATTACCCGAATCTATCTTCACAGTCGACTTCACATACACATGCGGCAGTGGAGGGGAAGTACACCTCGGTTATGGCTCGATCAATGGTACAAAAGCGAGTGCCGGCTTGATAGCAGCGCCAGCAAATACAAAGGACCTGACATGGAGCGTGCCAGAAGTCAGCTTGATTATTGGGGACACATACTCGGCCACTGGTCCTTTGTCTATTGATGGGAGAACCGCGTTCACCTCGAGCATGAACTTCGGTCCGTACCAATTGTCCTCGTCTTTCAATTAAGAATTCTCATAGCTTATATCAGGTGAACAGACACTGGAGCAGGCGCTAGGATGACAGTTGATGCGCGACTGACCTGACCCAAGCCTACTACTCACAAGTCCCGAATTCGCAACCAACCGACAATACTAAGACCAGCCATAGATTCCCCTGCGGCTTCCATATGCTAGACCTGGTTTTACTATTCACATACCGCGCGACCACAGGGTATACCACTATGCTGGGTCGGCAAATGTCTTTCAACAATCCGGACCCAAAGAATGGAAACCGTAAAATCACTCTGCTTTCCTACAGAATCGGGCACACATAGTACCGAAAATCAAATAAAGTGTGTACAGGTCCGCTCGATTCTTCAGGAATCGGTGTAGGAGGACCGGGAGGAGTTGGAACAACGTTCTTCGAGTCCCACTATGTGGTATTGAACATGAGCACGACGCATCCACAGCTGAATTTTGCGCCTTGGAATGGCACTGTGCAATCTGCCTCCCGGCCATTCCCGAGAGTGCCGGCCAGTGACATTCTACCATCCTCTAATCTTTGTGCGCCGCAATGTGTCGCAAATAGTTGCAAATGAGTTGGAAATGCCATGAAGCACAATGTTCATCTTTGCATGTCTGAAAGTAAGATAGAGAACGAACCCTGACCTTCTATAAAGTATATTAACCAGAACAACAGTATGTTTGGTTATATTGGGTCGTCTTCAACGATCTGAGATTCATGCCTACTCCCTAAGTGTCTGTCTATAATCATGTCTCCAATCACTGAGCTCTAGTATTCATATTGCTACGTTGAGGTAGTACCAATGTACAAGCACGGCAAGCTTGGTATCGTCCTCAAGTCCCGATTCAGACTATCAAAGGCAACATCAAGCGTCGTCAAATCAATGTACTAGGCCCTGCTCGCAATCTAGACTTCACCTGGCACTAATGTCGTTCCCGTCCTTTCAGAAATATCATCAGGCCTGGCAGGTGCCACTGCCTCGTCTGCATGTAGCGTATCCTTTGCCTCGCCAGTGTTTTGACTGCTAGCAGGGGCGTATACTGGACGTCTGATCCATCGCCCTTCGACACGCTCGGCTACCTTAAATGCGGTAGGATGGTGGAATTTGGGAGGGTTTCCGTGCACGAGGCGAGTAATGGGACCCGCTTGATCCGGCGGGAAGAAGCCTGTTCGCTGTAACGAGCAATGGTGAGCACGACTGAGCCACACTGAGATGAGGGAGACGTACCTCGCGAACGAGCTTTGACAGGAGGTAGCAGACCCTAATCAAGTTTGTTATACCGATGACCATGAAAACTATCTCGCCGGTAGACGTGATATTATTGAGGTCGCGTATAGCATTCCAATGAATCGTGAGCTCGATCCCCAAGATTGACCATATAATATAGATCACATTCCAGCTCAAAACCGTACGATCGAAGCTGTACTCTGCCTCAGCAAGCGTCCATTATCTTAAGGTGTCGGGAGACTTACAATGTGTGCCAGAGTAGAGGAAATGAGCTATCACCATCGGACCCGGAACCTTCCCACGGAGACTCAATCCAGAGAGGCTTGGGTAATTGCTGTCGACGTATTGCGGGAGCCACTTTACCGTTCCATGTGAAATTAACAAGGGCTAGCATTCGTGTAAAGAGGTGGAGTATGTAATATGGCAAAACAGCGATCGAAAAGGCCATCTCGATCCAGTGATACGAACCCCGAATCGGTAGCCTTGCAAAATATAATGCGAAGCCGTCGCATCGTCCATCTGGAAGCAGATACTCGAGGCCTCGAGCCCAGAACCAGATGCTAAAACAAATAATCACTGTAGCCAAGACCCTACGAGCCGCGCTCTTCCAGTGCGAAACAGGTTGTGATGAGTATTTGAGAGCAGCTAGGATGAAGCCGAAGCATATCTTGAGCAAGATGACGACTTCAACGGGTCTTAATCGATGTCTCGCGACGCCTTGGATGGTTACCAGGAATAGTGCGAGCAATACAGTCGCGTTTAGATCGGCTAGGTATGATGTCTGTTCCCTGATATAGCGATTTGTCGCGATACTAGCAATCCATTGGAAGTAGATGCCTAGTCGAATGCCGAGACCGTACATACTGGAGTTGCCCGAGAAACTATCGCAGTGGAACTGATCTCTTGGGAACATTATTGAGCTCATCGTTTCCGAAAGTGGCAAGCCCTTCGCTGTAGCAAAGAGGGAGAATGAGGCAAGTAATAGGAACATATTCAATGCGATGTGTTTCACGAACAATACTTTGCGACATGATGTGAAAAGAAGCGAGTCGACCGTGGGGTCCTCGAGGAAAAAGATGGGAGTTGTAAGGCTGCGATCAGGCAGCAGCCCCACGAGTGGCAGTGCACGCGAAAATTTGAGCATCATAATCACACAGATTCAAGACCATATAATTTCCTCGTATTTTGTCTCAAATGCTAACAAGACTCTCGTTCCTCGGGCCATCGCACTGAAATGGCACGCACCCACCTCCAGCCACAAAAGGTAGCGTCAAATTAGTCAGGTGGAGATTTCCAGTTAGTCGAATCAGTCAAATTGGCACCCGGGACATCTCGCCTAGTTTGTAGTCAGGCCGATACATAGCTCCTGTACTCCTTTGGAAAAATAAATTACTTTCTTCGAGTCGTTCTTTTGCTTCGCTGCCCTCCAGTACTGCCTCAACAGCTGTATCAAGGGCCCTATCAATGACTGCGCCGGTATGTGGATCCATGTTGCCGGGATTATATCGCAAGTCGTCAGAGTCTGAATTCCATACTAGCAAGCTCACAGAAGCGGTGCTTGGAGCTTATATAACGTGTCAGTATAGCAATGATACGAGCAAGATCAGGAAAGGGGAGACGCTCATTCCGTATCCGGCGAGGTGATACAGTCAAGCGTGTTCTTGAAATGATTGGTAGTATCCTCCAATTTTCTGGTCGCTCACACACTGATCCATGGCCCATCAGGCCATTTTGCGCATTCCATTCCCACTGTAAGATAAGTGATCGGGCTTGCTTTCGCCGCATACTTGACATTGTTTTTTGGCATGTCCCCAGTGAAGCAGCATTGTCAGGCTTGTGATTGTGGCGATTTGAAATATCTACTGACCGTGCGTCACAAAGAACAGAAGGCTGTGGGGTTCGTGTGGATTCCAGGTAGTATCCCACAAAATCGAATCGCTTCCTGATGGTAAATTGTTGAAGGCGACCTGACAGTCTTCGTAAATAGCCTTGCTTGGGTACGCGTAGTATCCATCACATTCAAAGAAGTGTGGTAGACTTGGCGCAGGGAAAGTAGATAGCACCACGGAGACATCCACATTTAGCAGTCTAGCAAGAATCAAGAAGGGAAACGGCGTACTGCATCTAGCCTCAGGTCTTTATCCACGTGGATAGAGACGGCCACCGCAGGGGGCAACTGGCGGGTGTACGATATACTGAAACATCGGAAGAACAATAGATTGTGCGGCTGTACTTGGCTCCGCGACCACATACCTCGGTCATAGTACCAACGCTTTTTGGACCATTCCTCAGAACGTGACTAACAATCTCAGACGCGTCGCAAGTGCCCTATTAGTGAAAGACACCTACAACTCACACAGCTGTGTGATTGTCATTTAGAAAAGCAGGAATAGGGCTGCACTTCTTCAAGACCTCTCGGGACTAGCCCGGCTGAAAGAACACCCGCTATTCCATGTGTAAGAAGGAGGAAATCCAGTCGAATATTTACCGACGATAGTGGCTGACTAGACTGCGTACACGCTTGCCATTAGCTTACCTCCATGCACAATGACGTCTCTCAATGGCCAACTTTGCTTCCCTGAAGTTTACATCTATGATCCCATAAATCAACATTGAGATCATCATAATACAAATACAGAACATGGCGCCGAACGACAACTTCATCTCGCGTACGGTACAGAACGGCGTCGCCACAGCGGGCGGATATGCAGGTGGCGTTGTCGATGCAGCAGGTAAAAGCGTTTCCGGCGTAGGGCGTAATGTTGGCAACAGGTCAGCATCCTTGGAGGCACGGGTCCAATTCAGGATATCGAGCTGAAGGATCGAAGTGTGACCAATGCAGCCGGCAGCGCTGGCGGTTCGGCGTCGAATTACGGAAACGGTATCAAGGACGCTACCAAAGCCTCAGGTCCGCGAACGCAGACCGCTTCGAATCCATTGGGTACGAGCAGCAACAGCTACGGTGGCAAGAAAGTCGTTACCGGAGCTGGCAGTAAGGGAGGTGCAGCTGGAAGTAAAGGCTCCGCAAGCAACCCTCTGGGTCTGTGATCTCGTTCAAGTAGCGAATCTTTCTTTCCCAGGACAATCAAGGGTTACGTCAGAGCATGACAATGACCAATTGCAATATTGATCTTGCGGCTTTGACACTGGTTAGAAGGTCTCGTGTTGAGCGCGTATCTACAGAAGACCCATCTCAATCACTAGCCTTGCTGTTGCTAGGATTGTTCTTCTTCTTGATAAAACACTGGATTACCGCTTCAAGACTTGAATAGTGGCAACGCTGGTGATGTTTGAATGACCCTGTGGACTAAGCTTGGGCAGTGTTGAGAAGTACAGGCAAGCAGGCCTCGTCACCAACCCAGCCAATCGCAAAAATGCAAAAACATACAGCAGCCAGTATTCGCTGATCGTCACCGACTCAACTACTAATTGACCGATCTGAAGCTTTTCAATAGCAGAGCGGACGGGATGCGGAGTATTCTTCAGTCTATGGCCGTATGTACAAGATTTTTTCTTAATGTCCCTAATGAAAACACGATCTGCTACTCGCTATCAAGCAAAAGCGCTGTCGAGTTGGACCCTTCTATAGGCGGCAGCCATATTCTCCCATAAATCCAGATGTTAATCAAATCCTTTGCCCCTACACCCACCGTCACTCTCCCGCCATACTCTTCGCTAGACTTCTCCAGACCAGAGCACTTATGTGCGAGTACCCACGCTGTACTCTCCACGTACGCTAATCTTACCGTATCTTCGTCTTGATCGCTCATCGTATCTAACAGGATGACACATGTTTTATATCTGAATGTTGCGGGAAGTGGATAGTAGTATTTGCTTGTGAGTGGTTTGCGACTGAAGGTGTAATCTAATGTACGGTCTCTGTCTCTGATGATTGCATACGTGGCTTGTTCGCAGTCTTCGAACTCTATCGGCCAGGCTCTTTCGCGGGGCATAGGTGGATCAGCACATTCTGGGATGCCGCCAAGACTGCGGTTTGAGTAAAGTGAGGAGGTGTTCAAATCCAGACGTTGTTCAATGCTGGTAATATTTATTTCTGGCGAAGTGATCGAGCTAGGCTGTGGAGTGTTCAACAGTGCTACTACAATATTCCTGGGCTGTGCGCTTGCCTCAACGAGAGCAGCACCGGATGCTGCGGGCTCGATCGTCCCAACTGGCGGCGGCCAAGTCCTTCCGAATACCACAACATTCACCACATTTTTGGGGCCAACAGTGGTCCTCCCCCCCAGAGTATATGGTCCTTGAGTACACCTCCGAGCGATATCTATGGCGGCAGTGTATGCCTTCCACAGCGTGAAAGTATCTTTGTCATTGTCATTCAGCACATCTATAGAGATAACACACGTTCCATTTCGGACAACCTTGGGCAGCCTGTAGCCAGCTATGCCTTTCCGAGCGAAAATTATAGGTCTAAAGGGCTCTCTATCCTGTATCAGTCCCTGCGCTGCGTTGGAGCAATCTTCCAAGTTGGTTGGGTAGAGTCCAGTGCGGGGTGCTGGCGGGTCGAAGCAATCGTCGTATTCGCTGATACTGGTGCTGTTCACGATGAATACCGCCTCGAGTGACGATGAATTCGGCATCGACGGATCGGGAAGACTCAGAATACCACTCTGCACATGTCCTCTCGCTACCACTGGAGCATTAGTCGATACTGCTGACGTCAACACTTCACTCGGCGGCGTCGGAATTCTGCCACCTATCCACATATCTACCACTCCTTTCGGCCCCACCGTTCTTCGCCCACCGTAGCGATTTCTGCCTGTTGTGCACCGGCTCACTAGATCCAGGGCAGCGCCGTACAAGTTCCAGAGCTCAAAAGTGTCTTCGTTGAGCGCACTAAAGACGTCGATATATATTCCGCAGGTTTCGTACTTGGAATTTGCAGGAAGCTGGATATCAACGCTATAACCAGACCGCTTGCGACCAAAGGTCAGCGGTACATCTCGTGCCTGCCTAAATACTACGTCAAGTAAATTGTCGGCGGCTTTGTAGCAGTCATTTTTTTCCGCGGGAAGGAGTGGGGCAGTTTTTGCTGTGGGTGCAACGAAGCACCCGTCCGTAGTTGGGAGATCAGGAAGGGCGAGGATCGATACGGCAACAGCATCAGATGAGGTCGTATTTGTCACAGCCAGTATTGTATCAAGCTGGGTACCGTTCAGCAGACGCGCACCGCTACTGGCATCTGGGATTCCGGCGGCAGCAGACGCTGTCCGAGACACCGGTGGCGGTAGTCTTCCTGTCATAAGCATATTTACCACGCCCTTCGGACCGACCGTTTTTATTCCGCCATATCTAAACACAGGCCCTTCTGTACATCTTTGAGCCAACGATAGCCCAGCGCCGTAGAGAGTCCAGAGATCGAATTTATCCTCATCGGACTCATGCGATGTTCCTATCTCTATTCGGCAGGTCTTGTACGTTGCGATCTTTGGAAATCTGACATCGTCTCCGTCTTTATTGCCGAAAGTGAGAATTTTGCCTCGTGGTCCTCTGTGTAGCTCTAAGAGCTTGTCGGCTATTTGATAGCAGTCTCGCGCAAGTGCTGGAAGATCGAATGTCGCTGGTGTTGGAGGATTGAAGCATTCTTTTGTTGTGGGTGGTAAGGCAGTGATGTTGGTCTTTGAGTCAATGGCGTCGAGCGAGAAAGATGTGTTCAACAAACCTGGTGGGTTCAGTTGCAAAGTTGCTGCAGAGGCAAGGATTCCAAGGACGGAGGCTGCTAGGACTCCTAGTATCCTGGCTACCGACAGGGCCATGGCGTTCCTTCATGAGATAGCAGGATTGGAGAATGACATGCGAATTTTGTTTGAAGATGTTCTATATGGCGCTTGGTCCCTCTCTTGTCGGCTACCGTTATCCCGCGATTTCGCTCACAAAATAGATGCGCTTCGTTCCGAAAGCCCATTCTGAGTATATCCGAATTTGCGACTACATTGAGCCTTATCATTGGAACCTAATGCAGGGGCTTCGGCAGCATGAATAGTTTCGTGCCAAACGACTTTACCGATGACACTCTGGAAATCTTATAACAACGATACTTGGACGAAATTGTAATGAGCCCGATACAAGAAAGCCACATTAAAGTACCAGGATATGTACAAAAGAAGGAGCCTTCGGCGTCGAATTCTTTGGAAATCTACTTAAGGATATCATTGTTTCAGAAAACTATCGATACATGTAGCCAAATGGGCTTGAAATGTCAAATTAAAGTAAGAGAACGAGCCAAAACTCAGGTCTACAAAATGATGTCTAAGCCTTATCCGAGCCTACTATCCAGAATTAGGAGCCCTGGGTTTGCCGACAAACAACTGTTGGAAAAAGGATATCTTTAGCCAGCCATGATGTGTAGTAAGAGAAGTCGTACAATAGCGCTGGGCTCAGAAGCCAGGAGATTTTGCAACAGCAGCACACCAACACAAAGGTATATAATTTTCCGCCTAGCCGTTCTCCATTTTCTTTTCTATATTCTCCCCCCAATTTCTGAATAGCGCGAGAAGATACACCTAAGCATATGAACCTAGGATTTCAAGCCCTACAATAACACGTTACTACGCATGAAAGATGCGTTGACTACTCCCATGTTGGTTTGTTACACATATTGATGTCCGAAAGATGTCCGGCAACGAAGAGAGTCAAAAGCGCATACAGTTCCTTGAAATGCGCGTTACAATTCTAGAAGCTCAGCGTTCTACGCCAGAAGAGACTATCAGGGTCAAGAATGCAGGGTTAATGCAGGTGCAGCCAACCACAAGTACGTATATGACGGAAGCAACTAAGCCTCTGCTGACGCTTCTTACAAAAGGTCGTATGCTGCGCCACCGGAAGCATTTAAAGCTGCAGTGGCTTTGCATGATGCAAATGTAGCCAAGAACACTAAAAAGCTGTGGACTGTGGTGCCCGAAGCTCCCACCCAAGTCGCGGTCATTCATAATTGAACCATACCACGACATCTGGGGACAGACTTGGTCGAGAAATACGGCCTCAAGGAGGAAGAGTAGCATGAAGGTACGAGTGTTTGACAACCGTGTACTGTTGCAGCTTTGGGAGCTCCGCGAGATCATGGGGTGGAGAGTATAGATTTTTTAGCGATTTCTCGTGGCTTCAGATGTCTGCACTTGACGTCTTGTCTATGGACCTCCATGGCACCCTCAAAATACTTGCGTCTCGATTGCTGTGCCTTTCTCAGCATCAATACCAGCTGCCAGCCATCTTGGCTCAATGGGAAGGTCGTCTGGAGATTTATCGAGACAGGAGAATTAGTGACATGCTGGAGGGCTTACCTTGGGGACCTACATTTCCAATCTCGATCGGAGCGAGGAGAGCCACACAATGTTCGCAACCGTTGAAACCGTTTAGGGTGTCGAACGGATTATGAACTGTTAACGCTAGTTGACGCTAGTTTGAACGGATAGTTTTGACAGTTTGCATAAAATTCATAAAGTTCATAAATCATTCATACTATGCATTGAGTGGAAAATTTTGGAAGATCTTCGCGGAGACAACCCTAGCGCTAAGCCTATCCGCGGAGCGCTTTACCCGAATAGGTTATCAGCCCTTACTCCGCCTCCCCGCAAGGGGGGGGTCTTCAGCCTTATAAAACGGCTAAAACTATCAGTTGAAACCGTTTTACCACTACATAAACGGTATAAACTGAACGGTTAAGAACCTCAAACGGACTGATTATCAAGGCAGAAAACGGCAAACTGAACGGACTAACTGATAGTTTTCTTAATAGTCCGTTAACGGTTGCGAACATTGGAGCCACAACACGGTCAGACATCCCCAACCCGGCATGCAACGCCGTGCATAGAGCACCGACTGAGCCTGCTGTACGCTACCTACCTCCAAGGTACACCGAGATCACTCCACGTGTCCCCATTCCAGCCATACCTCCACAAGCGCCAGAATCCATACGCAGATCGAATGTACACCGCCAGGAGACACGTGCACCAGCGCCAGCACCAGAGTACGTGCCAGCACCAGAGTACGTACGCAGACCTAATAGAACACAGCAAGAGACGCTACTTGGAGAGCACCATCGCCTCCGCGTCACGCTTGAGCGTAGGATCTTGGGGCCGTCCAGGCCACCCATTGAAGCGGCTAATACCCGGTCTGTTTCATCGGCGGTAGCAGATAACACAGCAGTGGAGGCTCCTCGCTATGTTCCACGCCGTCAAAAGGTAGAGAGAGAATGCTCGATTTGTGTCGAAGACTTGAGTAATGGTGTCAGTCTGCTATGGTGTGAAACACAGTGTGGACAAAATTTCCATGAAGAGTGTGTTAGGACTTGGTTTATTTCGCTAGAGTCGCAGGGTCGCAGGAAGAGCTGTCCTTACTGGTAAGTCATTGCGCTGAGGTCACAAGTTCAAAGATTGCCTAAGCTAATTTTTCTGATAGTCGCGCACGGTGGGCTAGGTAAAGAAGTGCTTCTTCATCGTGGTCAGATCTATCCAGGGAGATTGCAGCTGTCGGAGCAGGAAAGATGCCAGATGCATAGCTTGGGAGTAAAGTGGTAGCCAGATATGCGAGATGTCAAATTAGGTAGTGATCTTTGAACCGGTCGTGTTGAGCGAAAACAGTCCAAGATAAAATCCTGCATTTAGGGGTTGCAAAAATCATTCGAATGCTTGGCAACGTCGATCCATGCCACCACACATACCTGATCCAAAAACTTGAAATCGTAATTATTAAACTGAGTCAAAATCCTTGTACATATAAAAGATAGAGCTCATCGCTGCGATATAAAAGAAGTAGAGATTGAAGAATTTATTTAAATATTAATCAATTTATTGGCGATTAAAGAAGTCGCGTAGAAATTTCGATTTCTCGATCACGAAACTTCGGTAGTACCAGGCAGTACCTGAATTCCTAAATCAACGAATATTAATCCTGTTTAATAATGATACACGTGAAATTTATAGAGCTGAATCTCGCGATCTCGATGATATAATCATGTACTAGTTATGTATAGTAATGGCTAAGCTAATAAGCCGTGAATATTTGAATCAGATATGTGTGGCATGGATCGACATTGCCAAGCATTCGCATGAGTTTTGCAATCGCTAAATCGTGTCCAAAATATCTGTCCTACGATCAGGATTAGCCTCACGTCGTTTGGCAAGCTCCCGGCTAGCATCTCCGCGCCGTTACTGCGGGCACGAGGGCAACTCCAACTTCTTTCTATGTAGCCAATTGACCTCTCGCAAGCTCCTCTACCGCTACCGGTACAGAGATTGTGCCCTCACTTCAGCAGCCATGAAGATCCTCACCAAGGAAGAAGAGCAAGCCCATTACAAGTATGCCCCTCCCTCCCACTAGCCACCGCCCGAGATCTCGAACGCCGGGCCTTGCTGATTGTTGCTTTCAGTGTGACCCTTAAAGGTGGCGCTCTGGGCGGGGCTGCCGGACTGACGATTGGTGTCCTGGGTGTCTATGGAGCTGGCGTACGATACCCTACCTTCAGGCAATTGACCCTCCCGTTGAGGGCCTTCTTGTGTACATCTTCTGCAACGTTTGCCGGTACGTGAGATCTTCTATTGGGTGGGATATAGGAAAGAGCGATAACGATAGGAGGGCTGCACTGCTTGGAGTCTGGTGTGGTAGGATGCAGGGACCTGCTCCAGAGCACGAGTGATGGCTGGGTTAGAGCATTGGCAGGGTTTACCAATCAAGGCTTCGCAGGAGGATGATACTGCTTCTTCGGAACGGATAGCTAACAAGCTTCCCTCTACCTAGCAATTGTAACAGCCGACCGCTTCTCCCGCAACTTCGAAGCATCCCGCCACCCCGAAGAAGGCTACAAAGACGAAGCCGAACGCATGCGCGTAGAACGCGAAGCCAAGAAATCCTCCTACGAGCGCTTCATGGCCTGGGGCAAAGAAAACCGCTATCCCATCGTTGGCGTCAGCTGGGTGCTCTCCATGGGTATCGCCCTTGGGATCGTGGGCCGAAGTCCTCATCTATCTACGCAGCAGAAACTGGTGCAGGCTAGGGTCTACGCGCAGGGGTTGACTGTTGCGGTATTGATGGCTACGGCGGTGTTTGAAGTGGGTGATAGGGGGAAAGGTGAGGGCAGGTGGGAGACAGTGCAGATTGTGGACCCGAATGATCCGGAGCATAAGCATTTGATTGATAAGAAGGTGCATCATGAGCGGTATCAGGGAGAGGATCTGTGGAGAGGTGAGGATATTGTGGTTACAGAGGCTGTAGGATGATCACTGATGTGTGTGGATAGACATGGTCGAGACTGAAGAGCGCAAGATGAAGCAGAGGGAAGAGGCAGCGAAAGAGCAAGAGAGGAAAGATGAGGCTGCTGGGAAGTTCAAGCATAAGGAAAAGGAACACAAAGACGACAAGAAAAAGCCGCAGAAGGAGGAAAAGGAAGTTGAAGGAGGGAAGAAGGGCGCTAAGTCACCTAATGACTGAGATTGATGTCTTCTGGTAGACAGACATGATATTACTTCGGACCTGACAGGTCGAAAATTCGCGATTGAAAACTTCACATCTGACAACATCTGTAGCAGGGGTCGAGGCTAGGTTGTATCTAGACGGCGTTGTTGTACATATTGAGTAGCGCATTGATGAAATCAGTTTTACCACAACACTGTGCAAGCATCGATCCTATTAGTTTACATACGGCCTGAGCTTCAAATCCCTCCTTCCTGGCTCAAAGCTCATCACATTGTGTTGGGCTATGGAAATAGCCTCTACCCCCTCCACCCTTGCGCCTACGCTCAGTTCCAGGCACCCAATGGTGAGCGTTGTGCTCACTAATCACCCTCTTCCGCTTCAGCCCGTACCCAAGATGGCATCTCTCGCGCCTGGGACAGTGTCCTGTGTCTCTCATGTAGCTGCATGTCGTCGGAATGTGGACCCTGTCAGAATTACAATCCTGTTGAAAGTAGGTCTGAAATTTCGAAAATGGGTCGGCCGTAGGCTACCCTTACCGAGGGCCGCTTCCAACGGCTGTTTTCGTTGTCACACCGCGCTCCCTTGATGCAGTCATAGCCTGATAAAATGCACATGCAAAAGTCCCTCAAGTCCAATTTTAGGCCGCGAAGCGACGAAGCGATCCGAGATCATCATGGTGGTTCAGATTCGGCTGAGTGGCCGGCTCTCTGGGCTCCGCTTTGATAGGTGGAGGTACATACAAAGGCTCATGATTTGTCCCTTGGGCAGGAAGGCCCGCTTGCGGGTGAGGATGGAAATCTCATAGCTGAAAGGTGTTGTAGAGACATGTGGGTCCGCTTGCTGGCGATGCTGAAGCGAGGCTTGTACCGCCGCTGGTTCTGGTGTCGAGCGAATTGGTAAGCTGCGCTCATTGGTGTTGGCAGTGGGGTTTGTTGACACTGGAGGTTTGTATGCTTTGAATTGTGAAGATATGTAATCAGTGAGGACTTCGACAGCGAAGCATGATGTGATATGATATATGATTACGAGGACGATGGCAGGAGCGGGGCAAGAGGCAAGCAAGTCAATCTCATTGCTGTTGAATTTGATCTCGACCAGCTCAGCAATTTCCGCAGCTGTGAGGTCTGGTATTTATATTTTGAATCAGTGATTTGCCAGTCTTTGTACTCAGGAGCTGTTCTTTAAGGGCGACATGGGACTGCAAAGGCTGAATCCATGGTGTTCTGCTCTTTGGGCTGCCGGTCACTGTTTCCTGGGAGTGGCCTATCAACACTGATATCAATCACATTGAAATTTACCCAGGATCTTGCAGCTGTGCTTCGAATTTAGCTTCTCGCTGAGTTGGATCGTTGTTGGCCTTTTCCATATGCATGATAGGAAAGGAGAATGGTTTATTGAGAGAGAATAACGAACGGAAAACAAGAGTAACACCCGCTCGGAGATTACAAAAACCCAATTCAATCTACAATTCAAAGCTTGTTGGAAAAATTTCTATCTGTATTTGATAGCCAAAGTAACAAGTGCATCAATACGTACCCATACCCCACAGGAAAGGATCGGTCGCAATCCATGAAAGGAAGGGGCCATGTCATCTCGAGTCTTATACACTTAGTTTGGGATTCTTGCAATTCCTTAGCAGCGCGATAAGGGTATTAGAATTTCACTATCTTAACCACGAATGTAAGTCAAGTGATGAACGTTGCAAATAACATCACACAGGCGCAATTGTTTCTTGCTCATAGTTGAACTCAGCAACTAGATCCGCCTGTAATGTAGTTTGGAGCGTGAAAGAGAGGAGCTTTATACATCAAAATGGAAGAAAGATTTTCAGTCATTCGATTACTTAAGGTATCGAACTCCGATTTCAGCATTGGCACATACGAAGGCTCTCACTCCGCGGAAGTTAATTTGATACTATGCAATTGGACATCCCATGTAGCGCTTGTGGCGGCTGGTCGTAAATTATTTGCTTGCTTGACTGACTGCTACGTCGCATCCAGAAGCGATCTTGAACCGGTAAAGACACGCATGATTGGGCAATGAAGCAGGCAAAGCCATGTTCACTTGGGTCTGTATCGATCCCGACTCGCACCATCTCGATTAAGGTGAGTTTCGCTGATAGAGGAATGTCTCCGGCTTTGTGTCGCATCATATGGGCGCTGTAGTATGGTGAGGTGCTCTGTATTCAGCACTGAGTGCATGCATTACTTTTGCGTCCGGGAGACTTCTACTTTTTCTTCCCCTTCGTCTTATTCAGCACCTCAATCCAGTGCCTGTTCACACCTCTCTTCTCCAAGGCCTTCACTACAGCGTCCTTCTGTGGGCCTTGCACCATGATCTCCTGCACGGGATGCTTCGGACTACTACCCACCAACTGGTTCACGCTTGTCGAGCTCGCACACGCTTTCTGCAGCTCCTCTGCCAAAGGCTGCGGATTGATGTGGAATACCTCCACGCCCGAGAGCTTGGTCACTGTCTTATTACCCGATCGCATTTCAAGGACGATTTGTATCTTCGGAGCATGGCCTGACTTGGCTTTCACGCTATCGCGCGTTTCGTTATTCCGAAGAATCGCCCAGAACGGTGAGCAGCTCTTCAGGATGCGATCGATGAGAGCATCTCGTGGTACACTGCCTTTGGCAATTACCTCACGGTCTAACGACGAGTTCCCATCGAACACCGCATTAGCAAGTATTGGGTTGAGGTTTACCAGGCGCTTGTTGGTTCCTGCGATCAGATTCTCCGACTCGATGTAGGCTGCGATGATTGGGCGCAGCTCCACAGGGAGATAGAGCGATTTGACACTTGCTTCTGACGCTTCAAAGATTGGCGCAAAAGTATCTTTGGGTCTGAATAATTCGATTTTGTTGAGCTTCTGGCCGACTGCCTCGTCTTTTGGTGGACCGCCTGCGATGGCCTTGCCACCGCCGCCTCCGCCAGACTCTACGCCAGGAGTCTCTTTCTTCGGTAGCTTGTAAGGTACAAAGCTGGAGATGGACGGATGGTTGAAGTCTATATCAAGTACGATGCACTCACCTCCGTCGCGGTCTTTAGACTTGAGAAGCTTGGCCTTGTCTAAAGCCTTAATGAACTTTTTGGCATTTTTCCAGCTGGTCCTCTTAATGGTGAGAGCTGCTGCTTGAGCTGGAGTGTGGATCGGAAGGTATGGTAGAACGAAATTTGAGATGACTAGAGATTGATGAATGGGAAAGTTCAAACCATCATGAGGATTGCTCTTATGTGTATTACGGTGGTGCTGGACGGCGTATACAAAAGCTTTCCAGAAAGCGTCATCAATATCTGTAGACTGTCAATTGCTTTACGATCTAGGAGGGGGCTCGAAAAACCCATACCTTGAATAGATAGCTTGTTTTCCTCTACTTTCTCGAAAGGCTGGGCATCCTCGCCCTCCACATACTCATTATGAGGTTCAGATCTTGTCTTCTCGTCTACCCCATTGTAAAGAGCTACACCTCCCTCTTCGCCATCCTCTTCATGATCATCCACGTCTAGATGTGCGACACCTTCCCGCAAAGCTGCATCACCGTCTGCGACATCCCATCCTTCGATATGTTCTGGCGCAGTCCCTCCAGATTTCCCACCTGAGCTCCATGCCCAAATCTCATCACCACCCCAATGCTCTCCTCTTACCGCATGGCCCTTGGCACCCTGCACCTGCTTCAATGACGCAACGTCGATCTCGCATATACCAACAACCATGGGAACACTGGGAGTTTCTAGGCTAGCGATAGCCACAATAGCATTCTTTTTCGCTCCTGCGGGGAAGGGAGGCCCGCGTTGTATGCCCGGTGTCATCAGTGGGGCGCCAGTGCGGAGCTTTTGTAGGACGAACTCGGGGGTGTGGAGAAGAGGTACTAGCTGGGGATGCTGCCATAGAGTGTAGACTAGTCGCTGGAATGTTAGTGCTACCGCTTAACACATGCTTGGGGCCACTTGCCCGTGGGAATGAGCCTCTCCTCGACCTTGAACCATAGTATCCGCTGCTCTTCCCCCGGATAAGCGCCAGCGTACACAGTCCCAGAGACTTGCTTCAGGTCCGGCCCAGCCGTTGTGGTAAACCTAGCTGACAAGGCATTCTCCGGCAGAAGAGATTTCCGCAAGACGCCCAAGCTCAAAGCAGTAGCCGCTGAATCATTCTTATCCTCGCTACTGTCTGCCTCTTCAATAAATGGCACCTCAATGTTAAAGTCCGCGATGATCTGATCTGCTATCTTTCGTCGATCAGAAGAGCGAAGGGGGGCGAGGGGTTTGATCTGGGCGGTGTTTTAGTGGAGGAATCAGGGCATAGGACGAGGCTGTGGTACGTTTGGCTTTTTCTTGAACATGGCTGTCTACTTCGCACGGCTGGACACAAGCATTTGTGAGATAGCAAGGTAGGTAGACCTTACAGGTAACAATGACGTTGAATATCATCGAAGATAATCGCCGTTCAACGTTAGATATCTATCAATGATGTTCGATACGGGTCCTACGATGAATTTCCACATTTCCTACAACTAGAGCGGGAAGTGTGTCGATGCCGCTCCAGATGCTGGCTCATGATATTGATACACCTTTCAAAAGCGTTACACTTGTGCAGGTTTTGCCAACTTCGGATAAAGATCAGCTTCCGTCTTTCATCGCACTCATTGAGTAACTGAACCCAAAATCGTCTTATTGAGGAAGTCGCGATAGGCAAGCCTCAGGTAAGATCTAGCAAAGCTATCCACAGGAGCTCCTGACTATTAATCGAGCGGTCATCGATTTCGCCTGCCTTTGCTTTAATCATAATAGCTGCTGTAGAAATTTGGGAGGTTGTGACAGGAGACCCAAACCCGGGCACGGGTCTCTCACTTCTGCTAAAGCAGCATCGACAACAGCCAGATATCGAAACGAAAGGCCTGGCTCACCCGCCTTAATTTAAGCACTGTCGGCAGAAAATATAGATTCTTAGGGACGACTTTTTGCCTGATCGGTCGCTTGGCGCCGTGGTAAATAGCATCACCCTAATCCTAGGCCAACAGCACGCGCAAAGATAAAGCTAGTGTTCGTTTGAAATTGGTAGAGTTGCGGCTCAACGATCCCTTTATTTTGTGCGCGTTCAAATTTCAACCGTCTCTTTGCCTATGCAGAAAACGTCACGATTCGCCGACCGCACGGTCAGCGCGCTTCAAGGGCTGCACTAATTATGAGACATATCGGAGTACCCTTACTGCATGAAGTCTGGCTTGCTCAAGATCTCGGGAATGCTCAGAGATTGGCCAATGTGCCTCTTGAACACCGTTCGCTTAGCAGATACTAGCTGGGCGAACCTTTACATGCTCATTTAGAATGCGACCAGAAGACCCATAGGGGATGAAGTCACTGCGATCGCTTGTGGTAGATGCATCTGTCTTGCTTCGTCTCTCGGGTTGAAACCCTAATCCCACCTTCAAAGGCATATTCTTCAGTAAAGTCACATGAATATGGCATCCTTGAGAGCTCTGGTTTACGATTTGGTGGAACAGTGTCTGTGCCACCCCCACGGGAACTAGACTCTGCTTGGCTTCCATACAGAACACCGCTGTATCTTTGCCTTTCGCCCCTACCAGCGCAGTGTCGAACCTTTGGAGGTAGACCCGACTTTGAGATGTGATGGGTGAGAAAATTAGATATAATCCCCTGTTTGTTTCTCGCAGTTTGTCTGACAGGATTGTCAAGTCTCGAAATTGTCTCAAATGTCCTCAGCACTAATAATGCGTGATCGCTGTCTTTCATGGGAGCAATTATATTCTTCTCAGCAGGACTGGGCACATTGATTGCCTTTCTCCGCAGTACTATACTAGGAGCTCGTCTTTAAGATGTTTCATGTTCTGCGTGGCAGCCACTTATCCACTATTTGTCTACTTTTTGATGCCTTCGCTCCAGCTTTTGCCCAATCAAACAGTGGTTTGAGCTCGAGCTCTGCTCCAGCAGGTAACGCTCAATTTACTGCCATTTGTGCAACTGCTAGTCACTGGGCCGTGCCTACGGTAAGCCTCTTTCCATGCAAAATCTCCTGCGGATCGTGGTAGCTTGCCTAAAGCTTTTGTCTACTTGAGAGAACTCAGAGAAAATTTGGGTTTGTAAAGTTCAACTTATACGCTTCCCTACTCATGTTGCAATTTCTCGATTCCATTTGTCATTCGGCCTAAGGAACACGGTCCGATAGACTTTGTTTTCCTTCAAGATCAGCACGTCTAGTATCCACCGAGTGCTTGCTAATGTCCTTCCACCACAGAACCCTCCTAATTGTGACAATGCTACAGCATGGACCTCTCTCGATACCAAGGGTATTGCCAGCTTCCCCCAAAATCAAGGTGGACCGCGGGGTCTTGGTGGCAAAGGTAGATCAGTCAACATCGATCATATTTATGAAGTCAGTCTTGTGGATGAATTTTTCGCCGCTCAAGTGGCAGGAGGCCGATACAACGACTTTGTTCGACGTAGCCGATGGTAGCAGTGGAGGGACTAGAATCAATACAGTCTTTGGACAGCTAGCTTCTTTTACGAACCTGGATTTCCCAGGGATGGAGACCGCGCTCAACGGGCTCGAAGGGTCTTTATGGAACGCCGGCTTGCAAGGGGCACCGAAAAGCCCCGCAAATACAATGGCCAATAACCCAAGGTCTCTAGCCTTTCCGCAGCAACCAATGCTCGCATTTACCAAACCTTCTAAGGAAATGATAACGTCATCTAGAACAACTGTGGTAATGTGAAAGACCATGAAAACAGACCCTTCTCCGCGACCTGGGCAAACGCCTATTCGACCTGGATGACAGACAAGATAGCTAGCCAGAGTCAAATGATCACCACTACAGCAGCCGCTATGCTCTGCAATGCCGACGACGAATGCACAAAATGGCAAGCAGTATTCCGCAGATGTGATTGCTTAGCAGTCAACGTTCGTATCGAATTTCAACGCAGCATTCACGATCAATGCTCTGACGTTTCCTGCTCCTGAAAATTGGCCAAACAACCCGCTTCCTATCCAGAAACGACAGACTTGTGCTCTGAGCCAACCTTTATCCAACCCCACGGCCTCTGTGACAGATCCATCAAGCCAGCCCATAAATAGTAGGAACCAGACTGGAGGCGCGGCCACTCCTAGCAGCACAGCTGCCGTAGCAAGCTCTCAATTTTTGGCAGCAGTGGCAGTATTGGTCCTACAAGTAGCTCTTTGCTTTCCTCCGCTCAATCCTCGCCAGGTGTTTTCCCGCTACCGTCTTCGGCTCCCTCTGCCACAGTCTCGTAAATCCTTGCCAGCTCCAAATATCCAGCATAGTGCTGACACAGGTCTAGAACCTTGCTCGCCCCAACCACATTCTGCGAAGGCCTCAGCCCAGGAGGAGCGACATTTGCCTAACTATCTCAGCCGGCTGCTACCCATCTCGCCCTCATATAACTACGTCCCCCAAACAACAGGCACAAGCGAGCCTCTAGCCTCCACTGTAACTATAGAAGCTCAATCTAATAGCACTTCCCCACCATCAACAACACCTCTACCACCGATAACGACCTCCACGACTCCGACAACATCAACCGCTCCTCCCACCCACTCCCGCCTCCTCATCATATACGCCGAACTCATCGAGCTTAACGACGGCGAAGGCACAACCAACGACTCTTGGTTCGCCGCCGACTTCAGCATCACGGGCCCCTCAAACCCCGGCAGCATAAACGCCTGCGCCGCCAAGAACGGCCAGGAAATGCCCAACCTCGACCAAAATGGGCACTCCGACGATCTACCCGCATCATGGGCTTCTACTTTTCCTATAGCAACAAGTTTGACGAATTGTACATATTAGGTCAGTGTGACGCCCGCGGCGTCGAGTGCGACTGGGAGATTGACTTTTACGGCGTGTCCGCCTGTGGTGAGTGCGTTGGTGGGGAGCTGTTATGGGGCGATTACATTTGAGATACCTGGGTTGCCGGGGATCAGTTTTAGGGGGACGGTGGATACGCCCGAGGCGTTGGCGTGTTGTGAGTGGCGACGATTTGGATGAGGATCAGCTAGTATGTTGAATATCCAGAGAATAGCATCATATCATTGTTTCACTATCAATTCCTCGCGTTATTTCGTTTCTTCAACGTCAGAGATTGTGGATATTTGGGACTCTTACTATTTGGAGATCCTGCCGCTTTCTTGCTCTGATGAGCGAGCATTCATCCATTCAAGTAGGAGTAAATGCTAGGACTGCTGGATTCAGTGGTGCCGGAAGTCCAGTATTTGTTGTCTTGAACCACGGAAGAGCGAGAATCAAGCGTTCCAGCCTTTGCTGGGTCCAACCCAAGAAAATGGAAGCGCCAACATTGAAGGCCTCGTGGATGACCTTCTTGGGCTTCGTCAAAGCATCGTTGCTTGTCCCGTCTGGAGGCGAAATCTTCGCCTATCTATCTTTGTTCGTTACGATAGGGAAACAAGTGCCATCACGAATTACTGGTTTTATGAGGCCGTCTGGCTCGCACACTGGGACATATCCAGCTGTATACGCAGCAGCTTCGTGACGACCCATGTATTAAAGAAATAAATGCAAACGCGGAAGGCTTCGAGAACCTCGTTTGAACGAGGCTTTTGTCTTGTGGCATCCCGGATGTCGCGCTGGAGGTTTAAGCGTTGATAGTGTTGACTTGACAAGCCTCATCCGGCATCAATGCATTAATTCCCATGTTTTCTTTCTGCGTTCGAATTCCTCCCTCTTTGAGACCCGGGGTTTAGCTAAGATTTCTTTGACTGTGTTCTCCTTGTCCTTCCTCGGAGCTAGATAGCCTTCGGCGGTGGATACTGGTATACGAGCTTGAAGATCATCTAAACGGACCAGAAAAAGGCCTGAACCCTACATAACTGACCACAACTCTTCTGGAAATATACCCTTGTCGAGATATACCGCATGGGCTTTGGTAGTATTATTATGTATCAGGCTAGGGTCTCCCCCCTTTGGCCAAATGCACACATGTAGCTATCCCCGATTCCCAAAACCCCCAAGAGAAATCATACCCTGCTGTTTGCCTTGTGTGTAAATGGGTTTTCCTTTTCCTATAACTTGATAATAATAGTCTTTGAAACGCTAACCACCTATTGACAGGTTGGTTTGGGTCTCCACCGCTCTCAAGCAACATGCCCAAAACATCGACGTGCCCCGGGTAGTCAGGATCCAATGTATCTTCTAACATGGCGAAGGCGAGGAGATTAATGGCTGAGACTGAAATGTTGCGAGTCGTGTGTTTGCGAATATTAAAATGTTGCAATTTAAGCGCCAGGTAGACCTTAAGTCCATGCTCCAATGCAAGCGCTAGGATCCAGCTTTGATCATTCCATCCTGAAATATCACGAGCAGGCTCTGAAAACCCCATGGGAAAGGGTTGGATCTCCGCTTTCCTCAAGTAGAATGGCATAACAGGTCTTGTACAGTAGTACATGGGCGGAACATTCCCTGGAAGCGGCGACAGTAACGGAAGGGGATCTTTCACATTGCGTAAACCCCAAATTTGTCCAAGGGTGCCATTAAGCGTATCCAACAAAAGGGGTTGGGCTTCCTGTTTGCTAGCTTTAGCTGCCCTAGGATGTGTCATAGCAGCGTCAAGCAGGTATTCATGCGGCTGAAATAAGATACATAGGAAACCACGCTTGGGAAGAAGGACGCAAGAGCTCAAGAGGCTAACGTTTGCGTCAATTTCTGACCCTCGCACCCTATTCTGGAGCTCTCGCCAAGTAGAAGGACGAAGTAGATAATCCGAGACAGTATGATGCATTACTGTCACTTAAAGGTGACTGCCCTGGGATCAAGTCCTGATACAATCCACGGGGCCAATTTGTCTTCGACCTCCAGAATGCCTCCACAACGGCTCGTCAAACAGTTTTTCAGTATCGAAATTGCTTTCAGCTGATCCTCCATTGTCATCGGACCCGAATCATCATCAATAGCAGTACTACTTCCTTCATCTGTAAATGATAGCTATGTGGCAGATAATGAACGTCCTGATGGTAGCACGATTTGGAAAAGTCTGGAGGCATGAGCGTGGTAGGATGAATTGAATCGCGCTAGGATATGATCGTATAGTCATTCTAGATCTGTTGGTAGAGATCCGAATCTTTTTTTGACATCTGTGACCGTGTCCTCGTTCCTCATATTTTCGAGGAGTAATCTCACAGCTCCGCTGACCCACAAGAACACATCAGACGACTTATCGACAACGTCTTCCACGAGATCTAGGTTTTCGGAAGGTGTCTGCGCCACGAACCTCTGCATTAGAGGGCTGTCTCCGAGTTTGTCTTGGACATACGCCCGGATATCGCTATGAGTCAAGCGATGGAGTTTCAGGCGGTGACTGCTCGAACGCGTGTTCAAATACTACCCCGGGTCGACTTGATACGCAGACTTTGACGTGAGATGAGGTAGCGGTAAGCTTCAAAACGCCGACAACAGCGTCAGGATCTCCCTCTAGCTCGTCAAGCCCGTCATTGAAAAGAACCAGCTTCAGTGAATCTCACGTCTTTCCAAGCAGTTGGTCAAACAAAGGCCGAGTCTCTTCATCGACCCTTCCGAATCCACCCGTTCCCGAAACGTAGACACTTGGTCATGGAGAAGGACAGATAGCAACTTTGGACATTTCTCTATGGCTAGATGCAAAAGTGAGCGGAGCATTCCCTCCAGGCTCTTTTGGAGTTCGGTACCAGCGTTCCAACTGATGAAGCTTGCAGTCACTAACGGTCTTGATCCAGCCCAGGATTTCCGACCCTCGTGGAAACATTCATCATCAAAAAAGTATTTCAGCAGCGTCGATTTACTCGAGCCCGGTTTTCCACTGACCCACTACACCCCGCTACCCTCAAGTAATTAACCAACAAAGTCTGGCCAAGAGCCTTGAGTCGCCGGAGGGTCTCAGAAGATCCACTCATAAGTAGTTTTATGAGTTTCAGCTATGTTGTCGTGCCTATGGTGGATCGTCGAGTATGCAAGACTCCTGTGCACATCTTAGTAGTCCTCGGTAGTAATCATGAAATTACGCGTCGGAGATGAGCCGCGAGCATGCAGATTGGCAACATCCGCACGAGTCCTCGCATGCTGTTTGGCGTTTAGAGCTTGGGCTTGCAGATGCAGCTGCTCAATTTTTCTTGCCTGGTTATAAAAAGCGGTATCGAAGCAGCTCCGGCCCTCGCGAATGAGACCTATAATATCTCGGGTCGTGGGCTCAAGTCTCCGATAGTAATCAATTTGCTCAAAAGCTACCGAATTCAGGGAACGCCTAGGATCGTCAATATTCAGCAGATCCAAAATCTCACTGAGATAGGCGGGGTCTTCCCTCAAAGATACCAGTAAAAGAAGGCCCAGCTCCTGCTCAATCCCTTCCAAAGTCTGGATCATACTGTCGATTTTGGCTATTCCTTTCACAGCTTTCAGAGTCTGAAGCGTACAAGTCCAAGGTCTATGCTTGTGGTAGAGTTTCTGACTGTTCAACCAGATAAGTAGCTCGAATGCGACTTTGCTGCATTCCTTGCTCAAGTCGTTGCGCGCCATCTCATCCTCTGTCAGACACGTACTTTCTCCTACTGTCTGTACCCGCTCTGTAATCTTTGCTCTGAGCCAACAAGATCTTTTGCAATCTGCTGAAACGCCATGTTGCTGTCAACACACCGTCCTTAGGCTTATATCTCTCGACTTCGCAAGACAGAAATCTGCTGCTGAAGTCGAGTAGTCGACTAGTTGAACAGTGCTACTGGCGAGCCCTACAACCGCAAGAGCTTCCATCATTGCAAGTGTTGGTCGTTCGCGCTCTGTCAGCATGTGTAAACCGCTTGGATCAAAGCAAACCCAGTGTGCCAAATCTACGACGAATAGTGCCAGCTATGAACATAAAGTATGTCACGAAACTCACGCGGCAGTCAGTTAGACTGCAGCCTAAACAGGGCAAATGATACTAACCATCTGTCGCTGCGGTAGCTTCCTATACCCAAATTATGACGACTCAGTCTATACTGAGATGTCTTGGAGTGTATAAGCAATTGTGAAAGGAAAAGAGGAAAAGTACGAGTAGAGCTCATCGTCGTGAAATCAGCGGCGCTTAGCGTCACTTGTCTTGGCGTTCTAGATTTAATCCCCTGAAGCTCGACCAACCAGAAAATGTTGACCACACCATCAACTTTCTCTTCACCCAGCACCACGCTGCAACGTCACGCGCTTGCTCAGCAGCTTTTTGATTCCTGACGTACATTCGCTTGTGTACCAGTATTCCACCAGGATGGCGGCAGTAGCTTCACCACAGCGAGACTGCAGGGAGAGCCGCCCTTCAAATAACACCAGACACCCTACAGCTCCTTCTGTGATGTCTGTCAACGGCCACTTTGCGAACATGGGCGAGAAGTCCACCAAAGAACAGTATGAGCATGGAATACAGGTCATCAATGGAGAGCAAGAATTCAAGTAGGAACGCGAGGGGGGGATCCCAAGGAGTTGAAGATACTGACGGAGTATAGTCCTACCCTTCCGAACTACCTCTTCTTCGAAAAGGTCTCGCCAGCCGGCTTCAATTACCACCTCATCTCGGTGTTTGGCTCACAATCGACTGGAAAATCTACCCTCCTCAACTACCTCTTTGGCACCGAATTCGGTGTCATGTCAGAAGACGACAGGCGGCAAACCACAAAAGGAATATGGATGTCCAAGAATAAGAAAGAACATGCGACCACAGACACCAAAATGATGGCGGATAATGTTCTGGTGATGGATGTGGAAGGTACAGATGGTAGAGAAAGAGGAGAAGATCAGGATTTCGAGCGCAAGAGCGCGCTGTTTGCGTTGGCTACAAGTGAGGTTTTAATTGTAAACATTTGGGAACACCAAGTAGGACTTTACCAGGGCGCGAATATGGGACTGTTGAAAGTGGTATTCGAAGTCAATCTGGACCTATTCCTGAAGGGCAACAAGTCAAATCCTCGGTCCTTATTGTTCTTCGTTATAAGAGATCACCTTGGCACTACCCCTCTGCAAAATCTACGAAACACACTTGTACAGGACTTGACGCGGATATGGTCCGGCCTGAATAAACCTCCAGGCCTGGAGAAGTCCAAGATCGAGGACTACTTCGATTTTGCCTTCGCAGCCTTACCCCACAAGATCTTACAACCCGAAAAGTTTGTTTCAGAAGTGGCAAAGCTTGGCACGAGGTTTAGAGAAGGACATCGAGACCCTAGACGAGATCCATTGCGAGGCGACCAGGAGTTCGAGGGGGGTGTTTTCCTCCCTGAGTATCACCGACGGATACCTGCGGATGGCTTCTCAATATATGCGGAACAAGTTTGGGACACGATTGTGAATAATAAGGACCTAGATTTGCCGACACAGCAAGAGTTGATGGCACAGTTCCGGTGCGATGAAATATCACGAGAGGTGCTAGTGGGGTTCGATGAGACGATAACACCGTTCGAGGACAAGCAAGCGGAGGGCATACGGCTAGGAAAATTAGGAGTCCTTGGAGGTTTGGGAGCGGCCATGCGGACAGCAAGGATGAAGACGGTCAAGAACTTCGAGACCGAAGCGAGCAGATATCACAAAGGGGTATACGCTCGGAAGAAAGCCGAGCTTGAGAGCAAGATTGATGGCAGACTCAAGGTTCTGTTTCAAGGCCAGCTGTCTGCCGCCCACAAGTCGGGTGTCAACGACTTCAGCAACGCGGTGAGCGCAGCGGTAAAGGCGGGACAGAAGAAGGGCGCCAGTTACGACTTCGCCGAGATCGTCGATCGGGAGAAGAAGACCGCCCTTTCGAAGTACGACAAGGAAGCTAGAGGTGTGCTGGTCGAGGGTGCACCCTGGAGCAATTACAAGCAAGAGATGTCCTTATATCAGAAAGATCTTAGCGAAGTTAGCGGACGTCTGCGACGAGATGAGATGCGACGGCTAGCAACACGAGTCGAGAGATGGGTACGATCACGATTAGGCGAATCAGTGGGCTTGGAGTTCAATGCACTCGGCTCTGGACGAGGCGGATCAGGTGCACCCGAGACAGGCGAACGAGGTAGCGAGAAGGAGATCTGGGATCGGATATGGGTCGTCTTCACCAAGACAGTCGAAGAAGCCGAGCAAAGATTCACCAGCAGGGCAAAGAGCTTCGACGCAAGCGCTGGGGAGGTAGACGTCGGCTTGTGGTGCCTACGACGGAAATCATGGGGTGTCTTGCGCGCGAAGATCGACGAGGAGATGATGGAAGGCAATCTCCTACTCAAGCTCCGCGAGAACTTCGAGGATAAATTCCGCTACGACGAAGCTGGCGTCCCGCGTATCTGGCGCCCGACGGATGATATCGAAGGCATCTATACCAAGGCGCGCGAATCGACCCTCACTCTTATTCCTCTCCTCTCCAGGTTTCAGTCCTCACACGACTCTTCCCCGCCACCTCTCGACGACTTCATCGGCAATGCGCCGCCTGATGCTACACCTGCGGACGAAGAAGATTTGACACCTATAGGTGGCGTAGATGAAGATGAAGGGAAGAGCTTGGAGGAGGAGATGATGGTGCTGAGTGATACAAAGCGGCAAGACGTTACGACCAGGTTCAAGAAGACAGCGGATGGGGTGTATGTGGAGGCGAAGAGGAGTGCTATCGGTGGGATGACGCAAGTTCCCTTGTACTTCTATGGTTTGCTACTTGCGTTGGGGTGGAACGAGATTGTCGCTGGTAAGCCACGCTTTTCACCCTTTGGTAATCTCTTAAGCTGACTCTCGTAGTCCTACGCAACCCCGTCTACTTCATCTTCCTCCTCCTGCTGGGAGCCGGCGCTTACATTACATACACCTTGAATTTATGGGGCCCAATGTATCAGATGGCGAACGCTGCATCAGCGCAAGCATTGGAAGAAGGCAAGAAGCGGCTGAGAGAGTTCTTGGAGGAGTCGAATGCTGGCAGACAGGCTGTGGCCATGTCCGGTCAGGAAGATATTGTGATGCGAAAGTTAAATGGGCATGGGAAGGCTACGGCTACGGCTGAGAATGAGGATGAGGAGATATGAAAGCTGTACATTATTTTGAACGGTGTTTCATTTATGGGTAGGGTTTCAAGGCATAACATGTTGCACTAGCGTGTATTGTCTAGCAGTGTGTACATGCCTCCATTGAAGTGTTGGAAGATCGTTCTAGCAATTTCCTGGAGCTGTCCCACGCATATCTGATTTCACTAACAAAGTAACTCTTCACTGCTAATTGCAGACAATTGTTATGAGCCCTCGATGTCCTTTCTTGCTCTGGTATACACGAGTTGTGCGATTACCGAGCAAGAGAGCTATCCCATTGTTCACACTCCTTGCCCCTGGATATACGATCTTACAGTCTCCAAGGAAGGCATCTATCCGCTTCATGCCATACTTTTGATATCTACCTCTATGCTACAATCATGTCCGTGAGGCCAGTACGAGATTTCTCTAGACCTTAGACATGCGCCCGTTGAGGCATATTATCAGAAAGCGGCAACATATCTTCGTTCTCAACGCTGAAATCAATGGTCTGCATTATGCGCGACTCACGACTCGATATCCTTCCCCGGCTATTGACGAAAGTTCTCGTGCCAGTCATTGTGCCACCTGAGGCACTCGTAAAGATTCCCGCCGGGTTGGCCTCTATCCTAGATACTGCTTTTGGCGATTTGGAATGGGGCAAGCGTCTCAAGATCGCCATACATTGGTCCCAGAGTGCCACGCTCTTTAGGCGAGCGCGATCGTCTCTTTCACGCGCGCAACACAGAGTGTGCGGAACGCCGTCATGGCTGTCAGGATCAGTCCTATTCCTGCGCTAAGGAGTTGCCAGAAGGTCAGCCAGATCGGGTCAACTTGGCCGTGATTTTCGAGTCCTGAGACTCGAATTGTGGTGAAGATAATCAACATGAGTGTGAGGCATAGAGAGCAGGCCAGAGCGAGCTTTTGCGTCCATTGGATTCGAATCTTCCAGGATAGGCGGATGGGGATGACCATGACCGAGACTACCATCAGGAATGGAATTGGAAAGGGGGATTTGGGGGTGAGGTATCATACTCAGCAGATCACCGATGATGTCTCGGATCATGATGGATAGCGCGAAGTCAATCGCCGCCTTCTCGCTTGGAGCCTGGCCAACTCGTACTTGCATAATGTCAACTCCGCGATCGGTATTTCGATTATCATTGAAAATTTTACTTAGCAGGTTGCGAACTTCAGCAGTGGGGGCAGGCAGGTACGGGAGCGGAGACACCATAAGCAGAGACTACAACATGAAAAGCCACAACGATCCACCAATATATGATCAAGTGAGGCATTTGGTCCATTAGTCTGCTGAACAAAGCTAAGAAATCGAACTTGACGGAGACGATCATTAGCCACGTAAATACTACGGTGGTAGCCTCCATTTTTCGGTAGTAGTATGCTCGATTCAGGAAGGTCTGATGGAATGTCGAAGTCTTTGTGTCCATCTGCCAAAGCTTTGAGCATGTACATGATATCCATGACACCGAATATTAACGCCAGAGCGCAGATCAGGCAGCAACTTCCAAAGATCAGAGGGCCATCGTCGACGGAGAATTGTTTCTGGATACGGAGGCGGATGTAGAAACGACTATTATGCTGGCTAGGGAGACGATGAGCAATGTTGGGGAACATAATGCCGCGTTCGAGCACTGCCCATACAGTCAACATCTTCGATCTGCCACAATTAGACCTGTCAACGGCAGTAAATGATAATTAAGAATGAGACGGCGTGATGGTGATCCAAACTCGCCACCAGACTCGCCAAAAGCGGGTGAAGTCTGGCCAAGTGTTTTTGGTGAAAATGCCATAACGAATCAGCCAGTCGCAACATCAGCCTTGAGGTGAACGCCAGTCGGTAACTTCCTACGGAAAGCTTACAGATAACATATGATAAGAATAGAGAAATACCTGGTCTAGAGAGCAATGAACGGACGTGACTCGACCACATCCGAAGGCTGACGCAGTGAGACGCAGATGATCATCCCATGGGTCACATTGTCAATTAACGCAACAGTAAGCACCGTCATCGAGCATCGTGCATACAATCATGGGCAGAGAATGAATATCAGAGAATGCAAGAAGCTGAGAAATGCACATGCACGACTCGCCATCTATCTTAGTATTGATCGCCCAGGTATTGCCTGTACGGGCCTTGGCTCTGCTAAGGTATGATACAGTAACGTAAATCCAAAGTTACAGTGGGCAAGGAGCGCACTCCTACATCCTCGGCTTTTCACATTTGGATCGCTTGACATAGATCATAGCGACTCTTAACAGTGTTCCTCTTCCTCTTGAGTTCATAGCTACCATCATTGATTACACGCTTCATGACCACGATGTGTCTCTAGCACGTGTGTGCAAGATTTTCCAGCGAAATACGGCACGAAAACAAACGAATGTGTATTGATACTGGGATGTGGTGTGAGTTCCCTTATCGTAAGACTAATTAAAAAGACGATGATTGAAGGGCAGTCATGGCCAACAGCGGCGAACATGGCAGAGCGTTCTGTCTCAAAGCAGACGACGCTCTAATCATTAGAGGTGAGAAGCAGAATTTTCCTCATCAAGCGCTCGCGACTACCTTACCGAACATGGTAAGTTGCCAGCACAAGTAGCCCTCCCTCTGTACCTAAGTTTCTTTAATAAATCGAGGAAAGACGCATCAATGCTGGGCACATGAGTTATATTTTTCCGAGGGGTGTAAAACGGAGAGTGGCAAATTTGGTGTTTATGTTGAGCAAAAGAAGAGGACCATCTTTCTCGGAACCGAGCTGTCGTTGGAATCCTAATTGATGATTTCACGGATCAAGGTGTACCATGACGCGCTATTAGAGCAGGAGTTGCAGCCAAGTACTCTCACCAAACCACCCAATGGCTACTTATGGCGTTCTCAAAAATCCCAGAATGTCACGCATCTGAGATCTCTCGCCCGGCTTTTCATCAATCTACACGCTTCTTGATTACCTTGCCATATAGATGAGCACTAATTAAGTCTACTAACAATAGAAAACTCACTCTCAAGTTGCAGGCTTTGCTCCTAGACTGTCAGGTAGCTGCCAGTCAGGTAAATCGCCAAAATCACTCCGACCAAAGGAGACTTGATCGAAAAGTGCCTATACCAATATCAATGAGCAAGGCCGAATACAGCTGGGGCTGGGGGCTTTCATAACTTACCCAATCAATATAATCCATGTCGTTGAAGATTGTGTTCAATTCCTGACCTGGAGTATTGATTCCATCCATATTCCACGAGAAAATGCCGGAAGAGCTTGCTGCTGTTTCCATCCCATTCGCTCCATTCACCGACATGTGTGATGCACTGGGCGCATGCTGAGCTAGGCTGCCTGGAGAGCACGGGATATCTGGTCTTGGTACTTTCAGGAGAACGACTGCGAGAACATTCGAAGCACGGCGTGCGTCTCGAGAAAATGCTCGTCGCGACATCCAAATACTATGTGCATATTTCAACGCGTCGTACTTCTTGGCTTGGGCCTCCAGAGCTTCTGGAGACAAGGTGGTAGATCTTGTGTAAGACTCGTATAGGTCAAGGCACGTGATCATGGCCCCCAGGAGGAAGTCGTGCAAAGCCAGACTTGAAAGCATGTACTTATTATTGCAGAATTTGCCTTCTGGCTCGAGAGCAGCATGCAACTCTGCTTGATATGACAAAATCTGCAGAGCTGCCTCTGTACAAGTCTTTCGGGAGTAGTCGAATGTTGGGTTCGATCTTTCATGGCTCAAATACTTCCGATGCAACATGCAGAGACTCTTCAGATACAGCAATTCGATGTGTAATCTATTCAAAATTACTGGGGCCTGATCTGTGATTGATAGGCTCAAAGATTTAATCCTAAGGCTGGCAGGTACTTCGGCATATCTCGCGTGAAGTTCGCCGTCGAGCTTCATGACGTCTTCATAGGGTGCGGTTTTGGGCGACAGCGCATACCGAATGACACGTCGAAATACTCTCATTATTCGGCCTTTGCAACAAGGGTAAAGCATTGGTGTTGGATCAGTGAGTGGCCGGGAAGGTGGGAGAGCCTTGCAGTCCTCGTCAAAGTCAGAATCGAATAGATTGCTCGGAGGCTCTGTGTCACATTCGTCTTCGTGTGTGATAGCGGGCAGTCCAGCCTGGGAAGAGAGTAGAATATCGAAGGCTTCAATCATCCAGAAAGTCCTTCGCCTCATCTCACCTTCGAACGGGGAAATTTTGGCAAGATGACGAGGATCCCGGTGGTACCCCATCCTCATAGCAAGGCGTGCACCGATTCCCATCATGATCCAGGCCTCCTTGTCTGGGTCCGTATCCGGGTCTTCTCTTTGCATGTATTTGCTGACTCCGTATAGAAGCACAGCTTCCACAGAGTACGGCCTCGCCTTTTGGTATCTACCAGTCACAAGAGCTTGGGCGGCTCGTGTGAGAAATGAGGGTCCCAAGGCCGGACCAGATGAGTCTTGGTGACAGACTTGGTCAATTTGAGACCCGATATGCAATGCAGAGAAGAGCATTGATATCCAAAGAAAAGAGGCGGAAGAGGGATCAGCCCAAAAGGCTTCGTACTAGAGGTTATGAGTACTTTTGCACAATACTGCGATAGGAAAGACATGCCTCTCGTAGAAATTTACTATTGTGAATGACGGCTGTAGGTGTTAGAAGATGAATGCATGTCAAAGGCAGCGGACTTACGTATTGCGGCGTACGTTGCATTGAAGTAGACCGAGAGTAATTTATCCACTGCAACCCTTGATGGTAGCGAGTTGCAAGCTTCTGTTAGTGTCAGCGACCGTGTTGTATCGAGGACAACATCAAGGCGATTCGGAACAGGCGTCGACATGATTGTCTCGCTGACTTCTTCGTCAGGTTCGAGCGCGCCTTGAATGTCACGAATCTAGGATGCGTTAGCTACAACTCGCGAATAAAACAATAGGCCCGCCAACATTTTCTAGTATTGTTGCCCAGTGGGTGGCACCAACGTAATTCATCTCTGAGCCACTTTGATTTAGATGCCCTCCCGAAGACTCTTTGAAGCTGTATGGAGGGCTGTGCACCGAACCATCAGCCCAGCAACGGTCAGCTTTCAAATTCCCTGGAGGTATTTTCTGGCTGCCATTCTCCGAGATTTGCTTGCTTGTTTGCATGAGATCGGTAACCAGTTCTTCAAGTTTTTGTAAGCGCAGCTGTGCTTCTGAGGTCTTGGGCACCCCTGCATAGCTATCGCGACTATTTCTGCTACTTTCTGAGTAGTTGCACGAAGCAGCATCAGCTCTTTTCAAGCAGGAACTACATGGGTTCTGTCGGTCACACTTTAGTCTGCAAATATTATGAGCCACCAATTAAAGGGAAGCAGCATGTAACTGACTTTCGATTTCGACAAGCCAAGCAGGATACAGGATGCCGGTTCCGTTTCGTTGGTGGAGATAGTGCGCTATTACTCACATGGCCGTGACTTGTGGAGGCCTTCTTCGCCACTCGGAAAACATGCTGGTGGGTAGATAAAGCAGACATCCTTGCCAGATAAATATGAGAATTAAGTGAAGTTGGAGTGACGAAATAGAGATCTTGATAATATCTGATAATTTTGATCAGGCCTAGCGCGCGAGACCTATCTACATATAGTAAGGTATCTAAGGTACCTAACAATGAGAACCTCGGCAAAGTTTCTGGCGAGCAACAGGAGCCGTGCTGACACCGCGCCATTCATTGGGATGGAGGGTAGGAGGACAGCTGACGCTACGTATCTCTTTCATTGTGTCTTCACGTAGAGGTGATTTGGACTGTCGGATCGTTGACAGGGTTCCTCGGGCGAGCAGTGTACCGTACTGCCATAGCTTCGCCCCCACCAACAATGGCTCCCAGCTCCAGCCTGCAGCTCCTCCGCGACAGGCTCGGCCTCTCAGGTCAAGCTGGCGTCTGGAAGTTCCTCGCTATCCTGTTTGCCCTTCTCAACTTGAAGAACCTCCCTTTCGCCTGGCATGTCAGTCCTCCAAATCAAGCCTTTACTCAATCCTTGCTGACTTCCTCCCAGACCCGCCTTCTCAAAGGCCTCTTCACCCACATCCGCTCCTCCCGCGTCCGCATCGCCTCCAAACAAGGCCCTGCCGCCCTCTTTCAACCCATGATAACTTCTTCACGCTCTGGCTTTCTCGAATGCGACTACAATCTCCATAAATCAAACAGCACATACTTCTCGGACTTCGATGTTGCGCGACTCGAGCTGCTTGTAAGTTTGGCTGGATCTGGCATCGAGAAGACGAGGCAAGAGCTAGCGAAGGAGATGGGGACAAAGGATCGATTTGGGATAATGCTGGGGGGTGTAAATTGTAATTTCCGCAGGGAGATCAAGCCGTACGAGGGGTTTGAGATTTGGACGAGGCTACTGAGTTGGGACCAGAAATGGTTTTATGGAATATGCCATTTTGTTAAAAAAGGGGCTGTGAAGCCGGAAGGGTATACGCTTCAGCCGTGGAGAAAGAGTAAGGCAACACAGGCCAATGAGAGTAATGAGAAGCTGGCCAATGGGGATGCTACGAAGTCGAGAACACATCCAGCAGTCTTTGCTTCCGGCATTGCCAAGTATGTGTTCAAAAAAGGCCGTCTTACTATACCGCCTGAGCGCGTCTTCAGAGCTGCAGGACTTCTTCCTCCGAAACCTGCGGATCAAGATACTCCGCCGGTCAGCATGACCCCGAATCCTGATGTCACCTCTATGGATGCAACGGCCGCAAGTCTTGCGGAAGGCTTGACTCCTGAGAACGCAGGGGAGATTATGGCTGCTTCGCTAGTAGCGAAGGAAGGCGATGGTGAATGGACTTGGGACAAGGTAGAAGCGGAGAGAAAGAGAGGATTGAAGATCGCCCAAATGTTTAATGGGCTCGATGCGCTGAACGAGGAATTCATCTACGAGGGAAAACCTGTGCTGGGAAGATATTGATCGATCCACTTTACTCACATATTCCATGGACACTGCATGCTACTGGCGCTTCGTTTAGGCTGTCGGAATACAACATAGATGGTCTGTCACTGGGCGGTAGAATACAGGTAACACACTAATAGAGTTCTACATCTGCTCGGCTCGCCATGTGTGCCGGGTTATCGCAGGCGCGCACACCTTCCACCACGTGACTTCCTTGCAAGGTACGGTGCCCCAGTAACAAATACTACTTTATAGCTCGAGAAAAAGGAACGTCGTTTCAATCTCATCTCTATTTTCTCCATGGTTCTGCTTCTCTTCAGTCCGATCGATTAGCCAACCCCGCATTACATATATGCTCAATTTGGCCTTTGCATTTTCGACGTAGCCATGCCCTTACATCTACGAGAGGTGTTCTAATACCATCAACGAAGCTATTAAAAGATTCAGGGGCCCCGCGTTGGCTGCTTAAGCATATATGGTTTTGCCTGTTATGCCAAGATGAAATTCTTTTTTGCGATTTGTGCCAATTTGGCGACATTTGCTACTGCCGCAGTTCCACGATACAATGGTAGAGCTTTCGATGGCATGCTTAGCAAGCGTCAAAATAGTGTGTATAAGTCCTCATCGAGTCTTGTCGTCGATTTGGGCTATGAGCAACACATGGGAGTGCAAAACGCCTCAACTTGTTTGGACACTTGGAAGGGGTAACAGGATTTGCTTTCCAATTGACTAGAAGAGTGCTGGCACTGGATCGGTCATGCTGCAATCCAAGGCTTTTGGTGAACATGTTGGTGACTCGCTCTTTAGTAATTTGAGTGGGCCTTCGTAAATTGATCCCTTTTAGGTATTTAAGCAGTGGTAAGGTCCTTGCGGCGTCTCCACACTTGCCAATGTAGGACCGCTATGCGGACTTCGTATCCTCACAATTGTATTATGCGTTTGCTTCGGCAGCAGGCTATTTCGGACTGCCAGCTCTTCTGCAGAGCAATATCAGCGCATCAAGCTGCCAGTACCTTGTTGGAAAAGATATCGAGAAGTTGCAAAATGCCAGTGCGACAAATTCTGGATCTTCGAGATTTTGCACTTGGGTTTTTTTACCAGCGACGGACGGTGTGTTTGTCCAGCAATTGCCATGTCAGCAGCTTTTGAAGAAGCGGATCAAGGTTAACCGCGTACTCGTAGGGGTAAGTAGCTAGCTATTCAGAAAAGGACTGTTGTGAAGCTAACATCCTGCAGAACAACGCCAACAAAGGACCAGGCTTCATTCCCCAAAATATAGTAACAAAAACCAATCGCGGAAACTTCCCCTACAACACCTTCCCCCTCTTCACCGACGACGATGTCTCCCAAGCCCTTCTCTACTACCCCTCCACCAACGCCTCTGTAAATCCAATCGTCCCCAAGTTCGCCACGTCCGGCGACAGCACACCCACCGCCCTCAACGAAAAGACATTCGGCCAGGGCAAACAACAACGCGCCGACAAAGTCTGCGCAGAAACAACCTTCGTCTGCCCTTCGTACTGGTTCGCCGAGGCTTTCACTTCTACTGCCCGCGAGAGGTAGGCGTATAAATACCAGTACAGCGTTCATGCCGCTTAGCACGGCTCTGACGTAATTTCCTACTTCGGCCCACCAACACCGAATCGAGGCCCAGATTTCGACAAAGCCTTCATGACCATCTGGGGTAACTTCATCACACAAAATAACCCCTCCATCCCCTTTCCATCACCAACGGCACAGGTGATGGTAGCGCGGTGACCGATTGGCCTGTCTGGAGTCTGGGGCGCGCGGGGCCGCAGATAGTAAACCTGAATGAGAACAGCCATTTCAGGCAGGCGATTTGGCGACTTTTAGTGTGGGAGCCCGAATGTTACGGGATTGGAGGGGCCGGGATCCAGAAATCAAATTAGTGTTGTTGATGCGTATACGTGGAGAGCGGAAGGGGGGTTCGGTGGTTGCTGGAGGAATATCGGAGCGATTGTGCCCGAGTTATGGTGTGGAAAGCGGCAGGCTCAGACTCCATGTTTAGGGAGATTAGGTTCTTCGGGAATCTTCCCTAAATTTTTCTATGCCGATCCCTTTGCTTACGAAAAAACCTCTCGATCGGATGTATTCAATGGAGTTTAGGCCATCGCTGCGGGTGGAATTGCCTTGGCTTCGTCACCACCATGTCGAGCGCTCGACGCAGGTGAGAGATCTAGTAGAGGTCAAATGCATCCCATTTTGTGTCCCGTGTCGCTGCTTCGCCCTCCATAATGCCAATCCCATAACACATGCCAAGGAACGGTTATTCAACCTGGACCTTATTTTTGTATCTTAGCCAGAGGACGGAAGAGGCTGTGCTAATCCTAGCAAAACGGAGCGGATGATGCGTGGGAGGGATGAGCTGAGAAGGGGAGCTGTGGGTTTGGGAGCATTACGGCTATGAGGTAAAATGCAGATCACTTGCCATGATGAAGAAGATCTAGTAGAGGTCGACTGTCGTATCTGGCATCACCGCCTCGTCGTCCATGACACCGTGCAAACAGCAGGCCCCAACATATGTATAATCATTCCAAAGCATACGAGGTTGCCAGTCGTTAATGGGTCAATAGACTGGGCGGAGGGCAAGAGTGACCTTGCTTCCTTTTGCGATAAGTATTCGATCTCTTGACGACTCGCATGTGACGCCATACCCAGAAGAACCCGAGGGGTCACAAAACTTCTGTTTCTCTAGATGATTTCATGGAAGTATATTTGTAATTTGGACAATTCATTTTCATTTTAATGATCCGTCTTGCGATTCTCGGACACGATTCAATCCCACCACCTCTGCACAGCTTTGATGTTGTCGGACGAGATTCTTCTTAATTCTTCTCTGACTGGATGGAAGACATCCCTGAACACCATCCTCAGCAGCGTATGCATATCTACAGGCTCTTTGACTCCAGCGAGCTCTCGCCGTTGCTGGATCTTAACAGCAATATCTTCCGCCTCGTCATTCTTTATGATAATCCCAACCTTGGAGACAAATCCAACCATGGCTACCTCTATTGTTAGTGTCTGCGAATTTCGTGGTTGTCATCTCGTGCTGCTGTCCCTTAGACGCGTTATAAAAGGAGCTAGTAAGAAATGTTTCTTGACTCTGGCTCCGGTCACACGCCCAAGACACGATTTTCAAAGGCTTTGGATTACTAGTTCCGACTGTTTTGAATAATAGATCCAGTGATAGACTCTTCGAGGACACTGCTGATGTTGCCTGTCGTACAGAATCATAGTGGTCACACGATAGTCCGGTAACTCGACCGGAGAGTCCTTTGAAAAACGCCTAAGACCATAGATATGATTATGAGGGTCTTCATTTTCTCGGATCCTGGAAGCGAAACAAAGCGGTTTAAGGCTCAGATGACCGGACTGATACCCTTGCATCAATAATGGAAATTCTTCTATGGTAACAATAGCAGCGTAGAGGTCTTGATAAAAACGAGACTTTCCATGCCCTAATGTCCCCATGAGGTACAACAGCCAGATATGTGCTCGTTGAAGGCCCGTGAAGCGAGTAAGAATAGCGAAAGAGGTACCTCATGCGTACCGATAATGTACTGAGGCAACAGGCGACCGAATACGTGCTTGGAGGATCCAAACCCGACGCCACCATGGCCGAGCAAGTATTGCGGTAAGTAGTCTCAGGCTCTGTACCAGGCAGGCAAGACTTTGACCCCCATACTTGGAGCAACGCTAATGAATGGCATTTCACGGAAGTGCCTATCCTCTGCTTGAAGCTTCAACATATCAAAGGCACCAAAAACTTCAATGTCAGTCGTTACAGTCCCCACTGATTTGAAGGGCAATGGAGTCGCAAATATAGATGGCCTTAGAGGAAGCTTTCAAAGTGCTCAATATCACTACTCTTGTACCCCACGAGATCTAGATCCACATCGCCGCTGCCAGCTTAATGTTGTATTTCTTCGATCTCTTCAAGCCAAACGTGGAGCTCTTTAGCATTCCTGTAGACGTCATCCATAATGCTGGGGTGAGCCGATCGTTCAGCCAGGTCGTTCTGGTTGACACAAACTCCATCAGCCCATACAATCCAACGTACGTTGGTCTTTCGGAGATGCCAGAGTACCGTATGGAAACTAGTCGTGAGGATCATCGCGCCCTCGTTGACAGTTGTCTCCTTATTGAAGATTGGTTAGCCCCACGTATAAGACAATGATTCGTATGCTGGCTGATTATCTAGGGAGACGGTGCTCGAGATACATGCGGGTGGATCATCAGGGTCACCGGGAATTAGAGTGTAGAAATGGATCTTGCGTCGTTGGGAATCGAGCTTGTCGTACGAGAAGGGAGCCATTTCCCTTGAATCTCGATATGGCGACAGCGGCGAAGACATTGGGGCCAATCGACAATAACGAGATTTCATGGGCTTCCTTGCTCACTGAGGTTGACAAAAAGCGGCAAGTAGCATCAATCACAAATGGGACTATGGCGACAACCGTTATCACGTATGTTGATGTTCCTGAGTACTTTCGACCAGAGAGATAGGTTCTAGTCGCAGCACTCGACAAAGGAGCCAGTACTCTGAGCTGTGCTGTAGGCGAGATGATCGAGCTGGCTCTCCGAGGTCGGTTGAATGTTGCTTTCCAGCTCGACGAAATGGCCAGGGAGGTAGCTATCGTCGTCACTTCCTGATAAGGCTCAGGCTGAGTGTCAAGAGGGGAAATATCCCATTGGCGGAGAATCCTTATGTAATTAGTGTCTGGGCAGCGTGCCTTTCTTTGCCACTTATTTGTTAGTATTCTAGCATCCTGAATATCATATATAGTTGGCTGACAGATAGCTACCAGTGATGAATCAACTTGTCCTACATATGTTGAATAGTGCTGCTGAGCCATATTGACGGCTTCCTTCCATTCCTCCTAAGAGGGACTGAGTCCAATAGAGCACACTAGAAAGCCGCGTATGACGCGACGCGCCTTCTTGGCAAAATCTCAGTCTGTTGACTCGGCTTCAACCATTTGCCAGTCACCGTTGCCAGCAGCAGGGACGACTGTGTATTGTCCAGTAAGCTTCTTACCTGATTTCTCCTTCGTCAGAGCGCGGCTGCGACAATGGAGCGCCTCCCGATCGAGATCACTCACATGGTCTTCGCCAACCTCAAAGGCAGACCGCGAGGCATTGCACGCTTGCGTCTTGTCTGCAAGACTTTCGCGGCCATCGGGCTCCACTATCTTGTCCCTGAATTGCACTTGATCTTCATATCCGGCAGTTTCGAGCGCTTGCGCGAAATTTCTGAGCACCCTATCATCAGTCAGCACGTCGAGACGCTATTCTACGAGGCCGATACCCTTACCAGCTACGAGACTATGAGACAATGGAAAAATAGCATTGTTGTTCCTCCTTGGCTGGAGAGCATACCAGGTGACCAACTTGATCCTCCCTCCGCTACTGCCAGTGAGCGTGAACATCGTGCCTATATGCGAAACATCCAAAAGCTACGTGCAGGCCCGCGCTATACACAATCAGAGAAGCATTTGAAGTTTGTATACGAGACGTATCGGAACTACTTGTCCGACCAAGCCAAACTGCGGGCGTGCGACTACAATGCGGAAGTGATCCGTGAAGCCATGGCGCGAATGCCAAACCTCAAAGAGATCGCTTTGTCGATGGAGTATTGTCTGTACGAAGGACGCAGTGGGGTACTTGAGCGAGCCTTTGCAAACGTATACCAATCAGCGTTTGGGGATGATGGGCAAAGTGAAAGCTGTGGGGTCCCACAGATGCGGTCATTACTGCTTGGTGCAAGTCATGCTGGTCTCAAGCTCGAAGTTCTTCGATGTGGCATTGTGCATTGGGAGATCTTCAGACAAGATACAGAGGTCTTCGCACAGATGCGGAATGCTGTACGAAACCTCAAAACCTTACAGCTGCACATTACGACACGTATCTCTGACGAAGAATTGGCGTACGAAGACGGAGACGACTACCATTCTCAGATCCCAGCATGCGCTAAATACCTTAAGGAAAGTGGACGTATGCGGGAGCTCGTTACTGCGGCGCCGAATTTAAGGTCTCTCGATATCACGTTCGACTGTCAATATCCATACCCCCCAGCAGGCTTAAAGGAAAGCGTTGGAGGCCTCACCTGGCATTCCTTGAAGAACGTCGCATTTGGTATCGTAGAAACGACCGAAGACGAGTTAATGGACTACTACACTAGGCACGCAAGCACTTTGGAGGCTGTCAGATTAGACACCATCAAGCTGACAAAGGGGTCGTGGCCTCGCTTGTTTCAAAGGATGCGCAAAGCCTTATCCCTCACGGAAGCTCTCATATGTGGTCACGTCACTTCTGACAACCCATTTGAAGAGTTTAATTTCTATTTCCCGGTACTCGGTGATGTGGTGGAAAAGTATTTGATTGCAGGTGGAGACGGCCCACTGCTGGACTTGGATGCTTTTCTGGGTGATACAGACTCCGAACTAGAGCCAGTCTAGAAGCGTACATGATATGAGCTCTCTGGATCGCACAAGGCTTCTGGGGAGGAAGCTTTGGTTCCCCTAACCGAAAATGGCGGTATCAAGCGCCTCAATGACGATCGGTCATCGGGTAATGTATCTTGGAAGCTGTTGCATACTAGCACGTCTCCGGATTTTCTCAGCATTGTTCTTTAATAGGCAACCAAGGACATGTGACATTGAATGCAGGTAGCTTCAAACATATATGTTCAGAAAAAGTGAGCAACATTGCCAAGGTCTGAATCAGATCGGAAAATATTTACATGGCAAACGCTCGCCATGCTCCTCGCGCAAATCAACCTGGCTTGCTTCCAGAAAAAATAAGTGGCAAATGTGTATCATTGACCAACAACCCCTGGATCGTATCCAAAGCCGCCAACTGCTGTCCCAAGCCCTGCGTACCATCCCACCCACCCACATACGACTTCGTACCGCAAGCACTCGCATTATTCCCCGAGCAAGAGGCAGCAGCAGCGACAGCAGACGGCGTTATCAGATTGAACACTTGCTCCTTCAAGCTCGGCAGGAGTCGGGTACTTGAGCAGTGCAAGTGACCGCCACCCACCTGCAGCACCCCTAAAGATCAACCCCATACCGCGCCAAGGACCCAGGAGCTCTAAGGGATGAAATTCGAATTTTAGTGTAAACACATTTCAGTATAACAACCACAATCAAAGCATGTCAAGAGTTCAGAGTCTTTCTGGACTCAGTCACTCCTTGATCAAGGTTCATCTTTGGTATCGACAGACAAACCGCTTTCTCTTCAGTGTCTATTTGCTGCGCTTCCTGGGCCTTCAAGTCCTCGCGACTGCTACTTTTAATGTATACTGAGTACCGACACACAAAGCTCTGCTCTTTTGCGTCTGCTTGCTGCCATTTTCTGGGCTTGCAGCCATCGCCAGGGCCATATCTTGCGCGAAGGATCTTGATGACAGCGGTCTTCATGCCTCTTCGAGAACTCCCTCTCGGGCTACCATGGCGTGTTGCTGAGCGTATACTACAATCCAAGATGTGGCGAGATTAGCTCTTTAATTTCTCGCAGATGGGCTTAATACAATATTTTCGTGCTCCCTTCAGACATTAGGATAATCAGGCGAGATCCAACTTAATACTCATGCGCGTCTTGTTTAAATATCGCTTAACACTGCTCGTAATCAGTCCGGCGACTCATGGACCTTGAAAAGCAGCAAGGCTTTATATCATTAGAAGCTTGTTGTAATTTTTTATAAGTGGTAACAGATTGCCAAAAGTAAACCCCAGAAGATCTACCCCCAAACTGCGTTAGAGGCTGAAGGTTGTGCGCAAACTACCCAAGGCTGAACCCATGCGTTTGTGGCTTTTACTGCTAGAGAAAGAATTCAATTGCAGTGTCCGGGTAACAAAATTACTTATATATACTTCAAAATAGCGTTGGAATCATGCATACGGGCATGGTACATAAGTACCGGTGCATAGAAATCTGTTGAGAGTTACCTTAAGAACTTACGCTAACTCTTAACAGTGGTCTAGCTCTCCAAAATTGCTCCCAGCGGAGCATTCGATTCACGTAAGCTTATGTTCAAAACACATTTACTAATTTCAAATCTGCCAATTGGAGTTCAAGTAGTAATACCTTATCACAGGTTGGATCCCTCCAGGTCGCGTTGGTGTTGTAGGAAACAAGGAGATCTCACCTGCAGTCCAGCATCAAATCGACGACGTTCACGCGAAGGAATATTTCAAATCTTCCCACCCCAACAAATTTACAACTTATAAATATATTTACTTCCTATCACGACCAAAATGTAAGTATTGCCCCAATATTCCTTCCAGCACTCCAGAGCCTCTTCACAGATTTCTACTTTTTTTTGCTTTTCTACAGCGTGTGCGATACTTTTATCCTTGCAAAAAGCGAGAGCCTCATTGGCTGTCTCAATGATGTTGTACAACCTAGATCCTCCTAAAGCGGGGTGAGAAACGGGTAATTGACTCAGGGACCTTGGAAGGGTTACAAGGCCGTGAGTATCGGAGGTTGCTTGCAATGATTGATCACGGCGCAATTATGAAAGCAGTGCTCGCCTGCCTGGTTCATTGCAAATGTGCTCCCTATCAAGTGACGAAAGACTTGAATAGCACATGACCTCGCGCATCAAACGATTTCGTGGAAATAATTATACTCCTATCAGAGCATTTCAGAGCATTGTTCGCAGGGCATGCTTCGATCTTCTCCTTGCGTCACTCGCTTGTCTGCTGACTTCCACCGCCATCCGCATCAAAATAATACAGCGGGTCCTTCACCAGCGCACGGACAGACACCACGCCCAAGCTGCCTGTTCTGATCTTGATAATTGGATACATGTCGACCTTGAGCCCTAGCGAAGCATCAGTGACGTAGGCCATGACGATGGTGTGAAGTCGTTGTTGGGAATTGGTTAAGCTTGCTATATTCGCGCTCGGAGGTGTTCGGTAGTCACATCATCGAAGTCAGAAGAAATTCTTATCGAACTTTCTCTTGCCTCATTGAACCCTATTTCTCCTTTTTTGAGCGTCTTGCGAACGTATCGACAAGTTTCCGTTTAAAAGATGCCTAAAGAACCAGCTTACGACATTGAAGGATGGAGTACAGTCAGGCTCTCCCAAGGATACGCCCAGATTGAACGCCTGACAGTCCCACTGGCCCTTAAACTTTTGAAGCGACTTCAAGATGATGATGATCTTAGTATTTCCGACGTCGAACTCTTCGACAATGGCTGTGGTACCGGTGCCATGACGGTTGTGTTGAAGAAATACTTTCCCAATCTCCAGATCCATTCCACAGACGCCTCATCTGGCATGATCGAGACTCTCAATACTCGTGTGAAGCATGACGGGTGGAAATATATTACGACTGGCGTCGCCGATTCACGGCCCCCTGACAACCGTTTTGGCTACGTCTTTTCGACTTTTGTGATCTGTCTTGCGCATGAGCCGGATCTCATAGCACTTGAAATGTATCGAGTTACAAGACCCGGAGGAATTCTGTGTCTGGCTGTCTGGGCTGATCTGGGGTTCGGATATTTCAACAACCCGTGGACGAAAGCTTGCAAGCAGCTAGACTCGAAATATCAACAGCAACGGATCGTGGACGATAGCTGGACGGCCGCGGAGCAATTGAATGCGGGACTTAAGAAGGCCGGCTTCAAAGACGTTCACTTGACCACTGAGAAGGGCCTCTGGCAATGGGAGAGCTACGATGAATTGACTAAGTATTTCTTAGAAGGTGGCAATCCCGGGAATGAGAGGATGCTTGATGCCTGGAGAGCTCTTGGTCGGAATGTTGAGGAAGTCAAACCTCTCCATAAGCAGATTGTTGAGGAGGACTATCCCCTCCACCGGCAGAGGGCTCCTTTATAGGGCTGAGTCCCGCCGCCAAGCCAAACGAGCCCTCTTTCTGCCGGTGGAGGGGATAGCCAGGAGGATGGGCAGCTTAGAGGCTCTGTACCGGCTCACTTGGTAACGGCTCGTAAATGAGATGTTGTGACGGGTCAAAGGTCGAGAATTTGGACGACAGTTTGCCGTAATTGCATGCTCCACAGTGCCAGAGCAGACAATCGCGAGCGGCAACACCAGTGGATTCAATACCGTATTTTATACTGCCAACTCACATCGCTCTACCGATAAATGTCATGTGCCTTGCAATCTGCAGATGAATCATACATAGCTCACAATCAAAGGGGAACCTCAGAGGGGGCAAGATTAGTGTATTCGATTTGCTCAGCATTCGAAGGACCATTTGAAAATGGCCGCCGAGTGCCCTCAGTTGATCCAGGGAAACGACTATCCAAAGTCTCTTGGGAGACTTTCGATTTCGAGACAGGCCGACTTCCGAACTAGTCTGACGCCTGTGAAAATAAGACGTTGTAGCTAATACAATTACTATGAACCTAAGTACAAAGGAACGGTCAAAGCTCTAGAGTCAATGTGTCAGCTGAAGGGTCAAATCCTGATTGTTTCGTTGTCAATGCGCCACAATCCTCCCACGGTGAAACGTGTCTTTGACGTCCTTTGTGCATTGTCGAAGACGTGTCCATTCCTTCGACGATCTAGGTAGATCCCTTCAGATAGTATAGAGACACCATGTCTTCGTGACTCTTCCTTGTAATCATTTTAGAAATTTTGGCTTTTTTCTTACCTACTAGCAGAGCCACATTAGCTTTTTGAATCTCACCATGTCATGTATCTTCAGTTTTGAACTCGAAACAATACCGGGAAGCACAAAAGAGCTATGTCTGCAGCACCCTTGGTTCGCCACCCTAGTGAATGATCAATCTCTGCACCCAATCCGAACTCCCGGTCGACAGCCTGAACCAGGTACACTCTGCCCCTTATTTTCCCAAACCCTCAACACCGAGCACACAGTAACAGCATGCCAATCATTCTACAAAGCGCCCGCCGCTCTCACAGTCTCCTTTCAACAGACTCCCCTGCAAAAGTATTTGGGCGAACTTCAATCCTTTTACTCCATCGGCAGCGGCTTAGACGGCTACGAAGGGATTTGCCATGGCGGTTTCCTATCAGCGACGCTCGATCATACCATGGCCGTTCTTGCACGCGCGTACCCGGGTGGAAAGGATGCTTATACTAAGTGCTTGCGCATCGAGTTCCAGAAACCGCTAAGGACGCCGGGAGCGGTGCTTTGTCGAGCGTGGATGACGAGGGTTGAGGGGAGGAAGATGTGGGTTGTTGGACGCATCGAGGATGAGAAGGGGGAGTCGTATTTGACTGCCGAGGGATTGTTTTTGAAGGGTGGCCAGGTGAAGCTTTAGGTGTTTTGTTAGGTGACATCGGGTGGGCTTTTTGAAGGGCTGGGATCTTTCAGAAGATGCTTACGATGCTGAGACGGGCCTGAGAGTATTCAATAGCTATACCCGCGAGGTGGAAGGAGATATAGAATCGGAGGAATTATGGACCACTTGACGCCAGCTTCATCTTGATACATTGAGGCCGAATCCCAAAGGATCTTGATTCTCGCCAGACCACTGTCACAACGAGCACATCCTCATTTTGGAGGAATGGCTCAATTGGGAAATACAAATGGACAGTCCTTCGTCTGGAACAGGGTCGAGAAAAGGTGTCATATCAGCGATAGTTGTACCCTTAGAAAAAGATACATGTCTCGTCTGAGGTCCTGAATATCGTTTACTTATCCCCTGACCTCAAATTCATCAGGGTACTGGATCTTTCTAGATGAGCCTTTCAACCCTGGGCTGTGACATTTGAAAGCCTTGGAGGGCCGTAGGATCACGGTCCAAGGTCACAGCAAGATTGCTACCAACGATAGATGCTGCGGTAAGACTTCAGACTATTTGTGTTCTCTCGTGATAGTATCCATTATTACACTCTTCATCCGCAGGCCTCTCGTGAAGTGGAATATTGAAGAAGCTGACAGATCGGAATCAAACATATTCTGTACTTGGGAGAAGCTCAGTCCGCTCCAAAAGGGAACATTTGCTCCATACTAGTGGAGCTAAGCCTATCCAAGCCAACAAATTCTATGGATCCAACTTCCAATCCCTAGTGAAAACATGGCGAAAGGATACAATACCTCTAACTTCAAGCCTTGATAATTGTACACATCGGCTGTTTTAGCTTAGATGGTCGCTGAAACATTTATAGATAAGCCTTTCTTCTACAACTCTGCCTTATGGTACTTTCCCGTAAGGCTAATCGCTGTTGAATTGTGGTGATTGTCGAGAGGCTACGTTGTGGTTCTTCGCCCCCACCAAAAACTGTAGGTCCTGTTCTCAATATTGATACGGTACATGCGCGTCAATAGCTCACGGTAACCCAATCCTAAATACCGTACAAGCTTCAAGGCGTATAAGGGTAAAAACCTCCAATTTAGAGGTCCATGTTTGGTGGAGAGGCTGTCAGGGTCAGGTCGATTACCTTGGAAACTTGTCAATGATTGACAATGAATGACATCGAGGTGCGGAGACTGGAGAACATCCAGCGTAACAAGGACCACTTGAAGGAAATAGGAATACTGTACACCCCTGAAATCGCTACTCGAGACCAAAAGAAAAACCCGCCGGCCAAAAAGCGAAAGCTCGAGCAGCCTGCCCTCCCTCCCTCGCGATCGTCAGCACGCATAGCCTCTGCCCCGGCTCGACCCTCTTACAATAAAGACGAGAAAGACGAAGCTGGCGTACCAGTGAAGAAGGGCTCCAAACCAGCCGCTAGAAAGAGCAAAGAGCCAATCGTAAAAGCAGAAGAGATTGCAGAACTTCCCGCGAAGGACATTGAGAGCAGACGTGCCGGATGGACAGCATGAGACGCTACAGCACCGCCACCTACGCATGATGACGAGTCTACGTTTCATTTTTAGGATCAGCCCACCTTCACGCCCAATAAGTCACCTGAGGAGATGATGCGTGAAGGCTGCTTTGGCGGCTCGTACTGGCGGTCACTCTACTTGCGAAGATTGGGAACTACAGTTGCCGACGATTGACAAGAGCTGCCAGAGTCGTGGATCTCTGGCCTCCATTTTGGGAAGTTCTTGACCTCTCCGAGCTACGACCCAGAAGTGAACAAACACAAGGTGTCCAGTGGACAGACCATAGAACAATGGGAAGCTGCTGGCTGGATCAATCACACATGTGATGTCCGAGGCTGGTTCCAATGGTATTGTCGCTTCTACATGGGTCGCAGATGCGAGGACGATGAAAGACAGATAAGCAGATGGCGCAAGTGTGTGGGAGAGACAGGGCGTTGGAGGAGGATGCTGCTCAAGAAATCCGTGTCCACGGGAATTAGGGAGGTCTTTGATGACGGAGAGGAAGAGGAGGGCAATGACGTGAGTCCGGTCATGCACCAGACTTGTCATCACTGGGCGTATGAGGTGAGGCAAGGAGACCTTGACAGGTTTCAGGCTACAGCATCATGAACCAGGAGCGAGCTTATGGGGAAAAGGATGTCTCAAGCAATAGCTGACGTAGTTGAGATACTCCTCAATGTCAAGCCACGCGACCGGGCCCCGCTCTTTTCAACCCGTAGAACGATGTTCTTCGGCCCCATAGAATCGAGCTTGCCTCCTAAATTTTGCAGTGACGAAGTGCATAATGATTGATACCAGCATCAACGGATTGCCAACCAATATGGTCCGAGGCTAAGCAAGACCTGGTACCGTTTCGCGCGACCAAAAGAATCGATCTCGTATACTCGTAGCTCGCGTCCATGGGGTGGTGTAAGCGACCGCACTCTCGCTGTCGAGAGCCCCTGCAACCCATCTCAACCGATACAATCTCCCAGATGGCGCGTTCTCCATTATGCAGATAGCCGTCCAATAAATACGAAGATGGAAGCTGGGTGGGAATTGTCCATGCACGAACAGGGGATTGACCTGTTCACTACTAATCGTAATTCTCGTCACGCATCAGCTTCTTGCCATTCAAAATCTCGAGTCGCCAAATGCTAGCTCAAGCTCCCTGAAATCTTTGTCTATTTGTCATGCGATGGATTCGGTTACCCGTTCAGTTGTTGAGTACCAAAAGTGACTTTCCTACACCATCCGTTCCATGTCAAAAAATTAGCCAAGTCCAAGTACTACACGAATACATTTTCCTTGGCAAGCATTGGTCCGATTCGATGCCGTAAGTACCAGGTGCGGAAATGTCTCAATTTGACAGATTTCAATCCCCGTCTTGTACGTGGAAATCCCTTAGCCGATCCCCAGACTTTGAGCACCAAAATTGAATGTAAGAAGGTATTCGTGACGGATCACTAGGGATTCTCGGCCCTTTGAAGGTCCTTACGGGTCCTGCCTGTCAAGCACGGTTTCGTAGTGGGACTAAAGAGGATCATTTGACTCGTATGGCGTGGCCATGTAGGTCAATTGTCGAAGGAGGTGCTGAATAAAGAAACAGTCAGCAATCGGTGGATCTTACCAACTTTCATTGGAGCAGCTCTGGTAACAGAAGATCCCGTTGCTGTTAATGTTTAGTATTTGCCGGCAGGACACTCCGGATTCGAATACTTAAAGCCGCTGGGGTAGCGGAAGCTTGATCTATGGTCATCGAAAGTAAATGAGCCAGCAAATCCAGATACCTGAGAGCGTAGCGAAAACTTTGGGGCTGTGCACTGATTTCGTACTAAAAGACCTTATCCAGCAGAACGCTTCCAGGATGGACTCCACATCATTCTTCTTGGACTCGGATTATATTGTAGGCTCCAGCTACCATAAATTGGGTTCCATGCGCATCGTGTAGGCCAGCCGGTTTGATGCCATGCTTGGGCTGACGATCCAAAGCATTGGGATCGTCAAGATGAATCTGTACTTTGGAGTCAAGCACAATCTGACGTCGTACGCTTCGTTCAAACTGTTGGTTCTTTACTGGCTGACGTCTAATCATCATTCTCTGCTGCAAAAGGCCTCCATGCTGCTCGTCGGTATCTTACATAATGCTAGCAGACACTGTGGCGTTTGTACTTTGCCTGATAAGCATATCTGTCATCTCCGCTCTCAATGCCGGTGCTATCTCCTGCAAGTAGCCGCTGAGTACAGCTCTCGAGAGGAAGTGGTCATTCTAGTGGATATTCATTGGCTGTGAGAAGTGAATGAAGCCCATTCTCCTGTCCCCGCCATTCTCGTGTTGCATTAGCTTCCGGCGATCAAATTTCTCAAGTAACAGCACCGCAGAAGAGTCAGCAAGATACGCACTCTGTGTTATCATAAAACGCTGGTCTCATCGTAGCTCTATGTAAAAGTCAAGGCTGAGTCTATTGGGATCCTACAACCTACTGCTGACTTCACTACCACGGTTTCAGCATGGAGGCCCTTTGTCCCGCGCCTATTCGCGAAGTGGCACCGCACATTCCCAAGCCAACAATCAGCAACGAGGCCCGAAATTGGAGCAGCAATATCAATAAGCCTATATGTTTCGAATCCTATTCGGCATACATCAAATACCATATGGACCATGAAGGGTCCGGCATAGATCTTGATCCTCTGTACAAATACGTCGAAACTTCTCGCAATCTTCAGGAGAATCACTATGACCTATGCTACCTAATGGAAATCTTACGAGGTGAAGGTCCCGAGGTCGCTTTAGGCCACCGGTATCAGGGTGGATGGAGCCCAGAATTTTCGAAGCTCTTATGCAGGCCAGGAGACAATGCCATCGTACAGATTGTGCTATGGCTGACTCCTTGGGGTCGACATCCTGATATACGATTTCTTGATTCGGTTGGCTTGCTTTTACACATCCATCCTAGATTTTTTGATGACCTTTTCTGCGACCGCGATGGTTTCGATGATAGGCTTTACAAAACACGCACGACCCCATTTCAAAAGCCGGATCATGTCCTCCTAGGTGATACAGTTGCTACCATAATACACCATCCGGTAGGCAGTGGTGAGACGGCTGTCGTCGTCATTGCAAGCGCCTTTGATTGGCCCAGTCACGAGCTCCGATGCGTCATAGACCGAGATACCATTCGACAGGCTACCTCTCTAGCTGGGCAGCAAGGGCGAGCCCATGGAACAACATGTTTCCCGATGTATCCCAGAGATACCAATATCTGGCGGCAAATCTACATGGAATGCTTGCGGCATCTATGTAGACAGAGAGGCTTTTCTTGCTCAAGGGATAACTCTCTATCCTCTCTTGCGCTAATACCTCTCTTGAGGCTTGATCACATCAGACTACAGGACAAACATCAGAGAACACACGCGGAATTTATGAAGGTGTTTCGGGATTCTTCGCATGAGGATTACGAATTGCTATACTTCAGTCAACAAAGATTTCGTCGTCAAATCGAGGAATCAGAGGCGCAAGAAGAACATTTGAACGCATACATCTCTGCACAATACCATCCAGGACGCTGGAAAGGACGAGCGGCTTATCGGGAAATCAAGGAAGCACATGGACGTGTGGTGCGTCAAGCACGCCGACTTGATAAGGAGATCCAAGAGTTTATACAGCTCTTCACTGGAAGACTAGCCCTCCTTGAATCAAGCGAGTCCATCAAAATGTCTTCGTTGCAGATCCAGGAGTCTAAGAGAGGTTAGTCATACATACTCTTTCATGCCGGACCTTGACTAATGAGAGCTCCAGCCAAACTTTGTAAGTGTGATCGAGAGAGTAAATGTTTCACGGTTTTAGACTGACTGGTCGCAGTTGCGGTACTCGCTTTCATCTATATACCGGTCAATCTTGCAACGTCCATATTCGGTATGAACATTCAACAGCTTAATCGAAGTGGGCAGAGCCTTTGGGTGTTTCTCTGTACCGCTGGGGTCGCACTCCTGCTGACAGGAATGCTGTGGTACTGCGCTGAAGAGATAAGCAAGTACAGAGCGTGGACACAGCAGTTGATTGACTGTAAGAGGGAACGACTAATTTCTGCCCAAGGGGTGGCACCGGAAATACAAAAGCATGGTATATTGGTAAGATTCAGCTTGCTTCTGTGGCTTGTGCGCAGGGGTCAGTGGCCGTGGTCGTGGCGTTCTGGTGCATGGTTCCATATACTTATAAATAGCGAACGACTACCCGAAGTTGAGGAAAACCTTGGCATAGGCCTCCGCAGACAATTTCCGAATGAATGGCCTCTCTGGCAGGTCCCTGCAGGTCAATATGTCTCCAAAGCGATGCGAGACGATTGCATTGACTACACCCCATGGAAAGCTGCAATTTACTGGCCTGTGCCGACCCTTCGCGGGAATCGTTCCAGGACCAAGTCGTCTTCTGGGCAAGCTACAGATGGTGCTTAAAGGTTGAATCATACGGCACAAGACTATGCGAGACCGTTTATCAATCGTCTGACGAATGCGCTAGGTGTGGTGGAATGCGAGATAGAAAGCCTTGCAGCTTGGTATAGGACTGTTTCCAAATGATTGCATTATGGAGGCGAGAGAAGACGTGTAATTTTCGGTCTTCACTATTGTACCAGTGAACGTGGGGTCGTGGTAGATACCGTGAATACATTCTCTTCGTCCTCGAACATCTGTCTTGGGTGCTTGTCTATCTTCGAGTGCCTCGGCCGCCCTAGCAAATCAAAAAACCCCTTCGCACGAGTACAGAAGCCCATTAGCAAGGGCTACCTCACACTAACCAAACAGCATTCAAAGCTACAAATGACAGTGAGCCCGCATGGCGAATTTTCTTGTCGAAACACTCTGCCCCTACGGAACTAGTCTCATATTAGCCCTTCTGCCTTGTCAACCATATCTCCTATGACTTTTTTAAACTTCTTTCTCTCCTCTAGCGGCAAATAATGTCCTCTGCCGTCAAAAACTACCCTCGTTATTTCGCCTTCTCCTCCTCCAAGCCCATTCAAAAGCACTTCCATATGCGGGAAAGAGATTAGGTTGTCGATCGTTCCATGTACCACCTGTATTCTATCACGGCCCACTTTATCCGCAATCTCTTGCAACTGCGCATTGGATTTTTTGTGCCAGCCCACTGCCAGGATTTGGCACAGAAATCCTTTTCGAGTAAATGTCAAAGAATCTCGCCGTTTTGTGAGCTCTTGTGCGACGAAACGATCTCCGTTCGTTGGGAAGTTCCCATCTGCATCGGGCTCTGACAGCCACGACTCGCTGACCCGAGTTTTGATTTCGGCGACTTGGGCATCGATAGATTTAGGGATCCTGTAAGACTGTGAGACCACGAAATGGGCGTAAAATAACAAAAAATCTTACAGTATGTTGATGCGATCTCTAAGACTCTCCAAGTATCCCTAATGTTCATCAGCAGCTGCCACAAACCAGAACCTACAATACATACCACAGTGTTCATGAGATAGGCGCCCGTGGACACAAATGACAGGCTCGTAAATCTCTCCGGCTCGAGATACGCCTACCTGTAGATCAGTACCTTTGTTGAACAACTTCAGGAAAACAGACCCACCATCTCTTGCGCAATCATGCCGCCCATGCTTATTCCTACTACATGGACTGATCTCTTGCCAGTCCAGCTAACATGATCAAGCAGCTCCAACGTATCTCTGGCCATCTCAGACGTCGAGTATCGCAACAGAGGCTTATCGCTCTCTCCCATGCCTCGATTGTCGAAGATCAGACACGAATACTTCGACGCTTCATCGTGGCCAAAGTCTTGGGTCTGGCGTTGCCAATACCACTTCAGCGCTCCAAGCCCCATAATCCACTAATCATGCCATCAGCCACAGGTCCTTAAAGGTTGTCAGTCTATACTTTATGCTTACTATCATGTGGATAGGCCCAGTGCCATGGATCTCATACATGAGATTGAATGGACCGCCTCGCCCCTTGGCCACGCTGCACTTGGCCTTTTTGGTGGGTTTAAGATCCCATATCACGTTCTGCTTGAAAGCAGGATGTTGCACAATTTCGGCAGCGGTAAGAGGCATATCTACAATGCGGCCTTTCTAATCTATACAGTTCCCAAAGCGGAATTCGAGGTTTTACAAGGCTGCTTTCAGCCTTAGTGAAGCTTTCTGTTGAAATAGAGTGCATCGGACACGAGATAGGTTCTACACATAACAAAGAATGAAACAGAAAGTTCCAAGATATCTAGCCTCCCGCTCCCGGTAGCCTGGCGCTTAGGGCATTTGCTGCCTAAAATAGCCCCGTGGCTCGCCCTACAGGATTGCATCGGCGATGAGGCCCCTTCGTCCTCCACGAATCCATCCCATACGTGGCTAAGCCGCTTCTTACAAACGTTGTACGCATCGAAACGATGTCCTGTTCGAGGTAACTCTTGGCATTGGATGCTATCTATAACGAATGTTCGGACTGGATGTCGTACACAAAGATCATCACTACTCTATCTTACAACCTCATTTTCGCAACGACTCAGTATCAGTGACTTCAGCCCAACCACCCCTCTCTGCAAGGCCGGCGAAATTTCTACGCCTTGGCCTCTTACTCCGCTCCATTTTCCCCATTGCCTGCAACACCTCCAGATCCCGAATTCGGGACCTGGTCAGACGCTGATAAAAGTATAGTAACGCGTTTCAAATTACTTTTGAAAGGTCAAAATGTGTTTAGCGTTGATTTGTTTATGAGCTATCTTGAATGTTGCGTTTTGTTGAGTTGAGGATTTGGAGACTGGAAGAGTGCGTCTTTGAACGAGGATGACCTGGGAAAGGAAATAGTGCCATCTTTGTAGTATTTGCTGCTCCTTACAATGGTATTGTTTACGTCATCCTGTTCCATCTCTGTCATGACCATAGCCGATTTCTACATCATTTCTCCAATCTCACCATCTGCCCTCGTCGTATCATCGTTCGTTAGGAAGAAGTTGGTTTTACATCAAAGTAAGTAGATTTTCTTGTATTGAGCAGATCTGCTGCCGCCATGAAACGCTTGGTGTCTGGTCGTGAGTGACGCCTTCTGCGTCATTGTGATCGTTTCACCCCAATAGTAGAAATCTGGGGTTCCTGAGGCTCTCGTGATCATCATCATCAGGTTCTTGATTGGACGTTGTAGAAACCGATTTCAGCCTTCTCCGATGTGCCTTGTGTTTCAATTCGTGGATATAGAAGCTCATCAGAAAGATAACGGGGCATTTTTGCGTACGCACCCAATGAAGTCACTCATTTAAATGCGGCGAGCCCGTCATGAAAGCGATGGCGGCCAGGTGCATCCTTCCTTGGGGTTGATGCGTCTCTTCAAAGATAGTTTGATCTCGACCAGGGGACTTTGCCACCAATTCCCAGGTTTGGGGCTCTTTTTAACACCCGTGCCGTGTCTGAAGTGCATATCAGGCTAAGGATCGACAGTACTGAGCAGAGCGGTATCTCAGACATGACGACACAGCGATTCACATGGATTCCTCCGAGACATGCCCGCCTTTATATTTGGCTATTTTAATATTCTTGCGGAAATCATTGTATTGCATAATTGTAGACGGGCATTCTGTGCATTGAAACCGCGTAAAACATTGGAAGACTGGACTCTCCAAGACAGAAAATAGGTAGGCAGTGGGGGATCGAACTTTATAATCACGAATAATATCTCAAGTGCTTCTAAGACCGTATGACGGAATGGGTTTGATTTGCTGACAGTACGCCAGGATAGCACCCGACTGGCATACATAAAAGGCTAACAGCAAGTCGCCATCTTGGAGCTTACACATCACCCGCGAGAGCACAATCATAGCCAATCAACTACACAGAATTTCAGAACTTTACAGCAACACAAACAATTTACTTAACAAAATACGCTGCACCATTACGACCACCACAAGCAGCCTCATCTTTCCTCTACGCTCTCACCTCATCCGCAGCACCCTTCAACGGCGGCCCAGCGCACGCAAAACAACGCAAGAACGTAGGATGACCTCTTCTTCTCCACCACCAAATGCTCTAAACGAACCGCGTCTAGTCCCGCGTCAGGACGACTGCACCGATGATCTTTACGGTAAAGTCACTAAAAAAGACGGCGACGCTTTTGAGGGAGGGAGCAGTTCACGTTGAGAAATTAGGGGTGATGTTGGTATCACTACGAGCCATAAATCAAAGCGTCAGGATGTAGATGGCGGGATCGTTGGGGTCGAGGTAGACGGATCAGCGGAGACTATCGATGATATTTACGGAGGCACAGGGGGTGGCATAACCCCTTGCCGGTCCAGCCCTATCGCCTAACACCAGAGGAATAACGAAAATCACGTCTTTGGGAGGGTATCTGCTTGTAGACCCCCTGTATCTGGATGCTATAGATCTGGTAACAGCGTACGAGCTTCGTTGTTGAGTGGTTGTTAATAGATTACTCAATTAGTGGAGTAAGTACATAATTTCTATAGTACTAGGCGGTAGGGCTGGACCGGCAAGGGGTTATGCCACCCCCTGTGGAGGTGCCGGCGACATTTACGGAGATGACGGCGACACTAGCCACCGCGGATAGGGAGAAATTTGTACTCAAGGCAGTGGTTTGATTTGGACCGTGTAGATCAATTGTGTATGCTAGATCGGGGTCGCTAGCCGAGAATAGACTTTCTATTGGATTTTCAGACCATGAATCCTTTTGCAAACTGACTCGGAAATGCTTGCGTGATAGTACATAGTACTGTCCTTGTGGAAGTAGACTTCAGCAATGGCACCGCGCTGGGAATTGCTGCCGAAAGCAGGAGACTAATGGAGCGACCCTGAGGGTACGGATTAGGACTAGGACCGGATTTGAATTGAGAATCGTGAATAGTAGTTCGTATAGACGCTGTGCTCGGAATAGGATTGGAGGATAGATTGCGATGTGCTGCAGGCTGCATTGTATTGAGGTATGTTCGGGGACTTCATATACTTTATGCATGCATGATTATTCCAAAAACGAAGAATCAAAAACTTTACTTTCGATTTTCTTAACGGGTCCATCAAGCCCCAAAAGTTAAAGAAGTGAAAGGAGCTGCACGCTGCAGCGTGCATCGAGCTACTTCTACATACAGCACATAGCAGGCCCGTCTAAACCTCTTGCCAGAGTGGAAGGAGTCGTGGGTACCCTGGACTACTACTCGATGATTCGACGGTCTACAAAAGGCGCACCCAGAGCTTTTGGACAATTTCATCGGCGACATGTTCGATCGAATGAACCAGCAGCTATGACGATTTCCAGTTGACACCAATACAGAGTCTTGGCGCCCTGATGGTTCAGTGAAGCTTTCATCCCGTGTGTGTCATGCCGACCCGGAGAAAGTGGCCAATAGGGGCAGCGATAGAACTACCCGAAACGACGGCGCCAACGGCCCAGTCACCACGCAGCCCTCACACCCGATTAATCTGAAACGTACAACAACAAAGCTGAGGTGAAGTTGGGGAGCATCGTCAGCGCTATGCAGGTACAAGTGTTGGGGGTTTACCCCTTTGCGAGGAGCAGAAAGCCTTTGAGAAACATTCTCTCGAACCCGGCTCCGTCTTGCTACCATCCCGATCATCTACAGGCTGTGCCTACAAATTCCCATATACCTCTCGATCTACCAGCTGGCTGTGAATACCCTACCTTCCTTAGATCACTACCACCAACATGTTCGCGCGCCAGATCCTTTTGCTCGCCTTGAGGTAAGATCCTTCGCTGTATCTACAACAACAACGCTCCTACCTCAAGCGTTCAGAACCACAACTGACAGCCGCGTCGTCTATAGTATCCTGCCTCTCACCCTCGCCAACCCTCTCAAACCAATCGAATTTTACACTCCGTCTCTCTCCTCCACTGGCACAGCAACCGTCACCGCAACTGCCACCGCCACAGACCCTACCTGCCCCACCGCCACTATCAAAGTCCACGCTCAGGAGGCTGGGGTGTGCCGCCGCATGGCCTGCCCTATGGTGGCCGACCGGTGCATCATTGAGGAGACAATACCATGCGGTTGCGCGAGTCCTGTGCCAACGGTGACGGTGACCACAAGTGCGTGTGGGGAGTGTCCCTACAGCGGATGTGGGACTACTTACGTTGGAGGAGTCTGCTCGTGAGGAGAATGTTTCCTGGAATTGAACCTCGATTTAGGAAAGAACAAAGCTGTGATGGATGTATCGTGGGCCAAACTTATCGCTAATGTGTTGCATTGAGGCACATTTTGGGCGCCCACATGGACTTTGCATTGCGAAAACAAACCATCCCATGTACCAATAGTGACATCGTCGTGTAATATATCCAGCATGGACATGAAATGCTTCGCATATCGGAAAGATTGCGAATGGAAACATGCAGGGAACTATCAGCAGTCTTTCAGCTTGCACATTCGCACAAAATTATACCATTCAGTTGTCGAAGCTCCATTGCGCGAAGCACATTACCATTGCAGTTTCAGGGACTTCACTATGATGTTATGTGGCGAGCAATTTCTACTTTGCCTGCTAAATATGGTTGAAGCCCATGTTCTACTAATTGAATTTGCTCTGCTAATTGATGTCAGAGTCCGGTTGTGGAATGCATGAACTGGCAGATGGCAGTCTCTTTCCATTGATGTTCGCGAGGCACGAGTACACTGCCTCTTTCTTACAACTACCACATCCAAATTTCGAGACAAAGGCCGAACACGATGTGATTAATTGCAATCTTGTCTGTTTCAAGGCCACCACCTCATTAGTCCCTACATCTCCCTCGACATTGCTCCTTGCGATAGCTCTTCAGGAGTCTTCCTTTCTTTTTCTTGTGTGGTAGCTGCCCACCATGCATCTCTCTCTTCTCGCCATCATCGCCTTACTGGCCAGCGATGCAGCTTGCCGAAACGCCCCCCGCTGCCTCGGCCAACTCCACCGCAACGTCGCCTGCCTCTCCAACGCAGCCAACCAGCCCGACCAAACAGCGCCCCCGATGGCTGCCCCAACAGGCAACGCATCCGAATCCCAGACTTGGCCCTATTGTGCCCAGATATGTGCCAACGAGACCGTCCCCGCATCTGGCTGCAACGTAAAAGACATCAACTGTGCCTGCAGTGCAGATTACAGGAGCAAGATGCCAGCTTGTGTGCAGTCGAGCTGTAGTGCGAAGAGCGATATTAGGCTGTCAAGCATGCTGAGCCAGCAGCTTTGCGGACCGAGCTATATGGCTAATGGAAGTTTGGCTTCTGCTGTTCAGAGTGCGGTCGCTGCTGCAACGACCGCGGCGGCATATTTTACGCAGGGGGAAGTTCCGACTGAGCCTTTGAATTACCCTCCTTGTGCTGTGGGTTCCACACTCGTGTTGTGTTGGGTCTGCGACGAGTTACTGATATGGTGATAGCAAAACTGTAACAATGCGCACGACTACGGTGGTTGCAACAGTCTTTCCAATACGACTTGCTTGTGCAAAGGCCCTGCCTTCTCTGAGTCGGTTGGTTCGTGCTATACCGCTTTCTGCAACACGGACGATCTGCAAAGTAAGTCGTTCGCTTGCAATAAGATCTTGAGAGAGTTCTTACACTGATGGTGGTGCGCTTTTAGCTGTCACAGACTTAAAAGACAAACTCTGCTTCTCCGTCGGCGGTATCTCCAATACATCCAACTCCTCGGTACTCGCTTTCACCGGCGAAGCGCCGAGAACTTCGTTCGACGCTCGTGTCTGGGTGGGCACGGTCGTCACTGGTGGAATCATCGGAGCGTTGCTCGCGCTGTGACACACTTGAAGTTGTCCTAATCATGGCAGGATAGAGCTTTTCTCAAGTTTCAGAAGGCAGCATAGAAAGTTTTCCTTTCTTCGCATTTGGCTGGTGCGGAACGCGTGGACAGTGCCTCGCAAGAGTTTGTTTGCCCTTTGTTCAGCATTCCTTCGTTTCTTTCTTTCCATCTGCAATGGCAGGCTTCTTTTAGTGCGTGGCTTTATCGAACGAATCTTGAGGTGGTGAAAGTATTGGGCGATGTCCAAAAACACTTCCACAAAGACAAATGAATTCGTGATTCCACTAGATTGATACCTTCATTCGGGTGATCGGCATTGTATACAGTGCATCTTTCATTTGATTCCGACCTTTTCCGGATCATTTATTGGGGTCGACTCGAAAAAGCCTGGCGCGCATTTATACATCCTCCGGGTTTATCCGTTCTTGCGGCAGGGCCTCGCCCAGGCGCAATTCCCGTCCTATTAATTTGGGGGGTAGTCCCCGTTGGATTGCAACTACCATTCCCCGTCAGCCTGGCTTACTAAGCAGGTCTTGGCTTAGGGCTAGGGCAAGCCCCTTGAGATAATACATAGCTGGTAACTGCCATAGTTACTACTCCTTAATGAATTATATCAATATATAGAAGAACTATACCTATGGACGTTGCTAACGGGTTATAAGCCCGGTATATGACGTACCTATTATATAGTTTATTTAGCGTATTCCTAGGGCGAGCTAGAGAGCCGTTAGGGAAATAACGGTATTTTACGCTTCTTATACCGCTACTTTAAGAGTAAAATCCCTAAAATCCCTAACGTTAATTACTCCTTATCTATATTACTCTTAGGTATAATAGGAGGTAATAGTAATATAAAGATCCCTAAATTAAAGGGTAAGAGTAATTAGGAGTCGTAGAAAGTCGATATTACTACCGTTCTAGAGGCTGAAAAGGTCTAAGGGTATATTATCGATAAAGAAAAATATTAATATCCTATCGCCCTAGATCCGCTAATTAGAATATTAGTATACCGAGATAATTAAAGAAGACTATATAAAGCTCTATTTATTACGCCGGAAAAAAAGAAGGAGTATAAGGTAGCTAAAAAGAAATATTAAAAAAAACTAGGCGAATAAAAGAATAATTATAAAACGGTATAATTATATTCTATTTAACCTAGAACCGAACCTAAAGACTTATATCGCCGGCGTTACGAATAGTATTAAAGCGATAAATATTCTTTACTAACTTTTCGAGTATTCTAACGCGTAGACCGTTGATTTATATATATATTAAATTACTCGTAAAGACTAGGATAACTTTAAGTCCTTACTAAAATACGGGAACTATATAAAGACGCACTAAAAGAGGCTCGTTAATATAGGAACTTTATTACCCGAATAAATACTAGCGTTATACTTTAGAGTAGGAATCATCTACAAAAGTGTAAGCGACTCTGAGAATCTTATTTTGCTCGGAGCGCTTAGGCCCGCTCGCGAGCGCTAAAATAGCTTAGATTTAATTAGGGATTCTCAGGCCCGCTTAGGCTCGCTCAGGCTCGCTCAGGATTATTTAGGATTCTCAGGCCGCTCAGGGCCGCTTAGGGCCGCTCAGGATTATTTATTTACATGGCCATTACTACTACTATAGATATACGCGTATACATGGCCCCATAGATATGCGCATTCATGGCCATTGCTGCTCCCATAGATATGCGCATATATGGCCCATAGATATGCGCATACATGGCCCATAGATATGCGCATACATGGCCCATAGATATGCGCATTCATGGCCCATAGATATGCGCATTCATGGCCATTGCTGCTCCCATAGATATGCGCATATATGGCCCATAGATATGCGCATACATGGCCCATAGATACGCGCATATATGGCCATTCTTGCCCCCATAGATGCGC
>JAABUW010000609.1_pt1 | contig 68461 bp, 105 predicted proteins | sample 5560081 | NCBI WGS metagenome assembly JAABUW01 (sample SAMN10711882, study PRJNA513363) | rock metagenome | isolation source: Antarctica rocks | place: Antarctica: Victoria Land, Knobhead sud | reverse complement strand
GCTTGCTTCATGCCCACTTCCTTCAGAGATCCCTGCAGGTCTGATATCCGGGAAAGGCATGATGCAGATTCGGAGTGGAGGTCCTGGAGGTTGGATAGAGCCGAAAAGAAGGAGGTGGAGCGAAGGGTGATCTCGTGGACGAGATGCCGCTCGAGAGTGTCGAGGTATGTCAAAAGGGAATCCTGACGCATGCCATCTTCGTCGACCAATTCAGCCCATGTTGTGGGATTCGCAAGGTCGAAATTGGATTCGAAAAAGGAATCGGGAACGGAGTCAAGAGGTGGTAGATCCGGCTTGCTTGGTCCGGGAGATCGGATATCGAAGCTGATTGAGGTAGCGGATGTGGAGGAGGACGCCTGGGCCGGGACGAAGCCTTCGTAGAGCGGGGTGATCGATTTGAGATACGCATCGTAATGCGAAGGTGGAGGGGGTTTTGGCAGGACCGGGGGAGGCTGTGATAGGGGAGGAAGAGGTTTCCGGGAAGGGCGCAAGGGGTTGGCTCTCTTTGTTGGATGGTTCAGGACGGTGGAGATTGCTTTGACAAAGTGAGCTGTTGATAGAGATCGGGCTTGCTGGACTCACCGTTGAAGCCCCGCTTATCCACACCATCCGCAGCTCGAGCATTCACATCCAGCTTCCAAGAGACAATATTCAATGCCGTCGGGTCCACATGCCGTGCATCCCAAGCGAAGTCAGCCGATGTCTCGATAAGACTGGGTGCGGTGTCATCGAGTTCGGAGAGATAGGATTCGGAGGCCGGAGGTGAAGAAGGTGCGGGCGTCGGAGCTGACGAGGGGAACGTCGAAGGGGCTCTTGACATGGCGACGGCATCGGGAGCCCTGGCGTCCTATTATCGACTGAACATGAAGAGTCCTTCCTTGCCAAGATTATCAGCAAACGGTCGTTGGACGCGTACTGTCCACGTGTGACCTAATTTTTAGTTTGGGAGGAGCACGTCTGAATCTCGTCTCGACTCAAAAGTAATCATCGTCTACTTCTGTCACTCTCTTGATCGGGGGTGCCACGAGGGAAAGATGGAGCTGCTCCGGCCTACCGAGCCGATGGGCCAGAATACAACGGTGGAGAATATAAGTCCAGGGTTGAAGAGGAAGATTCCGGAGGATGGTGAGCTGGCGGCTTCGCTCCAGACCCGAGCTGCAGAACGCAATACTGACGAGACAACGTGCTTCCTTATTTGATGATGTAGACTGCATCACAGTGAAGAGCACGCTGGAGCTCAGCGGTAGTCAAGAGAAGAAGCCTAAGCTGGATGGTGAGCTCCTCGCCACAACACTATTATGTCCTTATACGGGCTTAGCTCCGCTTGTTGCGTTCAAAGGCCGGAAACTCGTTTTCAAGCAGGAATCTTTGCCCAAGTCTGCTCTCTCCCGGAGAGGTCAGTCTCCGTGTGAGAGTGCTGCTACAACCGACTTCTGACAGAAGACGCATAGATCTACTCAACTTTCAGACATTCTTGCTAGACGCTGAGGAGGCTGGAACTAAGGTCACCGATATCCCGAACGTGCACTGTGGTGTGATCGTCATCGCAGGGCATGAGTCGTGAGCTCCCCGCTGATAAATAGTGACTGGTCAACTTGACATGGAGAATCAGGATGGCAAGAACGGAAGCTTTGTTCGTCAAGCATCTGAAGTCTACCCTGAAGGTGTCTGGGGATGGTGATAAAGGGATCTTCCCACTGTGACTTCAGTCGCCTCGCAGCTGACACTCAGCCAGACATCCTACCTAACGGAATCATTTCAAATCTCATCCCCAGACTCTTCGCCATCCAGGACCACGGCTTCCTCCCTGGGGATTTCCCGCTCTCCAGCTCTTCTTCAGCAGCCAAGCTTCCTGCAGGTCTTCAGTTGCGGTGCTGGGAGGCGAGAGATCCAGAAAATTACTTCTCGGCTGAGCAGTGTGCGGTGTACAGGACACGGAAGGTTGAACGAGAACGAGCCCGAGCAGAGTGTTTGAGATTGCTCGACGCGATGGACGACGTGGAGAAGCTGGAACTGCTTCAGGGCGAAAAAGGGGATGAGAAGGAGAAGGTGACCAAGGAGCTTGTCAGAGTATGCTGATCGCTCGATCTCAAACCGCTACAACTGATGATGGCCAGGATTCACCGAAGGTCGAGGTTCAACGAAAAAGCAGGGAAGGAACGGCCAATACTACCGAGTCGAGGCGAAGTGCGTCGCCAGTGAGGAAGGGGAAGATGACGCCAGAAGAGGTGAGCATTGAAGGCCCGAGGTCGGAATTGATCAAGTCGTGCAGGAGGGGGCATCTCGTCTGCGGAAGGAAGAGAGAGAAGCGAAGAGGGCCGTGCGAGCTGAAGAGAAAACGTGAGTATTGGTCAACGAGCTAATTTGATCCGAGCTGATGAGTAATCTGTCAGCGTCAAAGAGAGGGAAGAGGAGAGAAAGAAAGCTCTCATGGCCAAGCAAGCTCAAACCATGAGCTCGTTCTTCAAGGCGAAGCCTGTGGTCGCCTTGGCTCCCGTCGTCAGCAGGGCAAGCCCGGCTGGTCCATCCAGTACGTGCTGTCACAAACCTCGACGCAGATATCTGACCGGGTTTCCAGCTCCGAAAGTCAGCAATACCAGTCCCGTTGCGAGCGATTTCTACAAGGCTTTCAAGCCGGTGCCCCGAAGGGCAAACGTTGAATGGGCAGAGATCCATCGATGGGTCAGGCCGAGGAGGAGGTCGAAGGGCAAGGAGGATGGCGAGAAGTCCCACGATGAACCAGAGCAAGATCTCGAGCGGTGGGGCGGAAAGCGAGCATCGGTCGTTGGCGCTTGGAAGGGGCCAGGTTCGTCGCGGCGGAAGGTCAGCACGAAAATATCCTGAAGTGATTATAGATTTCCTCGATGACCACCTGCGGAAGCACGGCCTTCGTCTCAAACCCCCCCCGAAACAGGTGCCAAACGGTTTCAAGACCGCGTCACCGTACGGTACCGTCCTAGATGTCTGGAACGCTCATCAGGACGCCCTTGATCCCCGCAAAGTCCTGAATCAGCTCAAAAATCGTCACAAATTCCCGTGGAAGACGCTAGCTTTCGACCTGCAGGTCCGTCCACCTTACAGTGGAACCTTCACCAAGAAGTCGGTCGCGGTCGGTCCTCGTACACCATTTGCGCAAGATCCAACCCTGGAATACTCCTACGACTCAGGGGATGACTGGCAAGATGACGAAGGTGGGGATGATGTGGACGACTTTGACGAGCTTGCGGGACAGGATGAGGAAGAGGGAGAGGACGAATCGGAGGGCGAGTTTGACGACTGGCTGGACGACGTCGAGGACGTTCCGTATGTACCTCCGGAGGGGGACGGGGACGCGATTGTACCCTCGGCAGTGGCGCCGCCGGTGATGGAACAGGGCAGACTGCCCATGAAGGTAGTAAAGAAGACCAGGGAGTTGCCGAAGAGGGTGATGAAGGTCACGCCGTACTGGAAAGGACCGATGTGGGAGAAGAGGATCGGCGATGGCGCTGAAGGGATGGAGGGGTTCAGACTCCAGGTCCTCAACGGTCAGTGAAGGCTTCTGCGTGCCCGATTGCTTTTTGAGAGATTCCGCAGTGACGCCAGACTCTATCGATCCGTTCACCTATGTCTCGCTGGACCCGGTGCAGCGCCTGAAGGCGAGCTTCTCGACCGCAATCATCGGGAGCAAACTTGGTGTCCGCTGTCTCCTGTCTACCGAAGCCCTCAACGATTTAGAGGCCGACATGCCTCTTGCTGCCGTGGACGAAGACACTGCAACTCCGGTAGCACCATCCGTACTGCCCAATGGGCTCGCCTCAGCTCCTTCAAAGCCTCGCCCGAGCGGACCGAAGGTGGCCTTTCCGCCTTCCCACATGCCTGAACTCTTGCGCCTGATCGAGGGCAACACGAAAATCCGGACCGACCTCGTCTCGCAGCTCAAAGCACACTTCGATGTCGTCACATCGAAAGCAGCGATCGAGGCGAAGATCAAAGAGGTCGCTTCGCGTCAAGGAAAGGCCAAGGACAGTCAATGGAGGGTGCGGCCAGAGGCTTGGGTGAGTCTCGGCGCCTTTGCAACAACACAGTTCGCTAACAGGTCCAGCAGGCTGCTGCTGGGGTGCCTCCGCCCAACGGGGAAATCATGATCATCGAAACCCAATGATCACCGCGATGCCTTGCGTCGCCATCACCAACATTCACACCGCATAACCATTTTTCCCAACTCTCATCGCCACGTCTGCATGGTTATAGGTCTCTCGCATTTCACACTCACATGCATCATCTCACTGGCTCTCACGCTCGGAATTCTGGTCGTCCGTGCTCTGGTCGTGCGGTCGTTCCTCATGGTCCGCTTCTCCGGCGTGCTTGGATATCCCCGGTCGCTCGGCGGAAGCTTTCATGCGCTTGCATGGGACCGGGAACGGCAGTGTTGGTGGTGGTGGTAGTCGTGGGGGCAACGGTGGTCATGGTAGTGCTGGGAGCGACTGCGACCGAGGAGATTGTCGTAGTCGACGGCGACGGTCCGGGGTTCAGTACTGTTGGTGGTGATGGCGCATGGGTGGCGGAAAGTGAAGTCGCAGGCAAGAGAGCGGGCAGATCTTCCTCCCGAACATAGACCACCCGATCATGCTCCATCCTCTTTGGTCCTCGTCGCTGACGTTCACGATTCGATCCCGTATCATGCAAAATGACAGGCCGTTGCGCGACATCGTCATACGGCAATAGTGAGGCAAACTCTACCGCGGTCGACTTGTCGTCAGCGGGGAAGAAGGCTATCCATGCGATCATGGCGAGAGAGACTAGTGCGAGGCCTATTGCCCAGGTGTAGTGCTCGATAAGATGATTGAGGGAGATTCGCTTAGGGCGTCGAGGAGGGAGCGTTCGGCCGAAGAGGTGGGAGTAAGGTCGTGGGTGGTAGGTTGTTCTTGAAGAAGGTGAGGTGGGGACTCGGGAGGGCGGTAGAGGGGAGAATGGAGCCATTGTGATTATGCCGTTCAGTGGATCGTCTGTCCTGGACTCCCATCGACTTTACGTATGTGGTATATGGGTTCTCGTCGCAAACGAGATCTAACAGAGTGGCCATAGGAATCAGCCCCGCCAGCCTGGAATCAAGCCTGGGCGTGGCAGGGTCTCTTCTCTTGGCAGAAACCAACCTCCATATTTTATACGAGGCCAAATGCATTTCAATGACTGGAGGTGGTTCAGGCCACCTGCCGTCAAGTGCCTCTGTTGACAACATGCACAGCGCTGCCATTCCGTTGTTGACTGAGTCTCGAGCTGACCAAGGCGAAAAATGATGTCAGGGATATTGCTCTGTTTGGCACGTCAGGCTGTGGACAAGGACAATCATACAGGAAGTGTCCATGAATGTACAACAGAGCTACAAACTACACATCCACCCGTATCCGCTGCAATAGAGGGACGATGCAATCCCAATCGTCCATAGCCTTGTTATTTGGAAAGTCAGCGATCGATCCTGTGAATTCAGGATTGACACACCCGTTGAAGCATCTCGACCTGGCCATCAGCATATGTCTGTAGCAAATCCTTCATCTCCTGCTTCTTGGACAGCTCGAACACATTGTGCTCCTTCATCACCTCGTCCGAGAAAGCTGTCGAGGTCTCGTGAGCCGTCGTCACTGCTTCTTGCAGCTAGCCCACCCCATCAGATAACCATTCAAAATGGTAAGTGAAGAGACGGCCCACCTCCTTGATCCGCCCATCGAGCTTCCGCATCCTCTCTCTCCGCGTATGGATATCGTCCGTCCCTCTCAAGCGATCTACCTGGTCTCGGAGGTAGGTACTCAAGCCGACCGGTGCTCCTGCATGTCCCGATGACAAGGCTGCCAAGCGATCGCGTTCCGACACAATGGCAGAGAGGTACGCCGACAGCTCCTCGAAGTCTAGCTGCTTTTGGTCGCGTAAGTTGATGACGGAACGGTGAGCGTTGGTGTAGGCGAGCAAAGAATGGGACTGAATGAGGAAGGGTTCGACGGTACTTTGGTTCTGCTAGACGTCAGCGGTTTGTGATAACGGTTGAGGCAATGACGTGCCATATGCCTGAGCAGTGCCGAGAAGTCCAGCATCTTCTCTGCGAAGCGGTTGAGGGGCTCGGTAATGCCGGACTCGAGGTAACCAAGTCCTTGATATGCGCCCGCCATGTCCTGGTAATCCTGCGCGAGGTCTGGACGAGGACGGGAGTCAGCAATAGCTCGTCCACCTTCGCTGTTTGTGTAGCTTTTGCAGCCAATGATCAGTCTCACCGTCCACTCGGTTCTTCCCCCTTCCGACCAGTCGCTCGATACTACCCAGACCCTCCTCGTACCGCTCAAGGGCCTCGCCCATGTCGATGAACCTCGGATCAGGCTTTCGCACGCGGGAGAAGGCGTTGATGAAGGTGTCGGAGAGGGAATCGATCATGCTCGTATGGGAGTCGGGAGGAGGGTTGGATATGTGATGATGCTTTGCCACGGTCTGCAAGGCCTTAAGACGTGTTTCAACGGGCAAGAATGACAGCGCACCCATTCTGTGCTCTGCAGGAAATCGCTGACGAGTTGACTTCGTTGTAACGTGGGATGGCGTGCGATTCGGTCGGCAAACTTTTGCAAGCTAGCGTTGGTATCAGCCGGGCTCGAAGGATTGGGGGCTGCCGGCGACTTACTCAAATCGCCGTCGTTCGACGAATTCGGGTGAGAAGCGGTCCCCCTTGATATACTCTGTTTGCAGTCAGCACCCGCATTGACCGCATGAACCGCTTGAAGACACGTGGCATACAGACTGACCTAACCGATGTTTGCCGGGGATAGGAGGCACGACACAGGCAGGGAAGTTCTTGACGAGGTGTTCGCGGAGGAAGACGAAGTCTTGGAATCGACGGCGGACGACAGTTCCAGCTGATGGGAACGTCGGAACATTGGTCTGCGCAACAGTCTATCAGCTGAACCCTGACATGGCAAATACACAGTACATGGACAGCGTCGAAACCGACTGCGAGGAAGACAGCTGAGAGACCAACCTTTGTCCTGACCGCGTAAGACACGAACGTGTCCTTGCTCCCCTCATGTTCCTTGACCGGATCTTTCACCTCGATACTCATCCACCTTCCTCCCCATTCTGCAGCATTCACCTCTCCAGTCGCATCCTTCCTCGTCCCTCGTATGTCCTTGGCAGTGGGATTCCGCGCGACAGACTCGACAGGCGGTGGTGAGGATGATGAAATGTTCTCGAAGCCTTCACCGTCCTCTGAGAGCGGTGATGTTGCTGAAACGTCATGGAGGATTGGGCGGGGTGGAGCGTCTTCCCATGCGATGGAATGGAAGCCGTCTTCGTCCAGGGCTTGAGGTGACATTCTGTCACAAAAGAGGAGGAAATGGCGAGACCGCTATCCGGGCTGTGGGACGTGAGAGCTCTCTCTGCACACGGTCGGGACGGAAGCAAAAGTAGTCAGGCTTGTGTGGGGGTGACCAATAATTTCCCAGTGATCGGCATGACGATGCTGGGTGGGGAATATGCAAGGTAGTGAACCCCCAATAGCTCTTGGCCCAAGGTCATTCATCCCATCGCACAATCTCTCCCGGTCCCTCCCCTCCTCACCCCATGCCAGTCAATCTCCTCCGTCTATTTGACTCTTGATCGAGCGTCTACTCACCACCACCCATCACGTCATCGCCTCCATCTCCTATCGTACCGGTCTGGAGGGCCGCTCACCCTCCTCAATCACCACGTCCTCCCCCTCTCCCGTCGACTCGTCAGCTATACCCATCTCACCCTCTTCATCCATTCCCCTGTACACAAGATCAATCACTACCAGAACTGAATCCGGGTTGAGCGAAGCAGGGACCACCGGACCCGAAGGTTCCTTACCGGTGTGTCCCTGATTCCACAGCGATCCTTTACCATTCTCCACTCCTGTCTGACGTCGAGCTGATGGCATTCACTCCTCGTCCTGGTTCCGCTTCTTTTCCTCATCATCGTTACCATCCTACCCCCGCGCATAACCCGCTTCTTCATGCAGAGGGGCATCACTCGTCGCCGCTCGTCGACCGACGAGAAGGATAGCTTTCAGGACCAAGGCAGATCTAGGCAAAGGCAGCGGCGATCGGCAGTGGAGTCTACCGCTAGCGGATGTGAGGAGGAGGACGGCCCGCCGACGTCCTTTGTTCGCTCAACCCACCCTGATCATCCCTCAAACACTACTTCCCACACCCCAATGACAACCAACATGGGCCATCCAATACCCTCCACCAACGGATCGAGTAGTACCAACGGCGCCGGGTCGGGACCTTCAGGCAAGGGGCATTCGGCAAGCAGCTCTGTGCAGCCTGTCCGGCCCAAGGGCAAGCTGATGTACGAGGATGATCGGGACTGGTCAGAGCACCAGGACCTGGCGGACTTGGTACCTGATCCCGAAGCGGAAGATGTGGAAATGGAGGATGGAGTCGTGGGAGGCGATGAGGGGACAAGACGAAGAAAGGTGCGACCGGGAATAAAGGGAGGCAAGAGGATGCCGGTGGATCGGGAGGAGGTGGTGAGATTGGTATTACAGGGGTTGAGAGATATAGGGTATCGGTGAGTCTGTTAGATCTGGAGATTACGGACGTAGCCCTACGCCCGTCTCACATCTGAGCTGATGTCCATGCCTTTAACAGTCAATCAGCAGACACTCTCGAAGCCGAGTCAGGATATCAGCTCTCCAACCGCCCAGCCGCCGACTTCCAAGCCGCCATTCTCGGTGGTCGATGGTCCGAGGCAGTCGCTCTTCTTCCCCAACTGGGCATCGACATCACCCCTAGCTCATCAGAACCAGCATCATCGAGCAGTAGTATAGCATCGGGCAAGACGAAGGCCATACCTTCTGGCAAGGGAACCGTTGCGGAGCAAGCAAAGTTCCTCATCTCCCAGCAGAAGTACCTCGAATACCTCGAGGTCGGGCAACAGAAGAAAGCTTTGGCTACGCTCAGATCTGAATTGGCACCCGCTACAAAGGATTCCGAGATCCTGCATACTCTGTCTAGGTGAGTTGCTCCTGCGGTCGGGAGTTTGGAGCTGACCTGAATGTCATAGCTTTATGATGAGCCTCGACAAAGATGATCTGTTTGAGAGGGCGGGTTGGGACGGTGCAGCCGGAACATCACGTAGACGGTTACTGGAGCACTTACAACGTGAGCCCGCGACTATGGGATCGTTCGGGAACTCACGTTGCGACCAGCATACATCTCGCCCGAAATCATGGTTCCACAACGACGTCTTGCGACGCTTCTTGATCAAGCACGACGACATCAAACCTTGTCTTGCTTGTATCACCAGGACGGCGAATCCCTTTCGTTGTACACCGATCACAAATGCGCCAGTGGACAGTTCCCAACCATCACTACCCATATCCTAGCGGATCATACGGACGAAGTGTGGAGGATTGAGTGGAGTCCCGATGGAATGATGTTGGCCAGTGCGGGGAAAGACCGGACAGTGGTGTTATGGCAGCTGAAGGCTCGAGACTCTTTCCAACAATATCTCCATCTAACTCATTACAGGTCACTCCAAAAGAGGGTGGAGGCGTGCAGTACAGTGTCATTCCCCTGCATCATCTACGTGAACATCGCGACTCGGTGGAGGCGCTGGCATGGTCGCCGAGCGGAAAGACTTTGGTGACGGGTGCGCAGAAGAGTCTGTATATATGGGACACCGAAGTGAGCGACGATGAGGCTGCTTTGCTCAAAGGCTCATGTCCCTCAGACTGGTTCGCAAAGACCGACCACCATGGGCACCTCTCAGCACATGGACACAATCAGTGCGATCCAATGGAAACCTGACGGCTCCGAGTTTCTGGTCTCGTCGATGGACTGCAAACTCATGTTCTACGTATGCTAGCGATACATTCGGCGTCTTTTACTGAGACCGTCTGATAGAATCCCGCTGGAAACGTTGTCCGACAATGGTCCTTCAATACCCTTCAAGTAGGGGACTTCATCATCACACCTGATGGCTCCCGTATCATCGCCATTACGACCTCTCTCAAGCGTGTACCGATCGAGAACAAGCTCAAGCCGAGCATGTCGGCACGTGTCGCAGAGCCGCCAGGTACAGCTACTGCATCAACGGCCGGAGCAATTGGCGACGATCTACGAGGTTTTGGCTATGGCAGTATGGAGCACGCCTTGATGATTGTACGGCTCGCAGATAAGGAGATCACAGAGTAAGCAGAACAATCATCGGCTGATCAGGGTTTGATCGTATGCCAGCTGGTCCACGGACTTGCGTTGCGAGTTGACCAGCGTGAAGCTGTCTGCCGATGGCAAGCGGATACTCATCAGCTGCAACCCAGATGTAAGGGTCCTAACGGTACCGCATACCTCGCTTAGCGAGTTCTTAGGAGATCCAATTGTGGAGCACAGAGCCACACCTTCGTTTCCTGCGGAAATTCACCGGCCACATTCATAGTCGATTCCTCATTCGCAGCGGCTTTGGTGCACCTCGAGATCGCTTCGTCTTGTCCGGCAGCGAAGGTGAGTGACTCGTGCTGTGCCCCACTGCGATTCAGCTTCAGAAATCCATGCGTCTTCCGAGCTGATGAAACTCAGACGGCCATGTCTACGTCTGGCAATCCAACTCTTCCAATCCCATCGAGGTACTCAGCGGACATGATGATACCGTCAACGCGGTTGCCTGGAATCCAGTCGCATCCAGACGGATATTCGCATCATGTAGCGACGACGGCACGATCCGGATATGGCAACCCCCAGTATCATCAGATGGGCCAGTCGGCGCAGGGGGGGCAACCGACGGCGTCATACCGGCCGAGGAGGAGGGGATGGTCTTGTGAGAATCAGGAGATGAGCGCACTACTCTGCATGAACCCATATCCCCTTTCCATACAACATATGACCAATTGTAGACGAGCTCGACATGACCGTAGCATGTGAGGACACGGACACGCAGTCATCTCAATGCATGAGCATTGCACATTCGTGTCTGATATGACTAGCATTATAAACCGTGTTTCCCAAGATGACACACAAGATGGACACCGGAAAGACCCTCATCGATTCGGGGTTCCGCCCCGTTGAGCCGATCTCAACTGCTTCCTCAGATCGCCCACCTCGGCCTGCAATGAATTGAGCTACACAACGCTTAGATCAGCCCAATGCCCAAACGAGCTCCGCCGAGCCGGACCGACCTCATCGAGCAACTGTATCCTCTGCGCCTGTCCCCTCGTCCTCTGCTCATCCGCCTCCTCCTGCGCCTCTTCCACCCTCCTCTTGAGCTCCTCAATCTCTTCCTGCAATCTCTTCTGCAGTACCCGCTTCTCTCGCTCAGCCTCGTCTGCGAGGGTGAGTGCGCGCGTGGAGAGATCGTCGTTCGCGTGGGAGAGTCGCTCGCACGCCTCTGCTTGGGATGTGACTTGGGATTCGGTGTTCCGCTTGGAGAGCGTAGCGGCGTCCAGAGCGGCACGGAGGGAGTTGAGCTCCTCCCTAAGGACATTCAGTATTACTCGAAATCTGTATTGCGGGACACACAGTGACCGAGACTCGGTAGAGCCGATTGATGCGAGTCGGTCTTCGAGTACTGCGACTTGCCTGGAATAGCGTTAGCCATTCTCAATTTGGTAGAGGGAAACGCCTTACTGCTGGTACGTCTCCAAGCTATGCCGACTGTCCTCGACCAGCTTCTTCGCCTTCGCCGCATTGCTCTTGAGCAGCTCCCTCTCCTTCCCCAGCCTGACCACCCGCTCGATCAATAACTTCCCATCATCCACCATCCCTCGAATCCGGTTAAGCATCTCGTCGATCCCCGAGAACTTCTCGTCCGAAGGCACGTATACCTGTTGCAGCGCCTCGAAATTCACGTTCTTGGATGGTGACATGAGATCGGTATTAGACGCTCCGGTGCGAGGATCGATTAGCTCCGCCTCAACTCGGCGGGATCGGTGGGGTAGAATGGACCAGACTTCATTGAATTGGCCAGCGATGGATTCGAGCTCGGCGGTCAGGGCGTCGACCTGATTCTGCAGGGTTCGGGTTGAGGTAGAGGTGGTGGACATGGAGGAGACGGCGGATTGGGCGGCGGCGAGAGAGGTCGAGAGGGATTCATTCCGCAACTTTAGGTCGGAGATCTGCTCGGCGTGGCTCTGCTGGGTATCAGCGGGACAAGGTATAACGAGTGGTATATCCACTCACCCGGAGCTGCCGTTGCAATGCCGCGCCCTCCTCCTTGCGGCCCTGTTCGCCCCTCTCAACCTTGCTCTTCCACCCATCTCGGTCCGCCGACAAGCGTCGCACCTCCTCCTCGAGTCCCATGTTCACCTCCCTCATCTCCTCTTTCAGCCTCACGACCTCATTCTCCCTCCTCTCAAGCAGACTTCGGACCTCCTCCATCGCGTCCACCACCTCTGCCTCCCCCACTCCGCTCTTCCGCCTTAATATCCCGCCCAGTCCTCCACGTATCCGCTCCATCATCGCTCGATCCCGAGCCGACATCCGGCCATTCTCCATGATCTCTTGTCGTTCTCGCCCTACGACCTCCTTCTCATCCACCAGTATCCGCTTCTCCATTTGCCAACCCTGGCGTTCCTGGTCGTGCGCGATTCTCTCCGTTTCCCAACCTTCCTTATCCCGCTCCACTCCCCTTCTTTCTGCCATCCAGCGTTCCTTATCCCTATCCAAACCCCTCTTGACCCCATCCAGCTCCCGCACTTCTTCCTCAATAGATCGTTCCCGCCGTCCCATCTCCACAGACATCTCTTCCAACTCCATCACCCTCCCAGCCTTCCGCTCGACCTCAACCTCCAGCGCCTGAACCCGACGCGAGAGCTCCTCCTCGCGATTTTTCTTCATCGTGATTCCTCGCGACTGACGGTCGAACCTCGCTTGCGATTCTGCCGAGACCCGCTCGAGTCGCCGGACTTCCCAAGCCATGACGCCAGACCAGTGCTCCATCAGTTGTCGGCGGAGGACTGCTTCTCGATCGCGCAGCACGAGGACTTCCTGTTAAGCGTGAGCATCATCCCAGCAACAAAAGGGTGTACCCACCTTTTCTGCAGCCTCCGCTCGTTTCTCGGACTGCTCGAGACTCTCCATCGTTTGCTTCGACATCCTGCTCGTCAGTCATGTAGTGACGTAGAGACATACCTCTTATTGGCATTGTTGAGCTTCTGCAGCGTCCTTGCCGCTGCGAGGATCTTGACCTCTCGTTGATGTCTCGCGACGAGCGACGATAGCCGGTTCGACAGCAGGGATAGCTCCTACAATGAGAGAGTCAGCCAATGCATGCTGAGACGACCTCTGGATGGAGACCTGGTGAGAACAGATCTAGGAGCGGAACTCACCTTCTTCCAATTCTCCACCTCTTCCCACCCGGCAACAGGCAGTTCCTGGCAATCCACTGCCGCCTGGCCCGCAAGAAGGGTCATGAGCATCTCATCCGACCCTGAGGCCATCCCCATACTAGCACTCCCGGGCATCGCTCCCTCATCGTCGTGCTCATCCTCGTCCGAAACACTCCTCGTCCTATGGCATTCAGCGAGCCGAGCCGTCGCAGATCTAGGCGATGCGGGTCGAGCGGGACGTGGTGTTGCGAAACCGTTCATTTGGGGTGTATGTCCCGCCATCCCATTTTGCGAAGGCGGTACCAATCCTTCACCCGATGAACCTGGCGAGTGGCGTCCGTTACCGGACTCGGGTTCGGCGATACGTGCTTGCAGGTCCAAGCGGGCGGAGAGATCGTGCGGGCTTGGATTGGGTCGCTCGGCGATCGGTGGGGAACGGGAACGGAAGAAGGCGGCTTTGGTGATTCTTTGGGCTGTAGGTGAGGTCGGACCGGACTCTAGTGTGTTCATGCTGATCGCCACGGGCATGAACGGGAGAGGTAGGAGATTTCGGAGTTGGACCAAAATCAATTCTGATAAGAGTCGGCTAGGATCGGCTTTGTTCAGAAATTGCGTGTGTCAAAGCGGTCCAAGGTCAAATTCTCGTCGAACAGCGCATGAGCCGGGACGCATACATAGAAGCTCATCCAACACACACTATTCCTCAAAAAAGTAGTCGGAGCTACAGGTAGCATCTTCACCTAGCATCCCCGTCCCGCTTCCGGACCATTTCTGGCACGATACGCTTCGGGAACTCCCTCTCAAACGCCCCCCTTACTCCGCTATAAGCGACATCACCTGCGTTGAAGAAAGAAGCGGCTCACATCAGACTGATAAGCTTGGCCTCCTGCCAAGGGCGAACCACAAACATCATTCCAAACGGCAAACCATTGGGATACTGGCCAAGTGGCACGACACCCTATATCAAGAATTTAGTTTCCTGCGGATCTACTGCCAGGCTGTAGCTCACCGCCGGATACCCCCCGATACTTGCCCAATCAGTTGCCCGACCCGTTATCGAGTCAGCGACGAAAACCATCGTGTCGACCTCTTCGTCCTTGAACATCGCGTCGATCCCCTCCTTGGCGATTCGGCGGACTTCTTCTTGGAGGTAAGCGTATCTCGAGGAATCGCGTGCGGGAGCAACGGCCGCCGCTACGATGCCCGACTGACACCACTGATTCGGTGGTAGCTCAAGGTACTGAAGACCGTCATCTTGAGACCTGTAAAAACGAGAGCGTGACCCACCGAGTACCGGTCGTTGAAGTTGATCAAATCGACCATAGTCCGGACCTTGCTGTTCTCGGTGTCCGCGAGATACGCCTCGAGATCGCCTTGCATGTCACTTTCGAGCTTCTCCATCCACTTCCAATGCAGATCGTCGACCTCGTCTTCAGATAATGCTACGTCTATCGGCTCCTTGACTATAGCTGAAAGTCTCCGCATCTTCGCCACAGCGGAGCTGAAGGCCGTCTGGCTGATGATTGCCTCTGATTCTGGTCGTTCTGGCTTGTCATCAAGAAAATGCTTATGCGGGACGCCGATCACCACACCCGAGAAAGTCGCGTTAGAAGGCTCGCAGAATCGAGCATAGTCTTCTGGCGAATCTTCCGGGACGGTGAGAGCTAGACCACTTCAGTGGCAGGCGAGTCAGCGGAGATCCTACTATACAGAGTTCGTCCCTCTTGTCGCGTCCAGCCATGACACCCAGAAGCATCGCCACATCTTGGACTGTGAAGCCCATAGGCGCGATTGTATCCTGCGCTAACCTGTACTCTTTAGCCTTAGGCTGGACCGGCTCGACTCACGAAAGGGGAACCACCCCAGCTCTCGAGATCAACCCGGTGGTCGGCCGTATCGCGTATAGCGACGCTCTTTGCGCAGGGTCCAGCTGCAACGGCATGAGAAAGGTGGACGCAACGAAGGGCCACCACCTACTCCCGAGCCCGCGGTATCCGCTCCCAGACTAGCGGCAGCCATTCCCGCGCTGAGGCCTACCGCACTCCCTCCAGAGCTACCCCCGGGATCGCCACCAGCAGCTACGCCCCCCTCCACATAAGGTGATGAAGTCTGCCCTCCAACGGCCGACCAGCCGCGACCCGTAACGTACTTCTTCATATCGAGTCTTGTCATCTTGCGCCCGGAAAACTCATCCATGTTTGCTTTCCCGATGACTGTATCATCGCCATCAGCTCGAAGAATCACATGGGTGAGGAGAATTGACAAATTGCGCCCGCTCTGCGGAGCTTTTCGATGGCATGTGCATCTCGTGGGACATTGCAGCCTTCTGAAGACGATTAGGAATCCTTCCTTGATGACTAAAACTTACGAAGCGCATAGCTACCCGCTGTGGTGTCCATACCCAACGCTGGGTCGGTGGCTATGTTGTCTCTGAGTGCGAGTCAGCATAAGGGACCGAGCTGAGCGAGGTGAGGAGAATTGACTTGACGAGGATAGGTATACCATGAAGCGGTCCCCTGACATGTCCAGCTCTGCGCTCATCGTCAAGGCTTCGAGCAATGGCGAGGACTTCCCAGCGAGATGAGCCTGATTACACATCGGTTCATGGCTCACCAGAGCTCCTCGGGGCAGCCTGCAGCACCGCTCTGAGTTTCAACCCGTTGACATCGTGCTTGTCAATCCTCGCTGTGCAAATCTTCCCATCAAAACTTTTCTGTCCGATCCGACGCAAACTCGCCGAGATACTGTTTGACAAGGGCAACGCTTGTCAATTCACCATCCGAGAGGAGGCCTCCGAGTTCGATGATAGAAGTCTGAAGGAGGTCAAGCTCTTGCGGAAAGTCATTTGGGTGAGTTGACTGGTAATATGTCCAGAGCGCGAAGAGCAGTGGAAGGGAGGTGAAAACAGATACGAGGAGAAGGATCATCGTTCTTTGATGATGCTGCTAGTAGCGGAGGGGTCTACAGTACCGAGCCCGAAAGCGATCCCATCTTGTATCGCGGCTGCTTGCTGCACGAGGAGGATCTCTCCTCCTTTGTAATATTCAGTGAAAGGAATCCCCCTTGCTTATGTCATCACCGATTGAGAGTCCTCCTCACGGCGAAACGTTGGCAGATTGCGTGATTTGGCAAGTCACAAAAGTAGCTGCCCCTCTCCCCCGCCCCCACCCCCTCTCTGGCTGGCCCCCCGTGCTTGCTCATATGACCTCGTAGTACGCTGTGCATGAAGCCGAAATGGACGACGCCCAATCTCTCATGTCCGAGTCCCCTTCATCCTCGACACCGCATGCTCGCTCCGTACCCTCCCCTTCTTCGCCTTCATATTTCCCTTCCTCTCGCCGGTCGGTCTGCTCGCTCCTAGCTTCACCGCGCCCTTCTCCTTGTCCACTGCTCGACCTGCCTTGAGGTTCTTCTTCGCCAGTCGGCGCGCTTGCCGATCCGCGTCGGCGCTCTTCGCTAGTTTTCGGTCCTCCTTCGACAGCCCTTTTAGCTTCTCCCCCAGCTCTGGATTTCCTTTCGGTACTGGAGCTGGGTTCAAACTACTGACTTTGGTTGCTCTTGGGTCGGAAGGGAAAGATTTGGTGACTTTAGTGGAGGAGGACGGTGGAAGGGTTTTGCATGGCTGGAGGCGAAGGGGCTTCTTGGAGAATTTGAGCTTGGCAGAGTCCATCGCTAGCAGTTCATCGACGCTCTCGCGGTCCTACAACTTTGTCAGCTCATGCATTTCAATCTCAGCTGGAGGACTCACAGACAAGTGGACATATCCGAAGCCTTTCCCTAGCTGCGTCTCCTTATCCCGCACGATCCGTACCCCGATGACCCATTTTCCCTCTGACTTCTGCCCACGTTCACTCTTCACCAGCTCTTCGAAGAGTACCCTAACATCCTCCTCCTTGGCTGCGTAGTCGAGTCCGCCAACAAACAGGCTGCTCTTGGGATCCGTTCCCCCCGGCAACCATGCGTCGCGCTTGCCAAGAGCCGTCGTCGCGCCTTGCAAAGCGATCGACGAAGGTAGGCGGACAGAATCGACTCGGATAAGGCGGTCCATGAAAGACGAGCCGTTGGCGGCTAGCACCTGTCTGGCGGCGACGAATGGATCAAGGACCGGTGTGACGTTCTTCGGTCGGTCGGGATGCGGATGGGAAAATACAATATATGCGTTGCAACTGCCAAGTTCTGAGTGAAACTGCTCGAATCAGTCCCTCGTTCAAGTCTTCATAGTCAAACTCACGTCTTTCTTGATGAACGCAACCTTCCTCTTTCCTTTCGAATCTATGAAGGTTTGTGCACGATCCACCTCCTCGAGCGCCCTCTTATCTCCTCCTTCCAGCACATCCTGCTGTGCCCTCCACGCCGATGCTCGCTCTTTCTCCCTCTTCACTCGCTTTCGTTCTCCATCGTCCTTACCGGGTTCGTCGGAAGGAAGAGCCGCGGTCGGGGTCGCAAAAGGGACGGAGCGAAAACGTACTGACTCGATCTTGGCGGTAGGTGCTAAGGAAAGGAGGTGGGCACGAAGCTGATGGAGCACAGACTGGCGGGATTCACCGATCTTTCAGATGGTAGAATGGATGAGCTCACCTTGGCCTTGGCACACTCAATAGGCAGATTACCGATGAATACTGTCCGCCGGTCCCGATCTACATGAGTCTCGTCTGGAGGGATATATTTCTTCGAAGAGGAAGGAGCTCGGTCTCGTTTCGAGGCCGAGGGTTTGAGGGATTCGTGTACCAGCTCGCCGACCTCGCTCTCATCATCCGAAAGCTCGTCCACGCTAGCTGAAGCGGGGGGTTTTGATGCTCTCTTCCGTTTCTCCAGTTTCTGATCGTTGCTCGGCCTGGTGACTTCGGCGACGTCAGAATTCTTCCTCTTTCGACTCTTCTCTTCCGAAGATCCTTTACTGAGCTTGGAGTGCGAAGCCTTCGTAGAGGGGATTAGCGGTTTGTTTTTCGAAGTTGTTGGAGTGGGAACAGAGGACTGAAGGAAGGTGGACTACCACATTGTCAATCACACTTGATTCCTCCGCCCGACGAGCACTCACGCCTTTACTGAAGACATCTTCCAGCTCGGCATCCTTGGCCTTGCTGAACAGCGAGAAACCCTCGCCTGCCCGGTCTGCCGCGGGCTTCTTCTGCTTCTTTTCCTTTCTGCCCGCCCTCGAAACCTCCATGTCGGCGACACTGGTCTTGAAGGATTTGGCCATGGTCTTGTGGCCTTGACTCGCTTACCGAAATAATTTCAGTTGGATAGTTTACGGGTAGGACTATACAAAGACCGAGCATAATGCCACACGACTTTTATCTAAAGCAAATGCCCGACTGATCCGTCGGATCAGTTCGGTGCCTGGCAATCTGTTTGGTTCCAGGCGCTCGGCAAATCGCCACCCAACGCGCTTTAGTTGGGCTCTTTTTTGGTGAGAGGTCGTCCTTGGATGAAGCAGGCTTTCGAGTGCTTTGATTTTCCTCTCAGAGGAGAGCTATGCGTGCGTTTTGATATCGGACAGGCGTGGAGAGCTGCACTCGCTCAGCATCCCGAGGAAATCAGACGGAGATGATGGTCAAGGGGAAGACCCGATGCAGCGGAGGCGTCTCGGCGTGACATCATGTGTTTTGCTCCTGTTCTCATATGCATTGATTATCCGACGTCTCAATATCGCACGTGGTGACAGGAAAGGCTGATGGGAACAAAGCAGGGGCAAGATCTATCTGGACCAGAGTCCCTCTCACTGGAGCTGTCGGTTGTGGCGAACACAGGTCGCCTCCTGCAATCGTCTCCTCATGATTGTCACGATCCCAATCGAGGGAATGCCAATGAGGGATCGACTGTCATGAGATATTGGTCTGACGGCAGGATTGACTAGCTGGTGATATCAATCAACTGCAGAGACAGCGGACGAAGCGGTCTCGTATTTAAACCCGTACAAGCGGACGGAGCTGGTTCATCACAGGGTGGATCCGCTAATTGCTTGTTTGGTGAGTTCCAAGAAGGATGATGAGGCGTATTGATGTATGAGAGGGATCTTACACCCTTGCGCCAGCATGCGATCTCTTTTTCAACTCTCTTGAAGCCGCCCCGGAGCGCAGATCAGGGATAACAGGTCTTCGGCGAAAGGGCTGCTCGCGGCGTTTTGAGAGATTCAAAGGGAGGGGAAAGGTCACGTGACCTATAAAGGCTACTTTTTCGGCCTTGTTTCAGATCATATGCATACAACTTAGCCTTTGGATACATGCATTGGGCTGTTGTACATCGACAGACCAAATCTGAGCTCGTGAGGTGGAGAAGTGTATGAACGATACGTCGATTGGCAGAACGGTGTTTATTCAGCTGATCAGATTCGCCAAAAACCTCATTCCGCGTTGCGACTTATATTCCGGGCTCATTCACGGCTCTCCCCTCTTCTTCCCCGTTTAATCTCATTTTCAACTTTGTCAATCCAAGTCAATTCAAAGGTGAGTAGACCGCTGCCAGACCCCAACACACCTCTTCCATAATCCCAAACACCCACACGAGGCACAGAAAACGGAGCTGACGCAACCTTTCGTCAACTCCTCGTCATCAACCCGCTCCCTCATCAGTCCTTGCCACCAACCCAACCCAAACACATACTCAGTCAATATGGCTCCCACCACTACTACCAAGAAGACCACCGCGACCAAGAAGCCCTCGTCGCACCCGACTTTCCTGTCTATGATCCAGGTGAGTCAACGAATCCAGTCGGAACCTCGTCAACCCTCCTGGACCCCTTTCCATCCGTCCGCTTCTTTTCGCCTTTCAGGCCGGATGGGCGTCTGCAGTCCCTCGTATCGCTCGACGTGATGTACGACGCGATGCCCGCGAGGTGCCGAGACGAGTACATGCGACCTGGTCGAGCTCTCGTCATCGCCCTTTCGGGATTCGATCGGACGTCCCGCCGGAAGGCCCATTTTGGGGTTTCCCTCCTTTTGACTCGTCCTGGGGTTCTGCGATACTTCGCTCACCCCTCTGATACTCCTGCGGGTCGACTCGCTTGCCTTGCCACGATGCCAGGCTCTGCGCGTCGCCATGCGCGACTCCAGGGCGGACACCGCATCCAGCCCCCTTCCGCTCGAGTCGCGCGTGACCACCCCTTCCCGTCTTCCATTTCCATTTCCTCATTCCTCGCCCTTTATTCCTCTCCGCGCCTTCAAACTTGGCATGAGCATGCATCCACCTCTCATGCATCGCAGTGCATGCATGCATGGCTCCCGTGGTCGTCTTTCGCGACATCTGGACCTTGTTCTGGAATTGCCCGTTCCGGCAGCTTTTGGACGATTCTGGGGTCAACAAACACATCCGAGCTGAGCTGACCATTCGTCTCCCTCTATCCAGGAATGCATCAAGGCAAATCCCGCGGAGGCTCGCAACGGTGTTTCGCGACCCACCATAAAGAAGTGAGTGTGCTCATCATCGTCTCCTCCCGCCGATGCTCATCGACGATTTAGGTTCCTCGCCGACAAGTACAAGCTCGACATGAGCTCGGCGATCAACAGCAACAACCTCGCCAACGCCATCAAGCGGGGATCCGAGAAGGGTGACCTCAACCTGCCCAAGGGCATTGGTGGCCGCGTCAAGATGCCGGCTAAGGTTAGTCGAAGCAATGGCGACTGGGACCTCTCGCTGACCGAAGTTGCAGAAGACCGCCGCTACTGGTAAGGAGAACGCCCCGCCCAAGGCTGCCAATCCTACCGCCGTGAAGAAAGCCGCACCCGTGAAGAAGGCTGCCCCCGCCAAGAAGGCAGCTGCACCCGCGAGGAAGTCTGCTGCCAAAACCGCTACAAAGACGGCTGCTCCCAAACCCGTTAAGACCGTCACGAAGAAGCCCGCTGCCAAGAAGACCTCCTCAGTTGCCAAGAAGGCACCTGCCGGTATGTCAACCTCTGGTTTTACTCCATCACCCGCTAATGAATGTGCAGCCAAGGCCGCCGCTAAGCCCGCTGCGAAAAAGGCGGCTGCGCCCAAGAAGAAGGTGGCCGCTAAGAAGTAAATACTTTCTTGGGACCCACATATTTAGCTTCTTCTGCAACTATCCTTCTGTCCGTAATGTCCTCCGGCGCCTGTGATTAGTACCTTCTCCCTCTTCCTTCGTTTTCGATATCTATCTTTGATCCGAGCCGAGGGCGGCCACGGAGTGTCTTTCGTATGTACTTGCCTGCGACATGCTCGACTTCTGGAATTCCTGGGACGGGGGTGTGGGGCGATGTCTATGCATCTCGCTCTGTATGCGTGAGGGTACCGAACTGAGCATATCGCGCCTGAGCACCAAACATTTAGGTCTCAGCCTCGTTGTTTGCGGCTCTTCTCTTGCTCTTGTTAGATCCGGTGGCATCTTCGCACGCCTCCCCTCAATCACCGTACTCTTCAGTCCATAAGTCGTGACGTGGACCCGAAAGCCGGGCACCCAAAGGACTCCACACACCAATTTCCGCCACATTGCCAATCCCCTGCCGCGCGCGCATCAGCCTGTCCGCCGAAGCGATACAAGCTACTGTTCACATATTCTAGGACATCTAGATGCTCTATTTCTGTAACAGGACGACAAACGATAATCATGTCTCTCGTCCGATATCATGAGGACCCTGACGACGCTCAGCTGTCCCGCTTCTCACCGTGCTGAAGATAACCCTCACTCCACAACACAGCATCCTTCCCTCGCATCTCTGTGTTCCGCTTCTCCCTCGGGCATCGGCTTCAGCACTTGTCTCGCCTCTATCCTCATCGATCGTCTCTGAGCCCTGGCAGAACCAGCTCCACCCTGTGATTCAGGTGATGCCGGGGAGAAGGGTGATGTCGGGAAGGGATTGATCGCGACGGGCTGCTCTGCGCTTCTTTGGGGATTTCGGAGGGATAGGGGGTTGGAGTCGCGAGTGATGAGGGGTTTGTGGGCGTCGGTGAGGGATGGTGACGGTCAAAAGGCATGAGGCATTCGGTCAACGCTTGGATTGCCCTAGTAACGGACTTGATTCAGCTGATCAGATAGACTGGAAACAGCGGACTGACTCGCTGATCCCCTCATTCTTGGCAGCAGAGACGAAGTTATATACGAACCCGGCAGCAATCGCTAGTGCAGAAACTTCGCGCGGGTCAACCTCAACCTCCTTCACGTCGGCTTTATTGCCCAGCAGCAGCACAGGGAAAGGCTAAGAGAATTCCTGGTGAGCTTTGTCGATACTATACACAGATAGAGCTGAAAAGGCTGAACATGCGCGGTTAACCACTCACACTCCCCTCGACGGTCCAAACCCCATCTGCAGATACCGGCTCCAATCCTCGTGTGGCTCTGATAAGCCCAAGACAGTATTGAATCCGATCGAAGGAATGCCGAGAATCAATCGAGAAGCTGGAGCGCGGTGAGCGAATCCTTTGGCCCCGCATTGCTGATAGGAAAGCTCACACTAGGATGTAGGCAGTCGACCCGGGGATGTGTGCTTCAAGCAATGACTCAAATTCTCCCTGCCCCGACGTACTACGTTGTAGTCAGCTTCGACACTACCCAAGCTCAGTCCAGTCCACTGTTCTCGGTTACTGAAAAGGAGCGACTCACTCGAAGAGCTCGATGGCATAGGTGGACCCATCCTTGAAGGTGATCTGGTGGTAGAATGAATCCTCGATAGTGGGACTGTAGCCGCGAGCAGGTGAGCATGGACCAATGAGAGAAGCTGTCCAAGTTTGACTCACTCGTAATCAGAATCGAAACCTCGACCGAATGCTGAATGGGTGAGCCGGCGTGGATGAAGGGGGAAGGAAATACCCACCGCGAAGAACGATGTTGGCCTTGCCTCTAGCAACGGGTCACGTCATCAGCGGACAAGGTTCGGGCAGGCCTCAGTCGGGTGGTGTCGCTTGTATCCTGACTCACACTCCTCCTGAGTCCCGACATGTCTATCAGCTAGCTGGGTGGTGATGATGTCGGAAGGAGCTCACCTTCACCCATGACCAAGTAATTCAGCTTCCTTTGTGAATTCATAGTCGGATAGTAAGTGGGGGTATATGCACAGATGATAGAGCAAAGCAATGTGAGACAGATGAGGGTCGACAAGACGGGTTTGATTTTCTTTACGACAGCTCGACGGACACGTGGTCCATCAGAGGGGTTCCGGATAAGCTATATGGTTCCCAGTGGATTGGTGGACTCTGTTTCTACCTACGATGGCCTTCATGAATACCGGGTCAAATAGCTTTCCTCGATAGTCCGGAAGAGTCTGATCCACCCTCCTTTGTCTATCCTTTCGGCGATCTTCATCTCTTCATCCCGTCTCCTTGTTCCTATCAGCCAATTATCTTTCTACCTCTCTTCATCTCTCCCCTTATATCTCGACTAGCAATCCCCCTCTCAAAAATGTCCGACCCGAACGGCATAGATGTTGATATTGCTCCATCTGATGCTCCAGTAAACACAGAAGTGCAGCCAGGAGAAGTCGCTGTCACTGTCGAGAGCATTACTACGACCGTTACAACCGAGCCTGTCCCGGATGTCGAGCCTCAACATTCCATGGAAGTGGACCCGGTGACCGTCATACAGCATGAATCTGCGATCGAATCCGGAGCCCAATCTCATCCCGTCATCATTGAGGAGACGACCATCCAGTCAACCAGTGCAGTTCCTCCTCCGCAAGCAGGCCTCGGACCCGACATCTTCTCCCTCCCTGCCGAGCTGACGCCTTCCTTTGCTGCTTCGAGCCAGCAATCTAGGTCAGCTGGGCCTTCCAATCTCAACCACTATCAGGAGCCTGGACTATCTTCCATTTTGACCAACGGCGACATTCTTCATGCTTCTCGCAAGTCTCCTACACCCGAAAAGGCAACTGTCAGCCAACCCGCTCCTGCCCCCGCTACTTCCATGCTCGATGTTTTGCCCATCCTCCGACCATCATCTCCAGCTCGTATGGTCCGCACCGGCTATATCTATGACCCTCTTATGATGCTGCACTGCCAAGATTCCTACACTCCCACTGCGGACAATGTCGTAGATGTAGGCGATGGGCATCCGGAGGAACCTATGCGGATTAAGCGAATCTTCTCGCGCCTCGCCGAATCGGGATTGATCAAGCGGATGAGGAAGCTAGAGTTTGCTCAGGTCACGTTTGACCAGGTGCTGCTGGTACATACCGAAGATCACTGGAACAAGGTCCAGGGTACCGAGAGTGAGTTCATGACTACCGCCTTGTATCCTTGCTAAACGCCACTGATTAGTTCTGAGCGATGACTACATCCAAGACTCGAAGCATTACTACGATCAATTGTCTCTCTATGTCTGCCGTGAGACCGCCCATTGCGCCCGACTTTCCTGCGGTGGCGTCATCCAGGCCTGCATGTCCGTCTGCAAGGGTGAGGTCCGAAATGCGTTTGCCATCGTTCGCCCGCCGGGACACCACGCCGAGCCAGCGGAACACATGGGATTCTGCTTCTATAATAACGCTGCGGTCGCCGCCAAGGAGGTCATGAGAATGGGTCTGGCGAAGAAAGTGCTCATTCTGGATTGGTGAGTGGGCCTTGAAAGGAAGGGCAACGCTGACGACCGGCTCGACAGGGACGTCCATCATGGTAACGGAACACAGCGTGCGTTTTGGGACGATCCAGACGTTCTTTACATATCGATTCATCGACATGATGGCGGAAGGTTCTATCCGACGAGCGACTTCGGCGCGTTGGATATGGTCGGTTCGGGATCTGGCGAGGGAAAGTACGTCATCTGGTCCACTATAGCTTCAGCTGAGCGAGCTGCAGGACAGTCAACATCCCTTGGCCATCCGGAGGGTTTGGCGATGCCGACTACATATACGCATTCCAGAAAATTGTCATGCCCATTGCGTACGAGTTTGCCCCGGATCTCGTCATCAGTCGGTTGCACTGCCGAAGGCTCCCGCATAGCTGATGCTTATCACAGTCTCGGCGGGCTTCGATGCGGCTGAAGGCGACTCCCTTGGTTGCTGCAACGTTACCCCTCCAGCGTACGGACACATGACACACATGCTATGTGCCCTGGCAGGCGGCAAGGTCGTCGTTGCGCTGGAGGTAGGTCCTCTTCTGTCTCGCACAGCACGTCTGAGTTATACGTCAGGGCGGTTACAATCTCGACGCCATATCCCGCTCCTCCCTCGCTGTCGCCCAGGTCCTTCTTGGGGAGACACCTGCCGAAATTGGAGCACTCGAGGCATCCGAGGTGGCTACAGAGGTCATGTATCAAGTGGCCAAGGTGCAATCGATGTACTGGAAGAGCATCGATGTGAAAGGTTGCGAGCCTCCCGAGGGTGAGGAGCCACACCAGAACAGGCTTTTAACCCGCTTAACCAGCGGTACAGTTACGGACATGAACGGCGAATCCCCGGTAATCCCCATTCCAGGTAAGTCCATCTTGACCTGAAGGCCAGTACTGACAACCCCTGTAGACCTGCTGAAGATTCACCGTGCCCATCACATGTTCGCGAAGCATGGGCTCTATCAAATCCCGCTGGCGAGTCCGGAGCTTGAAGCCGCCTTCGGAGATCAGCTTATCTGCAAGTGAGTCATGTGGTCTTGTGCGAGAAGCCGTCAATGTAGTTCCCTCTCAGCGAAGGCGTCTACGAGGCAGGCGCCAAGAGCGTGTTGGTCGTGTTTGTCCACGACTTGTAAGCAAAAGCTCGCTGTAGGTAAATGCGCTGACGCAATGCAGCGGGAATCTTCGGGTCGAGACAGACGGTGTGTCAACGACGAATGTACATATGACAAACAGCTATTTAGTATGCCACTTGAGGGTTGACCTTTGATGGAAACTGACAAGCACAGCTGGATACGAGCGATACTATCGTCAACTGGGTCATTGGCTCAGGCTACAGTATCATCGACATCAACGTCCTTGCGCAGTTCCCGACTCAATTCGCGAAGGCGAGCATCTTTTGCGTTCTATCTACTCCGGTCTTACCTATCACAGACTGGTCCAAGGATGATCACAAATTCTGGTCCGAAGCTAGAGGGACAGCTCCTTCGGTACGTCTGGGATAACTATCTCGAGTGAGTTTCCAGCAACGGTGAGTGCACGGGCAGCTGAATCTGCTAGGTTGTCCGAGGCCGAGAACGTCGTCCTGATCGGTCATGGATCTGGCTGTAGCGCGATCATGGAGCTCATAAATCATCGAGGTGAGATACAAACAAAAGGCGGAGGAGGTTATCATCCGTACTGACCATTCATCAAAGATGTTGAGCGGAAAGTCAAAGCAGTCGTTCAAGTTGCTGGCCTGCACTCACTCGTCCGGATTGATCCCGCCAACGAGAGGCGACGAGACTGGTTCATGGCGGTGAGTCTACAAGGACGTTCCGCTGTAAACACTCACTAAGATTAGTCGAATCGTATCTATGTTCCCGCTGCTCACCCGGTACTCGATGATGAGCGGACAAAGCGGCGCCTTGGCGGTCAAATCTTCACGTCAGGTGAGTGCACCTGGACATCGGCTAGAGAGTTGTCTGATGACAAGCAGAGCGAGCAAAAGTCGTCGATGTTCTCAACGACGTCTTACCCCAGATCCAGTCCTTCATCAACTCCAAGCTTCCCACCACTGCACCTTCTGCTCCTACGGCAAACGGCCACGCGAACGGCCATGCCGAGAATGTGCCCGGTCCAGCCACAGCACACGCCATTATGGCATAGCACCTGTCCACCTCCACTCGCGATACCCTGCATTTGACCTCGCCTATTTGTATCTCACTGCGTCATGCACAAATGCTCGTCACCCGTATATGCGGCAGATGCGCCGCCGGTAGCGGAAATTCTTCCAGCTCGTCTGTCCCTACACCATCTTCGTCATCCGACCCATACCTGTATCCGTCGTATTATACATCGAAATCTGGTACATGAATCTCATTCGTCAAGCTCCAGCCGGGCGAGGGGAAGTCGAAGGCGAATCCATCAGAAGGGACGGTAGCTATCGAGTCGGTACTACTTCGCCGATCATCTTCGAGCGGGATCGGGCCGATCTCAGCGAGGTATCGCTCAATGTCTGCTGGTCGAGCCCCGATCGCACGCGGCAGCTCGTCAACGAAAGTTGTGGAGATTGTCGGGTTTGCGAGGCTTTGTCCTATCGAACTTGAACGGCTTGAGGGGAAAGCCGGCATGCTCATACGGCTATCGAGGTCCTCGCCACGGGATGCTCGAAGTGCACGGCGAAAGCAGCCTCCGCTGAGCACTTCGGAGCGTCTTGTTGAAAGGGTCCTCGCTGCGGTGGAGGAGGATCTCCGCCGAGCGAGAAGCTTCGAAGGGAAGGATACCGATCGCGGAGCGGTTTTCGTCGGCGAAGTTGGATCTGGCGAGTCGAGGGCGAACACGACCTTGTTCATCCCGTTATCCGAGCGCGAAGGATATTTTCCGTCAGATTCGGCTTCCTCGACGAGCGTGGCATCCGCGTCATGCTCTTTGTCTTCTCCTCCCTCAACGTTTCGGGGGCTCGGCGAGTACGGCCGCATCGAGCTCGAGACGCCCTTCTCTATCGACAACTCGTCTAAGGCTCTTATCCCCTCCGCTACCTCGATCTCCGCCATTATCTGCGATGCATCCACAACCTGTCGACTCGGTTGGAGACTCATCGTCCGCCCCACGGCAGTCCGGAGGAGGTCGACCTGTCTGACGCTGACAACTGTTCGGCTGCGAGCACGGTTTTTTTCGGTCCGGCTTGGAAGGGCTCTCGATCGGGTTACGTGGAAAACTTGTGCCACGCGGTGTCTCGGGGAACGAAGAGAGACAAGAGATAGTTGAGAACGTGCTCAGGTCGGATAGCGAGGACCGGCAAGATGCCGCGGTGTATGCTGATTCGCTCGGTGGGAAGATACCGATGAGGAGGCTACCGAGTCTGGGCGGAGAAAGCCAGGCGTCTTTTCGGCTTGCGTCATGACGGTAGCATAGTCGGGAAGGGCCGTTTTGCTGGATGAGGATCCTATCGTTACTTCCTCCTCGATGTCATCAAGTACCGTCGAGAGCCAGCTGCCGCTCGAGTCCCGAGGTCCCACCAACGACCGCTCGATAGCCGACAACGTACTGCTCCTCGATCGTCGCTTCCTCGTACCACTCGTTGCCGGCTCATACAGCTTCTCATGCAGCGCCAGCATGCTATTCGTATTTATGGGTACCTCGATGAAACTCGCTCGTCTGCTCGGGGCTTCTGCATGATGACCATGAGCGGTGGACTGAGGCCGGATGGTGGAGCCCGACGTATCGCTATCCGCTGATGACGAGCTGAGCCGTGGGACTAAACCCTTCTCGCAGACATTCGATGAGGAGAGCGTCTCGATGTTGTCACCTTTCACTTTGTCGCTCGGCTCGCCGCCTTCTTCGTCATTTCGAGTCCGGGCGCGGATCATGCGTCGTCGATATGCTAGTCCCGCCCAGGTGGATACTCCCAGCAGCAGTAGACCGAGGACGACGGATAGCGCGATGGACGAGGCGATGAGGTCGGATCGATGGTCCTCCGTTGCTGGGGTCATGACGGGACTACTCGCCCCCATCGTCGGACTAGGCGGAATAGTCGGCGAGCTAGGCTCAATGCTCGGCGACATCGCTCGTATCCCGCCCGACCCGCCAGCCTGCGAGCCTAGCGGATCAAGTCCTCCGCTCGTACTGAACGAGCGCGGGGCTAGAGAGCGTTTCTTCATTTGTCGAAGGTGTTGGGCTGGCGAGATATGTGCGAGGGAAGGGTAGAGGTGTGGTGAGTTGAGTGGATGGATCGGGTGGGAAAGGGGATGAGAGGATTCGTGAAGGGGTCGCGGGTGTAGAGGGTCCGTGGGAGGTCGGCGGGAGGGGATGAACGGAAGGACATTCGGGTGCCCAGGGAACGAGGACCGCGGGATGATGGTTTTGAGGTGGCGGATTCAGCCTGACTACGGGGTGGAAGCCTGATCAGAAAAGCAGGCCTGAGCGAGAAAACGGCTCACATTATCTTCGGCTCATCAAGTTCGATGGTGGGCCGCCCGAGGCCAAGGCCGGTGCGCCGCACCGCCATTCCGTAAGAAGGGGAAGTTTGGGGAGAGAAGGGAATTGAACGAGGCAACAGGGAAAGAGCCGACGTTGGAAGCCTGAATTTTTTCACAAGCAACGTCACGAATCAAGGAGGAAAGAGAGGATCTATGGAGACAGATGCGCATCCTCATCTTATGTGATGATAGCTTTGGTCTTGACAACAGACTGTCCGCGCCGCCACCTTTCTAATAATGAGTTGCAGCGGAGCCGTCCGCCTCACTCATGATGGCTGGCAACATCTGCTTCCTTTCTCGCGCTTACAATGTACCCTGGGCCATGGCTGGTCATCACTTCGCGGTCTCCTTGAGACGAGCATTGGAGGTACCGGAATGCCATAGCCAAAAGTAGATTGCTCTCCAGCCGGTACCTCCACTTTAGTGCTCAGAAATGTTGCATCCATCAACCTGCAGTGGCCCATTCGAGGATCAATCAAAGGATCGTCATTACACCTCGGCCAGCTAGGTATGGTGACAAAGGCTGGCGACCAGGCAGCCCAGTGAGACCTTACACCTCATCTTGAAGGCACTTCTGACGGTTCTCCTCACTCTAGGCCTTCTCTACATGCCTTTTTCAAGCGAAAGTCGCCATCTTCATCGTCCTCAGCATCGAATCCCGTCGAGAACTCCACACATCGGCCTTCAGAGTCCCCTCAACGGTACAATGATGGCGTAGTCGACCTTACAGGTTCACCTCCGGCCAAGAAGGCGAAAGTGCTGAACGGTGGAGATGGTGTCGAGAGCGTGGAGATCAGGAAACGCCGGACTTCCTCGACACAACCGACCTCCGGCTACTTCTCGAAGGGAACCAAAGCTGGCTCTCAGCCTCCTCTCGGAGAGAAGGTGTCCAGCGATGGGAATGGCATGGACGTGGACGACGAAGTCCAGGGGCCAGGACCGTCCAGGCGAGTGACCATCATCAGCAGACCACCTCTTCCAGCCCCGTCCGCGTCGCTTGAGTCATATCGCCTTCCCCGAACAGCTCCGCCCCGGCCTCCTCAATCAGGCTCGGCTTTCGAAAACTACTCTATCGACGGCTCAGCTCGACCTTCCACCTTATATCGAGCAGATGGCGCTGACAGCGATGCACTGCCTTCCGCAAGTCAAGGCAGGACAGCTGAGGAGGAGACGCGCCATCAGGAATGGCAGCGTCGTCTCAATGCACCTGGAGGGATCGTTCCTCGACGGCGGTCGTTAGCGCTCGACGAAGCGGCCGCGGCGGAGGCTCGTCGTCAAGCTGGAAGTGACGCCGATGGAGACGACGAGAACGGAACACTGGTGGTCGAAGACATGATAGTGGACGACGAGGAAGACGGCCGAAAGGCTGCCGAGGGAATTGCGAGCAAGTTGAAGGAGAAGTATGCGGCGAAAGGTGTGGCGACGACGGGGACGAAGGCGAAAGGGAAGAGCAAGAAGCAAGAGGAGGTTGGGCCGAGTGGACAGACGTATACGCCGCTGGAGAAGCAGTTCATGGAGATCAAGGCGGAGAACCCGGATGTCTTGCTGCTGATGGAAGGTGGGTCATACTTTTGGCTGAGTCACGCTCGTGATGATAGTGCTCAATGTGGCGCAGTCGGGTACAAGTACAAGTGGGTAGCCTATCTTTGCTCGAGCAGGCGCTTAAGACATTTCCAGGTTTCACGGAGATGATGCAAAGGTAGGTTTGATACAGGGCTTCGAACAATACACGAGAGCTGACGTCGTCAAGATCGCTTCGAAGGAATTGGGTATTGCTGCGTCAGTCGAACTCGTCCCTGATGTGGACGATGGCTTAAGACATCCAGCTTCCCTGCTCGGAACTTCTACACTGCATCCATCCCTACCCATAGATTGCACATTCATACCAAAAAGTAAACCGTTTCTGGCAATCTGTCTCAAGCGGGCTATCCTGATGACTCATAGACTCATCTCGCTTGGATACAAGGTCGGCGTCATTTCACAGATGGAGACGGCTGCTCTCAAGAAGGTCGGGGAGAACCGCAATGCGCCTTTCACAAGGGAGCTGACTCACCTGTTCACCGCTGCGACGTATGTTCAACCTCCGCACCTGACGAGCTTCCCTCATGTCCCCTTATATAGCTATGTCGAAGATCCTTCGTTGGCTTCGTCGTCCAACTTCGCGGACGAGCCAGTCATGCTTGGCTCCGCTCCTCCACCTACTAACGCTCTTGTCGCCATCGTCGAGCAGGACTTGGGAGGTCTGGCGGCTGATGACAGGGTACGCATCGGGCTTGTCAGCGTAGTTCCTACCACAGGAGAGGTGGTGTGGGACGAATTTGATGGTACGTGGTCTCGCTGACCCAGCCGATTATTCCCTGATCTTCATACCAGACTCTCAAGTCCGCACGGAGCTCGAAACGCGCCTCATGCACTTGCAGCCCGCTGAGCTTCTACTTCCTGCTAGTGGATTGAGCAAGGCAACGGAGAAGGTCCTCAACCATTTCGCAGGTCACACCAAGTATGAGTTTTTCACGTAGTCAGGGACCCTACTGACCCAATGAAGGACCAGTGTGAGCTGCTCGGTGCGGGTAGAGAGGATCGAGAAACTTCCTGCCTATGACCACGCATTCGATTATCTCACAAGATTCTACCGTCGGAAAGCCGGAGGCAAAAAGGGCATCAGCAGACTGAAGCTAGGACACAAGGCGTCGGAGGAGATAGACTTGACCAATGAGAGCGATGAAGACATGGGAGATGGCCTCAAAAGCGGAGTTGTGGAGACCAATGGCCATCACGAGGTGAAGGGGGCCGATGAAGGCGGAGCAGACTCGATCGGTCTGGCCGCTGGGTTGCCTGGTACGGCTCCTCTCGTGTTGCTGACTGCTTTGATTTGCTTATAAGTACGCCTCCCAGCGGAGGAAGCGATGCTAGCCCTCGTGGATTTCCCAAAACAGATCGTAATCGCTTTAGCTGTGACAGTCAAGTACATGAAGGGTCAGTCCAATTACACTGCTGTCTATATTTCCCAGCTGACGATCCGAACCCCAGCATTTGGTCTCGAGAACGCCTTCCGGAATCGCTCATCATTCACAAGATTTGTCAACAGTGCACACATGCTCTTGTCGAGCAATACGCTTGTCAATCTGTCAGTATACTGCTGCCTTGAGGTGTGTCACTCAACTCCGCCGACAGGGAGGTGTACAGAAACCAGACGGACGGCGGGGTGTACGGGAGTCTCTTGTGGCGTCAGTCCTGTATCTCGGCTGATGTGTGGCGCTGACGTTTTCAACAGTGCTGGATCAGTGAGGCGAGCAATGTTTTCCGCCCCTAGCCGAGCTGACTGGTGTGCAGTACAAAGACAAAGATGGGGCGAAGACTGATGCGCGAATGGATTGGGCGGCCATTGCTCAATGTAAAGTACGCCGCTCTATCCTGTCATCTGGGTCGACGTGCTGAGCATCTTTCTGAAGCGCTTTGCGAGCCCGAGTTGACGCTATCGAGGAGATCATAGATAGCAATACCTACCACATGGAGAAGCTGCGCAGTCTACTCGTGAACATGCCGGACCTAGTCAGAGGACTCACACGTTCTCAATACGGCAAGGTGGGTCGCACGTTCGTTCGATACGAGATGTGGATCAACTCGATGGCACAGGCACAACCCACCGAACTCGCTACGGTCCTTGTCGGTCTTGCGCGTGTCGGCTCCGAATTCAAGCCAAACGAGGGCGATGTCTTCAAGTCCGCTTTGCTCAATAACGTCCTCAAAACCCTGCCAACGATCAAAGATCCTGCGCGAGTATTCCTTGACTCTATCAACCTGAAAGAGGCGAGAGAAAATGATGAAGCGAACCTTTGGGTGGACTCGGACAAATACCCCGACTTACAAGATGCGAAGGATGTGAGTGGATTTTGCATCAGCACCGGCTTGTCCATTTCTCACAATGAGCGATAGTGTATCGCTATTTGCGAGAGCGAGCTGGATCAACATTTGAAGGATGTACGGAAAATCCTAAAGCGACCAAGCCTTGCCTATGTCACGGTAGCTGGGATTGAAGTAAGTCCCCGGTCAAACTCGGCCAGGACACTTAACGTGGCTGTAGTACCTGGTTGAGGTGCCAGTCCGCGATACGAAGTCCGCATCGCCGAAGTGGGTCAAAATTAGCTCGTAGGTCAGAATGATTGCTTTGCAGCTCCTGGCTGAATTGCCGCTAGTACGAAGAGCGTCATCCGCTTCCATACACCGGATGTCCTCCGGATGTCCGTTCATATTCTCCCTTGGGCGACGAGCCATCTGACATCCCGCCCGATAGCACGAAGGAACGCGAGCAGCATAAGGAGACCCTTACGGCTGTCGCCCGCCGAGCCTTCCTATCCTTCCAATCCGACATCTCAGAGTGTCACACTCTCGTCGTTGTGTCTCGCCAGATCGCAGTGATCGACTGCTTGATGAGCTTGGCGCAGGTTGCCGCTGCGAGCGGGTACTGCAAACCGGAGTTCGTGCCGCAGGCGAGTCTACATATTCGCGAAGGGCGGCATCCGATGGTAAGCTCACCGACCGAAGATCATCCAGCAAGGCTTGATCGTTACCTCAGGTCGAGATGCTAAGGGATGAAGCGTATGTCCCGTTCGATATCGACTTTTCGGAAGAGGATGGAACAGCGAAGGTGATCACGGGACCGAATATGGCCGGTGAGACAGATCCCCGAGACTGAGAGACAGCGTCCGGGCTACTGTGAATCTCCGTATAAGGTCCAGGATGAGAACCGGCTGATGCGATGATCGCAGGCCTTGATCGTTTGCATGGCTCAGATAGGGTCCTTTGTACCTGCAACTTCGGTCAGCCTGGGGATCCACGATGCTGTGCAAACGTGAGTTGTGCAATCGCTCTGCTAAAGCCGCTAATATTCCTGTCAGGCGAATGGGCGGTGAGCTTCTGTGAGGAGACCACGTTCGAGAAGCTGACAGGAAGATTGTAGCGTCAGATGAAATCGGTCGAGGCAAGTCGACCTTCATGGTCGAATTGTCGGAGACCAGCGACATCCTCCGGACGATCACACCCAGGACTTTGGTGATCCTTGATGAGTGGGTCATTGCTGCGCCGTGTGAATAAGCCATTGATGTATGATCGACCCCTGAAGACTTGGTCGAGGCACAAGGTCAGAACCATCATTCGAATGTGCAACCGAATGTTGACCTCATCTAGCACGTACGACGGTGTTGCTATAGCATATGCCACTCTTTCGCACCTCGCAGGTATCGGATGCAATACTCTCTTTGTTACGCACTATCCGATTGTGGCTGAGGAGCTGGCCAAAGAGGTCAGCTTCTAGCTGTCATCTGAAATGACAGCTGAACCTCTCTTGCAGCATCCCAATCACATCAGCAACTGGCACATGAGCTTCGAGGAGATTCAGATGCCAGGTGAGTAACTTCTTGTATGCGGAAGCGTGATTCTGATGTCAGGTCCAGACGGTAGTGCCGAAATCACCTTCCTGTACAAGCTCACTCGAGGCCTGGCGGAAGCGTCATTTGGCGTGTGGTGTGCACGGTGAGGTCCTTCAGCATCCGATCGAATCGATTGCTGATCCCCTGAACAGTTTAGCGGGGCTTCCGAAGAATGTCTTGCAGAACGCTCAACTCCGCGCAGATCACCTCAAATACGAAACAGGACAACGTCTTCTCGCCGCTCTCGCTCGTCGTTCCCGACTCCTAATCAGGGATTCTCAACTCGACGACAATGAGACACCACCAGACGAGGTTCTCAAGAACGTTCTGGCGCTTCACAAAGCGCTCGAACTGGCTCGCAAAGTGTGAAGATTGCCCCTCAACCTCATACCAACATGTTTAGTAGCCTGAATGCTTTTTCCAGTCCGCTTGCTCTTGACACCCGCTTGCTTCCATGACGCTATCTTTCACGCTTCCACTTGCTTCTTGCTTGTCTCGGCGCACTCATTGTGCACAAGCATACACTGCCCATTCATGACAAAACCAAGATATGCATTATGATGCTCTGATGGATGACTTGTGCTTCTTCCGATGAGTATCTTCCTTCTCCTCCACATCTGTCCGAGACTTGCACGCCATCGTCAAGCCCTCCGTACTCTTCGGCTTCTTCTCCTTCGGAAGATCCCCGATATGTCCGTTGACCTTCTTCTCACCGGTCGGATCCACACTAACTGTCTCCGAAACCCTGCCCTGCTTATCTGTTTTCGCTTTCTTTCCGTTCGAGTGTGCGTAACTATTGGGTGCAGACTTGACCCCCAACTGGGGACTCCGGCCTTTTGTAAGAGCTGTCCCGTCCACGTCCATATCATCCGTCCCCGTGCGCTTCTGAGTTGTCTTCTCCTTCTTCTCCCCCTTCGAAGTTAATATCGCCGCAAGCTGCTGCAGCAGTCCATGTACGCTCTTCATCTCCTTCGTCCGTTCTCCCTCCTTCACCTTGGCCGTCACTTCCGCCAGCTTTTGCGTATCCCAAATCTCCGACGCTGCATGGTCGGACAAGACTGACCGGCTAGTCCTGGCCAGCTGCAGGGCGAATTTCACCACCTCCTTTAGTCGTGCTGCGTACCATTCGGTCTCGGAACCAGCTGCAGCTTCGAGTGTTTCGAAGACGTCCCCGCTCACCCGCTGGACGTAATCAGTCACCTCGCTTGCGCCGACCGCTTTGGCGATCGATCCAAGCTGACTAGTGAGGATCTGCAGCATGCCGTATGCTTGCGTCTGGTGGTAGGTGTTGAGACCTGCGACACGTGCGACATAGCCGCACAAATCGGTTCGCAATGGCCAAGCCTGGACCGGAAAGCGGCGCATGTAATCGGTGAGGAAGGCAGGATGGACGGATGAGGATTTACGGGACATGAAGTCGGCTAGGGTTGCTCGGTAGACATCGACAGCGGAGGCGTTCTCAGAAGATTTGGCGGAGGCGTCGATCGTCCGAGACACGAATAGACTGCAGGCGCTACATAGACTAGAGAAGTCCGCAGACGGGGCTGTCCGTGCCAGCTCGTGTATCGACATGAGAGTTGCCGAAGCCGTAAGAGCTTCTGCCGTGTATGGAACCTCTTTTGCTCTCCCAAAGCGAGTGCGCAGAATGCCAGCCGCCTTGTTCGCGAGATCACCCTCCGATGAACCAGAAGCGCGGACCAGTCTAAGGAGGGGCAGGATGATATCGAGGACGAGGGGGTTCTGAGCTTGTCGGCGAGCATAGATATCGAAGAAGTCGAGTATGCGATTCTTGAAATGCAGCGACTCGGTTTGCAGATCTACAAGTGCGCCTCAGCTGTAGTTTGATTATCACTAGGGAATTGCTCACGCTTCAGACCTGACCGTTTGCTGGTATTGGCTTGCTGCCGGAAGGCTTCTGCCAGTTGCTCATCCACTTTAAGTATTTGCTCATCATCCCATACCTCCGAGTCTCCATCCGACGCATCGCTTTCCGTCTCATCGTCGACGGCCACGCCAGATACTCCCAACGCCTCGGCGACTCTCTGGCGGAAAGCGGGATCCACCGGTGGATTCTCGTCCTCATCTTCGTCATCCTCGATGTCATCGAACGAAGGTGAATCGCCTGCAGTCCCTTCCTCAGGCTGCTCATCGTCGTTGTTACCCTCTTCCGGGCTGGAAGCTGCGTCTTCCTCTTCCTCCCCCGATGCTGCGGAAGCCACAGACTGCTCGAGTTGCTACGCGGTCTCGTCAGCTCTGTAGACCAGTACAGGAACGGTCACATACCGCCACCAGGTGCTCAATACTCGATGAGGTGAAAGACGACGCCACCATACCGAATACGAGACTCGCCAGATTTCTCAGGTCGCTAGATGCCATGTCGAGGAAGGTGATGAGGATGTCAAGGATGGAGTCTACGGGCGAGGGCTCGGCAGAGTCGCTCGAGAAAGACGAAGCGTCGTTTGTGGGCATGTCAAACATCCGTCGTGCGGCACTGTTCACCTCCTGCAGGATGGTCTTGCTCAGCTCCGGATGCAAGCACTTTGCAAGCACGTCATAAGCCTACCTCGAGCATGTCCAATGCGTCATCATTCTCGTCGAACGTCTGCAGCAATATGAGGGAAAGCAAAATCTCGACTCCTCGCGCGACCCTAGCCTGTTCCTTGGGGATCTATCGTGACTGTCAGGGTGACTGACGACACAATGGCAAGAGCGTTCACCTTTCCGAGATTCACGATCGTCTCCAAAGCCTGATCCCGTGCAGATCTAATCTCCTCAGCCGCATCTAGGATCATCTCAGCATGCTTGGGATCGCTTTGAAGAGAGCTGATGACTTCAAGGGAGTGCTGCAGCCAAAGGTTGCCCGATGAGTCGCATCCCTGCCGGATCGAGTGAATGGAGCTGTCTGAAGTTATGATTCATTAGTCAAGGCATTCGAGTGGACGTCGGAAGCGTAGCTCACCTCTTTGTGACGTTGATGCCGTGGTAATCTCGATGATGCACGAGAAGAACCGCGCGCGGCATGCGGCAGATGTAGCTTCCGATAGGCAGGGTTTGGGGGCGATATGCATCTGACATCACGAGTCAGGTTTGACTGGTAGGACTTGGGATGAAGCTTACTGCTTGAAGCTGACTTTTCTTGTCGACCTTCCGTATGACAAAGAATCCGTGCACGAGTAAAAAGTCAAGATTCGATCTTATCCACTCGTCCTCCCTTGGCAAAGAGCCGTTTCTGCAAATAGCCAACAGCTGATCGAGCGCCCATATTCTTCTGTTCTCCATGGCAAGAGCATCTGAGCTGAGCCTTTGTCAAGGACGGCTGATGATGCATGAGACAGTACGTACTCATGTTCCTCTTCTGTCGTTGTGATCACCTTCTCCAGATATTCCACATATTCCGTTACACCCTTGGCATTGAGACTCCCCATGATTGTCTCGACAGTCTTGGTTTTGGTCACCCTGTCAAAGTCGGGCCATCCATGCTTGCCGACAAGCGTGGCCAAAAGCGCGAAGCCGACAGATGGATTGCTCTTGACAACATCCTGTACGCGGCGTGCCACCTGAACCGCGACTTTGTGAAGGTAACGATCGGGTGAGGAGAGGTTGTTCATCCAGCACCGCATGAAATTCAGGGTGAATAGTTGCGGCACGAGATCGGACGGAACGATTGGAAGGGCGCGCTCCAGGACTTGGAAGCCCCAGAATTTGCGTTCGGATGACGATGTATGGGAGAAGAGGGATTCTGAGGGGAGCGAGATTCAGCTTGCCGGATAACGTTGACAAAAGTGGCGGGCGCACCGTCGACTAGCACTCGAAAGAAATCCTGGAACGGCGCGTGACCGGCAGGATAGCCGCTTCGCTCGAGCTGTTGAGGGTAATACAAATCAAGGATTATTGTCCAAACGAAGTGGAGTTGAGGCTTCCACGAGCCGGTGGACGTCGACACGACTGAGGCATCGTCCTCCTCACTGTCGGTCCCCTGTAGATTTGGGTAACATCAGCAATTGCCTTTAAGCCAATATCAGGACCAAACGGACTTTCAGGGTGCGACCGAGTGCTGCGAGATTGGCGGAAGCGAGAAGAGGAGTGTGCTTGAATGCTGGCGAGAGCAGCGATTTCCAGTTGAGATCCTAGCCGAGGCATGAGCGTCTCCTCCACAGGATCCTTCAAGAAACTCACGGGCCTTCCTCGCTCCAAGATTAAGGCTAAAGCTACCTTCTCCTGCGTCCATCCTTGCTCTCCAAACACCTTTGCTACCAGATCGTCCACTGCCTCCCCCTTCCATTCGACCTTGCTTGCGAGCAATCTCTCCGTAGCTTCGAGAAGTGTCCACCAGGCACTTTCCCTCAGCCATCCTTTAGCTTGTCCCACCGCTACGATCTGCGCCATGACGTCCCGAAAGTCGTTGGCTGAACCTGCGCCGGAAGCGAAGAGCGCTCCGGATTGGATGATAGCGGTAAGACCGAAAAGGCGGGCAAACATGGCATCGCGTTCGTCGGTACCTTTCATGCCATGGGAGTAGGGGGAATTGTTGATGAGGAGGGAGATCACTTGTGATGCGAGAACGGAGGGTATTCGGGACAGCAGCTGTCAACCCGTGAGCTCGCACTAGCCTCACAGGAACCAGGCCATACCTCAGCGAGAGCCACTGCGTAGCCCAGCCGACTACTTTCTCTCGAGCTTCCCAATCCTCGGATTAGTCGTCGGATGCTGTAGACCACGTCCTCGGCATTGGCCGCGATGAGCGTTTTCTCCATTTTCGCAGCATGTGGATCATTTCCTGCCTCCTCATTTTCCTCATCACCGTCTACCTCCATCCCAGACTCCTCATCGCCTCCATCCTCACCGATGATGTCTCCATTATGCTCCCCATCCTCCGCGTCGTCATCTTCTGAGCTGGGCTCTCCATCAGCTCTCCCGGCGAGAAACGACTGTTGTAAACCCTCGAGGGAGCTGACGAGATCGGCTGAAGCTGACAGTCGGGTCTCCTTCGATGTCGAAGCTAGGTTCCAGAACAGTGGCAGGACATTTGATGCCATCTCACGGTCTCCTGAAGCTGAAGCGGAGAGGGAGCAGGGCAAGTTGCGTCAAAATCACAGTGCATGTTTTCGAGAAACGGGGCACCATATTACGGCATGCGGAAGTATCCGAGCTCAAGGTGGAACTGAAGGGCTCGCCTATTTATTCCGCCTTGTTTGTCACGCCTATATGTCATCCGGCAGGCGGCCATTTTGCCCCCTCACATGTATTATATTCCCACCGGGAGGCACTGAATTACTGAAGCCGTCTTGCTAATCTGAATTCTCATCACGGCGTTCGCGATAGTCAAAGAATTATCGACAAACGGCGATTGATCCGATCAGCTGCTTCCCATCAACGGCGAGAATTAGATTTGACGATGCGCCCTCGATGAGGTCATACACTGTTGAGCAGCTTCAGCTGACAGCTTCCGCTCGCCTTCTTCTCTATTGCCCGCTGCATCGCGTCGTAGCTCCTCACATAACTCTCGTTCACGCTAAGGCCCCCGCGCATGATAGGGCGCTGGCTTGTGATTCTTCGGCTCGTGTGACTTCGAAATACCGGCTCCACCTGATTAGCATCCGGTTCCTTCGAATTCCTGGTTTCCGACAAGATCGGATCTCAGGGGAACCTGAAAACGGCCCCTGAAGCAGGTCAGTCACCTACCCATCCTTTGCACCAATTTCTCACGTTTCATCCTAGCTTACCTTTAGTTTCTGCATGCCCGATCCCGACCTCTGACGGACCGCCGTTTTGTCAGGATGGGTGGTGGAGTGGGGGGATGGATCTAACTCAAGGCGGCATATGCTAAAGATGACCCTGCGAAATTTAAACGCCGAGACAGATCCTAAAGTACGCCACGGCTTGGTATAAGTCAAGGATGACGAAGGGGATGCTGGTTAGTGAAGTCTTTTGCCGCCATCAATTCTGATACCACGTCCAGCTCCGCAGCCTCAATCCTGTCTTATCTCGACCTACAACTCTAGAGACGGGCCAACAGCTCATCTCGACTCCCGCTCGGGACCGCTGTTTGACAAGAGGGACATTCAGGAGTGTAAGGCCTCCTTACTTGCGTCTTTCGTGCTGACGAGTCTAATCCTCACGGTACAGCTCGGGCCGAATGTCCTATTCCCTGAGCAAGCTATTCACGTCACCCTACCCCTGCTCCTTCTCGCCGACCCCTTGCTCGCCTTCGCAGCTCTACTCTCCCGAGCAAGACCAAGACATGCTAGCGAATCTGTTCAGTCGAAGAAGCAGGAGCAGCTCGCTCAGCTCTTCGGCGTCCGATGTCAACGAGAAGGAGAGGTCAGTGTAGTGTTTTGGCCCTGTCCGCCCAGTCTCTATTCACTGGCGCAGCCGGTGGGATGCTGACTTTATTGCCCAGGCTCGAGACGATGCACACTCTGCATATGACCCTTCTTGATCCGTGTCACTCGCATACGGTCATCAGTCACATCGAAGCGGTCCACCGGACTGGTCGTAGAAGCAGAGTGCTGGAAGTCGGAGCGGTTAGTCCATCCAAGCGATGATCATCCGGCTATCGCGGGGCAGTCTGCTCTGAACTCAGCTGAAAGTGACGTTATATATCTCACTTCCTGTATCATTGCCACAATCTCCTCTCCTAATAGGGCACAGGTGAGCTTGTGTAGTCTGATATCGAGTGTCGCTGAATGAGATCGACAATCCTTCCGTGCCGATTCTCCACACTCCTTCTGTTGAGTATCATCATCGTGCATGTCCTGCCTCTGCGACATTTCATCCGCCCCTCTGCCGCTGTTCCAACCCCTTTGCACCGCTTCAATCTCACCTTTCCATTGACTGTCTGGCATTGTCATTCGTGTGACTCACGTAATGGTTGACAGGCGCGTGGGCGGCATCCTTAGCCAACTCACAGCCGTTCTGTGACATCACTGCGGTTGAGTATGTTGACATCTTGACGAGGTCCTCAATTTTCGACTCTTCTGACCATATTCTCAGTATGGATTGGTCCAAGTTCAACAATACTGGGACGAGGTATGGCAATATCGACTTTCAAACTATTGGTGAATCGTGTCGCTTGCCAGCTTATAGCAAGGCGTTCTCCCTATAAACACTGGCTGACTTTTGCGGCAGATGTAACGACACCTTTACCTTTCACCGCTAACACGTTCGGTAAGTCCCGACGCCTCCGCTACGATATTATATATTTTGGCTGAATCGAGCAGACCTCATTCATGTCAAAGCGATCTTCTTCGAAATTCCCGGATACACAAGACTGATAGAACGACTTGCCATGATACTACGTCCGGGTGGCATGATTGTTCTTGTCGAGAATGAGGCTACTTATGTGAGGAGTCAGCAAGCGGAGTTTGAGACCCTTAGGCTGACCTCATCTCGCAAGCTATCATTCTCAGGACAAGCGAGTCAGGCGGTCAAGACTTGGAACGCGTGTGTCAAGGAGGCATGTGCAGAGCGAAACAGTAGGTTCCCCCTATAAAGCACAATGTCGCTGAATATCGATAATCGACATATCAACTCCCTCTAATCTCATGGCCTGTCTAGCATCAATGGGCGTCTTGTAAGCTACGCATACCTTGCTTCACGATTCAGTCTGATCACTAGCCAGCTCTACATCTGTGTATACACAGGAGCTTGGAATGCCGTGCGCCGGCTACATCCGAGGGGGTATGTACCTCTCCTCGATCAAGACACTGCCTGACTGGCCCAGTGCCACTCATCGGTTCTCCTTTCAAGGTCCTGACGACTTCGACAGATTCTCAAGCTCTCGCTAGAGTCGGTCGACTGCATTCTCGGATCATGGCTGCGAACTTCCGGAACGCCATGCCGAGGTTGCTCAAGTACGGATATCCCCGCGGTCAGATCGAGGGGGTAGCGGATGCTTGCCTGAACGATGTGAGTTGAGATAATTTGTCGCATCCTGAGCTGATGATGTGCTATGGAAGCTGTCTAATCCTCTCTCCCGGTATTATCAGAGGCTCTTTGCTGTTTACGCCCACAAGAATATCCGCTAGCTCCTCATCGTTCGCTTTGTTTCCTTTTCATCTATAATGCGAGCTGATGAATGGCCCGTCGTGGTCTCATAGGGTCCGCGCCTCCGACTCAGCTGCGTCTCTCGTCAACTCGGCATACCAAGCACAGTGATCTTTCCTTCTCCTCCAGTATGCCCGTTCCCCTCAGCATCGATACAATCCGTTTCTCGAGCTTCCAGTATCTCAGGGACAGTTTCCGGTTCATCCGTAGATCAGATCGTTCACCTCACACAGTCATCCTTCCCAGCACGAAAGCCCGCTCTTCTGCAAACATAGCATACCGCTCCGCTCGCATATCATCAGGCCCTTTCCATACGACATGCATGATCATCTGTTCCGTCGACCAAGTAGGCCTTCTGTATCTGCCTCTGGACTCCAGAACACTACTGCTCGGCCTGGATACGACGCCGTAGCAGAAGGCACGTCAATGACCAGTGATAAGAGATTGAATTGTCCGCCAGCGTTCTGCACCCATCACCTCTAGTCAGTATGATTCGCTTGCTCGGTGAGAACGTGACCACTGACTTTGACATACTCCGCGCGGACTTCCCCAATCTTATACGTTCCAGGGGGAGGTAAACCTCGAGTCGCTGCTTTGCTCTTCGTCCCACTCCCATCCGACGTCCTCAACGACGTGAAAGACCCGAAGAGGCGTCCCATAACACCAGGTTGATTGTCCACTGCCACCGGGACCACCTCCTTCCGCTCCACCGCCTCACTCTCCGCTCCCTTTCCACCATTTTGGACCAGACCCGCCCATCGGCCTGCTTCCCGCCCATACCCCAAAACAGTCGTCCATGCACTCTTCACCCACCCCAACGATTCCGGCTCGTCCCGCCCTCTGCCGTGGACCCAGAATGTGAGTAGCAGATGATCTCGACCCGAGGTAGGATGCCGGACTAGCTGGTGGACGGTTGGCGGAGAGCCTCGGACGGGTGCGGAAGAGTAGGGAGAATGGGTGAATTTGAGCGGTGGCAGGAGGTGTGGGTTGAGCTGGTCGAGAATCAGTGTTGGGTACTACCTGCAAAGGGGGAGAGTGTCCATAGCATAGGGGGAGAGAGTTCATACCGCATCGCTATCCCGAATCATATCCACTGCAGCAGAGTACAGTACGCTCGGCGAATTCTTCGCAAACAATTCGGTCGTGAGGGCAAATGCCAGTATGACGAACAACGTCCCCCCGACAAGTATGACACCCAGATTCCCAGTCTGCTGTGTCGTTCGGACCACTTGTCCCCACCATCAATACACATCCCGAGCGTGCAGGATGACCTACGTTTCCCTCCGAGTCCGAGCTCACGCCATGTCTTCCAAGTCTTGTTCCGCCCACTTGGCCCGACGCCTAGCGGGAATGGCCCTACACTCTCGCCGCCCGTCATCGAGCTCGCTCCGAGGCTCGCTCGGGGGTTCAAGCGGTCATTCACATTTGTGGAGGATGATGCGGTGGGGCGGTCGCGGTGGGTCGCGAATTTCCGGTTGTTGTGAGTGTGGGTGAGGGGTCGGAGAGCGAGGAATGGGCGGGGAGAGGCAGGGCAACGGGGAGGGTGGAGGTCGATGATCCAGGTGAATGACGTGGGCCTTGGTGTCATACTGAATCGGCAGAGATGTGGGGATTTTGTTGGCTAGCAATCGTGGAAGGGGCGACGACAGGCGAAAGGTATAAGTTAGTCAGTCGGGGCTCGGGCGTGGCGTAACTTATGAGCGAAGTAGCGTGGAGGTGCGGAATTGCTTCCGTCGCGGGACCAGTTTCACGCGCCCGTTCGAATTTCGACGTCGAATCTCCCTTTACTTCTTTGCCTCGGAACCCTCGCCGAGCACAAGCTTTGGACGCAATATCGGGCAAGATGTCGGCAACGATGTATCAGCGAGACCCTCGAGCTGTGAGGGGTCTTGCGGGGATAGGAATTTGGCTGGAGCTGATGGGGAACTTAGGGCCTCTTTCTGGGTGGTTCGAGAGTGAGCGGTGCGGAGATCCGGGATCAGAATGGTGAGTACAGGTTTCCATGTCTCGCCGTCGAGGAAGTGCAGTACTTTCAAGTTGATCGCCGAGCAGTCATGGCATGTCAGACCGTCTCGAATATCCTAAAATCCTCGCTTGGTCCCGTTGGGTAAGCTGGAAGGCCATCAAAAGGCATCTTCTTTCCGCTGATGGAGCGGGCTTTCCAGGCTCGACAAGATGCTCGTGGACAATGTGGGAGATGTGACCATCACTAACGACGGAGCGACCATCCTCTCATTGCTCGAGGTTACCCACCCCGCCGTCCGTCGTTGTCACTCCGCAGCTCGAGTTTCCGCTGATGAATTTAGGCTCGAATCCTTGTATCCTTAGCGACCCAGCAGGACAAAGAGGTCGGAGATGGTACCACCTCGGTCGTATTACTTGCTTCGGAGCTGCTGCGGAGAGCCAACGACCTGGTGCGGAACAAGATACATCCTACCACAGTCATCACCGGTTACCGGTGCGCCTTTGCCAAATCTTATCGAGTCGTGCTGAGTCTGTGGGGTTCAGGCTGGCGTGCAAAGAGGCATGTCGATTCATGGCGGAGCAGCTATCGACCAAGGTCGACAAGCTCGGTCGGGATTGTCTTGTCAATGTCGCCAAGACTTCCATGAGCTCGAAGATTCTCGCTGTGTACGTTACACAACACGATCTCGCTGCCTTAAACAAGGATTGACGAGTTTTCCGTAGAGACGACGACTTCTTCGCGCCCCTGGCGGTCGACGCGATGCTGGCAGTCAAGACGGTCAACCCGCGAGGCGAGAAGAAGTACCCGGTCAAGGCGGTGAATGTGCTCAAGGCGCATGGGAAGAGCGCAAGGGAGAGCTTCATGGTCAAAGGTTATGCTTTGAACTGCACGGTTGCGAGTCAAGGTGAGTTTGAATCTCTGTCTCGATCAGGTCCGCTAGATTCGCTGACTCGGACCAGCGATGAAGCTGCGCTTGACCAATGCCAAGATCGCCTGTCTCGATATCAACCTGGCGAAGCAGCGGATGCACCTCGGCGTGCACATCACTATCGACGACCCGGAGCAGCTGGAAGCGATCCGTGCACGGTGAGTAGTGTCTGGACCCCGAAAGTATTCCGGCTGATGACATGCAGTGAATCCGAGATCACCCTCGAACGTGTTCGAAAGATCCTCGCAACTGGCGCCAACGTCATCCTCACCACCAAAGGCATCGACGACCTTTGCCTGAAAGAGTTTGTCGAAGCTGGCGCAATGGCTGTCCGACGATGTCGCAAAGAGGATCTTCGCCGGATTGCCAGAGCGACAGGCGCCACTCTAGTCGGATCGCTCGCCAACCTTGAAGGAGAGGAGACTTTCGAAGCTTCGAGTCTTGGTTTCGCAGATGAGGTGGTGCAGGAGCGGATCAGCGATGATGAGCTCATCCTTATCAACGGGACGAAGGTGGTCAGTTCCAGCTCGATCGTCCTTCGAGGCGCGAACGACTATATGCTGGATGAGATGGAAAGGGCGCTGCATGATGCCTTGTCGATCGTAAAGAGGACGCTGGAGAGTGGGAGTGTGGTTCCTGGCGGTGGAGCGGTGGAGACAGCGCTATCCATCTATCTCGAGAACTTCGCCACGACATTGGTCAGCCCCATCCCTACCTCTCTGATGACAAGCTGACATTGGGACACAGGGATCCCGAGAACAACTCGCCATAGCCGAATTCGCCGCCGCACTCCTCACTATCCCCAAAACACTCTCCATAAACGCTGCGAAAGACTCCACCGACCTCGTCGCAAAGCTCCGAGCATATCACAATGCCGCTCAGAACGCTCCCTTGGCAGATCCGAAGCGAGGACTCATGTTCTACGGACTCGACCTGATCAACGGCGAGGTGGTGGATAACCTGAAGATGGGAGTGCTGGAACCGACCATTAGCAAGATCAAGAGCCTGAAGAGTGCATTGGAGGCGGCGACGAGTCTGTTGAGGATCGATGATAGTATACAGGTGACGCCAGAGCAGAAGGGTGGAGAGGATCCGCATGGGCATTAGGCGGGTCGATGGAGGTGTAGATGCAATGCATATATGAAGAAGTCCACGGCGGCGTATGAACACTGCTTCGGAACGTCGACGACCAAGGAGTCTTCAGAAGACGGTCCCATCGCTGATGATGTCGACTGGCGCTCCACGGATTATCAGCAGATACCTCTAGACCTGCTCAAAACTCACGCCCGCCGCCCGGTCGCTTCTCCTTGGCGATCTCCCTGCCACCCTTCCATGTGGCAGCCTCAAGCACTTGAGCGAGAGTGAGCTCCGTTTGGGTGACCCCGAGCTTCTCGCATATGAACTCATGGACGCGGTCTCTACGAGTTATATGATCTCCTCAATCAAAATAGGTGAGCCTGGACACGGACAAGGTGATGACTGTCACAGCCCGCCATTCGACCACGGCCGGATGCCCAGGTTCCAGGACGGGCGGTTTATCTCGCCCGCTTGGATATGAAAAGGATGGCAAGGAGTTAGGACGGATGGTTAGAAGTCCGAGATCAACGATGAGACCGCCATTGCGGTACTGAGGATCAAGCTGTCAGCTGTGACCCATCGAAGGAAGATGAGCAGCCTGCTGATCTTCCTTCTTTGAGGCAATGCCAGCTTACCTCAGGAAGACCAGTTTGTCCCCTTCCGCGTTCGACCTTCCACCTAGCCTGACTCTCGATAGGTTCCACCAGGGAGTAACAAAGCCATTGGGAGAGCTTGTGGAACGGTACAAGGTCCTCGCCCTCTTTCCTCTCCTTCAGGGATCTGGCCAGTGACGGACAAGGCCAGACGTCGCCTAGCGCAAAGTTTGGATGTGAGGCAAGCGTAGTACGACTTGGCCATATGGGTAGGAGCAAGTCGAATAGGGTTGACCAGAGGATTGTGAGGGGAAGTGTATACGGGGTCGAAGTGGAAGGAAAGCGGGACTGGAAGTAGCCTGCATGGAGCGTTGAGAGATTGACTGGAAATTTACGAAAGAAGTCTGGCGTACCGAGCATGTCGCCTGGACGGCCGGTTTTGCAGATGTCTGGTCGTGCTTCGAGCGCCGAGCCAAGCTGGATGAGGAGGTTACACCGACCGTCGAGGCCTGCCATCGGATTGCCATCGGAAACCTGCAGGTGCTTGGTCAAAACCTGGGGAATCAGGGCCTTAAGCCCCTTCGCTGCCAGCAAGTCAGCTAGCATACCATATCTAAGTACCAGGCTCACCGTCGACCCGCAGCTTGTCGGCAGAATCGCTCGAGAACACGCCGTTCACAAACATGTGATAGCTCGCAACAGCTAGTCCTTCGCTCCGGCCTCCCTCCCACCTTACCGCTCCCGAGTCGTCTTTCTCCGTATAAGACCAGGCGCTGCCAGCTCCAGCGTCGAGCAGAACGGAGACAAGGTAAAGGTCAATCAGCGTTCCTGCTCGTTCGACGGGGTTCGTGGGGAAAGAGGGGTGGGAGAGGAGAGTGGAAATGCGGTTATTGCTTTGCGTGGTAAAATGATTGTGTCTACAATGAGCTGCGGATATCAGCCTGGTTACTCTCTTTAAAAGAAACCCGAGTGGAAATACGAGGAATCTGGGATCAATCCAAGTCAGCTGGAGAACCACCATGAAAGACATGTAAGGATGGGGAGCTAACTTTAGCATAATCCTTGCCAAAATCTCGCTACCCGTGGTCATCAACTGCAGCAATCTGCGTCAGAGTGGAAGCCTGACCTCTATGATCTTTGCGCAGTAATCCACCACATGCGAAAGCTTCTCCTCATGCCAGTCCCAGTGGTCAAGCTTGCCCTGCACGGCGAGGTCGAAGACTTGTTGCGAGCGGTCGCGGACGGCTTCGAGGGAGCGAAGGTAAGCGACGATAGGTGGAGTGGGATGACTCATGGCGAGAGCGAGCTTGTATCACAGATGGTCCTGAAGGGAATGAGAAAGTGATCAAAGAAGGAGACACTGAATCGGGAGGTCTGTTGGCGGTGTTGCAATTTGATTCTATCTGGTTCTCAACCTCGGAAAAGGCATGCAGAATATTTTGCCTCCGGAACTTGACGTAACGTTGATTGCTACGCGGTCTCAATTGTATCAAGTGGGACCCGGTGATGGTTCGGCCTCAATTTAGCACTTGCCTCCGACATCAAACAAAGAAGCATTAGCAAGCCAACAGGTCCAGCCCGTCAAGTCGTCGTCGGCCGTCAGGAAGAGGTTGTCAATCGACGATGATTATCCGACGCTTTCTCTATGGACCGATACCCAAGCAGCGGAGAGATCTTGAAGCTCGTGGAGGCGTCGTAGGTAATCCTGGAAGCGGTGAGCTGCTTCATCATCGATCTATGCGAGAGATGGTATCTGACTTGAGGTATCTGACTTGCCCTCTAGCTAGTACTTCCGTAGGTCCATATCGCTTCGGGGCGACGTGCCTCATTGACCTGCTTCAAGTATGGCACCGGACCACCTTCGACAACGTTTACGCAAAATCGTGGCCTTCAGGGACCAGAAATGTGGGTGTCAAGGCAGCTTGGGGAGCTGTGATTTCCAATGTCCAGGGTACCAAACAAAAGCCAAGGCTGATATTGTCTCGCAGAGGAGGAAGTACGGGAGGATTCATCGGTCTGATCGCGGTGACTTCAGTTTCCTGATCCTTGTATGGCCAGCTGAACTCCATAGGGTATCGCAGCAGTCGTCGTCCTTGGCGTCTTCGTTGGAAGCTACTTCTACAATCGTCATCGTCGACGTTTACCAGGATCAAAGAGATCACTCCGCGACGCCCTCCCTTCGCTCCACTTCACCCGCCCGTCTTCCGACCCATATGCCTACCCCATCCCAGGCCCGGATGACGAACAATCGACCCCTCGAGGGGCTCATTTCGGACTCGGATTAGGACGACCAACCTATGCCCGTCAACGGAGTTCTGAATGGGAGATGCCGTTCGAAGATCAGCCGACCAGTACGAAGGGCAAGGGTAAACAGCGAGAGTTTGCGGATGTTGAGATAGCGAGCGAGCCGGACGAAGCGGCAGACCCACTTCGGAGTCGGAGTCCACGACCCTATAGTCCGAGACTATATAACGATGATAACGCGAGCGATGGTAGCGGTCATGGCAAGGAGAAGGGACGGGTCCGACCCTCGGATCTCCAATCAGCGCCGCAAACAGGAGAAGCCAACCCGTTTGAATCGAAGCTGGATCATCCTCGGTTCAGCCCGCCGACTGAGATCAGTACCCACCCATTGGGGCCATTGGGAGATGCGAACGAGGAGGGATATGAATACCTTCCCATGGGAGCAAGTGTGGACGAAGGGGATCACGCAAGGTGATCATCCGTTTTGCGGGGATGTAATGAGATTAGCTTGTCAGATCTCGGCGTAATGGAAGGGAGATCTTAGCTTGGTTTACGACGGGCAAGAAGAGCGGAATTGAGGCGTAATGACGACCACGACCTGCTTTTTGACGTTCGCACATGCACCTCTGGTGTCACTGCTGCTTGTTGCGTTTGGTTGCGAGAATACGTGTACCAGCACGCACTCGGCCCGACTCCTTAGCATCTTTTCAAACGATTGGCCGTACAAGCACCCCTGCTCTGGGATTCCTACAAAGATTTCTTGATACAGCCGGCCCTATCAGGACTTATATGTCCGAACGGTGTTGCGTGCAGAAGTAGAAGATGCCCACGAGTTGCACCTTTTTCTGTCCTCTACCCCTAGAAAAGATCGGAAAATGCTGTCGTCCATCCTGATTAGCCTCGCTGGCGTCTCACTTGCTTCTGCCGCTGCTGTCATCCCACGATGGTCGACCAACTCGACCCATTCGATTTCGTCCGATGTCAATTCAGGCACTCAAGCTCCAGTCCTTGACCCAGCACCGGTGGCTTTCTCGTAAGTACCTCTCTGCACTCGACCTAAGCTGATGACCTACGCTCACAGCTTCGAATTCTTCACTTCCCCCGACTATGTGCAGACTGTACCCTCACCGCTGGATGTATCGCAAACTTCGATAAGGTGACAGGTGCGCCGACGAGGATCCGTGTCGGCGGAACAACCCGGTGAGTTCTGCCTGGGTAGCTGGGACTGGCTGACACTTGCAAGGATCGCGCGACGTACAATCCCTCTCTCACCACGGCAGCAATGTACATCATTCCCACACCCGGCGGGGCACCTCTTCACCTCACTTACGGCCCGAAGTAAGTCCCATCCGTCATGGGTCGTGCTTATCAGGCAGATTTTTCGACCTCGCTTCCCAGCTGTCTGGACCTACGACGATTGGCCTGAATCGCCGGCTCAACAAACTCAGCAACTCCATCGCTGCTGCTCAACAGGCCTTTGACGTCATTGAGAACCTCTACGCCTTGTTGCTGGGGAACGAGCCTGATCGTATGTCGCCCTCCCATCGCTCCCTCATCCGCTAATATAAGACATTTTATGTCCAATCGGACCCCATCGCCATGAACCATACATGGACGCCTGCGACCGACGCAGCCTCCCAAATTTTACTGGCAGCAATCCGTTGGCCAAGCATTGGGCAAAGAGGACATCATCCAAGCCGGTGTCTGCGCGAAACTCTCGATCCAAGAACTCGGTCCCATCGAGCAGTCGTCCGGAGCATAGAAATACGTCAAATCGGTCGCCGATCATTCGTACCCCCAATCAGCGTGCGGTGGGGCTCCGACGAACCTGTCAGTGTCGCAGAATCATAGCGGTATCGTGCAGTATGTGAGTACGTTTGAGGACGAGGTCGTGGCGGCCGGCAAGTTGGGGAGACCTCTCTTCTTCGGCGAGACCAATTCGGGTATGTTATTCACCTTGGAGGATTAGGGGTTTGTGGTTGCTGACGACGGGTAGCGACCTGTGGTGGAGGTGGGATATCGCACACCTTCGGTGCTGCGCTGTGGATTGTGGACTATGTGATTCAATCGGTCAAGCTGGGTTACGAGAGGCTGCATTTCTACCAGGGTGAGTGGCCTTCAAGCTTTCTGCCGTGTAGAACGCTCTTATCGTTCTCCAGGAACGATCGGTAATTGTGAGTACCATTGGAACCTGGTTTAAGCCGGTTGTGCTTCTGGTGGGGCCAAACAGCACTTTCGCCCCACATTACGGTCAGCTCTCCCAATGCGAAGCACGGCCTTGGCTGACATCCACCAGGCGCATATTTTGCCGCAGAAGCGCTCAGCGGTATCTCCACATCTCTCAGCTTGACGACTCGACCACCCCCATTGCCGTTTTCGTGATGTTTTCCGATTCCACCCTCTCCCGAGCAGTCATCTACAACAGCGCGTATTTCGACTCTGGCTCGAGGAGCTATACCAACGTCAGTCTCACTGGCCTACCTAGCTCATGAGGCGAGGACCTCATTGTAAGAAACGACGTTTGCGGGACAGACGGTTTGCAACTTGTGCTAAAGAGGGGCATTCAGTATATGAGAAGACCAAGGTACAGGCTGGGTCTGTGAAGCTTGAGGTCGGGGCGAAAGAGGCTTTGTCGGTGTACTTCTGTGCGGGTACCATTTGAAGGCATTAGTGAACAGACGTACGCAGCTGGGCCGAAGCGATGAAGCTAGTTTCAAGGTTTCAGCCGAATGCCCCAATCTGAAACATGCCGCCTTATCCCTGACCCAAAACAGCGGATCAATCAATATAGCAAACATCCGTGCCTCCTTCAATCAGCCGACCCGTCAGCGGCTTAGCGGGCCGTATCATGACGTCACGTTTGGACTGTCCGTCGATACATATCATAATGAAAGCGGCGAGGCGATGCTGTTTATCTCCGCGATCACGACGCGCCGGAATCCAGTGGACCACGGCAACGTCCGCGACGTCATGCAGGAGTATGCTAGCATCGTTTCAGATTATGACCATGACGTCGAAGACTGCTTTAGCGTCCCGATCTTGTTCTTTTGACAATTTTAGAATAGGCTAGCTTAGGGCAAAGACACTGCCCTGAAACACTAGCCGGAAGTCCGTCGATCACGAAACTTTCGGGGTATCCTTCAACGCGCTTTGAACCCCAAGCTAGCACGTGAGATTCAATCGTACATGGCGGTGCGCCGAGACGTCGTCCGAATTCCGACGGGGTGGTTTTCATGTGAGGTCCGCGGGATGGGTCTTCAGTGAGCCGTCGACGTTGTGGCGTCGGCATCTCACCGGAGCATTCGGGTCCGAAAGTCCGGTCATACAGGCTTCACAGGCCAAAATGGTCTACGAGCCCAACCCAGATTGTGGTAGACAAGATGCGCGTGATGACACAGAATGCATAGCTTCAGCTTTGACAATATACGCCCAGATGATTGCGCCCGACATGATTCTGACGCAAGCACGTCCTGTCGACCCTGAAAATCAATCAGGCACGCGGAAAGCAGGCGCGCATGGGAACGTTTCCGGTTGACTGACTTTTGCTCCATCCATTGGACTCATCTCACCTCTCAGTTCCAGCCATCACTCTCTCCGTCATTTAGATCCCTCAAACCGACCCTAGCCCGACCCTAACCTACTTGCTTGCCCATTGCATCATCCCTTCACGACCACTTCACATTCTCTGTGAAACCCACACCCTAGCGGGCAGCCCTCATCTCTTCGGGAGGAGTTGATCGACGACGTCCGGACTGGTACTCGCCAATCAGGCGTCGATCCGAAGGGAACCCGGACCGACCTTCTCCCCGCACGCGACAGATCCGATAGACGCTCTCTCCACTCTGGGAACACGATCAGCCCCCATCCGACCTAAAGTTTGGCCCTATCATCTGATATTACATCATCTCGGCACCCTTTCCGCTTCTACCGTCCTTCGTCTTTAATCTCCACAGAGAAAAGAATCAAAATCAGCCGCGTGGGCCGACCGCGTTTCGAGCCCACACTCCTTCTACCAGTCCGGTTCGCAATCCAGCCAACCTCTCCCCCACTCTATCCTCGACTTCACGAGGCGAGCCGAGCGACACCGATATCAGCCGCGTCCGCATCGAACACGACACAAGTCTCACGACGATCAGACAGAGACACGCGAGACTCGAACCTGAACATCGGCAGGCGGCTCGCAGGTCAGGTGTTCATGCAGGGTGTATCCGGTGCCCGGTGCGGTTGAAGGTGTTCCCTATCGTGAGTATCGTCTCATGCCGCACTCTCCCTCAAGGAGGGATACTGTATCGCCCCCACTGGAGATGCAAGTAGCGCATGATGCTGATCTTCCAGTCTCTCTCCTCTTCACGCTGCTCCCTCATACAGCAATCCTCCTCATAGCTCTGCCGACGGATATAACGAATTCATTGAGATCTGACGATATCTCCACCTCAGCAACCTTGCGTTATCTCCGACCTCGTGTCCATCAACCCTCCCAATCGACATTATGGACATGTTCTCCTCATCCCCTCTGATGGAATCCTTCCCCTCCACCCGCTTTTCCTCTCCGGTGCCGTCTCCGACGAGGACCGAATCCGAGCTCCCAATCGAGGTGGATCAATCATTCAACTCTTCGATGTCTCTCTCCGCTGCCGACTCCCCATGCTTCTCACCTACTCCCATCTTCCCAAAAACCATGTCACAATCACAGCGGACTAGCACATACGATGCGTTCCTCTCTCCGTCCCCGGCTTTCTCCATGAAACCACGACGTCCTGATCCCGTGCCGATCCAGTCTAGACAAGCGCGCGGCTCTCCGAGAGGCCAACTCAGGCCGCTCCAAGGATTAGGCATCAAGTCCATGGGTTCCGGCCGGGCATTCGGGCGGGAAATATCAACCAACGCCATGCAGCGTTCGACTGGACCTGCCACAGCCAAGGCGAGCAAGGGGATGATGCTCCCGCCAATGATACCGGAGACCCGGTCCTTTGTGTCCATGCATCGGGGTGGTATCCCAATGCAGTGGACATCATCCAACGAAGAGCCTGGAGTGGCAAAGCTCAAATTCCAGCCTTCGCAAATGCGAAGAGAGGTCAGTCAAAATCGACCACGCCAGGGGTACATGCTTATGCGTTCCCACTAGACTGAGCCGATCGTGATCTCCCCTCGATCGGCGACTGCGGCCACAGACGAGATTGAGATGGAGGTCGATTCACTCCATACTAGCTCAGGACTCCCGTCTACACAGCAATCACCAGCATTTGGAGGAGTTTCATCTTTCAGTGGATCTCCAGGTCTCGGCTCGTTCTTCTGCGAGTCCCCCGGCGTCCCCTCTGCTCTGCCTCCGGCCAAGCGTCGCAGTCTGACATCTGGGTCACCGTCATCTCCCTCGTCTCCCTCTGCAAAAAGAGCTTCTTTCGGATTAGCAGGCAGGAACATTGAGAAGACAGCATCATCTAGCGCGATGCTGTTTGGCAGCGGAAGGCCTAGTACGATCGGCACTCGTCGAGCACAACCACACAAGCGTCCGCCTCTGATGGCCATGCCGACTGCTGAAATCATCCAAAGATCCCAATCGCCAGCTTCATCTTACCCGATCCTCTACGCTCAACCCAAAGCGACTCTCGGTCAAGCTGGCACGTTCCCTCGAGGGGCACGTGCCCCGATGCGAAGAGCCTTCTCCGTATGCGACCAGCCTTCGATGCCAGAGATGGAAGAGGATGAGAGCGAATACGAAGATTCGCCATCGACCAATGGCGTGCATGCCGAGTATGCGCGGAGGCATGGGAACAAGTATGTGCCACGAATCGATGGATCTCCGGGGTTCAAGCCAATACGCTCGTCAATCGCTGTGTCTGGCGAGGGAATGGCTAGTCCTGTAAGCAAAGGCAAGAAGCCCAGTCCGTACGGACCGGGTGGATTACCTGGCTTCGGGGACAACGAGATGGACGGAAAGATCTTGCCCTGCCGCAGGGTCAAGGAGGACGGCTTGGTACGGATCACCGCGGACACTGTGAGTGTTTCTGGCGAGCTCGCCGGGCTAAGCTGATGACCTTCAGCTCGATGACCTGCTTGACGGCAAATACGAGTCCAAGCTTCGACGATTCCACATTCTCGACTGTCGCTTTGATTACGAGTACAATGGCGGACACATCGACGGCGCTATCAACGTCAAGTCGATGGATGCGCTTGATGAGCTCCTTCTTTCCGAGGCGGCGGGTGTGCACGCCAACGGCGACGCACTGCCGGTTCCTAGTCGGAGCGGAGAACTGGATGATGGGGAGCAGGTGTTGTTGATCCTCCATTGCGAGTTCAGTGCAAAGAGAGCTCCTACCTTGTGAGCTCAATCAGGATGAGTAGTAATCGGAGCTCATCAACGCGCAGTGCCAAACACCTTCGATCACGGGATCGCTTGCGGAATAACAACGCGTACCCGAAGATATTCTATCCCGAGGTGTACATCCTTGAGGGCGGGTACTCTGGTTTTTACAGCTGTCGACCGGTCAGTCAGACTCATTCATGCTGCGTACAAAGATCTGACGCCTGTATAGGAACGCTGTGACCCGCAAGGATACGTTCCTATGGATGACCCCCGCCACTTCGAACGCCGCAATACCGACCTGCACGATTTCCGCAAGTTCAGCCGGACCCGGTCGTTCACCTACGGCGAGACCCAGCCAGCTCCACCCCGAGCTGTCGGCGCTTGCCCTCCATTAGCCTTCGCAGCTGCTTCAGCGGCACAAGGGCGGCGGCATGGCCTGACCATCACGGAGGAGGATCACGAGCATGATTCTTCGCCACACGGCACACATGCTTCCCCTCAGGGGCACGAAACGAGCCCCTGTACCCGAGTCCCATCTCTCGGTCAACCGCCCATCTTTGAATCAGCCAAAACACGTCGATTCGCAAGGGTCGGTTTCAACCGGGTCGCCTCATACGCCGGTACCTCCACCGTCCGATGACACCCTCCCCTCCTCTTCCCCGAATCGGATAGCAGCCTGCATCCCTGCGGTCGCAACTGGTTGCATCCCGCTTCTCTGTAGCATACACGCCAGCATAGCATCGGTACCTGTTTAATACTGCTTACTTACTTCGAATCGCCAAACGGACATTGTCGCTTGACTCCTCATCATCTAGGCACCTACTGTATCCTCTATCTTTCCCTAAATCTCGTGCTTGCATTGCATACGGATGGCAGGGGCAACTTCCTGCATGTGCTTTTCTCTTGGAATACCTGTTAGTACGTGAAGCAATGCATTGTCTACCTGCGACCGGTTTTCGGGGAAATTCGCCACATCGAGGTGTATGTCTGCGCGTGGGAGGAGGTCTGGCGCGTCCGAGACTATTGTTTTACATTTGATGCCGAGGGCGATACTGCTTTCATCTGCTAGTCGACCGCGACGACATGAAGCGCCGATAAACGAATCGACTGGCTACCGTATTCAAGTCGGAGGTGTGCCCCAAAAGGACGCCCGAGATGTCATCCCGACCTCGGAGTACCCTACGCTCCACTCAATCCCCGCTCGAATCCCTAATCTACTCCTTGATCCCCTCTCTAGTTCCTCCATCCAAATATCGGCCTTCCAGCGAGATCCGCAGTGGTCGAGCGTCCGTAGCTTCTGTAAGCGGGTCGAGACCGGGGATTCGGGCGGATGTGCAGGTTGAGGTGGATGAAGAGGAGAGGGAGAGGAAGGAGAGGGTCAGAGAGCTGATGGAGTGGTGCGAGGAGATCATGGAGAGGTGGGTCGATATCGTATCGGTCTCCCTCGCCCGTGCTCCCGTTCAGAGCTCGTGGCGGGGGTCTGCTGTCATCCATATGCTTGGAGACTGATGAGCGTTCAATCTAGTCGACTACCTTCATCGACCCCGCTGAACGCATCGACTCTGCCGGACGCAGCTAGACGCATGTTGCTCCAATCTTCATCTCGCTCGGAAAGCCGAGCTACTTCGAGGCAGAGTCATCGAGGAGAAGAGCGGGAAGGAGGGTCAGATAGAGCTCTGAGGTTCGGTGGGATATGGAATAAGCTTGAACGGGGGGTGAGTCTCCTGCTATCCCTCATGCCTTCGCCGCCAGACCGAGACCGGTCCAGTGGATGTCATGTTGAGCTGACAGATTGGTCTTCGCAGCGCACACTCGCTTCACCCCTACCTCACCTCCAAGTTCTCCTAGCCCTCTCCGCAATGAACCCCTCGAACCCTCCCGCACCCCCCGCCAATCCGGCAAGCTCCTCCAAATCCAGGTCGATGCCTCCTCCGCCTATACCCTCAGCCGTCTTTCCGTCAACTCGGCCAGCGCCTCCGACAGTGAGCTCGTCGAGGTTGCCACTGCATGTCATCGACTCAGCGAACATCCCCGCGGCGGACTGGAAGGGAAAGAGGAAGAGCAAGGCTGATGTGTTGAGAGCATGGCGGACTGCTCAATGTCCGTGATCCTCAACTAGCACACTATGTGGTGCTGACTTATGGCGTTTCAGCTCAACCGCCACTCCCTCCGCACTTGATACTCCGCGATACGTTGTACCTCCTGCAAGGAATCGATGGGCGATACGTCCGCTTTGCCATCCGACCCCCAAAGCAACAGAACCCGTACCTCACTGAAAGAGGTCGAGCGGGTGATGGGGCCGGTTTTTCGCTGGGTGCGGATGGCGGTCTAGTGGCCGAGGAGGAAGGCGAGGAAGGCGATGTAGTTGGCATCGAGATCGTTGCGGACGAGACGAGGGTGAGGACGCCTCGTAAGAAGACTGGTCGGCCCGTCAAATCTGATGAGAAGGTGCAGGATGGATTCATCTCGAAGCCTACTCGGACACTCCTTGTCCAGCTTTCTGAGATGGGCATGCTGTATCGAAGGGTGACAGAGTTCACACAAGAGCGGCAGTCGGGGGCCGCGAAAGGCGGGATGACGGAGCAAGTGAGGTCCACAAGCGAGTATCACTACCAAGGCTGATCGTTCTTCTCTTACAATAGAGCTTGTGCCACTTCTTGCACCAGGAGCTTTCAGAGTACCATCGGCTCCTAGCTGTTCTCGAATCGCAGATGTCCCTGTCTGCCCCGAGTCCCGAGCCTTTGTCAGGCGAGCAGGCGACGGAAGTCAAGCCGGCAGAAGGTGTAGGGTTGACGCTCATGCGACTTGGCCTGTGGACAGAGGAGATGCGCCTGAAGATGCGGCTGATGGCGATGGTCGTGGATGATGCTAAAGGTGAATTCGTCATTTAGATGCAGATATGGGTGAAGCCCAGGTGAAGAAGCTGATCGCAGTCTGCTCAGCTTCGCACGGCGGAGCCTTGGTCTCAAAGATACACTCGCATACGAGCCACGGCGACCCGCTTGTCCGGAAATTCATGGACCAGATCCTTGAAGACGTACGTTCCTCCTGTACCTTCTCCCGGCACATGCTGACGATCCTAAAGGTCTCTAAGCCCTTCTTGTCGACACTGCAACGGTGGATCTTCTCCGGTGACCTGCATGACCCATTCCAAGAATTCTTCGTCCAGCTCAATTCTGATATGTCCCTTCGCGATGGTAAGATATCGCCATTTCAGACCGCGGACGTGGGCTTCGAGGGTGGTATGGACGCTGCCGATGGTCAGGATGAGGCGCATAAGGTGTGGGAGAAGAAGTACGTCTTCGAGAAGGCGATGGTACCGGGCTTTGTCAGCGAAGACTTTGGGAAGAAGGTGAGATCATCGAGCTCATTTCAACCCACAGGCTAATTAGGCCGCAAGATCTTCTCGACAGGCAGGAGCCTCAACTTCATCCGATACAGCTGTCAGGATAGCGATTGGATCGAGACCCAAGCGAAGCTGGCCAATGCCGGACGAGGTGGGCAGGTTCCCATGAGTATCGTACAATGCTGACACGGCTGTGTCTTGCAGCACTGAAATACAGCGATCTAGCTGGCTTGGAGCGATCTATCGATGATGCCTACTCTATCGCCAGTCAACGGTTACTGGAGGTCTTTTTCGACAAGTTTGTCCTCCTCGACCACCTGCGTGCTCTCAAGTCGTACCTCATGCTCGGAGCCGGTGACTTTGCCGAGCTCCTAATGGAAGCGCTTGCGTACGGCTTCCAGATTTTCGGCGAGTCACCAAGCTGATGTTGACATAGACCTCGGTTGTCTCGCCCAGCCATCAGCTTGTACCGGCATCACCTCACTTCCGACCTGGAGTCAGCGATCCGTGCTTCAAACGCTCAATATGACTCTCCCGACATCCTCCGCCGACTTGACGCTCGAGTGCTCGAATACTCACATGGCGAGATCGGGTGGGACTGCTTCGCGCTGGAGTACAAGGTCGAAGCCCCATTGAACGCGGTACTGGACGGAAAGGCGATGGTGGATTATGATCGGCTGTTCCATCATCTTTGGCGCTTGAAGAGGGTCGAGACGGCTTTGACGCAAGGGTGGATGAGAGTGACGTCTGGCTCACGGCTATTCGAGCGACTCCCGCGTAAGTCGGCCGATCCCACGGCTAAATCTGATTGTACAACTAGATCTGCACAATGACTGGCACCACTCCCGCATCGTCCAATCCGAGATGGTCCACTTCCTTCGGCAGATGCAGGCCTTCTGCCAGCTCGAGGTCATCGAGTGCTCCTGGCAATCACTTCTCGACTTCACCGAGAAGCGGGAAGGCGATCTCGACGCGCTCATTCAGGCGCACCGGACGTACCTCGATCGAGTCGTCAGGAAGGTTTTGCTCCACAGCTCCAAGCGGGACAAGGAGGTAAGTCTGCCGCCAGCTCAGACGGGTTGTAACTGACGAAGACCGCAGGAGGTACTGCTGGACCTGGTGAGGGATGTATTGGATTTTATACTGCAGTTCCGGGATGCGACAGTCAGTCTTTGGTTTGGCGATTTCGATTCTGTTCGACGCTGATTCTCGCAGGATGACCTCTATGCTTGGTCCTTGGCTGAGGCGACTCGTATAGACCGAGAACGAGATGAGGAGCGGGTGCGTAGTCTCTGGCACAAGCATGAAGGACCTGATATTGACTTGTGCTCAGGGCCTCTACAACACCGCGCCACCGGTAGACGGCGATCCGGACCGGTCTTCTGAGCAGCTCCGCTCGATCCGCGAGCGCGTCCGCTCCTGCTCAATCAACTTCCAAGATCGCGTGGTCTCGATCTGTCATCTTGCAGGGAGTCATCAGGATCTGGATATCCGATTCTTGGCCATCAGGATCGCCTTCAACGGACATTATGCTTTGAGGAAGTCGAAGGGGAGCAAATCGGCTCGTACATAGCTGTGAGCACCAGGAGAATATCTAGGATGCAATCATTTATATTGTGGATGATAGGCCAGTCAAGCCTCAAGGCATGTTACATGTGCCGCTCACAAGGTATCTTTCTGCACGAAGAGGACCGCTAGAATAGATTTATAGATCCAGTGGATCCGAGAGTGAGCAGCTCCCAGTCAGGGATGATCTTCCGATAGCTGTGACATCCGCAGCGTGATATCGGCTGGAGACGTGTCTAAGCTCGGATGGGGAGCGACTCATGCAGCAAATCAGGCTGTTTGCAAACAATAACGCTTGTGTCGAAACTGAGCAAGAGGAGATTCATGCGAGCTACGTCTTCCGCTTGATCAGCCCACTCATCAGATCGAAACTATTCCCATCCGGCTGAAGGTCGACAAAGCCCTCGTCCTTCTTCTTCGTCCGCATAATCGATATCCTGTCGTCATCTCCGTAGTCGCCTTTGTCGTATAGGGGTGTCGAGCCGTTTGAGGCGGAGAGTGGGGCGCAGCGGAGGAGACCGTGGTCTGGTGTGATGGATAGGATTCGGAGGCGGGTGTGAGGTTCGGTCGTGGTGAGCGTGACTTCTTGGTTTCTGTCCCCATAGTCAGCCTTGAGTACAGGAGATTGGTGTGTCGGATGTACGTATGGAGCCAACGCCCATAGTACTCATCCATAAACCCGTGAAAGCCCTTCTCCTCAATGAACTGTTCCCACTTCTGTTCGAAAGCATTCATGACCCGTGCGAAAGTCCCTTCCATCGTTGGCGGTGGAGGGAGCCGCTTGTCTGACGTAGAGGATTGCATGCGGGAGGTGAGCAGGGAGTGAAGCTGGGATAGTGAAGTCGTGGGGAGGGCATTGAGGATGTTGATTCCGCATCCTGAAATTTTTCAGCGGGGAGTAAAGAGAGATTTGAGTAGACTCACCAATGACGATGCGCCATTTCCCGCCCACGAAATTGGTGTTCACTAGTATACCGCCCAGTTTTGCCCTCCTCTTCCTTCCGCTTCCGCTTCCTAGTTGAGTCCCGCCAACTCCTTCGGCTTCTGCGTAGATGTCGTTCGGCCATTTGATGCGCGCTCCTAGCCGTCCATCATCGTCGATCGCCTCGCACACAGCTAGCGCCATAAGATACTGGATGAAGACGAGCTTGCCTGCCAGGGAGCAAGGGAGATCGAGAAGGAGGGAGAATTGCAGGCAACCAGGGGGAGAGAGCCAGATGTTGGACCCACGACCTCGGCCTGTGAGCTGGAAAGAGGCAAGGAAGACGAGGGGAACTGGCAAGGAAGTGAGGAGGAGCGGGTTTCTATGACGGGCTTTAGCCATATTCGGAAGCGTCTTGTGGGACATACCGATCTAGCATCGTTTGCGTGCTGGTGACCGTCTCGCCATACCACACGAGATCCCCAAGCGTAACCCGCTGCCCACCGTTCTCCCCATGATCCTGCAAAACACCTGATCTCCGCCCACTCCGCTTTCTCGCCGCATTCAGCTCCGACCAGTAGCTGTTGAAGTTGAACAGCGGTGTCCAGCGAGGGGTGTAGGGTAGGGCAGGTGATGGAAGGAGGACGACCTTCGGGACGGAGTGGAAGTCTGGAGGTTGTGGTGGAGCAGGGGATGCCGAAGATGATGCGAGGGAGAGACTCTCGATTTGCGGCTCGAGTATAGGAGCGATCCGTCGTCTTTCAGCCAAGAAATGAGCCACGTCGTCCTCGTTGGATCTGCCTTTCCCGCCGCCGATCCGGTCAACCGCTGATATCCGCAGCTCGTCATTCGCATCACGGAGACTCTTCCACCCAATCGGATCGTCCGTCAGCTTCCCGGAGAGGGACGATGAGGCGAACGAGCTGGAGCCTAGTTGTGGTAAGGCGGGATGAGGGAGAACAAAGATGGGTGAAGGGTGTGTCGGGTGAAGCAGTAGAGCCGAATCCTCATCCTCATCCGGTACGGTCGTCCCGTTCTCCTGTTTCGACCGATCAGGTGGCTTCAGCCCGAGCATCTCGAGCATCTCCCTGGCCCACTCGATCTTGGCCTTCTCACTTCGCTCCACCTCCTCCTTCTCAGGCGGGTCCGCTAGCTTCGCAAGGGCATCTCGAGCTGGTGGGTCGCTCAAGGGGTATTCGAAGTGGACCGAGCAGAGCAGGGCTTTACCTTTACCGTTCCTCGTCAGAACGGCAGCAATGGGTAGTTCGGATGAGGTCGACGAAGAAGAAGTCGGTCGGTCTGCGTATCGGGCGAGAATTCGTACAGAGTCAGGAGCTGGTGATGGGAGCAGGAAGTGGCCGCCACCATTGTAGTATATATGGTCGAGTGTGCGAGAAGAGGACGAAGGCGTATCGAGGATGAGTGATACTGCTCGGGATCCAGACTCTGCTGCGTAGGTGAAGCCCGGGAAGGTCGGTCCGGCACATACGCCTGGGAAGAAAGCCTTTGCCATGTATGATCAGTCGTTGAGCAACCGGACGCAAGGCAACGCACTAGATCCCGCTTTCCAACCACCTCCATATCACCTCCGGTGTCAAACCTCACTTCGGCAGCACCAAAGTAGGCGCCCGCACATATTCCCAAATATCGCCCTCCCTCATGCACAAAGTCTCTTATCCGCCTGGTGACTTTCGTCTTCATCGATAGCTCCTCGACATACGGCAGATCTCGTCCGCCGGGTATCACGAGTAATGCACAAGATGGTTCCCAGGGCTGTGTGGCGAGGGTCTGAGGGGTGATAGGTTGCACAGTATAGTGAGGGAGAAGGAGGAGGGAGAAGGTGAGGAGAGTATGGGAGAGGGACAGTGGGGAGACACCTGGACCGGAGTAGATGAGGACTTGGTGGGCGGAAGGAGAGGGTCCAGGCATGTTCGGGGCTTTAGCTGCCCCTCTCGATAGTCTCTTCGATCCGATGATCCCTGCAAGCTGCTGATGGTCGACCTCGTCAACAGTGGTCAGACCGGGCAATACCTCCAGACTTTCATGCCGCCCGGACCCCAAAGCTCAAACTTTCAGGTACTCAGGGATAGAACACGTGATCATCAGACCTGCTTCAACCGAGTTACAAGCGTCTACGGGGGACAGGTGAACGACCTCGTGCCGTCTTCCTGAATTACACTGTAAAGAGGTGTCAATCTACTGCGGCCAACATGGGGAAGCCCGCGAAAGAGAAGAATGCGAGAGCTCCAGTTCGAGGACGAGGACGAGGTCGAGGGGGTTCAAGCGCAGCTAGGGGTCGAGGAACGGGACGGATACGAGTAATCCGAGCTGGAGAGGAGGAAAGACCACCAGAGAGCTCGATGGAAGCTGAAGATACCGGTGAGGCTTCGGCGACACTGAGGCGATTCAGAGCTCACATGAAGACTAGACTCCTCATCGCATGCTTCGGGTTCCGGCCTTTCTGGTTCCGATAGAGACGATGACCACGATGGCGAGGAAGAGCAAGATATGCACCCTTTGACCATCGCCGTGCCCGTCGCGATGTGGGACTTCGACCACTGCGATCCTAAGCGATGTTCAGGGAAGAAGCTTGCGCGACATGGGTTGATCACGAATATGCGGATTGGACAGCGATTTCGGGGCATAGTCCTGACGTTAGTCCTCTGACTGTATGAATCCCTCATTCGCCCTGCTGACGATTGGCAGACCGAAAGGCAAGAAGCCGATCGCGCCTTGCGATGATGAGGTGGTCCTGTTGAGCGGGTTAGCTGTGGTGGAATGCAGTTGGGCGAGACTGGAGGAGGTGCCGTTTGGGAATATCAAGAGCCCGAATGAGCGACTTCGTGAGCCCTCCGAGGTTGGTGCACGGATCCGAGTACTGAAACATATCGTGCTAGTACCTTTCCTCATCGCTACGAATCCGGTCAACTATGGGAGGCCGTGGCGCCTGAATTGCGTAGAAGCGCTGGCAGCGGGGTTTTATATCACAGGGCATGAGAAATGGGCGGAGATACTGTAAATCAGGTATATCCTATTCAAACCGAGCGTTTAAGCTGACGACAATTGGCAGTCTTGCGAAGTTCTCGTGGGGTCATGCCTTTTGGAAAATGAACGCCGATCTGATCAAGCGATATCGAACTTGCCATACCCACGAGGAGGTCATGGAGATGCAAGATTTGATACAAAAGGAGATGGTGGACGACCGAACGAAGCGGAAAGCGGAGAAGGGTTTGCAAACTTAGCGAGGCAAAGCTAATGGAAGTATAGCTGACTATGATGAAGGGGATCTGCTACAGGCGAACCCGAATCATACCGGAGCTGGCTGGGACGGTGTCGAGGCTGACGAAGGAGAAGCGGAGAGCGAAACGGAGAGTCAAGAGGAGAGGGATGATGTGGAGACGCTGATGATCGGGATGGAGAAGGTAGAAATTGGATTGAATCACCGTCGTTAAGGACAATGACTCGGGATGACGGATGCAGCTTCTCGCCCGCCCATTGATTCAGGGTGAGGACTGTATCGCCTAGAACGGTGAGATTCCTGACGGATGGCATAGGAGGGCACTGCAGAATATTAAGAGAGACTTTTGATGTCCGGTTAAGCAACAGGTGGTAGAGGCAGCATTCGCAGAGGGAGAGAATAGTCGATACATCGGCAGGAATATCCACGTCACATGATTCCAACGTACGTCATCATCCCCGAACGCCATCTCAGCTTTTTCCGTTGGGGGAGTGCTTCAACGTTTCCTCGTCAACAGAATACTTGCCACTCATCCCAAATTCCTCATTTCTTCAGAACAGCCGAGCAGTCTTCATCATGGCTTTCAGTGAGTCGACAGCTCCGGTTGCGTTGAGCTCTGGGGAACGCTGTTCCCCTTGATGATGATGCCCAATAAGCTGTGCTGATCATGTTGATGTACAGCGTGCAGCGATATTCTCAAGATCATCTTGGCGATCATCCTTCCTGTACGTGCTGACTGCTGTTCACCATGTACCACTGTACACAGAGCCTCAAAATCTGCTCTCCCCTCTCCTCCTTTGTCCCGATGACATCGATTCGACGCGCTCGTGCTGACCCCACCTTCAGCCTCTCGGCGTCTTCCTTGAGGTCGGATGCGGTTCCGACTTGTTGAGTGAGCTCGATCCCTCACATGTCAATGCTTCGCTGACAGAGCTCCTTTTTAGTCAACATCCTCTTGACCAGTTCGTTCCTCCACTGAACTCCCTCTGAACGGCAAACTCACTTCCCCAGTTCTCGGTTACATTCCCGGTATCATCCACGCTCTCTACATCATAGGGAAGTATTGACCTATCGAGCCGGTCTGGAAGGTCTGTCCGCCGTCTCATAACGTCAGATAGGTCGCTGATTCGGCTGTATAGGTTGGGGAGGAGGCATGAGTTGATGTTATGAGCATGGATAGTCTATATACACGAGTAGGAGGTAAGACACACGCGGGAGGGTATACCGGGATGCGATAATCTGTCGTCGATTCATCAGTTGTCCAACCTGATGGGCACGAGAGCCCGAGCTCAACGACCAGCCATCCCCACGCGCCTCGAGGCAGAAGAGCTGACGGACTACTGATCATGCTTGATTTTTCCTCTGATGCTTTGAATACCTCTTGACGTGATTCTGGTTCGAACCTTGATCTACCACGCTTGTAAGCGGGAGCTGGACGTTGACGGGCACGACATCATGCTGGCCGCGAAGGAGTTCAATGGGATCGGAATGCGTCTTATCTTTGCTCAAGCCTTTCCACCTAAGGCTCGTGAATAGGTATGGGTCGAAGCCGACGGCTGTAGTCTCAGTTCGCGTCTCATTACCTCTAACCTGATAACTACTTAGCTGACAGCTCAGACGAATACCAGCACACTTCGACACCTGCCACCGTCCGATCCCCGGAGACCTTCTCCTGCTTCCTTGATGTGCCTTTCGCCTCAGTCCGTCCTTGCGCCTAACGATATCATCTTCTGGACGTGCTTCTAGGCGTTCGCTGTCGTCGTCAAGGCCCACAACAAGCGGGATTGGTCCGGTGACCTCCTCTCCGACCCCGAGATCGATGGCCGACCGCTCATTACCGATTTCATTCGTGGTGGCGTAGGCGAAGTGAGGCATGGGCACTTTACTGGTGTTGAGCAGAGAATCAAAGGTGGTGGAGTAGTATCTAGTCGAGAGGTATGACCGAGGTCCTTGACCGCTAGTCCCTGCTGACAGCAGAGACCCAGGTCAACGCAGGGGATGCTACCGAAGAGCTCGTTCTCCTTGGGAGCGCTCAAGAGGTTCTCGGCGGATCTCAATCTCGATCTTCCGTGGCGACCTCCTAGAGCCTGTCTATCCGAATCATGCGAGTGAAAGGACCACTCTCCAGAGCCGAAGCATCGGCTTAAGTGGCGCTGTCAATCCCGGAAGTGAAGGGTAGACATCATAACGGGACACCGTAAGCTCTTCCATTCCCCGGATGTCTCGGAAGTTGACCAGTCGTATGAAGTCGCCTCGATTTTAGCTGTCCCGAACCGAGCGAGGCGATGACCGCAGCTGGAAAATTCGAGGCCTACGATGAAGTCGATCCGTGGTGCCGAGTCGTCTTCAATGTGATGCTACTGCATTTCCTCGCCAGATCAAGCTGACCCGCCCGCAGTACGGCACCCGCGAAGCCCTGATCGCAAACGGTATCATCCCGGAAGCATACAGTACCTTGCCGGAGCCCGACTTTGCAGGTCTCGCTTCCGCGTTGCAGCTCTCCGACCTGCCCATGCAGCTGGACCCGCCAATGAACCTCAACGCGGGCACGATGAACGAGACTGGACAGATCGCCGAATCAAGAGCCATGGCGATCCTTGTTCCAGCTTCGCCCGAGCCCGAAGAGACGGTTCTCCACCAGAGAGCATCAGCGGCACCGCCACGACCTCAACCTCCGCTTCCGCAGACAATCGAGCGACTAAGGTTGGAACACCCCAGCCGAGCTCGAATGGCCAAGTTATCATACCCGACCGAGATGTCCGATACCGCGATTTCTCCCGGCAATAAGCGACCAGTACCAGTATCCTCTCACCGAGTCAAGATCCGGACTTCCACTCCAACGAACCCGCGCCCCACCTCTTCTCTCGACATACTCAAGAAGTCGACAAGCACCCCACGACGTCGAAGCTGAAGCCGTACGACGATGCCCGGTCATATGCGCGGAAAGTGATGTCCAAGATGGCACAAGCCGAGCCTTCGAGGCGAGACCATCATCGAGACTCCGCTATAGGCGCCATCATGGAGCAAAGTCCGACCACACGTTCAAGCCGCACGGTTCATCGAAGCTACCGCGGATTGACATGCACGAGCCCGGCAAGTCAGGCTCGGAGCATCCGCGGCAGTCGAAGCGCAAGCCGAACATCATCGACCTCACCGAACATCATCGACCTCACCGACCTGAGCGACTAAATTAGCCGTTTGGCTCACTTGGCCAGAATCTGCGGCGGAAAAGGTGTATCAATCGATGCGTGTGAGCTAATACCGTGGCACCTGATCCTAGCCGACGTCCGGAGATATCGGGCAGCAGCTATACCTATACCTCATGGATGAATTTTCTTGTCCAGTCTCCGTGTCCCAGTTCGCATTGCTTCAAGCTTCTTGCCGGGTGTGTCCCAGCGACAGGTCTTGCACGCCAGCGACCGCATTTAGCGCGCGGAACGCGATGAGATAACATAAACACAGGGAGACGGTGAAGGATATGAATGCCTAGGGTATGCTGTCTAGCTCGTCGAAACGAAAACATGCTCATTCCCCTACTCGATAAGCCACCATAG
>JAABUW010000605.1_pt1 | contig 68659 bp, 57 predicted proteins | sample 5560081 | NCBI WGS metagenome assembly JAABUW01 (sample SAMN10711882, study PRJNA513363) | rock metagenome | isolation source: Antarctica rocks | place: Antarctica: Victoria Land, Knobhead sud | reverse complement strand
CATTGTACCCACATCTTGAGGGGCTCTTGATGTCAAGTCACAGGTAGAATTCTAGAAAGTATGGGAGCCTCGTATTGCGTCTGATAGTAGACGATACCGGTATATACTTGTATTCAAAGATGCCCATAGAGCATAGAATAGAAGATGTAGAGAAGGAGCGCCGCGATCAAGAGCAAGTGATTCGCAATGCTTGGCGGGCGCCAAGAAGACAGGAATCTGCCCCGGGCTCACCCCCGATCGGGCATCGAGTGAGCGCTGCCCTGTACTAGCGACTTAGCAGAGAGCCCACTAAATTTCTACTGAAATTGTTGAAGATTCTCCCCTCGTCCACCTCTTTATTAACTACTACGCAAGTAGCTATTATGCCTTAGTAACTCTAAGTTATCCTAGACAATGATAGCTAAGTAATAGTTGGTTGATAGGGAAATGTTGATAAATTTGAAGATATTTGGTGGATGCTCTCTGCCAACCGCTAGTGTGCAGTGGTTTCTGTCACCATCTTGCCTGGCACCCCTGGCACGCGAAGCATGGGATACTATACATCCGCATCGACCTTCTCCGCATACTCCAACCCGCCCTTGATGACCGCGAGGTCGTCATTTCGGGCAAACAACACGTCGCGCCGCGGCGCGACCGCGCAAACGACGTCCCTCGTTCCGGCAAGCCAGTCATACGGCACGAAGAAATGCCTCGAGTACGTGATGAACGAACCTTTGTGGCTCTTGAGGGTCTCGAGATCGGCCGAGCATACCCAGGAGTGGGTGTCGAGGAAGACGAGCTGGTTGGCGTCATTATTGCTGAGGCCGATGACGTGAGCGACGCGGCGGGCGAGGGCCGCGAGCTGTGGGACGAGCAGAAGCGGGGTCGAGACTGCCGTATCGGCGGTGGCGGTTTGTTCTATTGTTGTTGTTGAGACCTTGTCCACGTCTCGTCTCTCTGTGGCTGCCTCGGCAATGCTTGCATTCGGCGAGAAATCCTCGACGTTGTTGAAATGGACGGAATCGAGGAGTTGTAGGCCGCGTGTATCTGGTGAGCCATCCAGCTCGCACAGCTCGACGAGGATTTGGCATCGACGGCCTGAAGTATAAAGGGTGGCGCTCTTCAATTGGAGTCCCCTTATGTCAGCTATAAGAGGTACACACGCTACTTCTGACCAGTCCTTCCAGGTGTAGATTCGAGCGACTGCACCTTCAATACAAATCATGTGGAGGGGCGACTGCTGGTGCTGTATCCACTTTCGGATCCCTATCGTGTCCGAATAAGTTCTCTCATCCTCCTGCTGGCCGACAGTAGTCCAAAGGTGGTCTGATTGACGGGTTGAGATGATGAACTTGCCAGTTGTCGCGCCTGGTAAGACCTGGATGATAGCCTTTCCGCAGTCCAGGCGAGACTGGAACACTAGGCTTTCCGTGACCCATCCCTCCTTCTGCGACATTTGCAATTTCCATGCGAGGAGCCCGTTTGACGCGTCGACGCTCATGATAATATCGCCTTGAGGCCACAAGGTGAGTATACGGACCAGGGATTTATGGCGGTAGAGCACTCGTATCTCGGTTCCAGTCTTGAGGTCGTACAAGGAAACGGTCCCATCATCCTTACCGCAGAACACTGCATCTCCCTTGGGGCGTAGAGCCATAGCACTTATCCTGGCTTTAGTATCTGGAGAGACCACATCGACGACCGAGGTTGATGTGCCTTCGCTACTTGAGTCACCCAAAGAGTCCCGTAGCAGGACTGCAGGTTCCCAGACATTGCAATGTGACCCTCTAATGTCAGAGAACCGGAGGCTGTCTCTGCTAAAAGCCAGTTGCTTGATGTAGACGTTGGAAGACTTGACCCGGTAGAGCAATCGCAGCGTGTCAAATTCATAGACCTGGACTGTTCCACCCCCAGCGCCACCTGCGAGTAAGCGTCCATCCGGGCTGGCAGCGAGCGTATGGCAGTCTGCGCGGAAGCTCTCCAACTCCTGATCATCAAACGGATCAATGAGTACGAGTTCACCATCGAGATAAGATGATGCGATGAGGCCGATATTTGGGTTTGGGTTGAAAACGATGGCGGTGACCATATGTGTACTCGTTTCACCAGTAGCCAACTTCTTGCCGCAGCTACCGTAATATGCATCTTCCTCAAGGTCCCAGAGTATTATCGGTCGACCGCTATAAGCAACAGCCATCATTTTGTGGCTCACGGCGATGGATATAGCACACGGTGTACGATGTAACCGCCTGTCTGAGAACTCACCTGAGTCACTCCATGGCCTGTTAGGTTGCTGGGCACCGGCATCATCGAGATCCCATGACGCAATGTAGTTTTTCGATGACGCAGCTATTAGAAAGTTCTGCTCAAAGGCGAGATCCATGAAGCGTTGAGGGGCATGGAACTCGTGGATAGTTTCGCCCGTGTAGGTATCCCAGATCCGGATCGCCTTTATTCCGCAAGATGCCATCAATCCCGTCTTGCTCTTGAATCGCAGAATTCTCACAGACTCACCGTGATTTATCATCTTGTATTCCTGAAACGACGTCGCATGGTACAAGGCGACCATTCCAGTAGTCAAGCCGACTGCAAAGAACTCATCTCCGTGACAAATGGCGCTGGTCTGGCCTTCATGAAAGTCGATGCAAGACAACCGGTCGTCCCATTGAGCATTTGAGAGACCTGCCACAGAGAGCTTCCGCCCATGGTTTGCAGTCTTGTGAATTGCAGACTCCGTAGGACAGAATGGCAGGATCAGGGAATAAATCGCTGAAGGTGACATTGTGAGAGCATCAGCAAACTTCGCAACAATGCGGACAAAGTCTGTTGTCCAGCCACTGATCGTCTGCACCGACCGGTCAAGCGGTGACCTTTCGGTGGCGCATGAGGCGAGATATGTCCTAAGATTCTTCGCGGCGCGAATTAAAGGGATGAGATTATGTGTTCGGGCAACGAACTCGATCCATGACAGGACATTTGCCTTCAAGAATTTGTCGACAAGAAAGAGGACATCGTTGGCAAAGGGGCTAGCCCTGGCTAGATGATACGAGAATGCGCTACAGGCGTAAATTGAAAATCTGGCCCTTTTGCCCGCGATGTCCAAGGCAGAACCACGTCTGCCGGTCCGAGGAGGTCTCATCTCGTCCCCCGTGAGATACGTGAGACATGCTCTAGCAAGCCTCGTGTGTGCTTCCGTTTTGTTGACAGCGAATTCGGATTCCAAATCATCGCTCAATAGGAATTCTCTGGCCGTTCCATGCACCATCTGCACCTTGCCGAACTTATCAACATTCACAAAGTGGCCACAAAGTACCTGGATACACTCCTCAAGTTTAGGAAAATGATCCTTGATGTCCAATGTCAGAGCACCGTCAAGCTCCTTCATTGTCATCGGCCTTGTTGCACATGTTGTCCAGGTGAGAATAGCTTTAGCGAGCTTCTTCCCACCCGGGGCTTGCGTCATCAATTCTAGTGTCCTATGGTATAAGGGTTCCATATCCTTAGGAATCTCCTCGAGAGCTTTGCTCATTTCTTGTTCGCCGTAGGAATTGGACAATTCACTAATGACCAAGACTGTCCACAGGAAAGATCCTTCCGATTTCGCCAGTATCTTTTCGACCAGTGTAGCACGATCCTTGTCGTCTTTCAAAATTAGAGACTTCGCCTTCGCCTCAACCAAAAGCTTAATGTCAGGCAGAGTATCCGCTGTTGAGATCTTTTCATGCTGAAATCGATGAGTGCCGAGACTTGAGAAGTGGTTGGCCAATTTGGGAGTCTCTCGGCTCGTGATCAGAATTCGTAACGGTATTGACTGGTCAAGCTTCGCCAGCATTGAATCGAAAAATGATACATAATTTGTACATTCATCTAGCGCATCAATGACCCAGTATTGCTCCGGAATTGCCGTATGGAAAATGCCACGTAGGAACAGTGCATGCCATATGGTGCGTTCGTTATCCTTGTCAAATCTCATACCATCTTTCTGCATCTCCAAGAGCGTGTCTCGCATCTGGGTGTTTGTACAAGCCATTTGGAAAGCCAGAGATCGAAGACAGGCACTTAGCCGCGACTTAAGTTTGTCGCCGTATTTGAAGAAAAAATAGCTGCAGTCTGCGTTGAGGTTTTGTAAATGACCAACTGCATAGCCTGCGAGAACAGACTTGCCAGCCGCCGGTTTTCCAGTGACCCAGAGCACACTTGGAGCTTCGAGAGCAAAGGTACTCCATCTCAAGTAGCTTTTTTTCGCTAAAAACCACTCGCAGGTTCCCGCCATACGGGCATCTTCACTCGCGACAAGGTCATCTGCTGATTTCTCAGGTATCTGTAGGTATTGTTCCAGGTCCTTGATCTGCATGTGCCGTGTTCTCTCTTTCGATCTCAGCACTATTTAGATAATGAGCACATTCGCCATGAAATTTATGGTTAGCCCTACCTAGGTTGGAGGTAGTTTGAACGATAGACGCAAGCGCGTTGCGAATGACTACGTAGTTGGGATCTGTTGGTGTCTCAAATTTGCAAATTGAACGGTGATCAGCATTCATCGGTATTTGCTTTTCTCCACGATAACCTAGCGTGGCCGAGTCGGGATCAACGATGAGCGTGCTAAGGATCCCAATTTTGAGCTTTTGTGTCTCGTAGAACGACCAGAGATTTACGTCAGCACTATAGTTGCGAAACTCATCATTGATAGACTGAAGAGCTCCGGAGCCTCGCTCAAGGTCAGCAACGTAGGCACGGGACGAATAGGCAAAGTGCAGAATGTTTTTCAGGAGCTTGACCGAGTCAGACCCTCTATGGGGCGTCGCAAGAAAGCAGATTGTGTGGACGCGTTCGACCAAGTCCTTGTACGCTGCATCTTGCCTTGCGAGCATGTAGGCTTTCTTGATAACCAGGCCTCCCATACTATGCCCGATGAGCACTATTGCCGTATTTGCCTGGCTTAGATATGGTGACGTACTCATTTCGCCAAGTAAAGACTTGCCGAAGTGATGAATGTTTAGGCAGTTGTCCTTGCCCTTGACCCAGTCTGAGTCATACCCGAAGCTATGTATTCGTACATTCTCGAATGCAGAATCTTTAGGAAGCCATTCCTGCGGCCAATAGTGTGTAGTTGAGCTTGTCTTGCTCCATGTTTTCCTCGAACCACCGCCAAGCCCATGCACGAAAATGAAGTCGATGAGAGGCTCGGAGGGAGTGTAGAGGAGGCTCAGTCCAAAGGATCCTCTTGGGTCATCCACGCCATCGCTGGTGGAGGTAGTTGTTCTTAACGTACTGGCAGAAGTCAGGTCCGTGTCCTTGTACCGGAAACTCAAAATCGACTGTGTAAGATTCAGTCGAGTCAAACGTTCCAGCAACTATATCAAAGACTTGAAAATTTTCTGGGAATTGAAAAGCCCCCCCATTCCAGCTCAGCTCTCTCACCGATTGGATTTCGAACTTACCATGGTGTCCTGGCATCCTGTCTTAGATGATGCTAGTAATCTAAAGAAGCCTTACGGAGTACTCCCTATTGAACAGTTCTTGACCTATCCCAATGGGTTCTCACGAAAAGGGAAGCTGTATGAAGGTACGATAAGCGCTTCAAAATCTCCATGACACGTACACCAATCACCTTCCACAGATAACAGATCCTTACCGTATGCGTCGGACCGTAAGCGTTCCCGAACCACAAGGAGTAACGCCCTCACCAAGTGCCTTGCGCACTAGCATTAAAAAGGGTGCGGGGGGTTGTTGGAAGGTAGGGGTTGGGGGCAGACGCAGGCGCTCATCATCCTTCAGGGGGCTAGCAGACAGGCTATCACTAGCAGCACATCCTGCAAAACCCGAAAATATCCACCCATCCGTCGATTGCCTATTCATCTCAATCAGCGAGATTTCAATCTTTCCATTTTGAAAAAGTACAGGTCCAAAACCTCTTATCTAACAACTCTGGTATCAACGATGGCTTCCGAACCGCCCCATCCGACCATCTCAGCCGGCGATCACAAAGCATATATGGAATACGCCCTGGAGCGAGCCTGCCTCTCACCGCCCGCATCCACCAAATTCTGCGTAGGGGCCGTCCTCGTCGACGCCGACGAGAACGTCATCCTCTCCACAGGCTACTCTTTAGAACTACCGCGGGACTCCCTGGGCGATCCCGGCAGCACGCACGCGGAGCAGTGCTGCTTCATCAAGGTGGCCCAAAAGCATAACCTCCCCGAGGAGCGTATTGGGGAAGTGCTGCCGAAGAACACCGTCCTGTATACGACCATGGAGCCGTGCAATAAGCGGTTGAGTGGGAATCGGACATGTGTGGAGAGGATCTTGCGGCTCAATGGCGCGATAAAGGTGATTTATGTGGGCATCAGGGAGCCAGAGGTGTTTGTTGGGGAGAATGTGGGGATGCAGAAGCTGAAGGATGCGGGAGTCATTGTGGAGGTCGTAGAGGGGATGCAAGATCGAATATTGCAAGTCTCTACCGCTGGACATGAGGTTGAGAAGAGTTGATGGCTACACTAAAGTCGGCAGTGTTTTTGCGCAATGCTCTCGGTAAAACCCTGGGCAAAAATATTAAAGAGGACGGAGCCGGACTTCGGGACGTTATACGGTAGGGCTTTTATATAATCCAAAAAACCTCCTTGCAACGAGCTTCTCCCTGGAGCTATCCATATCTCTGTACTAAATCCCTGATATCTCCAAGCATTCTATACATTTGTCAGCAACAGCGTTCCTTATAGGGCCACAAAACTTCGTACTGTTCTCTGAGCGCCTGATTTTGGGTGAAGAGGGCAGATACGTGCGTATTGAATCTTCTGTTCCAGGTTAGGCTCGGGAAAAGGTCCAAGATAGGCGTAGAAATGGCATCCTCACAGCTTGTAGAGATCCAAACGTCCGTCGTAGTCCTCCTCAGGCGGAGATATTTGATTGTAAGAATGGTATGCTGCCATGTATTCGGCGCCGAACCTATTGCAAACGGGCCGCCACTGGCCAAACTCATCTTCATCAAGCGGCTGCATGTGAGACTAATGATTTCTGTTACGTCAACCAGTCTATGTCAGCACTTACATTCGTTATGAGCGTAGAAGCTGCATGCATCGAAGATGAGAGATTCCCCCGTCCCCACGTCGATCCCCGAATTCGCGTACCAAAGATCGCCGTGCACGAGCGAGGGTTTCAAAGACCGGCCGTCGCTCTCAAGTGGGCGCAGAAGACGCGGTATGACCTTATCGAAGAGCACTGGAACTAGCATATTAAATTCGGGATCCGGTCCCTTGGCTTCGAGTTCGAGATTGAGAGCCCGCCTCATGCTCTTCGCAAAATAAGTCTCCCAGCTTGCTTCCCACTCATTTTCCTGGGGCAAATTGCCGGTATATGTAGTCACATGGAAGCCGAATTTGTCTTGCGGGGACTTGCTTTTCTGGTGGAGCGCTGCCAGCCGGGCGGTGAATCTGTGTGGGTCTGGCATTTCGTCGATCATCTCTCGGAATTCGCACAAGAAGAAGTGCGTGTCCGGTACGGTTTCGTACGTTCCCCAGGCTATCTGCTTCGGCGTGAAGTCAGGCAGGAGTGCGTTGATTGCGGACATCGACTCGAACTCCCCATGTATCATGTTCTTGCCACGCTCTTTTGATATGACCTTAATAAAAAATGATTGTCGTGTCCCGTCGGCCAGATCGACGTCAATACGGCCAGTATTAGCCCAGAAACTGACGCCATGGCTCTCAGTAGATACCACTCGACAGCCTTCTGGTAGTTCTGGATATTGTTTAGCAATGAATATATGGATTTTGGCGAGTGTGACATCTCACCTGCGGCGACGCTTGGATCAATCTTGACATTTCCTCCACCAAACTCCAAACCTCCAGCACCGTTGTAGTTCATTGATATGTAACAATTTATAGTGTTGACAAGATCTAAAGGCTCAGGCAGCTAATGTCGGTGACCTCTTATCGCTACGGTTTTTCCGTCGGTGGTATGATAAAAAGACCGCTCAACCCTCTTCTGTCTTACCAATGCAGTTGGAGAAGGCGGAGCTTGACCCTTATCTATAGGAGACTGGTCGGAAAGCTTTCCTTTATCTTTATATGGATGCGCTATGCATGTATGGTTATGTTGCCTGTTTGATGAAAGGAAAAAGTCTGCGCCATACCATGAGTTGTTGTTCTAAAGCACTACCTTAGTCAAGAAATCAACCAAGCGGCTTTTACCCCTGTTTTGATAATCATTGGGAAACTAGAAAAATATCCTCGATTTTCGTACCCGCCGAATATCCAAAATAAAAAATCCATTCCCTAGAATAAGTACATAATTGTAACTCGATATATTTAAAAAAAATATAGCTTTCACTTATCACATTGATGGTAGCAACGGTCTGGTCAAAAGAGCCAGAAGGAGCGGCGCACCGCTTCCCTTTATAACCCATCACGACAGTAATCTCCGAGACCACCTGAATGAGGCTGTGCGAGAAAACGCGGAGGGCGCGCGCATGCTTTTCTGGATGTTTGATCGTTTGTGTTTGGGGTGAGTGGAAGGATGAAAGGTTAGCGTGCTCGTCCGGCCAGGACAAAGTTGGCGCTCCCCGAGAACCCCACCAGAATCCTTAGCTTGAACAGCCCGTACCTAAAAGCGGCATCCGTGTCTTCTTCTGCTGCCAAGACATCGCCGCTAGTCAAGTAAAGTACGTTGATATCGGCCTCACCATTCAAATCGATATCGCCCAACGACATATGAATATAGCGAGCTCAATGGGTCTACCCCCTGAACCTTGTTGCGGTAGACGTAACAGAGTCCATCAACTTTTCTCTCCTAGCGTAAGGATCGCTTGCGGCATGCACTTCATTGCCCGCCAGTACTTCACATGAGACTCGTCGTTGCCTTCCACAAGGGATGCAACGCCATTCGTCCAAAGCCAGCAATTGGTTTTGAATGTTTATGCCATATTTCCAGATGAAGCTCGAGCTGACATAGCCAATCCTCTATTCGGGATGGTGTCCTACATAATAATTCCAGTATTGAGCGATCTTTTGGAACAATGAGTTCAAACTCATCTAATTGCATTCAAATTGCAGTTTGGTTATTCGTGCGCTAGACCGGTGAAATCAGCATGACACTATCTTGCAATATAGGAAAGGCCACACTTGTCGGGGCAAGGAGCGCATGAGAGCATTATTCCACCTCATCGTCCCGCTGAAATCCTATTCTTTTCTGGAAATGGACCTAGTCTAGGTCAATGTCCCAAGGAGTTTTTGAAATGTATCAATTGACTCGAAAATGCCGTGTCACATCAAGGCCTTTGCAGCTCACGAGGGCACTCTCAAGTGCAACACTTCCAAACGTGGTCTACTACTGCAGATGCTACACCGCGCAACGATGAGGATCTCACAGTCGGAAGCCGCCTTAGTTGGCGCCTCTTGCACAGAGTATAAGATCCCTTACCCATACTTTCGGAAAGGGCCGCTGCGTGTCGGCAATCGATAATTCTTCCAGGCTCATATGCTCCTATCGCATGCTGCCGCGAATAATTCGAGACCAAGCCGAAGATGTTTGTATCTATATCAGTCATAGAAATTAGGAGCTCAAACAACCCTTGTGAACAAAACCATGGCGTGATTTGATACAACCATGCAGATTCTCTTACGGTCGATTACCTCGCTTGTGTTGTCGTCCTCGTTGTTATGCGCTACTCAGGCAGCGGTCCTGTCGATTCCCATCTCCATCAGCCAAAACGAAGTCCTCAACGGAACTTTAACAGGAGGTGTTCCAACCCAATTTTCAGCAATCCCTTTACCAGAACGCGGTGGTACACTCGAAAAATGGGATTGCCTCGAGCTGGCCGTGAAGATCATTGCTGGTCTGGCACACCTTGACTTCAACGAACAGATTCGGCCGGTGCGGTGGAGCTCTGGCGCACCCAGCTGTCTCCTCATTGGAGTTTCACTGAGCGGTACACAGCGTGGAATCCGCGGCATCGAAGCGCGCTATGTCATTTGGGGCATCTACGAAACAGTCAAAGGCATGATAAGCAACGTCGAACCCCACGCGGCCATCTACCAGCTCAAGTGGCAAGGAAATATCGTAGGAGCTCTAGCCTTTTATCATTCTCACGTGCTGAGTCTTCCGAGCAACGAAACAATCAGTAATCTCACTCAAGATGTTCCGTATGGCTACTTATCGAACATCGCCGATCCCGCCCAGCTGGTTCTTCCATCTCCCAATGTCAGCGCTCTGGCCGCTCCAACGCCAGGCTTGACAGTTGCATTCCAAGTGGTCAGTCGATCGTACAATCGTTCACTCAACCCTTATGGCGTCTTTATCAATATACTGAGTCCCCTTCTGGAGGCAGCGGAGCACTCAGAAAACTTGGCGATTAGGTCGCCCTTCACGGCTCCTGTAGGCAGCTATGCCGCCGTTCAGGCCACTGTCAGCGGTCCCGAGAACTCCAAGTCCATGTTGCGGCCGCCGTTCTTCAAGTACGGTTACCTTTGTGAGGGGCTTGTGGGTTTGTCTCGGGACTTGATTAGCCCGAGGCGCAAGGCGCAATTAGATGACTTGTACGAGGAGTTCAAGATAAGGTTATTCATCGACGGTGTGGAGATTGGCGTCGTGCATTTCGAGTCTAGCAGTTAGACTGTACGGAGTCCTGCGAAATAACGGTGGTGTGACTACTGCCTGCGCGGCAGCCAGGGCGCATAGTGAAGTTTCCGAGGACGTGGTTGCAAACAGAAGGGATTCCATCATAAGTGGATCGGTGCGCGGTGACGCATTACTCCATCACGTTCGGAAGCCATTGGCCCTCGGCCAAGAAGCCCTCTGGGCTCTTGCCGTGCCTAGAAGTGGGACGACTTGAAGATTTGAAAACTTCATTGGCCATGGTGCTTAAAAGTCTATAAACACACCACTATTGGTTTCCTCTTCTCCCGATGCTTCGACTGTCCCACTGCGGCCGCCCTGACGAGTATCGCCCCATTTCCGGATCTAGGCCGCCATAGTACGAAACCAACAAATCGCAACAACATCTCCATCAGCATGATGCAAGCCATCGCACCTTGGGGACCTCCACAGATCCTCTCGAAAAGCATCCCAAAACTGTCGTACACAATGTATTCCTTGCCATAATCATCCCACATATAGCCGGAGACATGGAGTTGTGGTTTCGTCCTCCACATCTCCGCCAACAGATTGTCATCGTTATCGCCAATTGATTGGAACCGTTTACCCGGTGGCATATAGGATACAAGAATGTCAGTGTCCGTTGGGACGCGGTCAGTCCAATGGTAGGGATCCGAAAATCCCCAGATACCTGGCCGTCTTGGATGTGACATTCCCGAGTTGCCAAAAACATTAAGTTCGCGGCCGCCAGAGAATTTGATGGTCGTAGAGCTGTCATCCAAAAGCGTGATTCCCGTCCAGTCCAGCCTCGCTCTGTCTGCAGGTTGAGATAGGGCGTAGCTGGCGCCGGGTATCATGACTTTGTTTGGATGGGGAAGGCCATTGAGCCAGCTCAGAACGCTCTGTAGATCAGGCCGGCTTGAAACACCCGTATGGATCAGCAGGTCTGCGTACGGGATGTTGGGCTCAAAATTGTAGGTGTCGGAAATACAGACGACTTTGATACCGGCATTGATCTGCTCGGGAGGCTGTCTTCGTTCCGCTAGGTTGTAGAGGAGCCTTGCGAGAAATTTCACGGGCGAATCGAGGAACAGATCCCATTGGGTTGGCCTCAATCGATGGAGTACAGGATCTAATCTGGTACTTGCACGGCTAAACATCAATGCTGAACAATTTAGAGATCCTATGAAGATCGGCAGCGAATAGGCGTCCCAAAGCTTTGGTCATGCAGAGATACCGCTAAGAAGACAGGTGTTCTTTTGAAGATACCGGCGCCTGAGCGGCAAAAGTCTTTCTGACGCAAACATTACAATTCCAGCGTGTCTTCACATTTAGGGGAGCGAGCAACGGACATTGTGGTGTGCATTGATGTTCACACTAGTGTATCGATAGACCGAGTTGTAGATATAGAGTAAGAGTTGGGACAATTGGACATACGGCATCCACACCTTTTGGTACACGAGGTCGAATGTTCCCAAGTGCTCCAAGTAATTTCAGATCTGACTAGCGGTACACATATGGCATGCTGGGAATACCTTGATATCGCTTTATATTCATCACACCAACGTTGATGGGTTGAAAATGCCAGAAAAGGGTAGTACATGAATGTTACATTTCCATACACGGTTATTCTAGCGCATACCTCGCCCAGCCAATCACGCTTCAGCCGGAGGAAGTTCCTCTATTCGTTTGATCACATCAACACCCAAACTTCATATCAGCAATCTTACACCAACCCAGAGCCCTTGCGTTTCATTCAGCTTGTACCTACTTACAAAGGGTAGCCAGAATATAGCTTGCAACCCTACTGAAACAATCCAGTTCCCCTTCATGGCTGCACGTAAGCCAAATTGAGAATCGGACACTATCGTATCATGCACGTTTCGGATTGATATTCCCCCAGGATCTTGCGAAACACCCTATAAATTATTACTCCAGGTCCAAAGTCAGTGTGGTGGCAGTCTGGTGGACGGTCTGTATAGCCTTGGGGCTGTCTGCCGGCACAGCCTCAATGTCAGCATCATCTTCGTCACCTTCCCGTATTGCTTCACGGGCCAGTGGCGAAGCCCATTCGTTGACTCCATGTTCAGCTATAAGTATCTCATGCATGTCATCATACTTTAACTGTTTCAAAACCACAGCCTACATAAGGTATCTCTTAGATCTATCGATACCCCGCAGCGAATCCTCAAAGCGCCTCCACTCTCGCATTCCTTCCACTCCCATCTTCCCAAACACCAATCCATCCATCCCATCATCGCACATCAAAGCGATTCCCCCGTTCGCAACGCAACATGTGTTTCCCCGTCATCACCACTCCTCGCCACAAACACACCACCCCATCCCATCCCCCCGTCCGCGTCGTCGAGACGCATCACCGCCATCCTGCTGCCCCTCGCAGCAGAAGAACAGTCACAACGCGGAGCTACCTGCCCCGATACCGCAGGCCGGCGACGAAGATCAAGGAGACGACGACGTTGCGATGGAGGAGTTGAGGCTTTGGACTGGATTGTATCTGTGATGAATGTACGAAGAGTTTTACGTTGGACGTCTTGGAATCTTGGATGGGAAGGGAGTTGTAGCATGCTGGTTTCAGATCTCGTTCGTTTTATCCCATTTTGGCTTTGTACTGTTCACAACCGATGTTTCTTCGAAGATCGACCTTCGAATTGGACAGCTACTTGATTGCTACTTCACCCCGTTTGTCCTCACTTTGCTTGAGCCAAAAGAGGTCGAGCTTAAGATGTGGGATTATAGTGTACGTAATACAGTTCTCCAGTGAATCGCTGCTGTCCTTGTATGAATCACACAGTGTGGACATGCAGTACGAAGTCCCGACTCCATCAAAAAGCAACGTATGGCTTTGCATTCTTCACAGTAGCCTCCTCGATGCAGGCATGACCCATTCACAAGCGGAGCCAAAAGATGCACTTTACACCGTTTCCTTCTACGAACTGACACGTCGTGTTATTGTGACAGTGTTGGAATTGTAGGTTTGCAAGGCCTCTTTGCTCTCTCATGACAAGCGTTTTACCAAAGAGGACTTTGTTCGCGCATAAAAGAAATAACATCCGCATGCCCCCTTCGGGGAGGAGCGTCCTATGTGACGAAAGAAGAAGGCCAGGTTGTCAATTACAAGTACAGTATTACTGCTCTTCGGACGAGTGCGACGCCTGATTTTGAGGGCTCGCTGCCGATGCATTATCGAGTCAGCAAAATGTGCAGGGTACAGCTCGGAAGATGACAGCCACGCTATTGACATGGTCATTGACAAGAGCTGTAGTATTTGATACAGACGATGGCAGGTTTATCAAAATCCCGGATCATCGATGCCATTAGGCTTCACTTTTCACTGTATCGTTTCAAAGTCCACTCTTCCTTGCATGCCAACCCGGCCACTTTTCCAACTTCCTCTCCATCATCAAGACGGCTCACCGGCCGACAAGCCCGCTGCCTTCGAATCAGTGATACTCGTATGCGTCGTACAGTCACCCCAATTCGGGAAATTGTCATCACTCTCCGCCTCCGTGACAGGGCAGCTGACCACTGAGACTTTTAGACTTGGTAGCGAGTCCCGAGAGACTTCAGTATCATCTGCGAGCTACGCCAAGTCAGCGCTCCAATATCTTTCAGCCGGAAGGCAGGACCGTAGTAGATTTTATATATGACAAGACGTACCTGGACAACCCTCCAATGCAGATTACTTGTTAGATAAGCCTCCACACTAGTGATGTTGGCCGTATCGTACCCGTTGGCCACGGCATATTCGTTCAGATCCTTCGTCAGCGGAACAGTGCCTGCAACCAATACGCCAGCCTTCTGTTCCGTATCGCTCGAGAAAGGCGTGAATACAGTATGCGACCCCACAAGGTGAGGATCCGTCAGCCAATATTTCAGATCAGGATTGAAATCACCTAGAAAGACGAAGATTGTGAACGTGCTGTCGAGGGCGTTTTGAGAGACGCGAATGTTCGTGATCCATTCGTAGTACAGCCCTGGTTGTTGTACTCCATTTCTCTTTGCTGATTGTCTTCTTTTTTTGGAGGCAAGTGTTTGGTTGGCGGGTTTGCCAGCACTAGGGCCATAGAGGTAGTTTACTGCTTGGATTGCGCAAGAGGCATTATTGTCAGCGACTTCAGGATAAGTGTACCCGAAAGTTTGTGTGGAGCGGACTGCGGCGGAGGTCCAAAATGTGCCGTTGATGGAGCTGTGGAAGGGCTTGAGAGGGGTGTCCGGAGTGATGCGGTCGCCAGGGCTTATAGTGGCGGTGCCCGAAGCGGCAGTCGTGTTGGAGACGTAAGTTGAGGGGTTGATGGTCTGCCAGATCGCGAAGAGGCGATCTACGTTGGCGTGGTGGAACATGAAGATGGGGTCGAAGGCGGAGTATTCGTTCTTGGTGGTTGTCAGTATGCCGAGGGAACATCAAAATCATTGATCATTGGCGAAGAGAGGCTCGAAAGACGATGGGCACTCACATAAGTGAAGTGTCCTCCATTTCCAATGAGACCATGTACAGCGTCATGTAGGGATTCCTGTATGATCTCAGGCTCAGTGTTTGATGTAATCAGGATGAAGAGTGCATTTGGAGACGAATGCGAGGGACGACACCCTCCGGGACATATCTTCAGGTTCATGAACACGTTCGATTAGGGGACGAATTGAATGGAGAACATTACGAACCAGGCTGTCATAGCTGCCGCCGGGGTTCTTGATGCCATTCAGCCAGAATTTGTTGCTGAACTTTGCATATGTTGGATACGCCTGGAGTAGATTTAAATAGCGCTTGCTGTACGACGCTTGATTCTTATTGAACCGCGAGCTAATCAAAGCGTCTTGACTCGTTGCATTCAATGCGTTCGAAGTTGGGGATCTTAACGTGTTGGGCCAGTCACTGAACTGTGTACTGTTAGCTTTGGACTGTGATAGAGTCTAGGAGTATTGGCTCTACCGGATGGTCAGGAAACTGGGCGCTGCTCAGAGGGCTAAAGCGATAGCGGTACAGGGGATTTGAAATCATCAGTGTGCCATTCGGAGTGTTCACCTGGACCATTGCTGGGCTGGATATACACGCTGGCATAGAATCTTGGCCAGCGGATGGCGGTAAGAGCCAGTCCCAATAGGGAGCCCTGAATGACACAGCAGCAGTCACATAGCCAGACTGGTTGCCAAAGCTCGATGCAATGTCTTGCACAATACCATAGAGCACTTGTTCAAACAAAGCGACGTACGGACGATGCCAAGTAGGAAACAAAGTCGAAGAATGGGTGCAATAGCCACCTTTCCTTCCAGGAGCGAATGGGACATTGTCCCAAGGAACGAAAGGCCTTCCATGGATGCCTGCAATTTGATAGTAGCTAGTCATTGTCGACTGATTCATGCTTTGATATTGGGCCATCGCGAGGAGATAGAGGTTCCACTGGTAGGTGTTCTTCTGTAATTGGCGTATCTCAAGGCGTTGGGGGACCGGCCCAGATGCGCCTGACGGAATACCTGTGACTGGAAAGGGGGCAGAATCGTTGAGAGACCGCCTGCGGGGGTGAGAAGGCAAACGAAGGCGTCTAGCATCATGCGCTGCGTGTCCCTTGTTAATGTCTAGTAGTAGTAGAAGGAAAATTGAGATTGAAAGGAAGGAAAGCATATCAGTAGAGACAGGAAATTGGCCTTTGTATTGGAATGAATGGCTTGGCCACCGATCAAGAAGTCGGCAAAGCAGAAGAGCGGCCTCAGGCTCGAAGTACGAGAAAAGAATAGGTACAGGCAGGACAGGATGGAAACGACAACGAAAAAGAGCAGTGCCGTCGTGGAGAACGTGAGCGGATAGGATTAGATATATAAAGCTTGAGAGATACTCTCTAAATTCGTATCAGTGGCACATCAATGGCATCCCTGCGTCTTTGACATCATACTCGGTATATTCCTTCAATCTCTGGGCACCTGTGACCGGGTACTCACGACCGTGATAGAACAGGACAGGTCTGAGGGCGAGGTGCAAGAGGTTCCAATTGGGCCAAGCCATGAGGAATGATCATCATACTTGTTAGAGGTGTGCCCTCTTGAAACGTCGACAGTGATTTGAGGGCCCGATGCGATTGCTATCAATACTGCCAGATTTAGTCAAGGTCTTCTGTTGGTTCCTCGAGCCGAAATAGGGAGCGAGATTTGGGAGGGTATCGGCTGCCATCGAATCATAGCGAGCAGAATCAGTCCTCGTTAATCTGCTTCCAACTTTCGAGACGTAAAGCAGGTTACTTGAGGAGAACGTTGGGAGTGTTTGGGTGATTTCGAGTGAGCGAGAAGGGGGTCGGTGGTTGGACTAGGAGGTTGAAACGAAGTCGCCGCACAGCATCGGTCCTTCCAATCTTCTCTGTTGACTACGCAACCACTGCCGAAATTAGTAAGTATTAAACACAACACCTTGCCCCATGAAATTAATATAATTGAAGTTCCGATGATTCCCGAGGTCGAGTCCCCTTGTCGCAATCACTGATTGCGAAATGTGGTTGTTGGCGTTTGAGACAGGCTCAACAGGTTCGATGGTTCGATATGCAGACAGGGAAGCTGCGGAATCGTAGGAAGCTGCCGGGTTATAAATCTCTTTCCACTCCTGCTTCGCTAAAGCTCCTTCCTCGATGATCCCATGGCTATAAGACTCGAGACTGGTGTTGGTCATAATTGCCACGGCGCCGGCAAATGTGAGCATATTGATGACTTGCAAGCAGTTTATGACCCGCCAAGCCGTCATATCCCTGACGTTTGACTCCCTGGTGCAGCACTTGCATCCGTACCCTCGAATGCCTCTCTAAAAGCACTATCAACAGTTCCTATCTGGCCGTGCTCGTCAAGTCCCACATTGTCGATGCCTTCCGCGTACAGGTCAGCTCCAGTGGTATCCAGATCTCCGAAGTCAATGCCTTCACCAAAGTCATTGGTGTCGAAATCGCCTGCCGTATTTCCTTCCCCGCCTTGCTCGAAAGTCCCAAGGGTAGCATCTTCTAATCCTGGCTCGAAGCCCGGTGGCACATCACCACGAGGACTTCCAATGGCAGCGGGAGTGCCCATGCTTGGCTGCATGACTGCATCATTGGCGAAATTATCAAGATCACCAAGAGTCTGGTCTTCAGCCCTAGAGTTACCGTCCTTGTTGACCATGATCCAATCCTCCGCAGTTGTGTCTTTGGACTGTTCCGGTAAGACAGGCTCTTCCTCAATCTGGGCACCCTCACTATGCGATGTTTCTGGAATTGCTGCCTGTCTGAGAGGAGTTTCTGATCTGCTAGCGACCGCGCTGCTGTGGTTCGTGGGTGCTCGCTCTTGTGGTTCAGACCGCACTGGCCCTTCGGACTGCGCTCCATCGAGGTTGTAATTGTCCACCATATCATAATCTTGCTCATTGCTATCCCTGGCCACCGACTTCTCCTCCAGACCACCTTTCTGCACACACTGAACGTCTAGACGTGGTGCAATACTCCTACCGACTATGTTCTGTGCATATTCATTGATCTTCTGGTCATGTTCAGCCCCAGACTTGCGGAAATCGCCACTCAATATCTCGAGGGTTTCGGCCCTTATGTGTTCTTCCGCTTCGTGGAGTGCGCGACCTTTGTGGAGCTTGGCCATGCGTCTAGCATGCTGTTTCTTCAGCTTTTCCATCTCCGCATTGATCTCAGCTACCTTCTCAGTGGCTCGTTTTGTGAATTCTTCAGCTCGCCCAGTTTCTAGTCTGCCTACTCGTGGTGTCATAGAATCTTCCTTATACGTAGGCACTTCTTTCAGCGTCGGAAATACTTCTTTAGGTGTGCCGTCGATAGGAGCATCGAAGAAGTCATTGGTCAAAGATTCAAGCTCACCCTTCCGGCCGAGGCCTAGCTCCCCTGGTATAATTTGATTGGTGTCATAAGGAGATTCTAAAATCTCTTCAAGCCATTCGTGATGCTGTAAATATCGATGGAGGCTGATATCTCGCGGTGTGAGATTATCCATATAGTCTCCACCCAAAATGCCATCCTCGTCTTCATTTGCAGAATCCGGCAGCAGAACTGGCGCCGGTATAACTGTGGCAGATCCGTGTCCATGACCTGGGCCATCATGGCGCGGTCGTTTGGCTGGAGAAGGCCCAACACTTCGTTGTGATGCATTAGCTTGCTGTTGAATATAGGCTTGCTGCTGATTCCTATTCATATGCGCCATCACGTCGTTTGGATAACCCATCGCCTGCTGTGGATACCCCGCGTTGGGGTTTCCGGGGAGGTTGATCGTAGGCCAGCTCGCGCTATCACGTAGCATGAACTCTTTCCGTACCAATTGCCCGTGCCTTTGTAGTTGCATACGTTCGCTCATCGATAGACGGACCTGGTCAGAGATTCGGATGTTTCTTGATGGGTAATGGTTCTGCGGTTCTGATTGATGATAATGTATAATCCACAACGAAGGGTCAGGCTGAGGGACATTGGGGTCTGGATTTTGAGACTGTGTTAAGCGTAGTCGGCGTCGCGCATGTGTTGCCATCGGTTCGTTGGGCATACGGAACCCACTTTTGTGCACATACATCTCGACTTTCTATATGCATACTATTAGTAAAATGCTGCCAGCAACCTATACCCGCTCTTACATAACCCCTCATCTCCGAACTGAATGCTGATTCCGGATCGGCCCAGACGTATCCGTCGCTTGCTTCCTGAGCACCCATTTGTGGTGGCTGCCAGACGAGTAGTATATCTCCATCCTGAGGGCTCGTCAAGAATTGCCAGTTCATCGGAGCTTGCTCTTTAACAATCCTAGGAGCTTGTATGAGGTACTCGACTACGATATCGAGGTTAAATTGAGGAAGCTTAGGGAACGCATAATTTGATAAGAGATGTATATGGCGCAACTGCAACTCATCAGACCGACCGTTCCTAATAGCTTTGGTCTTATCAACATACCAGCCCTGGGGGCACCAAGCCGCTTGGGTCGGTCGCCATGACTGCAAGGGTTCCGTCCGTCCCGATTCTTGTCTTCCTAGTGATCTAATTGACCAACTCGACGTTCACACACCAATTGTATAGAACCATTTTGAGCTGGATTGCTGGAACATGGAATTCTCCAACAACCCCTGTACAAAAACACCGAGGAAGGACGCGCTAGTGACCACCAAGGACTAGCGGGAGGTCCCGCTTGCCCCAAGCTTTGTCTTACCGGCTTTCGAACCCTACGTTCAATTGAATGGCAAGAGTGTGGTTACGATCATGAACAACACTCAGTTCCGTCGACTGGTGCTTGACACCCCCACGGCTGCTAACAGAAATGAATGCGCTGTGGGCTCTACGGCTTCAAGGGGAGGCGCAACCCCTGCTCTAGGCTCTCGGATGCGATCGAGCATCCCCATGACGCCGTAAGACATTGAATACTCCCCATCTTCACTACACCGAATATGCTGAATTCTGAGCAGACGCTCTGTAGTAGGCTCTTCCAATAACGATTTCTCTCGCCAGCTCGCTGAGCGTAATGCCGAATCCAATATCTCAAACACGAAGAAGTTCCGTTCCTCTGCAGCCCCTAAAGGAACCAAACTACGTGCCGGGTTCCAAGATCGAACACAGCTACGAACCTCTGGTGAAGAAGATGACAAGGCTGTCAGAGTCAAGGCCTTGGAGGACATGGTCAAGCTAGGGCAAATGGAGCAGGCGACGTTTGAGGCTTTGCGAGATGAGATCGTGGGAGGGGATGTTAAGGACGTGCATTTGGTCAAGGGACTGGACTACAAATTACTCGACAGGGTTAGAAGGGGGGAAGATGTTCTCTCTGATCGTCCAGGAGCGGCGCAACCGGAGAAGGAAGAGGACCAGCAGGAAGAACCTCAGGCCAACCTTGATGAAGAGTTTGAGAAAATGGCAGACCAAGTGATCAAGGCAGTTACCAAAGAGGAGAAAGACAAGAGGGGTGAAATGGCGCCACCGTCAATAGCAGGCAAGAAACGAACGAGAGACGATATCTTGAAAGAGCTCAAGGCATCAAGACTCGCAGCAGCTGAGAAGGCAAAGCAGTCGGCTTTGGGTCCAAAATTCTTGAAAGTTGGTCAGAAGAGGGAGACGTCTCGAATCGAACGAGATACACGAGGTCGAGAAATCTTAATCACTGTAGACGCAGATGGGAGGGTGAAGAGAAAGGTGAAGAAAGCGAAGATCGATGACGATTCTCCCAGTACCCACGGTCTCTTGATGCCGGACAGGGATGTCAAGCCCTTGGGCATGGAAGTCGTACCAGTGGCATCGCCGCGCGCTGATGAAGATGATGGTGATATCTTCGAGGGGGTAGGTACTGATTACAATCCTCTGGGAGACATTGCAGATTATGATTCCGATGAGAGCAATGACGACGGCAAAGTACCTTCTGAGGCTGGCCATGCGAAGGTGTCTCCTTCCCCAAAATCTCCAGTATCCCAGACCTCCAACATGGGTCCGCCCAAGATTCCACCAGATAAGAAGCGAAACTGGCTAGGCGACTCAAGTGTAGAACGAGATGCACTCGAAAAGACGCCACAGAATCCGCTCACCGATCCCACCATTCTGGCCGCGCTCAAGAAAGCCTCGACCATCAACCCTATCGGGCAAGAGTCTCCCAGCGAAGAAGAAGCTGCCAAACTGGCCCGACGGAAGAAGATGCTTGAATGGCATGACCGCGACGCCGATGACATGGACATGGAATTCGGAAGCAGTCGCTTCGGCGATCAAGAGGATGGGGAAGACCAACAGAGCGTGAAGTTGAGTGTTTGGGGTGGAGACGGGGAGGATGTGGAAGGGAAAGCGAAGGGAAAAGGCGTGAGGAAACGAGGGGCGAAGAAGAGAAAGGGGGATGTCAATAGTGCGGCGGATGTCCTCAAGGTAATGGAGAGGAGGAAAGAAGAGGGTAAATAGAGAGCGCTGGAAAATTGCTAGAAGTATTCTAGCCAGATGTCTGTGATGATACTGGACCATTGCGACTCAAGAGGTGTACTGCTAATCCTCTTCATTGATCTTGAGGAAGCCCGAGGAATTGAGAAGCGGTGCAATGGAAGGATTCTTTCCACCACGGAGAGCTGGTGTCAGGTCGCTTGATGATACTGGGGACAGAGTTGAACAGACAATCAAAGTAGACAGCAACAATGCATGTATGGCACGGACGTGATGCCAGAATCAGGGGGGGTTGGCCTGCTCTCCGGAATGTGGAATGTAGGTTCCCCAATGGCCGGTTGATCCCCGTTCTCCCTCCGCCCTTCCCACAGCTTTCTCTTTCATCCACCACCACTGCCCTTTCTCTCTTCTCTTAATCTCGAGAATGCGACAGAGGTGCTCGATGGCTCCGTCAGCCAGAGAGAGCGGCAGTATTGCTACATTCATGGGACTTGCCACACCTCCGGAAGCCAGCATCGAAGGAAGCTTGCAACGCCCAGACGACAGACATAACAACCGAGTTGCCAAATGAATGGATCTCACATCCATGAGAGGCGTCTGTGACACCCAATATATACGCATACATCCCAGACGATTGTTGCATTGGCTTGTTTGATATGATCCGCTTGGATCCGCTTGTACGTCTACGGAGTCGACTACTCATATTCTCAACCATCGTTGCATGAGGTAGAAGGCGAGGAGAGGCGCAGCAGCATTGACGGGTGTGTGGAGATTCATGAAGAGAGAGGATGGAATCTTGCACTCTTTCTTTTGAAAATAATAATCAAGTCTACCAGATCCTGCAAATTCGGTCAGCTTGAATGGGACAGTTGGAGTTGGAGAGGCCCAGCAGTGAGCAGTTGTTTCAAGCTGTTTCGAAATCCAACCAAGATGCATTCGGACTAGGATGGTGTTCAGTGTTCCTGACTAGTACACAGTAGTAGGTACTTTAAGGTAGGCGATCAACAGGGGTACATGGAAGCATTCAGGGGTACCGCTCACCACGTAGCAGCCAACCACTGAGAAGGCTGAACGGTCGGCTAGTCGCTGCGGCCAGTTGGCAGAGATGATGGCCAACGTCAGCGTGCTTCCTCTGCCACCGTGAGTGGTCAGAGGCAATGGTACATTGGCCAAGAGCGGTACTGTTATTGGCCAGACGGCCCGTCTTGGATGCTTTGTTACTTTGTATCGCCGAGATTACGTGGCGCTGGTGCAGGAGCAATCTTTCAGCGGTTCAGCGTTCGTGTCGTGGATCATTTGATCATCCCCGTCGCCAAGGCCCAATTCGGACTGGCCTCCCTATGGAAACAATATCATCTCCCTGCCCCCCCCCGTCTCCCTTGTCTACTTTCCCTTCTCACCTCGTCGTCGTACTGTCTCCAACCATCACATCGTCAACTCGTTGACAGAGCAATCGCTCATTACCTTCATTCGGTCCATCGTCGACCATCACTCTCTTTACAGCCCTGGTTGGCTTCAGTACTCCTACTCGCACACCACAAAACACCTCTCAATCAACACCGCAGTCACTGTCTACAAAACCCCAGAACCCAAGAAACTTTCACTCTTCTTACCAAGTAAAACACCGTCGCAATGGTATATCTAAACATTGCACTCTTTGCGGCAGTTTTGCCTGCAGCCTTCGCCATGCCGCAACACGCACACATGGGCCATGGCCCATACAAAGGGAGATCATTACCGAGCGGTTTTCCTACTGGCTTCCCTCGCCCATCAGGCGTTCCAGGCACCGCTCCATTTCCAGTCGGCGGTAACGAGACTGTCGGAGGACCTACAGCCACCGGCGCCCCACTGAGCACTGGAGGTGCCGGTGCAGGACCAGTGACGATTCAATCCACCATCAACATCATTCCTCTTCCAGCATCTTCTGGTCCCGCTGGCGTCGATAGCTCTCCGATGTCAGGCGCGGGTGGTATTGGTAGTTCACCCGCATCTGGCTCGGCCGGCTCAGGCTCTTCGCCATCTGGCGCGCCAGGCTCTGGCTCAGGTGGACTGGGTGAGAGCGGAGCTTCCTGCGGACCGTCAACAATCACCATCACAAAAGCCAACACAGTCACTGTCACGATCCCAGCACCCAGTGGTGGAAGCGGTGGAGCTCCTAGCGGCGCACCTATTGAATCATCAGCAGCTGCTTCGTCTCCTGACCTGGCGCCTTCTTCAGCTCCTTTCCCCCTTGGCAATAGCAGCGTTCCTGCTGGACCCACTGGCACCGGCACCGTGGGCACTGGTCTCCCCTCAATCCCGTACCAAGCACCAATAGTCAGCTCAACGCCGGCCAGCTCAACGCCGGTCAGCTCAACTCCTGTCAGCTCAACGTTTGTCAGTCCAACGCCTCTCAGCAGTGCGCCCGTGGTCGAGCAGTCCGTCGGAGTCGTCGGATATCCTGCATCCGTGCCGGTGAACTCTGCCCCGGTGCAAGCATACAACGCACCAGCTCAAGCTGCAACCTCGGCCGTATCTTCAACCTCACCTCCAACTTCAAGTGTGGTTGCTCCAGAATTGCTCCATGTACCAGGCGGCGAGCAAAGGCCGGCCGCACCGGTGACTCCCGCCTCAGTCACTCCTGCCTCCATCACACCTGCTTCGGTCACTCCAAGCGTCACACCAGCCGTTGTTAGCTCACTGACGCCGTCTTCATCCGCAGCTGTTTCGAGTTCAGCAGCACCCGTCACCTCAAATGGCAAGGCTCGCGGTCTCCTGTATGGCGGAAACAACGGTCAACTGGCCCCTGCCCAGGCGCTTTCCGCTGCTAACTCATACCTTTCTGCCAGCAATGGCGCAGTGGCATGGTGCTGGAACTGGGATTCTTCGCCATCCCCTGCGATTGGGTCGACTACTGGAACCACCAACGTTGAATTCGTTCCTATGCTTTGGGGCCTTGGTGAGCACGTTAAGCTTTGGCCAAATAACGTGGCTGCAATCAAACCCACGTACGCCATGGGTTTCAACGAGCCTGATATGACCACCGATAAGGGAGGCTCTCAATTGAACGTCGCCGACGCAGTGCAGGGCTGGAAAGACAACATGGAGCCATTGAAATCATCAGGCATCAAGCTCGTTACGCCCGGCACCACCAACGATATCACCGACTCAAACATGGGTCATGGGTACATGTCACAATTCTTGGAGGCTTGTACAGGATGCCACTTCGACGTTCTTACCTTCCATTACTACGGTGAAGCTTCAGACATTTCAGCTCTCCAGGAAACAGTTACGAAATACCAGACACTTCAGAAGCAACACAACATTGGCGAGCTCTGGATCAGCGAAATGGCACCCAATGAGGCACCAACCACTGAGCAAATGGCCGCGTTCCTGAAATTCCTCGACGACCCATCCAATGGCGTCGCGAGATACTCTTTCAACGGTTTGAACACGGGCAATGGACAGTCGCTGACTGGCCCTGTCATCAAGGCTGCTTACCAGGCTTAAGCGTTGACAATCATGCATGGGAGATGGCAATTGGATAGCATCGGCGGTTTGGTGTACCGGGGACGAGGTGAGCATGTGTTCGCATGAGGCGGGGCTTCTCTTCTTTGTGTTTATCGTAATGTAAAAAGGGAGATGATGTGCATCATTGATGTCATGGCAACTGTCATATAGAACGGACATTGAACAATTTGACCATGGCTGGCTTGACCTAGTATGTGTGTGATGGATCTTGTGACATGCACCTCTGGGACATGTTATCCCAAGCCGGATCTGCCAGGAATACGCCTTCACATTCGATCTCCAGATGAAGATTTCTATCTGATGTACTCGACTCCACCTAATATCTTGGGTCGTGTAGTTTACATTTGCTGTCAGCATCACAACCCATACCAATTAGCGACACGAAAGACCTATCAGATCGCAAAGTATGTATGAGGATCCAGATAATCCAACGCCTCCTAAATGCCGCTAAGTAATCCCTTTCCCGCAATATACAAAGGCCTTATATGATCCTTTTGCTCCAAAGTAGGTATCGGCGTCACGCTTTAACACCGTTCACCTTAATCTCATCCCTCGCCAGCTCCATGGTCTCTTGACTGGCCTTCTCACCATTAGCCCCTGCACTCGCACCTGCTTCCGTTCTGGCCTCTTCTCCCGCCTCATCTTTCATTCTCGTATCTACTTCCCGATCTGCATTCGGCGCAGTGCCATCTGCCTCGACGCTTCCCATGATCCCTCCAGCAGCAGCGTTCCCTTCCTCTCGCACCTCCGGCTCCTTCACTCTCTCCCAAACCCTGATTGTCTTGTCCACTCCGCAACTGACCATCAGCCCCTCCTCCCAGGTATCCACCCCAAGCACGACCCCTTCATGCCCCTCTATCGTCTGCAAGATCTCTTTGCTTTGCACATCCCATGTAAAAATCTTTCCATCCTCACTTCCACTCACGACGAATGCGCGTTTTTCCAACTCGTCTGCATCGGCATAGACGCCCACGGCTCCGCTGAGACTGTATTTTTCATTTTTATGACCTTGATATGTCTTCATGCAGCGGCCTTCGACGTAGTTCCACAGTCGGATGCTGTTGTCTAACGTCCATGCAAGCAGGTATTTGCCATTGGGGACAAACCGCGTGCTGGTCACGGCGGCGTTGTCCTCATGGACGAGAGTGCGGAGACACTGGCCGGTCGCTGTGTCCCATAATCGGATGAGGCCATCGCTGGAACAGCTGACTATGAGCGTGCCATCGCGTACGAAGTCTACTCCGCCTATTGGGTCTGAATGTGCGGGATGCGAGCGCATTAGTCGTTGAGTGCGCACATCCCAGAGAAAGAGGGCCTCGTCGTAGGAGCCGGATGCGAGCATGTTTCCCTTGGGTGAGAAAGCGAGCGAGTAGACGTACGACGAGTGGCCTATTAGCTGCCGCGGGTGCATTTTACCGGTGTCTACGTACCAGAGGCGGATGGATTTGTCGTCGCTACCTGTTGCTATCACTCTGGAGTCGGGCATCCACGTCACAGTCGAGACGCCAGCAAGGTGACCTTCTAGCGTGTGCAGGTGTTTTCCAGTGCTGGCGTCCCATATTCTGATCGTTGCGTCTGCCGAACAGCTGGCTATTAAGCGGCCATTCGGTGAGAATTTGACGGAGGCTACACCTTTCTTGTGCCCTTTGAGGACCATCTTTTCCCTATATGGAACGTATTGCGGTGGTGCTGTCGGGATATCACGAGGTGTAGCTATGGGGGTACTAAGCCGCGAGTATGGAGGGGGGCTCTTGCTTGTGTAACGGTCGGGAGATGGGCGTGGCGAGGCTCTGGTGAAGCTGCCTCGGAATGTGCTGGTACGACGGAGTATTGGGGGAACCTGGAGATGGGAATGATCCTCAACCGATGGCTGCGCAAAGCCTTGCTCGTGAGAAATTTCGTCCACAACACCAGCATTGTGTAAATTGAAACCATCAGGACCGCTCTCAGACATGGATGCGGGGCGATCATCGTCTACATGATCGTCGTCAACCAGGGATGCCGCGACGTCGTCTTCCTCAATTGGAAGAACTTCGATAGGCGGATCTGGAATAGCGGATTCCAGCTCGTTAGCGCGTTCTTCTTCATATTTGACAGAAGCCGCGGTTATTTGCTCTTCGTTTTCCTCTTTATACTCAGCAAATGCAGCGGCTGTGGCATTCAGCTCATCGTCACTTGCTTCCGGCGCAGTAGTCGCAAGACTCAACTCGTTCAAGTCGGTCTCTGCGATGACAGCAGAAGCAACAGCTTCGTAGATTCCGGGCAAACTCTTTTTCTTATCCTTCCCGCCCCGTTTCGGCCGTGAATTTGTTCGGCTGGGACGATATTTCTCATGGTCTGAGCTGGGGGCTAGTTCATCGGGAGAGCTGTCATAACGCTTTTTCTCGGCAGGGGCTGGCGGTATAGGTTCAGGAGGGGGTGTGGGCTCTTTCTCGCGTCCGCTAACGCGTCGTCTCTTAGGGTAGCGACTGGAAGACATGATTGACTCTGGTGTGCCACGACTGAAGCGCACCCTCTCTTTTGTCCTTGAACTCAGATTGGGTAAAGTCACAAGCGGCTGCGGCGGCTGGCTATCCAATGAAAGTTCATCGACGTCGTCTTCTAATAGCTCCATTGTCATCACCTTTGGGAGATAACATTGTACTTAGCTGAATTCAATGGTGATTGCTTCATTCCAGGTCGATGTTTATTCACCATTGCTACTAGTCATTGGACCGGGCTCACTGGTGACTTCTTGTCATTCTATTTCGGGATCTCCGGCCTCCGCGCGCTTCATCGCGCTTGCCGTGCGTGGAAAGATGATCTTGATCCTGGTGCTCGTGAGTGCCGTAAGACCATCGAGCAAGGTCCCAATCGGTCCCCTTGCTGCAGGGGCTCTCGGATCTCGGAGGGACCAGTTGTGTACAACAATCCAACAGATAGACACACAGCGGAGGAGTTGTTGTTCCGAATTAATTGGTTCAAGCACTAGACCGTGGTGGACGTCATAGGATCTGGGAACATATCTGTATAGTACTTATTGTTTCAACATAGTGTCTTGCTACGTTGATTCGCCACATCTCTCACACCTGTTGCTTATATATTATCTGCTCTATTCTATCTTCATAACGATACTCGATTCATAAGTAAGATGAAAGTCCTTCTGCTCGGAGCCACTGGGACCTTTGGATCCCGCTGTGTCCCTGCTCTGCTCGCTCATAGACATCAAGTCGTCGTCTTCGTCCGCTCTGAGACTAAACTCCGAGATCTGCTCCCTAGTGCCATTCTTTCAGAGATCACGATTGTCACTGGCAACGCTACAGATTCTAGCGCCATTGAAGGTGCTCTAGTAAAGAACAGGTGTGACGCTTTCATCAACAGCGCTGGGCTAGCTGCAATATCCCCGTGGCAGGCACCCAGAATGCAGAAGATCATCAACGCAGTAGCCACAGCCGGTGTGGAAGCAAGCAAGAAGCTCAACCACTCGATCAGAGCCTGGTTCATGGGTGGAATGTCAGCCTTGTAGGTCAATCCTTCGCTCAATCGTTACTTATACGGATTACCTCTTGCGTAGGAAGCATGTATCGGGAGGTGTCACCCTCGGAAATTTCTCAAAGTGCATTCTTCTTGCCAGTTGAGTTAGAAACTGACATCGGATTATATAGAGACGTTCCTGGCAAGCCAGGTACCATGTTGCTGAGATAGTAGATGTCCTCATTGACTTGGCGCGTTTTTACACAGGCTGACGACCTTCTAGTGTCCCGGTCCTTACTGAACATGCTCTCACCTATGCCTGCCTCTCGGCCAAGCCCCAGGAGAATCTCAGATGGTCTCTGCTATGTCCCAGTAACATGAATTCTGTCAATAAGACTATCGAACCACTGGCTGCACCTCATGGGAACCCACTCATTGCGTCCGCCGACTTCCCGCCTGGCTGGCAAGATTCTTATTTCCATAACATCCCTGTTATTGGGTTGCTCTTCGGCATTCTAGGCAACGCCCCAAGATATGCGACCAATCTAGAGGACTGTGCCGACTTCATCGCTGCCGATCTAGAGAAGACAGAGAGTGAATTTGTGGGACATAGAGTTGGCGTATATGATTCTGGCAAGGGGAACGTTGAATGAGTGCCAATCCAAGCAGGAACCGGGTCTCAGACTTGTATATAGCCAGATAATTTTGCCATGTACACGTGGGACAAAATCTTAACAACCGTCTACCATTACTAAAGACCGGATAAAAGCATCGATGAGATGGCTTTTCGCGCCGAGTGTTGATGCCAGCTCAAACAAGTGAGCGCCAAGACCTAGCTAGCGCCGACTGAAAAATATGTTCCTAACGTACTCAGGCTCTCAGGGTACTCGAGGTTCTAAGTAAATGATCAGTACAGGAACCCTGTGTCAATTTCGTCCCATTCCTTTTTAGTAGATAGGACATGCCCTAATTCAACAGTCTTTACAATCGCCTCATCTGTGTGCCCTTGTGGCTTCTATTGACTGGCGGCAAAAAGCTATAGAATTGGCGCTTATGATGGCTGTACACTTGGCTACTTATGATTGTGATCGAGAGATGAATAGTGTATCATAGCCTTGCATTATCATTCTTGTTTCCCTCTCCTCAGTCTCAAAAGCTTTCACTAGTGTCAGGCAAGACTCCTTTCAGTAGAGAATGAGCGCTCGATCCGGCCCCCCGTCCACATTGAACGTCATAACCTACAACTGCCTAGGCCTTAAATACATATCTCACTTTCGGAAAGAACGACTGACGGAAATTGGTAGACGATTAGCCATCACCAGTCCTACCCCAGAGATAGTTGGGTTACAAGAATGCTGGACTCAAGAGGACTATAACAGCATCCGAGAGCAGACCAGATATATCTTGCCGTATGGCAAATACTACTACAGCGGCATCTTTGGCGGTGGTCTTGCAATCCTCTCAAAATGGCCCATTGAGGAGTCTGGCATGTTCCGATATCCACTCAATGGACGTCCTACGGCGTTCTTTCGTGGAGATTGGTTCGTGGGGAAAGGCGTCGCCTGTGCGAGGGTTAGATTTGGTTCTCAGCCGGAAGATGTGGCGGAAGTGTTCTGCACGCATTTACATGCACCTTATGAGAGTGAACCGAACGACTCCTACATATGTCATCGCACAGCTCAAGCATGGGAGATTGCAAAGCTAATGCGTGGCGCTGCCGAGAGAGGCCATCTGGTACTTGGCCTAGGTGACTTCAATATGCTGCCTCTCTCGTTTGCTCATCAGTTGATCACCGCCCATGCTCCCGTCGAAGATGCTTGGAGGGTGCTACACCCAGAATCCTCCATAGGTCCGGCAGACAGTGAGGTCGAACGCCAAAGAGGCCGTGGGATTCCGAGCGCCCAATACAACCTTGTAGAGAATGGAGCTGCTTCCGATGGCGTTCTGAACACCTGGAGATGGCCTAAGGAGCAGCAGAAGAGACAGTACAATGGTGAGAAAATTACTATCGCAAATGATACACAAGATCCAAAAGCGAAAAGACTAGACTACATCTTTGTAGGAAATGATGTTCATTCTGGGAATCTTGGTGGGAATAAATGGCATGTACAAAGCATTGCGGTCGGAATGACTGAGCGTCACCCGAGAATAGGGTGTTCGCTCAGCGATCATTTCTCTATTGAGGCCACTCTTTCACGGAGCTCACAGCCCCAAGAGACTTCCTTGAACGGCACAAGCATAAAGCCTACCATCATAGATTCCGTTGATACCAGGTCGATCTCTATCCCTACCTACGACATTATTCTATCAATGATCGCTACCTACACGCAGCGCGAGCTTCGCCAACGCCGCTTTCGGCTGTCCAACTTCATCATCTCCATCGTCGTCTCCATCGGCTGCTTCGTCGCTATCTGGTGGTCGCCACGGCCCTTCGTATCCTTCCTTCTGATACTGCTCAGCACTCTGGGTTTTGGAGCAGGGGTACTGGATGGACTCATTGGGGGTCTGTTCATTGGCTCTGAACTCAGAGCTTTGAGAGAATTTGAATGGGAGATCGAGAACGCGAAGTCGATCGCTCAGGGAAGACTAGGAGAGGATCAGGTTATGAGAGTGGAGGAAACGGATGGGGTCCAGGGGTAAAAGGGAGTTCTCTTGCTTGCAGCTAACCCGAAGCTGGAGCTTCTCTGGAGATCAATGTAACTCATGTTCGTCAAAGCACAAGGTTATAGACAATTGGATGAGATTAGAGGACCTTAGTAATCAAGATTCGCAAGGACTTCCTTTCTGTTGGGCCGATCACTAGATAATGCCATGAACGGCTTACTATTCGAAATGCTCGACATATATGCCAGTATATCCATGGAAAATGCCGAGACGAGTCTAGAAGTATCACCATGTGAGCCACTCGTATACCAGGGCGTGCAATCGAACCGTCGGACTGGCAGAAAGCCATAGAGGCCATCTTCAAATCACATTTGGCCGCTCAATGGCCGGAGAGGGGCGGGGCTAGAGCAAGAGAAGGCTGCGAAGCTGATTGTTGATAGCACGGTTCCTGTCCATGCGAAAATGCTGTTGCGAGCGTGCGTCATTGCGCCAGGCGAATATTCAGTTTGGACTGCTGGAAGTGTTGATGCGGTGAGGGTGAGGTAGATTGGAGGTTTGATGCAAATTTGCTGAAATCGCAGAAAGGGTAGTATGAGAAGAAGGCAGGATTGGCGAACTTTCGCAACCACCATGAGATTATGCGGAAGGGAGTTGTGGCATCTGTGAGGGAGGTCGATGCGAAGGATGCACTATCTGCTATGGAGAGGTTGTGTTTGTGGATGTGAAACTCAGACTCTGTGATTTGGTGCAATGTTGGCTCCATATTGTCGAAACCTCTTCATAAACCTACATCGAACAGCCAAAAGTGACGAACCGAAAGCCTTCATAATTCGTCAAAGTCTACTATTACCTTGCATGCGCCCATGATTAGAGAATTTCAACATATCACATAGTCTCCCATCCGCCATTGTTGATGTCCGCCTCCAACTTCCTCGCGATCATGGTCGGTATCCCCTGCTGCAACCACACATTCCTATATAGAGCATCATACCGTTTCTGGTTCAGAAAAAGCTGCCGTCCTCGTCTCAGTCCGCCGTCAGGCTCTCCATATTTGTCGAGGTAGGGTGCTTGGTTGAAGCTGCCATTCTGTTTGTGTAGATAGAGTACGCAGCCTTTGCGAACGTTGAGGAAGAGGCCTGTGTCTATACCGCACCTGATGGTATTGTCAGATTGATCATAGCAACAGGATATTGCATACCTACTTCTGCATATGCTGATTGCATCCGCCTTTGCCCTTCTTATTACAGCAAGAAGCTTGACTACAGAGCATGTCACCGCAGAATAGACATAGTGCAGCATCTTCGAGTCTGTTTCCGGTCGAGGGACAGCGACGTTTCGTGACTTCATATATCAGGGTGTCATATTGCTTTGGCAGGCCTATCAATTCGAAGATGGCGGGATGCCCAGGCCTGAGGGAGTTATAGATTGATAATTTGAGTATTTCTTCAGGCTGACTGTTTGGGCTAGCTTGCGGAGCCAGCATCATAACCTGGTGGTTTTGGTGCCACTGCCAATGCTGAATCCACCCTGCGATCATCGATTCTTGAATTGTAAGTTCGCCGTTAGACGAGTCTTCCACCGAGGAAAGTATGACAGGCAAAGATGGGAGACTCAGAGCCTCGGAGAGACGTTCAAGCTCTGGCTCATCCATATTATCAAAGCCGGTATCGGGATAGTCAACACCGTACCGGACGTTCAAGAGGATCGCAGCTCGGCGCAGGAAGGTAAGAGCGTAAGCAGACGCAGCTTTGTACAGTGGCAACAGGTATGCAGGGAATTGGTATATCCCTGTAGGTGCTGATTGGGGTGTGTCTTGATACGTCTTCATGGGCAAGGGAGGGTTCGAGAAGATACGTATTCGTAACAAGAATCTCGAGAATGTCGTTAGATCTTCGCGAGAGACTGGGCCATCGAGGTCTGGAGTCTTGTTGGCGTGCCAGGTCTCGAAGGCCTCGGAGGAGGCCATTAAATGTAATGAAACTTTGACAAGTTCTAGTAAATAAAACAAACGGACGACGTGGTGAATGTCCAAGTTGAACGCTGGTACCAAGGAGACCGAGCATTCCGTAAGGAATACGAAGGGATCTTGAGACAATGCGGATGGTAGCCTTAGTCGGGTCATATTCTCAGCCTCGTCTCCACTAATCTGAGGATTGCCGGCGAAGAGCTGCAACAGTTGTTGTCTGGTGGTCTCAGAGTATTCGAGCGCTGGTGTGTTGTTGCCATGGTTGCGCATGCCTCCAATCGCGATGTAGGATGATGCGGTCTCTGATATTATTCGCAGATGGGTTATGACTGACGCTGGTATCTTATCCAGATATAGATGTCCAGGGTCAGACTGAACTCCTCGTTGAGCAATTTCAGTTGCCGCAATAGAATTACCAAGAATTTTGGCTAGTGTGTCAGTGTTACTCAGGTCTTCGTTCGAGCTCTCAGGAAGGGCGGATGTACTGGGAAAGCGTGAGGGTAGCTCATTGGCTTTTATCGTTTCTCGCATCCGGTTATAAATGGAGAATAGCTCGTCGACCAGTAGAATTTCCGGTGTCATCTGGTGGCTAGGTAAGACGGTCATCGAATTGAAAGCATCATGTGCGGGAAAGCGACTGGACATTGAGCTTCGACTCGATCCTTGAGGCGAGATTGGGCTCGCGATGGGCGCTTCAGATAACGAGGACAAAATCCCTGCTAATGGAGGAATCATTGATTTTGACCTGTAGGCCACGAATTGCTCCTGGAGGAACTCGCCAGCCCTACCTTCTTCACGCTTGAAATATCGTGATACGGTCCAAGCGACACCTGACGACATCCACTCCTGAAAATTAGTCTCCGTATGAATTGCACCCGGGTAGGCTTGCTCCTTGCCTCTCCAGATGATAGGTAGGAACGTGTTGCCTAAGGCCTTGCACAAGGGACAAATGAATTCGTTGCGATCAATACATTCTGGATGATTCCTCGCAATCTGATGATTCTGTCGACGTTGAGTGGAAGTGCAGTACAGGTCAAAGCATGAGTAATGCATGATATGACCGCAACCAACCGAAACAGGGCCTCTCGAGGCATGGGATGGAGGAAACCCTTTGCCCAATCCTTGATGCTCTGTAATGATCTCCTTACCATCGAATGAAAATTTCGATACCTTCTTCCGATTCTGCCCCGCAACGCCAAATGGCCGTATGCTATCAGCGCCTCGGTCAAGACTGATCGGAGTCGACAACACCTCACCCAAGAAGTCGGCATCTCGAATGTCTGTCTGGCGGAACATGCTGCTGTTTGTCATGAGCGCAAAAGTCCCGAACAAGCGAGTGTCATTGGTCTCTTCTTGGCAGAGGATACAATTGCCAGATGGGTAAGTCCACGTCTTCTTGTACTCTTCTGCCGTTCCAGCGATCATCGAGTCCATGTAGGAGTCATCTCCAACCCATTCAGCAATGTTCTGATTATTCATGAAGTTTTGCTGCTGCTGCTGGAATTGTGCCATGACCTTAGCTTGTCTGTCAAGAGCTTGTTTCTTCTTGAGTTCTTTCGCTTGTCTTTCCCTCGACCCTTGGCCACCGTCTAGGGGCGCCCGCGGAGACTCAAAACCTAGTTTGTCAAGAGCTAGAGGCGGAAGCCCTGTTCCCTTGGACATTAGAGACGACACAATATTGCTGTACGTGCGAGGCCGCCGTTGTTGCATTCGATGGAAAATAACGCGTATCTTTGGGTGACAAGTCTTAATTTCGCCGTTTTCTAACATTTGGACAAGAATATCAAAGATTGTGTTACCTAGCTCAGATCGCTTCTGCAGCACATTCTGTACGAAAGATGGCAATGGATTAGAGGCTTCTGATTCCAGGTCCTCATCTGCGTCATCTTCAAGCACAGCAGCTAGCACCAAATGTAAGACAACCTGAAGGTATGCCTCGATTCTCGTATTCGGCGTCTCTGACATCGTTGGGTGTAGGTGATGCGCCAAAGAGTAGAATATGATTTGAGCGAACAGCGGCGTCTTAGTAAAGTGAGATAGTTCAGCAAAAACACCGGAGGGGAGTGGCCGAAGTTTGGGTTCAAGGACCATATCCTCTTCAGGCCTGCCCGTCCTCTTCGCCATCCAGCTGCGGTAAGCGTACTCAGCTTCGTCGCGCTGGTTCTTGGTGTAGTGTGCCGTGTATGGGTCCACCTCGGCCAGATACTCTGGCTTCAGTTCGAACAATCCGGCATCAGATAGGCCCTCGGGGGCCTTATAATTTGTCATCTCCCTGACAATGTCCAAATTGTATTCGAGGTCGCTTGTGTCCGAAAGCCCAAGCCTATTGTTGAGGTCAGAAAATTGGAGAGGCTTAAAACATAGAATGTGTGCAATATCGCGACGAAGTGCCAGCGCCTGAGGGTTGCCCTCATCCTCCTCTGGCATCAACGAGATACGGTCACTGAGCAAAACGATCAGCAAGTGAATAAGATCTTCTGCCACGTCAAGCTGCTGGGATGGCTCAAAGCCAGGTCGAGTAACGAAATGGCCCCTCATCCAGTCATCCATGCTGAAGCGATCTATCATTGACGCTAGTACCCTGCTGGGATTGCAGACAACCATAGCCGTCTGGAGCAAGAAGATATCGCGGTGATGACCAAAGTCTCGATATGCAACGCCCCTGTAGGTGCCCATCTGGTGTCGAAGACTCAAGCCATTCCGAACCCACATACCAGCTTTCATCTGAGCCAGCCATGCACAGACTCGAAGGGGAAAGTCAAACGAAGCCATCAAATAACTTTCATAGTCGTGATTGGGAATCAAGGTTTTGTATGGAGGTGGCTCCTTCAGATCCTGAACGGAGAAGCTCAATAGATCCCTCAGCTGCTCTGCCGACATGCTCTTGCCAACATCAATCAACCAAGAAAGTGTATAATGCAATGCATGGTGAAAGCTGATTGGCTGCGACTCGACTACAAAGCTGACGACGGAATGGCGCCTTCCACTGGAGTCGCCGAGCGTTTCAAAGAAAAAGGGTTCCAGTGTAGAGAATTGGCTTTCGTGCTTGATCTCAGCGTGGTCAAATCGATGACGTTCTGCTCCAACGGAATTGATTATAGTGGCTTTCGCAAAGATTCTTATCGCTCGTATGAGATTGAGCTTGTGCTCACCATCATGCTGTCGGAACGAGTCTGCAAATTGACTGCAGAGTTTATTGATCTCTTTTGTCATGAGCGAGGCGCCTATCCATACATCGTTTTCGTATTCGACATGATCACCCACAGCTCTGACGTTGGGGCAGATACCTTGAGGCAGTCTTATGAGGTCGAGGAATTGCAGTTGGTATCTCTCCTCTGTACGGAGCTTACCCTGGACATATCCGTTCTCAAAAAGGCGTTTCAGATCATTAAAGAATAAATACATCCGGCGATTAGCGACTGACCCTGCATCAAAAGCCAAGGTCTGCTGGATATTCACATCCCACGGGTGACCTACTTGGCGGTGGGTCAAGAACGTGTAGAGTATCGCAATCAGGTTGGTCAGGAAGTTGGCCCGTTCCACATTCTCCTCCACAATGGAGGGCGTCGTAAACATTTGGAGGGATAGATTGATAACGGCGTAGTCCGGTTCGCGGTCGGCGATGAGAAATAGCTGGGCCAGCAAGGTGTACAGCCCGGCAAATCGCAAGCCTAGGATACGCTTGAACTGGGGCACCGACACCACCGTACTGATGTATAGATCTCGAAGTCCAACTCGGGCCCTTTTCCAGAGTCTCAGATCGAAAAGCAACAACCAGTCTAATCGTACACGTTGACGTAAGTCTTCATGGAGGGGTAGAGGCCCTTCGAAAGCACTTCCTTCTGGCTGTTCAAGCCAGTACGTTGGTGGACGACCCGGCGTTTGCTTTCGTGACAGCCATGGAGTTCTTGGTATCTCAAAAATGGGCACTTTTGAGACGACAGGAGCACGGGCAAAGGTTTCTCCCATATCAGAGTCGGTAGAAAACGTACGTACAGGGTTGCGCACTCTTACTTGCTGTGTTGGTACTGGAGGAGGCGGTGGCGGCGGTGGATATCCTGCGTACGTAGCCTCAGAAGCTTCGGTCTCATCCTCTGGCTCTCCAGGAGTCCGCATTTCCTGATCTGCCTCCTGCGCCGTTGTGGTTATGATATCGAACATCATTTGATCCGGTTCCACTGATTCAAGGTCGTCGTCATTAAGCTGACTCTCTGCCTCGTCATCTCCGTCACCATCATCGTTGTCATTATTATTGTCGTTCGTAATACTATCAGAGTCACTTTCGTCGCGAAATCTTCCCAGACGTGCGCCACGAGTCAAAGCACCACGACGTGCTGCTTTGAACATAATGGATCTATCCCGCTCTGCGGACTCATCGACCTCATGCTCATCCAAACCTTTCTGGCCAACCCATTTATTGATTGCAGCACTTCCCATACGCCATGATTTCAGCAACTCCTCGCACACTGTCCGCTGTATGATGTTATGCTCATCGCCAACACTGCACCCTGCAATATCTTCCAGCCACTGAATGATGGTGTCGCACATCTGTTCGCGGAATGTATCTCTTGAAGACCGGATTGTGACAGTTATCTTGATGTGTTCAATTATCTTGGCTACTCTCAGCAGATGACTTATATCCCGAGAATACTTGACCACACTTCGGCCCAAATCGTTGGTCTCGTTGGCCTTCTCTAGGCCGAAAGAAGCCTCCCTCTTGCAGGCTCTGGCAACTTGGTCTCGCACTTCGTTCACTGTGTGCTTCTCGTCGTTCCATAACAGTAGAGCATACTCTGGATCTGGATCTTCGGTTTCTTCATACCATTTAGAGGTCAGGTAGGAATCCCGTTCGTCCTCCCTTATAAGGGCTTCCTTCTTGTCGAGTCGGAGATTTTCTGGTGAACATGAAAGGATATCGCACATATAGTCCATAGCTCGACCAATGGTCATCTTCATACTCTCCACAAGATCATCTGGTAATCTTGGCGCTTGTCTTTGCTTACCAGCTGTAGTAGATGGGTCTGCTGTATGTATGGAACATCTGACCGGCACTCTCCACGCCTCGTCATCTCCACAATCACAGCAGCCTGAAGTCCCAGATGATATGTGCTGAACAATTACATGCCCTTCATGGTCCGAGCCTTCAAAGCAGCGAGTACAAAGAACGCAAGTCTCGTCAGATGTACAGGTCTTGCAATGGTATGTAGCATCGCCATTTTTGAATATATGGCCGCATGCCTTACCCCTAGCCCCTTCGCTGTATTCTGCTCCCTCCAAGAAGCCCTGTGCATCCCGTAAACTCCAGTCCTGCCCAGGGTTCGGTACATTGTCTTTGAACAGTATGCGTAAACATTGGTCATTATCGCCAACTAGGGAGTAGAAAAGCGTGCGTTGAAGAGATTGGCTGGCAGACTTGGTGTAACGGTAACCATACTCTTTAGGTAGGTCCCGAAGGACATGGCACAGTCGACGTTCGCGACCTGTCAATAGCATATTCGATGACTATCTTCATCGCTGGACAAGGGTTGGACCAGAGATCATGAGATGCGGTCCAAATGGGATTGTTTGAGATATCCTAGAGCAGTATTGTCTCACTAGAGGCTGCAGAGACTCAGACGAGAGGCTCTCCAGCAGAATCGAATGAATCTCGAGGTGTAGAGTTGGGGGACCAAAAGGCTTGAAGTGGGATCGTCACGTTGCTCTGACGAGGGCTCTACTGGAAGAAGACCTGTAGTCCGGGTCCAGTGCTGTTCAACAAGCGCAGTGAATCGATCTATACTTCGGGACATCGATATCGAGTGTGAAGAATGGCAATGTCTATCCTGATAAACGCCCCACTCCTTATATCCGCGCACAGTTTGCCTCAGCCATCCGACTTCACACCACTTTTTCTGACATAAAAAATGAGTGGGATGGGTGGCTTGAGCGTCCTTTGAGTAAAACATCACTTGTACTATATACAAGTCTGTCGTAGCGTTATATGTAACATTACGAGCGCTTCAACCAGCACACAGGCATCAAGAAAGTAGCTACACACGGCAGCACCTCCCTTCTTTAGCAGGCACAGGTTCCATTGCAAAACCTTGTTATACCACCCTCAGACATGGTCCTATTTCGACTTGCAATTTCCTTTCAGCAACCTCGGTCGCCCAATGTACCCCTACTCTTCATTCTCCACGTATTTATGCCTGATGTCCTTCCATTGCCGCTACAAAAGATGTCAGCCAATATCCAGGCCTGCTCGATTATTGACTGCTCACGCCTTTGTTATTCCAGTCCCAGAATCTCGTCAGAGCTTGGTCAAAGCCGCTGCGCCGAGTACGTCAATTATTACCCTCAATTTCCTGCGTAGCACAAGACCCTACATCTCAAATACAAACGCCCCAGCGAAGACCGTTGAGAGGAAGACGAAGTTTCGACGGAATATGGAGCTTCAAGTATGTTAGCTGCAACTCCCGCAACTGACCGCAAAAAGGGCTTGCTTGTAGAGGCCGCTTGCGATCTGTTGACGCTTTGGTATTAGCTCTGTTTGCGTAGATGAAAAGGCGAAGACTTACACCCGGCATTTTGAAGACCGTTATCGAAGGGTCAAGGAGGAGTGGAGTGAGTATGTAGAGTGAGCGATGGAAGTTGCGTTTCTAGCGGCACGAAATGGGTGTTGTTTTGATTGGTCAGGCCAATTTCTGTGCCAAGCATCACGATCTTCGCTCACGCTTTCCGCCATCAACACCAATTGGTCGCAGGGATTATGAGAACGAGGTCAGCCCGGATCCTATTGATCCTATACAGCGCAGGTGTCCCGCTTCACCTATACCCGGCCATCGAAGCTTCCATAAAGACTTAGAAGGTCAGCGCCCAGCAGATCTGCCTTTCTATCATTACTTCGCAAAAATCTGACGATGCCCTCCTCCAACTCCTCCCCATCTCGTTCGGACACCCCCGGCTCCGGTGCCGTCACAACTCCCACCGGCGACCGCCACATCCCCTCCTCGACCCGCCCGGACGGCTCTCTCCGCAAAGAAATCAAAATTCGCCCCGGCTATCGACCGCCCGAAGACGTCGAAGTGTACAAAAACCGCACGGCCGAGTCGTGGAAGAATCGGGGCAGCAGCGGTATCCCTGGATCTGAAGGCTTGAAATTATGTGGAGCAGGAGGGGAGACCACGGCAGGCGGTGCTGCGGGCAAGACTGCGAAGAGGAGAGAGGCGAGGAAGAGAGCGAAGGGTAAGTGTAGTGAGGAGGGGGATGGGGAGGTGAATGGAGACGCAGAGAAGGTAGACGGGTGGCAGCAGTTCTCCACGGATCCGAAAGCCGGGTCAAAGGGGAGTTGGAGAGCACCGGCAGCGGAGGAGCCAGAAGCAGAATTAGATCCGGAAGCGGAGAGAGAAAAGCAAGCGAGAAAACTCGGGAAAAAATTACGGCAGGCGAAGGACTTGAGGGAGAAGAAGGATAATGGGGAGAACCTACTGCCGGAACAGTTCCAGAAGGTTATTAAGATTCAGGAACTTATGCGGCAGTTGGATAGTTTGGGGTTTGATAGTGAGGGCGTAAAGAAGGCCTAGGACTATAGCTGATAGAGGACTGGATATGGACCAGGGGGCTGCGTGCGTTGATGATGCCGTTTTCACCCATTCACGACGAGGTTGGCTCGTATCGTGTGCTTGTACGTCGCCAGCGCCTGGCGTCCGTTCATGCTTTCGAAAGTGTTGTCCCAGGACTTTGAGGGTAGGCAGTGCCTCAAAGCGGTCGAAATCCTCTGGATTTATCTTGAAACAATTCACGGGGTGGATGTAAGCATATTCCCTTCTACCAAACCCCAAACTGAATGATCTCAACCGATCTTCAGTTCCTCAGCATTCACCCAAGACCAATCCTTCCCACCAACGAAAGAATCGAGCCCTGTCTTTTCCGTATCCTCTACTAAGCCTTTAACAACATCTCGCGCAGCCCTGACACAGTCATTCAGCCCAACTCCGGTGTAGCTGTTTCCAGCTACCCTCAGCCTCCCTTTCCAGTCCTTCAATACCCGGCTAGCATCCGCCATCCGATGATCATGACCAACACCATACTGGGGTATACAGTCACGTTGAAGGTTCACTCTGACAACGCGGGGCTCCTCGACGATGCCCAAATGCCGTCTCAGGACAGTTTTCGCCATGCTAGCACCTTCATCTTCATCCGGGTAGGTGTCGAAATTATCCCACCAGTGGCCACCTAGCATAACCGTGACTTTCGTTCCAGGAATATGATCTTGCCCAATACTAGCGTCGGAGTCAAAGACGACTCCGAGGGCTCGCTCCGGGTTTTGCTCCAAAGGAATGGAACGGGGTAGTAAATATCCAAAACCGCGTACAGGAAGGACATCTGGATTTGGAAAGAAAAGATTGACAACCATGACTGTGACACTATCCGTTTGGCCTAAAGTGGGCCAAAGGTCTCCAGTGGAGGATTTGGCTGTAATGAGAGATAGCTTATCTCCCGCAATTGTCGAAATAACGTGACTAAAGTGGGAAATCGAGGTCTGCTTGTCCGTATATGTATTTGTAGTGATCTGAACCTGTGAACAACAGGTATCAGATTTCGATAAAAATAGACGTAGGCAACGCTTCCCCCAACTTGCAAGGAGGTTATGCTCGTACCTTGGGATCTGTGGTCGCTGATTGAAGGACCATTTCTTTTGCAAGTGTTCTTCTTCGTATTTCTACTTTAGGACTCTCTAGAAGCTTTCCTTCAAGCTGATCTGCCAATTCTCCAATGCCGCCTTTGAAGGTGAATACACTGGACTTTTTGGCCGTTTCCAATTTTTCAGACATTGGAGGCCGACACTGAAATTCCCTCACGATTTTGAGATCTTCCGTAGCAAATGGGCCGAGTCCTCCAAACGCCTGACTCAAGAAACCCTTGATAAGAGATTGATAACCTAACTCCGTCTGCCAAAGTCCAGCCAGGATGGTACGAGCACTGAGTTTGTATATATCACCAGCGTAGATGCCATGGAAGACAGCAGAGACTACATTATCTGCAAGGTTGGAGCCAAAACGTCGAGAAATGAACGACCCGATGGACTCGTCGTACAGCCCCTCTGGACGCTGAGGTTTGGTGACTTCCATCAATGCTGCTGACAGAGCGCCGTCGAACACAGGTTCCGACCACAGAGTAGAGACATTTTGCAGCAAAGAAAGTCCCGGACTAGGCATCCGTATGAGATGGTCGGGATAGTAGATGAAGCGGTTCTGCGCGGCAACAGAATCCTTGCTCGTCATAAGAAGTCGTTCCTCTAGACCGAGATCACGCACCTGTCATCGTCTTAGCCGATCGACTCGTCTAATCTAGCGTTTAAAATATACCAGATCTAAGGTAATCAAGCCATTAGGTGCTGTTGGACGGAGATTTCGCGGCCCTTGCTCAAAGACAATGGACCCATTAGCAACGTCCACCTGCTTCGAATGGAGCCAGCCGCCTAGCCTTGAGCTAGCTTCGAACAACGTAATCCTAGCATTTGGGAGACTCTTGGATAGGAAATATGCGCTGGCGAGCCCGGTGATGCCACCGCCTAGCACAGCAATATCTGTGCCTTCACGAATGACATTCGGTGTCGACAACCCGGTCAAACAACGAAGCTGCGCACGGGAGTCCCGGTACCCTGGACGGATCGAGCCTCGCCTGGAACATATGCCTAAAAATTTACAGCGAGTTCGCGGAATGGAGCATAGTATATGCATGGAAAAGCGCTGGGATCTTTCGCCTCAATGTGTATGTATTGACCAAGCACGAAGTTGTTGATATACGGACTTAAGACGGAAATACTCCAGGCTCGAAATTACTCTTTTTGCCTCCCGTTTGGCAAGCACGCAAGAAATGCGATGGCGATCTCTTCGAACCGGAGTGGGAAGCCAGAGAAGAGAAGTTAAGAATGTTGGAATGAAGTGATCAGATTAAGCGACAGTACCTTTGTGCCTTCGATTCCCGTGAAGAGAAATTTCTATGTAGAAGGAGACGATGCTCCACAATACCAGAAGACACGTTTGCAAGACTCTCATGGCTACATGGTTGCACCCCATCACAACAACCGTCGGAACGGTTAGACATCCATGAGGAATATCTGTGCACGCGCACTATACCAAAGCCTTTTCGCCCAACCAGATTCCCAAACCTCCGCTCTGCTGCTCCCAATCAGGTCACCACCTCCGCTGCCAAAATCGAGCTCTGGCTCCCCTGATCTCGGTTCTCGGCCTTGATCTCTTCCAGCTTGACATCAGGAACCACCAGCTCTTCGTCCACCATCTCGTCGTCCACGAATTTTCTATCACTCACGTGACCCTGTTCACCACCCTCCGCCACCCAAACCTTGTCATGGAACTTACCCCTTGACTGGCCTTCGGCATGTTTATAGACACAATTTGGGTTGGTACAGGGATTAAACTTGCACATGGTCTTATTGTGTATAAATTTGCATCCTTCCAATTTACAGTCGGCGCCATATTTGCACATCGGCATGGTGGTGCTGGGGTGCCGAAATGGACAACTCGGATTCGTGCAATTGGGGAAAAACTTGCATTCTTGCTGAGTTTGGTAGCCAAGCTTTTGAGCTGGAGAGGGATGCCGGCCAACGCATTTTCGATTCTTGCAAGCAGCTCCGAAGGGGCATCTGTCGCTGACGTCGATAGTGGTACCCGGTGGTGCCTCAGGAGACGAATGTGCGAAAGGACAGTCTTGTTTCGTACACTTCAAGTTGAATCTGCAGATAGTGTCGGGAGATGGTTCCTTGGGATGGTTTTGGGAGCTCTCCACCTCCATGGATGACGAGATATCCCCATTTACAGCACCCGAGGAGCCGTCAGAAGTCATTCCGGATGGCCTCTTCGACGACTGAAATCCGCTACCGTTACGATTGTTATATTGTCCGTTCTGTCGATGTGGTTCGACCCTTTCAAACAGCGAACGTCCGGGCAGTTGATTGGGAGGCGCACCGTTCAGAAAAGCCGGACTGCCAGGCATGAACATCTGTTGTTGACTAGGTAAGAATAGTTGGGACATCATCTGTGCTTGCTGCTGAGCCATGTGCAAAAGTTGCATTTGTTGCTCGGGGGACATTTGTGCCAGTGGACTTGCGTCAGTAGGATTTTTGATGCTTCCGGCAGGACCGCTCATCGGTCTTACATTTGGCTGCATCCTTGGTGCTCTATTCTGTTCGATCCGCGGGCCTTTAGGTGGCACGCGGTTGTGTTTGTTGATTCGCTCAGTGCCTTGCTGAGGTCGAACACGATGAAGTGCCGCGTCGCTCGATCGATCCATGGCCTTCGATATCTGGCCAATCATCCTCCTATTGCCATTCTGCGGTCCACTACGCATGGATTTGGGTCCTGTTGGACTGTTTTTCGTGGTCAGTAACATGAGGGTGGGACCCTCGAATTCGAAGATACATACACAGTGCCGTTTTGACCAGCGTCCATAGCGTCTCCCATGACCGCGTCTGCATCTCCTCCTGTTTCAATCGACCTTCTACCGTTTATTGATGATACTTCCCCCTGATATGCTGGTATTGCTTGTACTTGTTGTGATTGTGGGACACCATTCAGCTGATTGTTCAGAACATCAACCTGCTCAAATAACCACTTGGCAAATTCCGTTGCGCCCGTGTCCTCTGGAGGTAGGGCCAGGAGGTCGTTTGAGAGTTCTGCCGCAATCTGTTCTTGCGTCTTGCCGTTAACAAGCATGAGGATGATATACTCTCCGAGGGCCGAATCGTCCAGTCCGCCTGTACTCCATCCAGACTCGGACAACTTCGGTGGTAGAGCATTGCTGAGAGCTTCAGCCAATGGCGTGTTGAGGGTGACTTCCACAGCCATGGTGGGCTTGATCTGTTGTGTTTGTGGTGGTGCGGGCAAGATGCAAGATTTCTTCTGTTTCTGTTGGTTGCAAGATGTTGTAGAGGAGAAGATCAAGTCCGAGGGCGAGAGAAGAACCCGTTATTAGATCGACTACACTGGGTGATGTTCGAGTAACGGACAGAAGGAATAAAGGAGTGAAGGCGGGTGAATGCTTTCTTTATCGGAGAACATCAAGTCACGATCAGGAGCCGCAATTATTGGCGGTTCTACTAGCGTGCGACGCGCTAATCTGTCAGCCCTACGGTACGACTTAGCGCAGCATGCGTGGACCGTTCAACCTAGGCGTCATTTCTCCAGACATTTATCCACTGACATCTCCCTCACCTCTCTTCCTTTCTACACAGTATTTAGGGCTCTGTGCTTCCAATAGTATCTCAGAATGGATTCGTTAGTAGCGACGTACAGCCGCCCCGCTTTCGAGGATGAAGGGTACTCTTCAGACGAGCAGCAGGAGCTCATACAATCAAAGCCTTCCCTTTCGCTGAACTTTGCATTACCTCCCATGCAAAACGTGAGCCTTCCAGAGCTTGACGGCTTTTGAGACCTCTACTCATCATCAACTGTAGCCCTCGGCATTCCTTCGTGCTTTGACAGACGACCATGCGAATCCGAACTGCCCGATCAAGCTGGCACACGGTACAACGACTCTTGCATTTCGATTTCAGGGAGGTATCATCGTCGCTACGGACTCGAGAGCTACCGCAGGAGACTGGATTGCGAGTCAAACAGTGAAGAAGGTCATCGAGATCAACAACAGCCTTTTAGGGACGATGGCCGGTGGTGCAGCCGTAGGACTTTCTGACATAGCTGTAGATGGGCCAAGCTGACAAGGGTGCCCTACAGGACTGTCAATACTGGCTCGCCTACCTGGGCATGCAATGTCGACTGCACGAGCTCCGTCATAAGCGCCGCATATCAGTCGCTGCAGCCTCCAAGATCCTCTCGAACCTCGTCTACTCGTACAAGGGCATGGGGCTGAGCATGGGAACCATGTGTGCTGGTGTAACACCACAAGAGGGTCCAGCACTGTATTATATTGACTCTGACGGAACTCGGCTGGCTGGAAACCTATTCTGTGTGGGATCGGGCCAAACACATGCGTACGGAGTTCTGGATGCAGAATACCACTACAACCTTACCGAGGAGGAAGCGCTGGCCCTGGGATCAAGAAGTATTCTTGCAGCCACGCATAGGGATGCTTTCTCTGGTGGATTCATCAATCTATATCATGTGAAGGAGTCTGGCTGGGTCAAGCATGGCTTCAGGGTACGTTGTCCATTCCCATCCTGTGAATCCTGTGAGATTGACAAATTTCGCAGGATACAAATCCGATTTTCTGGAAGACGAAGCTGCAGAAGGGCGAGTTTAGTAACGTTACAGCGAACCTGTGATAGATTGGCTAAAGTCAGGTGAGGGTCAGACAATCGTCTGAGATGAATGGTCACCTTGAGAAGCTACGGGCTTCTGCATTTCCTGGCGCTGGATGATACGTGTACTTTAGCCATCCTGTGTTATTAGCTTACAAAGGGCCAGGTAAGGGCGTTGGTTCTCCCTGCAAAATTGCTTATAATGCAAATCAAACAACAGCGTCCGGGCCCCTACAAGACAAGGAACAAGCATGATCAAGATTACTGTTCGCTCGTGCCGGATCGAGGCCGTTGATTGTTGACAGGGTCCAGATAATTATTGATTCTAATGCGGCATCAGCGGGGAAGCGCTGTTTTTAAAGGCGGAGACATGCAGCTTCACCAGCGTTCCGCCAACCACAGCTCGCCATTCGATCGACTTCGAACAAGTCGCCGATGTGCACCATGACACCGATTTGCTGCACCAAAGGACGCATATGCACGTCGCCGTCGACTTTTCGTCGGCTTCGTTGAGCACCAAACTCTTCTCCTCGTACCCTACTGCCCAAAGTCCTACCGCGAACGACTGCGAACATGGGCTTGCTCAGCAGAATCTCAAAAGCACCATCTGGCACTGCCATTGACTTCGTCGAGGACGAAAAAGCCTCTTCACCTCTCGACCTTGAAAGGAAAGGCGACGAGATCGAAGCCACCGAACAACATCACAGTCCTCGCGTCCTTCCTGACATTGAGCGCCGAGTCATCAGAAAGATGGATATGCGAATTGTGCCTTTAGTCACAGCTCTATATGTCCTTGCCTTCCTAGATCGATCCAATATTGGCAACGCCCGAATCGCTGGCATGTCCAACGACCTCCACCTTGTGGGAAACGACTATCAATGGCTCCTGACCATTTTCTATATCACTTACATCATCTTCGAGTTCCAAACCTTGATGTGGAAGATCGTACCGCCACATATGTGGCTTGCTTTCGTTGTCTTGTCATGGGGCACCGTTGCTACGGCACAAGCTAGCACACACACCTGGTCAGGCATGATGGCGTGTCGCTTTTTTCTAGGCTGGGCCGAGGCTGGTTTCGGACCGGGTGCGTTCTGTTTTCTGTTCAATCCTTCTGTACCCGAGCTGGAGTTGCCCATGAGTCTTATAACATGTCTCCACCTGGCCTCACCCCTTGACTTTGTCGCAAAATGCACCATGTTTTCCGATTTGAGTGAAAAGGCTGACACGGAAATCATACCAGGCATACCATATCTACTGTCCTTCTTCTATCTGAGACATGAGGTTGGTGTTCGCATTGCAGTCTTCCTGTCTGCGGCCCCTTTGGCAACAACATTCTCTGGGGCCCTGGCTTATGGCATCACTTCTGGTCACTCTCATTTGCCCAACTGGCGTCTCTTGTTCCTCGTCGAAGGTCTTCCGACCATCTGTATGGCGCCAGTAGCATACTTCTTTCTCCCAGACACCCCTGACAAAGCGCGCTTTTTCACTGAAGAGGAGAAAGCTATCGCAAAAGCCCGAGGAGTCAGACAAGTTGGAGGGGTGAGAAGAGTCGGTGGTATAGCATGGAAAGAAATCGGAGCAGCGCTGTTGGACCTGAAATGCTGGTTCACTGCATTCATGTATTTCAGCTGTAATGTAAGCGGAATCCTGACCCTGACTCAAGTAGTGTGGAGATTTACAAGACATGTTTCAAATTTCTTGCGTCTTCAGACAACGTATCTTACTCAGATACTTTCGTCCGAAAGGGAGAAGCTGACTTCGAAATCTTGCAGGTGGGATTCTCGTCCCTGCCAGTCTTCCTACCTACAATACTGAAGGACATGGGCTTCAATGCTGTTGATTCTCAAGGCCTGACCGCGCCACCATTTTTCCTCTCCTTTCTTGTGACCATCTTCTCGACTTGGGTTGCAGACAAGACACAGCAAAGAGGCTATACGATCATGGTCCTTACCACCATTGGCGGGATTGGGTACATTCTCCTCGCTACTGTTAAGACAGTTGGTAAGGCATCTTTCTGAGTTGTTCCCGCCCTAGTTGCGAGACATATTTCGGGCGCATGCCATTTTTCTGAGCACTTCATTGCCCACACGCTCTTGATTGTAACTAAATTCCTAGAGAGTTGCCCCTTCTCTTAAGCCATTCTTTGCTTATAGATACTTGATTATTGCTTCGCTTCTGGGGGAAAAGATCCTTTTGCTGGGTCGTTCTTTGCTTCGCAACAACGGATATTAGCTTCATTTATTAGGGGAGCTGTGCCTCCAACTATACCTTCTTTGCTCCGCAGCAACCTTGGTTCGCTTCTTTCATCAGGGGATCAGTGCCCTCTGTTAACCAACATTAGCTTCACAGCATCGTCTGTCGGCTTGAGATTCTTGGGGGGCACTCCCCGTTCTCAAGCCGCTCTCTCCTCCGCAGTGGTATTTCAAGGCTTTGCTCAATGTCTTGATGGGGTATTGCTGACTCCAGAACGTGCGTAGGTGTGCGGTATTTCGGGATATTTCTTGCTGCTTCTGGTATCTTCCCCAGCATTTCCAATATTTTACCATGGGTGCTCAGTAGGTTACCAATCAGCATGTAGCTTAGAGTAAGACTGACTTTGGCTCCAAGACAATCAGGGCTCAGATACCAGACGAGGTGCTGGGATCATGCTACTCAACCTCATTGGCCAATGTGGTGTAGGTGGTCCACCTCCTTCACTCTTACGCCCATACTGACACCTTCCAGCCACTACTGGGGACGAACCTTTTTCCAAGTAACGAGAGCCCACGGTACATCAAGGGCATGGCCGTTAGTGCAGCTTTCACTTTTTTTACAGGTGTATTGGCTTTTGGGTTGAGAACCTTGCTTGTCTGGGAAAACACCAAGCTAGACAAGAAGTATGGCTCGAACAAAGGCAGAGTAGTCACCCAGCCAGGCGCACAAGGAGCGGAAAGTGAGGTTGGAGAGGAAAATTATGGACCCACTTTTAGATATATTCTTTGATAAGAATATTCTATATTTTAGATAGAGCGATAAGTATTCAACGTTTTCTTATGAATTCAGACGAATGATTTGATCGGATCAAAGAAGATGAGCAGAACCGCCGTTGTTTGGCAAGCGTATAATATTACCATGTGGCGGTTTACATTCTTGAGCCAGTAGGGAATTCGGCTTGCCACCTGAAAGTCTGCGTTGAAAGCTTGGTTCGATTGAACAAGGCGTCCTTCCGTTGAGCTGGTCTGTCCTCTGACTGGACGCCGTCATATCTCGTGGTAGAAATAAACTTATTTGCCAGCTTGTATTGTTGATCTTGCAGACCTGAACTGCGAGCGTTCAGCAGTGTATCCAGTACTATTTGGCTTGTTCATGGACCACCACAAGCTGTAGATAGGACAAGTTCTGACTTTAGCATACTCACATCTACCTCATAATCATGAGGATTCTCTTGGGCGTCTTCGCGGCGCTCACACCGGGCGGGCTCAGTTCAAAGTCGAAACGCCAGATCGATCATTCGGAAGCAAACCACCGGGCCTTGGTAGTAGGACACTCTCTCTTTCAGGAGTGGTAGTGCTGTGGGTCTTTTACCATTTTTTTATACAGAATTGACACCCAGATCTTGGATTCAACGCCTTTACTTTCGCCCTTGACTAATGCTTGACATTCATCGTCCATTCCGAAAACCTTAGTGCAACTGATCAAACGTGTCGACGAGGTCGGCATTATCAGGAGATGCTATACTAAAACCACACGTATCCAGTATCGCAGGTGCGTCAAACATACAAGTACACTGTCAGATACTCGCTCTCTCCAATTGCCGCAATGCGATAGTATCAAGCTCCAGGTCTGATCTTCAATTCAGTGCAGGGCAGCCCTCATTGCTCAAGATAACGGCTCTTACGCTATCAAAGATGGAGCATACATAGTTTTACGGTGAGGACTCTTACATCTGGCCAGCCACAGCATCTGCCGGGAAGTAAATTAAAGTATGATGCCATTGAAGGGAGCCACCGCAGCAGGGTTGTTCCTAAAAGGTTCACCCCGAAGTGGTCCATCCGTACCTTAGTTATAAACTTATAGTACTCAGTTTTTCTGAGAATCCGTCCGGTTGTTGAGTCATGGGAACTTAGTGTACTATCGCATAGGCCCCATAGTACCCTAGAGCTTGACACCGGAGCACGGATTTACGGGTATGGACCATTTAGGGGTGTGGGGGTGAACCCTTTTACGTAGTAGTTGGACCTTATGAGACAGGGTCGGCCGCTGTTGAGATTCTACCACTGTACGGCTTTGTCGCTTGTCTCACGACTACACAGCTGCGGTATCAATGGTATGCCATCAATTGACTGCCCAGACGAGGGGGAGGGGTGGAAGGAGGTGCTGCGGAAGTGCGGAAAAGTTCCGGCGCCTGCTTCTTCGAGTATAAAGTGGTTGAATAGGCTACCATGTACAGAAGTAATGGTAGTGCAACACCCAATAACCTTGAGTACGATGAAGCAAACCCTGGGTAGTCCATACTATCGTAAGGTATTCATGGTCGCGTTCGGTTGGAATGAGCTTCCATCAACTACTTTCCCGCATCACTCCTGCTTCGCTTAAGCTACTGGACATTTTAATAAGACTGTATCCACCCCGGTAGCTGAAGCTCTATCCTAAGACCGCTTCCTATCTTTTCTAACTTTCTCGTGGACGAGTCGGTAAAGCCTGCTCCTTCACTCAGCAAAGTATGGACAAAGCGGCCGGATCCTGACCCTTGATATGTAATATCTACCGTGGTTGGACGGAGACAGAATCAGACATGGCCAGCAGGACAGCAAGCCAACATTACCATTCAATAGTAGATATTGGAAGCAATGGTATACGCTTCTCTATATCGGACTTATCCCCTCCAACGTCACGAATTATACCTACGATCTATCAGGATCGGTCTGGGGTTTCGCTTTACGACGCCCAACATTCGACTGGTGTGAAGGGTCCTATCTCGCCAATCATTATTCGGGAGACAGTAGCAGCTTTGCTGCGTTTCAAGAGAACATGTCAGGATTTTGGTGTGCATGACAGCAATGTCAGGGTGGTGGCTACCGAGGCTACCAGGAATGCTATCAATAGGGATCACTTGCTTGGCCAGATCAAAGAAGCTACGGGCTGGGATGTGCAGTTGTTGGCCAAGGAAGAAGAGGGAAGACTGGGAGCGATGGGCATAGCCAGCAGTGTTGGCCATCTCGACGGTATCTGCATGGATATGGGTGGAGGGAGTGTGCAAATGACTTGGGTTACGAAGGATCCAAAGAGGAACATCGAAATGGGTCCTTCTGTCAGCTTTCCTTATGGTGCTGCAGCATTGATGTCTGACTTGTCGAAGATCAGTAGCCAAGGGCCTGAAAGTCTACACATTGAGATAGCGTCCAAATTACAAAATGCCCTGGAAAACGACCTTCACATACCCACCACTCAGTGGAAATCAGCCAATCAAAATCACGGTTTCAATCTTTATTTAAGCGGCGGAGGCTTTCGCGGATGGGGCCACGTCCTCATGTCTCAAGACGATGTGCAGCCATACCCTATCCCGATCATCAACGGCTACACCGTCTTTGAGCCACAATTTTATTCGGGTCTGGAGTCAGCGTCTGTGGATTCATCGATTTTCCGTATTTCATCGCGCCGTGCCTCGCAAGTTCCAGCTGTGCAAACCCTCGTCAAAGCCCTCAAGCAAGCCCAGCTACCCATTTCACAGGTAACATTCGCTCAAGGCGGCGTTCGCGAAGGTTTGCTCTACTCCGGTCTGCCACCCGCAGTACGGGCTCAAAATCCGCTCGTGGCGTCAACAATTCCTAATGCACCGACTTCAGCGGCCCAGCTCACCGGCCTCTTGCGGGATGCGATACCATACGAATTCGAGCCAGAGCTGCTTGAGGCTACTGTCAATCTCCTCTTCGTCCATGCCTCATTACCCAAAGACATCCGAGCGGCAGCGGCTCTGCGCTCAACTACCACTGGTATCCTGGCGGGTGCTCACGGGCTCAGTCATCGCGATAGACAGCTGATCGCGCTCATATTGTGCGAAAGATGGGGCGGAGATGTCAGCAATGTTGATGCTGGGTTCTTGCACAGTCTTCAGAATCTTCAGAAGCCGCTAAGCTGGTGGACTAAATACATAGGACGTGTGGCGAACGGTATCGCTATGTTATTCCCTGCAGGTGTGGTTCGAGATGATGAGCGAACAGTCACAGTTGAGGCTGGGTTCCCATCGGGCAAAGATCTTGATTCAGCAGATCGTTGTTGGATCAATTTAATTGTACATCGCAGTGATGTTGCTCAAACCGTCAGGGCGTGGGCGACCGATCTGGAAACGCTTGGCAAGAAGAAGAATTGGGCGGATGGCAAGAAAGGCTTGAAAGTGGATGTGGAAGTGAAGCTGAACGCCAAGCAGGGCCAGTATCAAACCTCGGATGGTGATCCTGACTGTTGAGTCCGCTATTATTGCAAGTGATCCAGTTCTGTATAGTAGACTTATGATGTGACGCAAGCCTAAAAATATCCATTCAATGAATGAGAGCAACTAAAGAAGGATTTCCAAATATGTCGCCCAATTGAAGGGATCAGGCCCGGAGGCCCAATCAAATAAAGCAAGAGTGCTGTTCATGAAGGGTAAGGATCCCACCGCTTTATCCCTACTTTGTTCAAGAGAGGAGTGGGCTTTATCTATTCGTTAGGCGGAAACCCCACAATGGACACCGAGCAGTCTCGAGATTTTTAGTACTGGGAATCGCGAGTACCTAAGTGGACATATCGGACATTTCCGTGGCATGCAAACACGAAAAGCAATGTGTCGTGGAAAACAGTGCTCGACACCCTTTTATTACGCGTGGATGACTTTTGTTACTACCACTGCTTCGCTCGAAAATGAAGAGGTCGGTAGAGCTTAGAGCAGAGCTCAGATATCCCAAATGAAGTAGCTCGACATGAAGCGTCAACAGGCCATTACGGTGGTGAAAAACATTCGTCGAAATGTCCTTGACATCCCATTATCGCATAGCTTCAAGGTCCGACATTGAATCTCATCTTCACACCCATTGCACTTAACTCAACGTCAAGATAACGCAGAACTCCAGGTATAGCCACAATGGTCGTGTCCTCCCCACCAACCCACTTTTCTCCCAACCCATCCTCCCACTCTTGCCCAATTCCCACTTCTTTTCCTTCTTCAATGCAATCGGCTAGTTTGATTGCACATCTTCGGCACCTCACGACTCCTGTACCTTTCCCTCTCTTGGCGCCCATACCGCCTCCCCAGACCGTTGGCTGCGTCGAGAGGAAGCTGCCACATCCCTTGCAGATCCAGTCCCTTTTGTAATCACTGCATCCCATCAACCGATCTTGCAGCAGAAAAGCACAACCATGTGCCAATAACGCATCTCTCTCCATCTCCCCAACCCGGATACCTCCTCCCTTAGCTCTACCTTTAATGGGCTGCCCAGTCAGCGGAGTCACCGGTCCTGTAGTCCTGACCTGGAATTTGTCGTTCACCATGTGCCTCAAACGCTGGTAGAACACAACACCCTGGTATATGTCGGCTGCAAATTCACGACCTGTGATACCGCTATACATGGGCTCGTTGCCATGGTAGTTGTAACCTGCCATACGAAGCTGCTCGCCGAAGTAGTCCCCTGCCGTATCCTGTTCCGAGAATCGCCAAGGCGACGAGTCTTGCGCCAATCCGTGTAAAGCGCCAGCTTTTCCAGCCAAGGACTCGACGAACATACCGATTGTCATGCGGGAGGGAAAAGCGTGAGGATTGATGATGACGTCGGGCATGATACCTGATTCGCTGAATGGCATGTCAATGGCAGGCCATTTCTGAGAACAAACACCTTTCTGGCCGTGTCGAGAGGAGAACTTGTCACCAATGATGGGAGATCGGGGAATGCGAAGTTTGATGGACAGAGACTGACATGGCTCAGTACCTGATTCGCTGCCAATCAGTCGTACTTCCTCAACGTAAGCCGTCTCCTGGTCCTTGTACTTGTGAATGGAGTTGACACCGTCGCGGTTGATGTAGGGAGACGTAGTAATCTTGGCGGCATCATAGGTGACGTTGTGGGAGGCGCAGAGCGGGTCCCCTTCGTTGATCTGGGTACCAATGTAAGGAAGGCCATCGGTATCCAGTATGCTGCGAGTAGATGCTGAGATGAAGCTGTTAGGAGCGAAGCCAAAGAGCTTCGTGATATTACGAGAAGACTTAGTTCGCGCTCGGTTGGTCCTTTCGTTCTCATCTAGACGGATGATCTTAGTCTTATAGATTGTACCGTGACCAAAGCCACGCTCGTGTGCGGACTTATTAAGTATCATGGCATCGTCCATGTCATAGCCCGTGTACGAGATGACAGCTACGACGGCATTCATGCCGTTGGGAAAATTATCTAGCCCGTATTCGTTGTAGGAAGGGGGTCGGACTATGGGTGTCTGGCCGGTCTGGAGGCGGTACGTCTTGTTGTCGGTACGATATCGTATCGAAGTTCCAGGTGTGCCCATGGTCTGCTTGCTCATTTGGCACTGATACATGTTTCGGGGGGATTGATTGAAGTCAGAGAAAGGAGTCTGGTTTGCGACAATGGAGAGAATGTTGGTAGGGTCGTGTTCGACATGGCTGGATTCGCCTGATTCGACCTCGTTGTCGGTACAAGCAATTGACATGAAGGGCTGCTCGAAAGGACCGACATAATCCTGCTTGTCTAAGGGTAGGTACTTGACAGGCCGTAGCATACGAGCTGCCTGAGAGAACATATAGATGCCTGGGTACTGACCACCGTTTGTGTTTGGAATGTACCCTACCTCAAGATCGCAGGGAACATTGTGGGTGCCGTCAACTTTCCAAGACCGTAGGGTATCTCCGATAGCATGGGCTTCCTTTGGTGTGCAGAAACCTAAGATTCGACCATCAAGCTGAACGACGACGCTCTCATTTATAGAAGCAGAAGATGAGTCGGAAACCCCTAAATGAGATAGGAGCGTGGGTATTGCTGAGACATCGAGATTGTTTGTCGTAATCCTGCACTTGTGCGCTAAGTGGTTGAGCAACCCACAAGGACTGCCGTCTGGTGTGTGTACAGGACACAGGAATCCCCAGCTTTCCGGTAGTAACTTCCGAACAGTCGTCGTCTTCAGCTGGGCAAAGAAACTCCCTCTGTGCACCATACGAAAATGACTGAGGAATCTGTAGAAATTGATTTTTTCTGCAACGACCGTAAAGCCGGACGTCTGCTGGAGATCAAGGCCTGTGGGACTGACCAAATTCCCTGTGGAAAGAAAATACTCCAGTAAACCCCCAATGTTCTCATTGGTTTTCTTCAGGATACGCGTTGGCAATTCTTTGAGAAATTTCGGATCGGTGAAGCTCGTCCTGTCATTCTTCAGACACCATTCTTGACATGCTCCACGAATGGAGCTCATCCAGTCATCAAGCTTCTCTTTCACGATCATACCATAAAGAAAGCCTGGAAGGAGTATCTCTTGGCTTGAAACTGCGTCTGGGTTATCCACAGCGCACTCACCGTTGACCAAGGAGTACAGTTTTCGAATCATGAAAAGAAGCATTTTGAATTTGTCACTATTCTGTGATTCGGTAACGTCAACATTTCCCAAATGCACGAGTACAGCTTTCCGCAGAAATTCAGAACCAGCATCTTCATCCGACATGTCATCAGGTACACCAAGAACAGGCTTGAATTTTCCTCCTAGATAGGCACGAGTTCTTGCCTTGCCGTTAAGGCTGTATGACTTGTATGTTCGTAGCAACAACTCGACTCTTTCTATCATAAACGTGTTTGTAGCCCCTTCTGACCCAGAAGGGCCGACCAATCCCTCGAATATCGCTCGATCATTTGTCTCCACCAGAGCTTTCAGAATCATCATCACCGGAACAAGGTATTCATTCTTTCGCCACGAAAAACGGAAAGTGACATTGCCATCGCTGAGATAATGCAAAACGTTCGTCTGGGATGTCTGGTCCGGCCGTACGGATCTAATCTGCATACCGAATTTGGTGTATGTCGAACCTCTGTTGATGAAGGATCCTCGGACGATAGCCATAGGGTAGTTACGCCGGTTGACGATCAGCATTCGGATTAACTTCTCAATGCCATTGACGATGAAGTAGCCCCCAAGCTCCTCAGACTCCTCCTTGTGCTGGATTAGCTCGGCAGGAGAATCCTTTTCCAGATGACATCGATTCGATTTAAGCATGATGGGTATCTGGCCCATTTCTCTAATCGATTCCCGCCATTCCCCTCCATTCAGCTTGAATTCGAGTCTCGCGCGCAGCTTCCCCCTATAGCTTGCATGCCTCTCTCTGCACTCGGCTGGGTATATTTCTCGATTCTTTGTGTTGAACTTGTTTGTAGGAGGAAGCACGGCCTTTTCGAGATAAAGTTCCCGTATCCTGACGCTTAGCTTGCTCCGCTTTCGAAAAGGTTGCCCATCCTGCTGCCTTTGCGCCCTTTGCTGTTGGGTCTCTTGTTCGCCGTCCAAAAATGTCTTGGTTCCAATGTCTTTCAGCGCTGCTTCCAAAAGCTTGCTATTGTCAAGTAGGGCGTTGAATGAGTCGATGTGAGGTTGGATAGCCTCAACGAGGGCAGGATAAGGCGTATGATCCTTTGGCGGGTTCCTGAAAAGCTTCTCTCGTCGTGAGGTATCGAACTCAGCCGTCCATTCGGTATTTGTGGGAGGGACAGCGGTAGGCATTGTGTGGAAAGGCTAGACGCTCAGCTCGGAGTCAGAGCCATGACCTGCGGATACCTCTCTAAGATGTGGTGTGGTAGACGTACAATTAGCCGTACGCTGTTTCAATTTTTGTGGTTTTTCACTGTCCAGCATCATTTAATTCTAGAACTAGAGGCCATGCTTGCCATGCCAAGCGGGAGGTTCGGAGTTTGCACAAAGTCCCGCATCTGCGCCTAAAGTTCGGATCACCTGTGCACCAACCGGGCCAACAAATACTGCAAGTAAGGCCGTAGTGCAGTAAAGCGGATCTTCAGGTTTGGACGAGGAGATAAGACTGCACACAAAGTCGCCAGTCTCCTGCTTGTAGCCTTTGGCGACTTCATCCATTCTTGCACAGACAGCTCCAATTTACGGACTACGACGATAAGGGCAAGGTCCCCGCCTCCCGCTTGCTTTTTCCCTTTCCACCTGTGCACCAGCGACAAACTCTAGAGTCTACCAAGGTTCTGCCAAACAGCAACGACTGGTCAGCGAAGACTCAACCAGACCAGCCATATCCATAGTCTCCGTGCACTCCACCACTTCAGTGAAGCCATCATGGCCGGCCTCTTCAAGATCATCTATGACTGGCTGCTTCGAACCTTCTGGTAAGTCGTCGCATTACATCCCATGCACCCAGCTCGATCGCTACTGCGACACCCATGTCTGCCTTCCTGCGCAACGCTATGTAGCACATGAGAACTTTGAGTGCCCTGCCAGCATGTTGACTCTCGCTCGTATCAAGGGCGACCGAGATGGATGTGACCATGATCGGTTTGCAGAACGCGGGCAAAACGTCTCTGCTGAGAGTCCTTGCGGTCAGTAGCCGCAACCAATCTTCGGCAGATCACACTGATGAAAGACATTGCAGGGAGGAGAGTTCACGATTGAGTAGGTGCAAAGCACCCTTCGTTGCTGTCAGAGATGATTCATCCTGATAATGATCCCGAAACCTCTAGCTCCATCCCCACTGTAGGTTTCAATATGAAACGGGTGCAGAAGGGTCACGTTACCCTCAAATGGTACGTCGTGTTCTTTGTCTAATCCACTCGCTCGCGACCTGATTCCTTTCAGTTGGGATCTCGGTGGACAGCCAAGGTTTCGTTCGATGTGGGAGCGGTATTGCCGCGGCGTCAACGCTATAGTGTGAGTATCGCGTTTGCAGTTCGGTCTCAAGCAATGCTGACGTCGATTGTAGATATATCGTGGACGCAGCGGATAAGGCTGCCCTTCCTGTCGCAAAGGAAGAGCTGCACGCTCTACTCGAAAAGCCCGTGCTGGATGGAATCCCACTGCTTGTATTGGGCAACAAGTCCGACCTGCCGCATAAGCTATCGGTTGATGAACTCATCGAAGCGCTGAATATGAAGGCCATTTCCCACCGAGAAGTCAGTTGCTACGGCATTAGCGCGAAAGAAGAGACGAATCTTGACGCCGTATTGGAATGGTTGATCAATAAAACAGCGCATTGATCAACATAGCAACGAGCGAAATGCTGCAACGACGCCATGCACGACTGCCAATAATGATCCGCTAGGACCTGAGCGTTCACGACGTTGACGAAGCAATGAGAAGACGCATGCCAGCAATGGCGATATAAAGATTCTGTATTCGGAGCGATCCAATCTCAGATTCTAGGGGTTGCAATCTATTTCACTTCCAGTCGACCTGCTAACGAATGTGTTTCTTTCACGCGCGCTATATCCGTAGCTTTCCCAGGGGTTTGGAAGATGTAATTAGCTGTAGAAGCATTGAATGCCTCCAAGAAATGACTAGCTGGCACATTGAGCGGTATCAAAGAACATCTTGGCAAGGACGGTTTGGATCTCAAGGCAGTGAGTTGTAAGGGAAGAAGGGAACAATGAATTGGGAGGAATCTGTCGCATCATAAACACTGAACGGGTGCCAGCTCACTTTGCATGACACTAAATTCTCGGGAGCTTTGCCGTTTCCTGCGGACAGCAGTGATGACGGCAAAATCACAGCCCTGCTTGCTGACGTGGAGACCCTGAATTACGCCACAATAGCAGCCAATATCATACTCTATCAGCTCTCTAAAACTTCTTCACAGCCTCCAAGCCGCACTCCGGCCTATACAGCTATAAGTTTATCAAGCACTTAAGCTGGCCTCTCCCCCAGTTCTACACATTATCACTCGCCTCTTTCGCACTTACGTCTGGCATCCTCATTCTCAACAGCCTTCAGAGTCTACGCTTTCACTTCCTACTGGTCCAGCAATGGCGATCATACCCAGATACTCCAATAAGTATGTTCGCCCGGCGTGTCACATGCCTCGTCAGCTAGAGGCTACACCTGGATCTGCTGCCATTTTCGCACGTTTAACGCAAGTGGAGACTCCAGCTGACACTGCTTTCTCTAGCAACTGTGATTCAAACATTTATGGTGACTGCAACTACAGCGCGTGGGGATCCTACGGCAGATGGTAAAAGGCTTCTCCAGAAAACACCGCCACGCGCTGCACTAATACAATGTCAGGATTGTCCTCGCAGCTATCATCATCGGCGCGTTCTTCATCTTCCTCGTCTTCAGCTACATGACCGCTCGTCGTCGCCGTCGCCAAGGCCTTCAACCTTTCCGAGGAACTGGTTGGGCGCAAGGTAGAACGCCTGCTGGACATGCCCCTGCTCAATATTCGGGTGCCCAACCTTACTACGAAAATAACCCGAACGGCGCAGCAGCTCCGCCTGTGTACTCCCCTCCTGCTACGCAAGGCTACTACAATCAGGGCTACAACAATCAAGGCGCAAATCAGGGGTACTTTGGAGGACAACAACAGGGTGTGGAGCTGCAGCAACCGGCGACCGCGTACGCCAGGGGAGGAGGTGAGGGTCAGCCTTTTGATCAAGGGGAGGACATGCTAACGACCATTTTCAGAAGATGTGTACCAGCCTCCGACCGGCCCACCTCCCGGCAAGACAGCAGGAGATGGGATCATCAGATAAATAAATCTGGTGCAGGGCCATGTCAAACTTACGTGGCATTCTGGTGGATGTTTCATAGGAAGCGGAGTTAGATAGGCTTCGGGCACCAGCTGGTACATTTCAATGGACCTGCTCAATCGGGCCGAGGCACTATATGCAGTGTTTCCCTAAATTAGGTAGCTGACTGTAATACATAATCACCGTCTTGTGTGACTGGATCGCAACTAGAGTGCCATATACTGGTAAATTCAGAAGCATCTTGGTGAAAATTACTAGGTATGTGTCCTCGAGTTGAACGATTAGATTAATTATTTGGATGAACTAAGAGCTTTGCCACTTGCTGCTGTGTGTCGTAAGATGATACTAGATGTAGCCGCGCAAGGCTTAATGGCTTTATATAAATTCGGACTCTCATACCCCTACAGGTAGAACGCAGCCAGGACGAGGACGGATTGAAAGACGCAGTGAAAGCAGCGGTGAGAAGATTTCAAGGCTTACTGACGAACCAAGTTCAGGCGAATGGTAGAGACCAACGGTCGCACAATGTTATCATGCTGTTTGGCAGACCTCTCTGCACACATGCACCACGTTGCAAGGTTAACAGTTAGGCTAGCAAGGTTTTCAAGCATGTTACCATTGTACCCTGATATCCACCACATGTCCTCATTAAAACTACTGATCGGCCCCGTTTGATCAATCCATCATCACAAATAGACTGTAGTAATGTTCATGGTAAGAGAAACGTTTGAACGGCTGGCTCGTAGGGGACGCAGAAGCTCAGTGGCTCGGTAGAGAAGATGGAGCCTGGAGGCAAGGCACCAGCCTTCACTAGTCCTTTAGCGCCGCAAATGTGGCGCTGGCAATGTTCATATATTCTCTTGGCGCAATGTTCTTGTCATTGTTCTGGCATCCAAGTAAACACAAGCTTCCAGATTCATCGCGCACTTCTGGTCAACGCCGAGGGGCTTCGACCAACGTGCTAATCTTTATTCGCTATCACCCATGCTCCCGAAAATCGAGCCTCAGTGTTATCTGTCAAGCCCAGCCTGATAATTGCAACAAGCCTCAGAACTGATAACGGAGAGGAAGTGCTCCTGATAGCCAGACATGGCTTCACCAGATGACGAGCTTGAATACCTGTCACCATCATTCGACCCCTCCTCCCTTACTATGCCACGACTACGAAACGTCCTCATGTCACACGATATTGCCTACCCAGCCTCAGCCAAGAAAGCACAGCTTGTCGACATCTTCAGTCAGATGCTCAAGCCCAAAGCGCGCAATATTCTGGCTGCTAGAGATAGAGTACGCAGAACAAGTAGAGGAATTTTGGATATGCCGAGCAGTCAAGAAGGCACTGTGATTGGCGATAATGACGAAGATTCCCGCTCGATGCTACCTCCACCCACGCCCAAACAGCGCCAATCGAGAAAGAGCACCAGGCCCTCTGCTGAGTCTGGCTCTCTAGAACCTCCAATTGTTTCTAGGGCATCAGGAGGGCGAAGAAGCTCTAGCAAACATGCCAGGCAATCCGATACTGAAACAGACAGAGACACGGAGCCTCAGCGGCCATCTATGCGCAAAAGCCGAAAGAGCGAGGCCATCCCCAAGGTCAAGGTTGAAGATTCGAGTGAGGCACCTATACGACCGCCGATGAGGGGTGGCGTTTTTAGCGATGAGAATCCTTTTCAGAGCGGTAGCTCACCCCTGGCACTAGGTGAACACAGGCGGAGGACGGCCGGCTCCAGTGTTGATAAGAGAAAGAGCTCCTCCGGCAGGCGGAAGAGCGAGGGGGTGACGCCACCTACAACGAAACAACAAGAGGAATATACTCCACCTTCGTCCAAAAACTTTGAGGTCCCAGTGTCAAGAATAAAACAGTCAGCAGTCAAAGATGAGCCGGACGACGGTCTAGAAGCTGGGGAAGATTTCACGCCTGAGGAACAACTAGAGCTGGTCAGAGACCGCGCTGCGAGCGGCAAACGTGATATATTTCCACCCCGAAAGAAGAGGCGATCGCAGAAGTCTGGAGTAATTCCGAGATCTGCCCCATGGGTAATCTTTCTGAGTCTACTGAGTGGCTACGCTACGTGGTGGCGTCAAGAGAAGCTAGCCGTGGGGTACTGCGGTATTGGTAGGCCTTCAAACGCGCTGTCCAGTGTTCAAATACCACAGTGGGCAAGCACACTGCAGCCAACATGCGAACCTTGTCCACAGCACGCAATTTGCTACGAGGGCATGGAGACGAGATGTGCGGACGATTTTGTCGTACAGGCACACCCTTTGTCATTAGGTGGACTGGTACCCCTACCCCCAACATGCGAGCCGGACGGCGAGAAAGTCCGCAGGATCAAGACTGTTGCCGACAGGGCAGTCGAGGAGCTAAGGGAAAGAAAAGCACAAGCCGAGTGTGGCACCTTGAAGGATGACAAAGGAAAGACTGTCCAGGAAGAGATCGACGAGCAGGATCTGAAGAAGGAAGTTGGGAGGAGGCGACGGAAAGACATGTCAGATGCCGAATTCAATGACTTGTGGAAGGGTGCTATAGGCGAGATCAAGGGCCGCGAAGAGATCGTATCTTCTTCTGATGGGTAAGTCGCATTCTCATTTCCTTCCCTCGCAGCCACGCTCCATCTCTCGCTTCAACTCCAAAACCAATTATCTGACCACCAACTAACCAGATACCTCGCCAAACCTACAGAACGCGACTCAGCACCACATCCTTCGCCCGCCTCCCCCTCGGATGTGCCGTCAGACGATCCGCGCGCCACACGCTGGCGAAGTATCGACTCTCTCTTTCCTTCATAATGATCTTTGTAAGCGGTCTTCTTTACATTCGCGCGATGATCATCACTTCCCGCCGGGACACCGCTCGGGTACCATCCTTGGTAGCAACAACATTAGACAGACTCGCAACGCAAGCGGCCCTGCATGCTCGTGGTGCTGCGGCCGAAAGCTGGATCAGCGTTGGTCAGTTACGAGATGATGTCCTCCGTGATGAATTCAGTGATAAGAGGAGAGAAGCCATGTGGAAACGCGTACGAGTCGTGGTGGAGCGGAATGCGAATGTGAGAGCTAGCTCTCGCGAGTTACGAGGTGGTGATGTGTCCAGGGTATGGGAGTGGATTGGCAGCGTGGGACTGCTTGACGAAGCCTGGTCCGGGGGACGAGGCAGCGGTGGTAAAAAGAGAGTAAGTTTTGGAGGTCTGGTGGATGGAGGCACGCTTGATGGGACCGGGATCCCCAGCGGAGGTGAAATGGTGGAGCAGAGGAAATGGGATGAGGGGAGGCCTATCTATTGAGGTTGTCCGAGGAGCTACGGCTTGAATGCCTCTTTGATGTTTACGATGAGTAGCTATCTGCTCCTATTGTTTCATGAGCAAGGACATTGTTGGACTTCTAAAGCGACAATGATATTGACTCCAGAAATCTTGGCAACACCCTGATGTTGACGCCAGTCTTTTGCATCACCTCACGTATCATCTTGTAGCCCTTCAGAAAACTCACGAGGAATGGCCCGTGTTCAAAGAACTCTTCCTCGTTCAAATGTAAATGTAAGCTGCATTTGACCGTTCGACAAGCCAGCCGGTGAGGCAGAGCTCATACTTACCTGGCTGCCCCTCGTACATTATCATGTTTCTTTCCAACATAACCAATTCACATTTATGACGGGTGCTTTACTTCATTCGGAAGACGGAAAGAATCTTTCATTTCATTGGTCCATTTTGTGTAACGGCCTTTTCACCTCACTCTCTCCTCTCGGTCCTGCTCCCGATACCTTTGAATAATACATCGTGCAAGTCTTCCAGCGAGCACTAGGATCCATGCACACAATCTCTCCAAAGTGGCCAAGTCTATCTTCGTGCTTCGCGCATCCCCTATTTTCCAAGATTGGGGAAGGTCGCTGCCTCGGAGATGGCACCTTCAGGTCAAGATATGCATATACTTGGCAAGGCTCAGAACAATGAGATTGTACAGCCTACTGCCATTCTCAATGGGCAGCCGGGTCTTCTAGAAAAGCACAATGTACGATGCCGTGTTCGTTATTCTCTCCACAAGGGGTAAAGCCAAGAGCCCAAAATAATCGAAGCTTTCCGGCGAGCCTTTTCATTGGGAACTAAGAGCTGGCCTGCTGTCTCTACGGCCCAAAAGACATTTCATCAGATTCCTCACCTGTATTCGGCGTAGCAGTCTCGTCCTTAATCTCTTGTTGATCGCTATTCCGAAGGCCTTAAAATGACCTTCCAGTGCTACCTCAAATGCTGACTGAAAGCAATCCGGACACAGTATTCGAGTATGCCTAATGGAGAAGTCAAGCCTTTCCAGAGACGCCGGCGGAAGGGAGTCTACGGTAGAGTTATCTATCTCCAAGACACGAATGGAGCGCTACATTTGACACACCATTTCAATTAGATGATAACGTCCCTGCCATGGGGAAATTTATCCTGGAGGTTGACTCCACAATGGAGGCGCTACTAAAGAGCGAGGATCTAGACGGTGACGGTCTCATCACAGTCGACGACTGTGGACCCAAGGTAAAGAGGCCATGCTTTATAGGTCATGTTGATTTGACTAACAACTCTATCTCCAAAGTCTTTCTACCCCAACGTTCTCAGGTCTGATGGGAAGCAGGAGGTTCACATTGAAGGAAATTACCATCTAGCTAATCTTTTACAAGAGCTTTTCCACGCTCGCAACAGGGGGGAGAGGTATCTTGAGCTTGAATCAACCAAAGTTACTGAGGACCCCGTGCATCGACTTGAAAGGTTGATCAAGAGCAGTTGGTGGAACAACCTGACCAGGATCATCGACGCTTCTGGCATTGCTGTTGCAGCAAAGGATCCCAAGCCTGGCGACATTGGCGACTCTCCACCCAGAATATACGTGCCACATGGAGCACCAGATCAGCATGCATACTACTCAAAGATTGCACGAGAAAAGCCAGAGATGAGACTGGACGTCCAATGGCTCCCAGAAAGCGATGTCACTGCTGGCTTTATCACAAGCTTGAACGACAAGCCTGGCATTCTTGCGCTGGAAATGGAAGAAGACCCCGTCACCAAGGAGCTCAAGGGTCTTCCGTTCATCGTACCTGGCGGACGTTTCAACGAACTCTACAATTGGGACAGTTGTTTCTGTGCTATTTCAATGATCGAGACACATCCATTTGTTGTCAAGTCAATCCTACGACATTTCATATTCGAGACTATGCACTACGGCAAGATACTCAACGCTAACCGTTCTTATTACCTTGGGAGAGCGCAGCCCCCGTTCTTAACGGACTTGGCCCTAAGGACATACCGAGCAACGTGGCATGAGCCCGGGTCCAAGGATTTGCTGAAGCATGCAATCCTCGCCGCAATGAAAGAGTATCACAATTACTGGATGATGCCTCCAAGGTACGATGATGACTCGGGCCTGACAAGATATCGACCAATCGGTTTTGGTGTTGGTCCTGAGACTCCTGCAATAGAGTTCGCCCACATCTTGGCGCCATATGCCGATAAGTACAACATGACGGTTGAAGAGGTCGGCTCAGCATATACCGACGGAAAGATTAAGGAGCCCGAACTTGACAACTTCTACCTCCATGACAGGGCATTGAGAGAGAGTGGCCATGATACCACGAATCGACTGGAGGGTGTTTGTGCAGACCTCGGGACTATAGACCTGAATTGTCTACTCTATCGATACGAAACAGATATTGCACACACCATTCGCACTGTATTCGACGATCGGCTTGAAGTGCCTGCTGCCTTTTGTGCTCCTGGCCAAGTTGCTAATCATGTCGAGTCGTCGGCGCTTTGGGATCGTGCTTCCAAAAAGAGAAAGCTGTTGATTGATAAATACTGTTGGAACGAGGAGAAAGGCTCGTACTTCGACTACAATACGGTGATCAAGAAGCAGACCGACTTTGAGTATGTGACTTGCCTGTGGCCGCTCTGGTGCGGCGTCGCAAGTCCGCATCAAGCCGCTCTTCTAGTTGAGAAAGCGCTACCCAAATTTGAATGCGTAGGCGGCCTCTCGACAGGCACAGAGCATTCTCGAGGCCGCATCAATGCGAAAAATCCTCCAAAGCAGTGGGACTATCCCTACGGATGGGCACCCCATCAGATTCTCGCATGGGATGGCTTGAAGAGGTACGGATACCACAAGGATGCCGAGCGACTCATTTACAAGTGGCTGCATATGATGACCAGAGTCTTCGTTGATTACAACGGCACTGTGGTTGAGAAATACGATGTCACACAGCTTAAGGCTCCGCACAAAGTGACGGCTGAGTACGGAAATCAAGGATTGGATTTCAAATATGCTCCGCAGGAAGGGTATGTCATTCTCTTCTTTCTTTCGGCAACATGCGGAAAGACTGCAATACTGAATGGATTTGACAGATTTGGCTGGACGAATGCAAGCTACATTCACGGCCTTTCGCTTCTCAGCACGCATGCGAAGCGCGCACTTGGGGTATGTGCAACTTATGAGACATACGCCAAAGCTACGGAGACCGAACGTTGAGAAATCTGGGTGGGCGATGAGCGTAATAATTCCGCTAGTTCAGTTTTCATATACGGCTTTCAGAGATAGGCAATCAGTTCGGAATGTTCCAGTTGGTGGAATGATTGGATGGAGACTCACATCATGTGGATACAGATAGAAAGATATAGATAGCTCGAAACATCAGATAGCAATCATGATACCATAATGTCATCCATAGAGCACAGAATAGGCAACAACCACACGTGAAAATCGAAATTTAAGAGAACGATTCACATATGTGTAGCCAAGCGTGACAAACCTTGCAGAATCGTATCAGATTTCCTCATCAATCGTCATAATGATACACGAGCTTGCTTCGACCCGAATACACATTGGCCTCATGCCATCATGCCCCTTCTCATTCCCATCCCCCCCCTGTTCCTTTACGCACTTCCTCCGTGCATGGTCTCGGAATCACCATCTCCCACTCCACTTCTTCTCCCTCTCCTCATCCCTCAACTTGTTCTCCAGCGCATCGTGAGCGGACTTGCACTGCTTCCTGTACTCGTCGGTGTTCGTCTGCCCGCTCCCAGTTCCAGCTTGTGTGGATGTCGTCGCGGCGGATGTAGGTGGGTTCTTGCCGTTGGTAGTGTTGAGCTTGGAGGAGCCGAGAATATTGAAGGAGGATTCTTTGGTTTCGGACATTGTTTGGGGTTGTGGGTGGATGCAGGTAGTTGTTGAGCTTCGAGATTCTTATATCGTGGCAACAATTGGAAAGGCGATGTTGATCGAATCCCCACAAATGTTCATATCACCCCGCAGACTCGTGGTCGGCCGCGCAGGTGATCCGTGTCTTCTCGTTTCAAACGCTAAATGTATCTTTACAGAGCCTTGTACCGAAAAGATACAAGCTTTATCCTGGCTCCTCAGACCATGTTGTACCACCGTCCTAACTCCGCATGTAGGACATGATCAAGTCATCATGGCGCCTATCGAGGACATGTATTCGATATGTCTTCCAGCCAGTTGCGTCTCACAGATCCCTTGCTGTACCCGCGACTGTACCTGGACATCGAAACCCGAGTCGATATTATTCAACGAGTCGAGGAAGCAAATACGAGGACCATGCGCTACGCCAGTTCTTCGATTCACGGGAATTCTGGCACAACTTCTCCCATAATCCGAGAGTAGGATCTAAACGTGGCTTGTTGCAGAACCTACATCTCACAGAACCTAAAGGCTTTGTGGATTATGCACAGCTCACTGTAGCGAGGTGCCAAAAAATAGTCGAGTACGTCTTATCGGCGTCATCAATAGAGGAGTATATCCTCTTACCGCGGAAGCTCGATCTTCTGAGCGACTCTCTATGTCGGTTTCTCGACATCGCGGACTTCGTCCGTGCTACCCACCCGGATATTCGCTTCCAGGAGGCAGCCACCCAGACATATACTTCTGTGTTCCAGTACATGAACGTCCTGAATACGACTCCTGGTCTAAATGCACAGCTTAACAAAGCTGTTGGTACTGCCGAGGTTGCTGGCGCGTGGAGCGAGGAGGAGAAGACGGTAGTACAAATTCTGCTAAAGGATTTCGCCCAGTCTGCTATAAACTTACCGGAGCATGAGCGCAAGAGATTTGTCGACCTGTCCAGTGAGGTGAAGCGATTGGGCAGCGAGTTTGTGGAGGAAATGATGCCGAACGAGTCGCATATAGATCTTGACGCTGCTCAACTACAGGGTATGGAGCCCCTCCTACTGAAAAATCATAATACCATGCGCGGTCATGTCTCTTTGCCCACGGTTGGTGAAGCTGCATATGCGGTTTTGGGGTCTGTGCATAACGAACAGGTAAGGAAGGCAATATATGTAGCTGGCAGACAGTGTCGTAAAGGCCAGATACAGAAACTTGAGAAACTCATGGAGACTCGGGCTAGAATCGCCAGTCTCTCGAGCTACAAAAGCTACGCCGATATGAGCCTGTCCGATAAGCTGGCCAAGACACCTGAAGCTGTCCATTCTTTCTTGACAGCACTTTCGGCGGACAACGCTTCAGCAGTGAAGCAAGAGCTCGCAAGGATGGGAGAATTGAAAATGCGAGATAGTAGTTCGCCTGAAGTTCGACCTTGGGATATTTTATACTACGGAAATCGTCGTAATACTAAGGTTCATTCCAAGTCTCGGAAACCAGACTTTATGACCGCCTACTTCTCATTAGGAACTGTAATGCAAGGTCTTTCCCGTCTATTTACGCATCTCTACGGCATCCGCTTTGTTCCACG